>Ga0070697_100000978_pt1 | contig 21569 bp, 19 predicted proteins | sample KBSK1501metaG_FD_65475 | JGI IMG/M metagenome (GOLD analysis project Ga0070697, IMG submission 65475) | Corn, switchgrass and miscanthus rhizosphere microbial communities from Kellogg Biological Station, Michigan, USA - KBS K1-50-1 metaG | ecosystem: Host-associated > Plants > Roots >... | reverse complement strand
CCTGCCGCAGGCGCCGGCCTGGTTCGGCTGCTTCGACTACGTGCAGCTGAACGAGGAGGAGTTGGCGCAGTTGGGCGACGACCCGCTCGCACTCGCGGCGGGGGCGCTGGCGCAGGGCTGCAGCGCCGTGTGCGTCACACTGGGAGCGCGGGGGGCGGCCTATTTCACGGGGACCCCGACCCGCACCGCTCTCGTGCCGGTCGAAGGCGGGGCAGTACTCGAAGGGGATCCCACCGGCTGCGGCGACGTCTTCGGCGCGACCGTGGTGGCCTCGCTGCTCGCCGGCCGCGAGGTCGAGGAGGCGCTGCGGCTCGGAACCCGGATGGCGATGCGGAACGTGTCGCACCGCGGTGCGAGCGGGCTGCGCGATCACCTGCTCGGAAAGCTGACGACGGTATGACCCGGCTGGTCGAGGTGCCGGTCCAGTTCGACGACCGCTCGTTCGACCAGTTCGTGGGCGGCTTCGCGGCCGCGGGCAAGGACGGCGAGCGGCTGCTGTTCGACGCGCACGCGGCCGAGTGGGCGTCGCCCTACGGGCTGGTGGGGCTGCTCGCGGCCGGCGAGGCGGCGCGTCGGGCGGGTGGGGAGAAGCCGCTGCTCACGGCCCCGACCCACGCCGACGTGCTGCGCTACTGGGCGCGGGCCGGGTTCTTCCGAGAAGCGGGAGAGCTGTTCGAGATCCACGGCCGCGTGCCGCGAGGCAAGGGAGACGAGAGCGATGTGCTGCTGCCGGTGACCCCGGTGCGCGCGGCCGAAGACGTGCATGCGGTCGTGAGCAGGATCCAGCAGCGCGCGTCCGCCATCCTGGCGTCCGAGCTGGCGCTCGATCCGAAGGCGACGATGGGCTTCGCTATGGCGCTTTCGGAGGCGTGTCAGAATATTGTAGAGCACGCCGGCACGGGGGGCTGGGTCGCGGTGCAGAGCTACCATTGGCGCCGCAAGCTCGCGCGCCGCGTGGTGGTGATCGCGGTGGCGGACGCGGGCGTGGGGTTCCGCCACTCGCTCGAGCCCACGCAGGCGAAGCGCTTCGGCGAACGCTGGGGCGACGCCGCGGCGCTCGAGGCGGCTTTGATCCAGGGCGTGAGCCGGTTCCGGGACCCGGGCCGCGGCCAGGGGCTGGCCGGGATCCGACGCTATCTCGCCCGCTGGGACGGCAAGATCGCCATCCGGAGCGGGACGGCGCGCATTGCGATCGTCCCGAAGTGGGACGACGATGTCCCGCTGCAGGAGGGCGTCCCGCCGTTCCCCGGCGCCCAGGTGCTCATCATCATTCCCGAGCAGGAGTCCGCCCAGCGGTGATTCAACACATCGACGTACACGCCGTGCTGCAGGAGACCGTGTCGGGCGTGTACACCGACCTCGTCACGCGCACGACGGGTCGGGTCGTGCGCGAGCACATCGAGCGGGCCATCGCCGCGGCGGAGCCCGCGTTCGCAATCGCGCGGATGGACTTCACGGGCGTTGGCTGCATCGACTATTCGTGCGCGGACGAGATCGTCGCCAAGCTGTTGCGCGCGCGCCCCGCGGTGCTCGTGCTCACGGGGATCAGCGACGGCCATCGCGAGGCCATCGAGCCGGTGCTGGCGGGGCACGGCCTCGCCGCCCTGGTCGAGCGTCCGGACGGCACGCTGGACGCCCTCGGCGCGCCGCAGGCGGCGGCCGCGCTGGTGGAGGAGCTCGTGGCGCGGCGGCTCGCGGCGCGCTCCGCGGGAGGCACGATCGCCCTGACGCTCTCGTGAAGCGGCGGCTCGGCTTCTCCACCCGTGCCGTCCACGGCGACCCGGACGCCCGCCCCGACTGGGCGCCGATCGCGCCCCCGATCTACCAGAGCAGCACCTTCACCAACCCCATCGGCTCGACGGCGGAAGTCCTCTACACGCGCTACGGCAACAACCCCAACCAGGTCGCCATCGCCCAGCGTCTCGCCGCGCTCGAGGGCGCGGAGGCCGCGCTCTTCGTCGGAAGCGGGATGGGCGCGGTGGCGCTGGCGCATCTCGCCGTACTGCGGCCCGGCGACCACCTGCTCTCGAGCGAGTGGATCTACGGCGGCGTACACCGGCTGTTCGCCCAGGAGTTCGGGCGCCTGGGGATCGACGTCACCTTCGTGAACCCGACCCACGCGCGGGATTGGAAGCGCGCGATGAAGAAGACGACCCGGGCGATCTTCGTCGAGACGCCGACCAACCCGCTGCTCCGCGTGATCGACCTCGAGCCGGTCGCGACACTGTGCAAGACCGAGGGACTGGTGCTGCTCGTGGACTCGACCTTCGCGACGCCCATCAACTTCCGGCCGCTCGAGCACGGGGCCGACGTCGTGATCCACAGCGCCACCAAATATCTGAACGGCCACTCCGACGTGATCGCGGGCGCCGTGGCCGCGGCAGAGCCCGTGGTCGAGGAAGTGCGCAAGCTGATGCAGGTGTGGGGGCAGGCGCTCGACCCGCTGGCCGCGTGGCTCATCGACCGCGGCATGCGCACGCTCGCGGTGCGCGTCGAGCGGCACAACCAGACCGGCCTCCGGGTGGCGCAGTGGTGCGCCACCCAGCCCGCCTTCGGGGCGGTCCACTACCCCGGGCTCCCTACCCACCCCGACTACGACACGGCGCAGCGGGTGCTCACGGGGTACGGCGGCATGCTCGCCGTGGAGCTGAAGGGGGGCGCCCGTCGCGCCGAGCGCTTCCTGCGTGCCCTCAAGATCGCCGCGCACGCCCCCAGCCTGGGCGGCGTGGAGACGCTCGTGTCGGAGCCGCGCCTGACCTCGCACGCCTCGCTCACGCCCGAGGAGCGCGTGCGAGCTGGCATTCCGGACGGCTTGTTGAGATTTTCCCTCGGACTGGAGGACGCCGACGACATCATTGCGGACTTCACGCAGGCCCTGGCGCAGCTGTAGGTGATCAAGCTCACCAATGTGTTCAAGGCCTTCCCCAAGGGGGGCCTCGCCCTGAAGGACGTCTCCTTTCACATCGCGAAGGGCGAGTTCGTCTTCCTCACGGGCCACTCGGGCGCCGGCAAGTCCACGGTCTTGAAGCTGGTCTACGCCGACGAGCCGCCCACGAGCGGCGAGGTGCGCGTCTCCGGGTTCAACCTCTCCGAGCTGCGCCGTAAGGACATCCCGATGTTGCGCCGCCGGCTCGGCATCGTCTTCCAGGACTTCCGGCTGCTCGAGGACCGCACGGCGGAGGAGAACGTGGCGTTCGCGCTCGAGGTGACCGCGGCCCGGCGCGCCACCATCCCGGCCCGCGTGATGCGCGTGCTCACCCAGGTGGGGCTCGCCGCGAAGGCGCAGGCCTACCCCCGCGAGCTGTCGGGCGGCGAGCAGCAGCGCGTGGCCATCGCGCGGGCTCTCGTGAACGAGCCCACCGTGCTCCTCGCCGACGAGCCCACCGGCAACCTGGACGAACGCGCGACGCGGGGCGTGTTCCAGCTGCTGCGCGACATCAACGCGAGCGGCACCGCCGTCGTGATGGCGACGCACGACCTCGATCTGGTCCGCCAGGCGCCCTACCGCGTCATCGAGCTCCAGGAGGGTGCGCTGGTCTACGACTCGGCGATGGACGAGCCGCGCGATCAGGCGGCGAGCCCGTGAGACTCGTCTTGCGGGAGGCGCTCCTCATCTTCCGCCGGGCGCCGCTGCTCTCCGCCCTGTCGGTCACTACCATCGCCTTCTCGCTGTTCGCGGTCGGGCTGTTCGGGCTCGTCGCCGTGAACCTGCAACAGGCGCTGCGCCAGGTCGCCGAGCGGGTCGAGATCGTGGCCTACCTGCTCCCCGGCACCCCGATCGAAAGCATCACCCTCGCCCAGAAGGACATCGAGGCGTTCCCGGAGGTCGCCTCGGCGACGTACGTGAGCGAGGACCGGGCGCTGGCCCGCGCCCGGGCGGAGCTGGTCGAGTTCCGCGACGTGCTGCAGGAGCTCGAGCGCAACCCGCTCCCGGGCTCGATCGAAGTCAAGCTCAAGGCCGGCTTCCGCGACGCCGAGCACGTGAACGAGGTCGCCGACCGGCTCCGCGGCTTCGGATTCGTGGACGACGTGCGGTTCGGGCGGGACTGGGTCGAGAAGCTCGACCGGCTGCAGCAGATCGCGGCGGCGGTGGGGCTCGTGGTCGGGGCCGCGTTCGCGGCGGTGGCCGTCATCATCATCGGCACCACCATCCGGATGGCGGTGCTGCAGCGCAGCCGCGAGATCGCCATCATGCGGCTGGTGGGCGCGACGGACGGCTTCATCCGCCGGCCCTTCCTGCTCCAGGGAGCGATCAAGGGAATGCTGGGCGGCTGCGTCGCGATCGCGCTGTCCTACGGGGCCTACGTGCTGATCAACCGCTGGCTCATCCAGGCGGCGTTCTTCACCCGCGAGCAGGCGGGAGCGGTCGTCGTCTTCGGGATGCTGATCGGGCTGGCCGGCAGTGCGACGAGCGTGGGACGACACCTACGTCGAGTATGAAGACGTCGAGGAGAGGCGTCGAGGACGAGCGTCAAGGAGAATCGTAAACGTGGCCCACGCCGCTCCTCGACGCCTCTCCTCGACGATTTTCCTGGACGTCGTTCTGTTCGTCGCAATCCCCGCCCTGCTTGCAGGCCAGCGTCCCCAGCCGTTCGACCAACAGCTGCGCGACAACCAACGACGGCTGGAAGACATCCGCCGTGAGCGCTCGCAGGTGGAGCAGGAGCTCGAGCGGCTGCGCACGCAGGCGCACTCGCTCACCGACGAGCTGTCCAACATCGAGCGCCAGAAGGAAACGACCAACCGCATCGTCAACGAGCTGGACCGTCAGATCAACGGGCTCACGAGTCAGATCGACCGCATCACCGTGGACCTGCTGCTCGCCGAGGACGCGCTGGTCGAAAAGCAGGCCGTGCTGGAGCGGCGCCTCGTGGACATCTACAAGCGCGGGCCGCTGTACGCCTACCAGGTGCTGTTCGCCGCCGAGAGCTTCGGCGACCTGTTGTCGCGCTACAAGTACCTCTACCTGGTGAGCCGCCAGGACCGGCTGCTCGCGAACGACATGACGAAGCTGCGCAACCGCATCGCGCGCGAGCGCCAGTCACTGCTGGACGCGCGCGACGCGCTGGGGCGGCGCCGCGGCGAGCGGGGCGACGAGCTGCAGCGCTACGTGAGCCTGGAGCATGCGCGTCAGGTCTCGCTCGTCGAGACGCGGCGCAGCGCGCGCGAGGCGGAGCAGCGGCTCTCGTCGCTCGAGCGGGACGAGCGCAGCCTCAACGACCGCATTGCCGCGCTCGAGCGGGCGCGCCGCGAGGCGGAGGCCCGGGGCGCCGCCACCGCGGCCGCCACGATCACGACCGCCGACCTGGGCCAACTCGACTGGCCGGTGGACGGCAAGATCCTCTACCAGTTCGGCACCGCGGCCGGCCCGAACAACACCCGCATCCCGTGGCACGGCATCGGGATCGCGGCGCCGGCCGGCACGGCCGTGCGCGCGGTCGCCGCGGGCAGCGTCAGCCTCGCCGGCCCGCTCGGCACCTACCTCACGTCCGTCCTGCTGAACCACGGCGGGGGCTACTACACGTTCTACGGCTACCTCGGCGACGCCGTCGTCACCAAAGGCGAACGCGTCGCCCGCGGTCAGGTCATCGGACACGTCGGCGGCGCGGCGAGCGATCAGGGGCCGCACCTCCACTTCGAGATCCGGGGCCAGGGAGGCATCGCGCTCGACCCCGTGAACTGGCTGCGGGGGAAGCGCTAGCCGTTACTTGCCCGCAACCCCAATGCGATCCGGCGCGTCCTTCTTCCCTTTGTCCAGCGCCGCCTCCGCCAGGCTGAACAGGTCCTCGGGGCGCAGCGCTTCACTGTGCGGGAATGCGACGACGCCGGCGGAGACGGCCGGGACGTGGCCCGGACCGAGGTCGGGGAACGTGTGGCGGTTGAGGACCTGGCGCAGCCGATTCACGAAGCGGCGGCCGCCTTCGCCGTCCGTCTCGGGCAGGATGAGCGCGAACTCGTCACCGCCGTAGCGGGCCACGAAGTCCGGCGCCCGGATCTCGCGCTGCATCACGGCTCCGAACTCCGCGAGCACGCGGTCCCCCGCGGCCTGGCCGAGCCGCTCGTTGACCTCCCGCAGCCGGTCGATGTCGAGCAGCACGAGCGCGAACCGCAGCGAGTAGCGGCGGGCACGCTCGAACTCGTCGCGCAGCCGGCGGTCGAGGGCGTCGAGGCTCGCGCACCCCGTGAGCACATCGGTGACGCCGGCGCTGATCTGGCGGCGGTAGATGGCCGACCGCCGCTCCTCGTTCTCGAGCACGCGCGCCGCGGCCTGCGCGATGGTGTTCGCGAACGACACGTCCTGCGGCCGCAGTCGCGGATCGCCCTGCACGGTCCGCAGGAAGAACACCCCGGCGGCGCGCCCCTGGACGAACACGGGAAGCGCCACCGCGGATTGCACATTCACCTCGAGCTGCTGCTGCATCCAGCGCTTGCGGGTCGTCTCGAACAGCGGATGCTCGTGCACGTCGTGGATCACCACCGGGCGCTCGGTGCGAATCGCCTCCTGGATCTCGGGATAGCGCTCCAGGTCCACCCGCAAGTCGCGGATGGAGGGGTTCTCGTACACCGCGACCACGCGCCCCTTCTCCTCGCCGGGAGCCGTGAGCACGAAGGAGCAGTGCGTCAGCCCGAATGCCTGGCCGACCCGGCGCACCAGCGTCTGGAAGATTTCGTCCGCGCGCAGCGCCGCGGAGACTTCCTGGAAGATGTCGAACAGCAGATCGCGGGTGCGCAGCGCCTCGCGAGCCTCCTGCACGTCGCGGCGGATCCGCAGGTCGGCGTCGATGCGGGCGCGCAGCTCCCCGAAATGGACGGGACTGGCCATCGCATCCTGCGCCCCGGCCTGGAGGGCTTCGGTGACGGCGTCCGGGCCGCCCTCCGCCACGAGCGTCACGAGCGGCGCCCCGCCGTAGCGCTGGGAGGTCGCGAGGTCCCGCACCGCTCCCCCGAGCCCGGCGTCGCGGCCATCGACTGAGAAGATGAGGAGATCGGGCGGGGAGGCGTCGGGCCGGTCGGGGCCGGTGAGCGGGTAGGGCGCTTCCGTCACCTGAAAACCCCCACGCACCAGGAACCGCTCCAACCCTTCGGGTCGGGCGGCGGGGGCGCCCACGAGGAGGATCCGGGATTGGTGCTCCGGCAAGGCTGTGGCCCGCGTGTGGAGGCGAGTCAAGCTATAGTTCAGTGGATGGCACGGCAAGCACGGAACGCGCGCGCATGAGCCCGCTCGCTCAGGCGACGCGGCGTCAGCGGCGCCGCATGGTCGCGCGCCAGCTGGTGGATCGCGGCATCAGGCAGTGCCGGGTGCTCGCCGCCATGGCGTGGGTGCCGCGCGAGTGGTTCGTACCGCCGCACCTCGCGGGCGACGCGTACGACGACGCCCCGCTGCCCATCGGCAACGGTCAGACGATCTCGCAGCCCTACATCGTCGCCCTGATGACCGAGTGCCTGGCCCCGCGGCGTGGGGACAAGGTCCTCGAGATCGGCACCGGATCGGGCTACCAGGCCGCCGTGCTGGCGCACCTCGGCGCGCGCGTGTACACCATCGAGCGGCTGCCGGACCTCCTGGTCGAGGCGGAAGAGCGCTTTCGCCGGCTGGGGCTCACCGGGATCGAGACGCGGCTGGGAGACGGCGCCGCGGGATGGCCGGAGGCCGCGCCGTTCCAAGGCATCCTCGTCACCGCCGCCGCCCCGCACGTGCCCCGGCCGCTCGCGGACCAGCTCGCGCCGGGCGGGCGGCTCGTCATCCCGATCGGTGACCTCGCCAGCCAGGAGCTGGTCATATGGGAACGGGGCGTCGACGGGACGCCGCGGGAGCGGCGGGCGGGCGGCGTGCGGTTCGTGCCGCTGATCTCGCGGCTCGCGTTCACGGAGGAGCCGGAGTGGCGGTGACGGACGACTACCTGGGCGCGCATGTCTCGACGGAGGGCGGGGTCGCGACGGCTCCGCCCCGCGCCCGGGAGATCGGCGCCAGCGCGCTGCAGCTGTTCACGAAGACGCCGAACCAGTGGCGCGAGCCGGTACACGGCGCGGACGAGGTGGCAGGCTTTCGGACCGCGCTCGCGCGTGCCGGGATCCGGGCCGAGGCCGTAGTGGCGCACGACAGCTACCTCATCAACCTCGCCTCACCCGACCCGCGGCTGCGCGTGCGCAGCATCCGGAGCTTCACCGCCGAGCTCGTGCGCTGCCGCGCGCTCGGCATCCCGTGGGTGGTGTCGCACCCGGGCAACTACATCGACGACCGCGCGGTGGGCCTCGACCGAAACTCCCGCGGGTACGCCGAGTGCCTCGCCGCGGTGCCGGGCGAGGTGGGTGTGCTGATCGAGGGCACGGCCGGCGCGGGCACAGCCCTCGGCGCCACGTTCGAAGAGCTGCGGGCGCTGCGCGACGCGCTGCCCGCCGCGGCACGCGCCCGCGTCGGCTTCTGCTTCGACACGGCACATCTGCATGCCGCGGGGTATGACGTGGCCGGCGACCTGGAGGGAGTGTGGGAGCAGGTGGACCGAGAGGTCGGGCTCGCCCTGCTCAAGTGCTTGCACCTCAACGACTCCAAGGCCGCGCCCGGATCGCGACTCGACCGGCACGAGTGGATCGGCGAGGGCACGATCGGTGCCGAGTCGTTCCGGCGGCTGATGCGCGACCCGCGGTTCCGTCGAGTGATTAAGATTATCGAGACGCCGAAAGGGGACGAGCCGGTGCGGCACGACCGGCGCATGCTGCGGCGACTGCGCGCCTACGCGCGCGGCGCCCATCCCGGGACGCCGACCATGGAGCTCGCGTGAAGGAAGTCCGGAGGTGGCTCGCCGCGCTGCTCGTGGTGGTCCAGGCGCTCGCGAGCGGCGCGGTGACGCTGGCTCATGCGCGCGAGCGCTTCAGCGCGCCGGCGCACGTGGAGTCCCGGCACTCGAGCGGTTGCCTCGTGCTGCACGACGAGCTGCGCTGCGCGTTGTGCCACTTCGCCGGCTCCCCCCTCGCGCCCCTCGTCGTCCGCCACGCCGCCCCCGATCTCACGCTCGTCGAGCGCCGCCCCGGAGCGGCGGACCCCGCTCCGCGCAGCCGCCCCTCTCATCTCAGCGCCCCGCCTCGGGCGCCTCCCGTCACCGTTTCCTGACGCCGGAGTCCCCTCGGGGGCTCCGGACGATGTCCGCGCGCGCCCGCCACAGCCGGCGCGCTCGTTCGGGAGACGCATTTGAACGGGAGACGTCCACGCATGATCCGACACCGAGTTGCCGTATTGGCCGCGCTGGCCTGCCTCAGCGCGGGTGCGCGTCCGCTCGTGGCGCAGCAGCCCACGGCGCGGCAGGTGGATTCGCTCGCGGCGGAGATCCGCGCGCTCAAAGTACGGCTCGACAGCGTGCGGACCGCGCTGGCGCGCGCCGCGGCGCAGGGTCGAGTCGCGGGGCCGACGAGGGACACGCTGGCCACGGACGAGCTCGCCGCGCTGCGGAGTGCCGCGCGAGCCGCCGCCGGGCGCAGCGACACCGCCGCCACGCGGGACACCACGCCCACGCGGTTCATCGGCCGGGAGCGGAACCAAGCGCAGCTCAATCCGGAGATCGGCGTGACCGGGGACGTGCGCGCCTACGGGCAACAGCCGGGGATTCAGCACGACAACTTCGACCCGCGCGAGTTCGAGGTCGGATTCCAGTCGGCGCTCGACCCGTACTCGCACACGAAGATCTTCGTGAGCCTGGAGAACGGCAACGTGAGTGTAGAGGAGGGCTACGCCTACTGGACCGGCCTGCCGGGCCGCTTGCGGTTCGACATCGGCAAGTTCCGCCAGCAGTTCGGCGAGTTGAACCGCTGGCACCTGCACGCCGTGCCCGAGACCGAGTACCCCCTCGCCGTGACCACGTACCTGGGCGAGGACGGGCTCGCCGGGACCGGCATATCCCTGTATCGGGCGTTCGGCGGCCTCGGCACGCACGAGCTGATGGCACAGGTCGCCCGCAGCTCGAGCGACGCGGAGCTCTTCGGCAACGCCGGCCGCCCGACCTATCTCGTTCATCTGCTCAACTTCTGGCAGCTGACTCCGTCGGTCTACATGCAGATCGGCGGCACCGCGCTGTACGGCACCGACCCCGACTCAAGCCTGCGGACCAAGGTGGGCGGGCTCGAGTTCCGGATGACGTGGCGGCCGGCCGCGCGAGCGCTGTACCGCAACTGGACCCTGCGCGGAGAGCTCATCGCCTTCCGCAAGGAATACGCAGGGAGCGGCCAGACGCGCCTGGGCGGGTACGTCAGCAGCACCTACAAGCTGGGGCAGCGCTGGATCGCCGGCGCGCGCTGGGATCAGGTCGAGGAGCCGATCACGGGATTGATAACTAAGCAGATCATCCCCTCGCTCACCCTGTGGCAGAGCGAGTGGGTATTCCTGCGGGCCCAGTACCGATGGCAGAAGATCGCCGGGGCGGACGCCACGCATCAGTTCGCCTTCCAGGCGGTCTGGGCGGTCGGACCACACAAACACGAGACCTATTGATATGCTGCGATCACTTTCCCTGATCCTGTCGCTCTCCGTCGGCGGCGGCGTGCCGCCGGTTCCCAGCCCGGTGCGCGTGGTCACGTCCCTCACGACCTACGCCGCCATCGCCCGCGAGATCATCGGCGACCGCGGCGTCGTGACGTCGATCGGCACGGGGTACGAGAACCCTCACTACGTGGAGCCGAAGCCGAGCTTCGTCCCCGCACTCGCTCAGGCCGACGTGTTCGTCACAACCGGGCTCGACCTCGAGCTGTGGGTGCCGGCCCTGCTCGACAAGGCCAGCAATCCCAAGGTTACGGAAGGAGGTCCCGGCTACGTCGCCGCGTACAGCGGAGTGAGTCTGCTCGACGTGCCCGCCAGCTTCTCGCGCTCGCAGGGGGACGTTCATGTGTTCGGCAACCCCCACATCTGGACCGATCCACTGAACGCGGTGCAGATCGCGCGTAACATCTTGACGGGCTTGAGGCGCGTCGACCCGGCGGGCGCCGACTACTTCACGGCGCAGGAGAAGCAGTTCGAAGAGCGGATCTACCGCGCCCTCTACGGCGACGACCTCGTGAAGCTGCTCGGCGGGGAGACGCTCGCTGACCTCGACCGCAAGGGAGGCCTGTTCGACTTCCTGGGGAGCCACCAGTATCAGGGCGCGCCGCTCATGGGGCGCCTCGGCGGGTGGCTCCAGCAAGGGATGCCGTTCCGCGGCAAGCAAGTCGTGTGCTACCACAAGGAGTGGGACTACTTCTCGCGCGAGTTCCAGGTCCCCTGTATCGATTATATCGAGCCCAAGCCGGGGATCCCGCCCACGCCGAGTCACGTGCAGGAGGTCATCACGGAGATGAAGCAGCGGAAGATCCAAGTGCTGCTCTCGACGAACTATTATGACCGGAACCAGGTCGAGGAGGTCGCCGCGCGCACCGGCGCCAAGGCCGTGATCGTGGCGGGGAACGTCGGCGGCGCCCCGGGGATCAATACGTACTTGGACCTCATCAATCTCTGGGTCACGGAGCTGGCCCGCGCGTTCGGCGCGCCCGGCGCTGCGACTCAGCAGTAAACCCGAGGAGCCCGAGCATGCTCACGTTCATGCTGGCGCCATTCGTCGCCTGTATGGTGCTGGTGGGGATCCACTCCTACCTCGGGCTGCACGTGATCGCGCGCGAGGTGATCTTCGTGGACCTCTCGCTCGCCCAGATGGCGGCCCTGGGCAGCGTCGTCGCGTTGCTGACCGGCGTGGCACCCGACTCCCAGACGGCGTTCATCTCCTCGCTCTTGTTCACGGGCGTGGGAGCGGGCGTGTTCGCGCTGACGCGCTCGTCCGGTAAGGGCCGGGTCCCGCACGAGGCGATCATCGGGATCGTGTACGTGGTGGCCTCCGCCGCGGCGATCCTGGCCGCGGCAAAGGAACCCCGCGGCGCCGAGGCGATCCGCGACGTGCTGCAGGGGAGCATCATCTGGGTGACGTGGCCGACGATCCTCAAGAAGACGGCGGCCTACGCGGCGCTCGGGTTGTTTCACTACGCGCTCCGGCACCGCTTCCTCACCATCTCATTCCAGCCGGAAGAAGCTGAGCGCCGAGGTTGGCACATCAAGTGGTGGGACTTCTGCTTCTACATCTCCTTCGGCCTTGCCGTGACCATCTCGGTGCCGTTGGCGGGCGTGCTGATGGTGTTCACGATGCTGGTGGTGCCGGCAACCATCGCCTTCCTCTTCACCCGCGACATTCGCAAGCTGGTGCTGATCTCGTGGGGCTCGGGAGCGCTGGCGTCGCTGCTCGGCTTGTGGCTGTCGTACGTCGCGGACCTGCCGACCGGCCCGTTGATCGTGTGCATGTACGGGCTGTTGCTCGTCGGGGCGGGTGTGCTGCGCAAACTGGGAGTGGGCGACCGCGTGAAGGTCGCCGCGGCGGTGGGGACCGGGGCGTGAAACGGGCGTTCCGGCTCGCCGCCGCCCTCCTGCAGCTCGGGCTCCCGGGCGCCGCCGCGTGGGGGGACGCCCGGCTCGACGCCGCCGGGGCCCATGCCGCGGCGCACTTCGAGTCGCACACCTCCCAGAGCTGCGCCCGCATCCACGCGCCGGACTGCGCGCTCTGTCACTTCCTCACGGCGCCGACGGTCACAGCCCGCCCCACTGCGCTCCGGCTCGACATCGCACACGATCGCGGACCGCGTCCGGCGGACAGCGCAACGCTGCCGCAAGCCCTCGCTCGACCTCACCCGCAACCGCGGGCACCTCCCCCGCTCTCCTAGCGACGCTGCGCCGCGCGCGCGTCGCCCGCACGTGAACTCGGCCGCCGCCGTCCCGGTCATACCGGAGACGGTGTCGGATCACGATGTCAGGGCATTCACGACAAGGAGAGCACATGACCATGACCCTTTCCAGGGCGGCCGTTCTCATCTTGCTGGCCACTGCCGCCTTCGCCCCCCCCGCGGGCGCCACACGGCCACGAGTCGCGCCGCCGAACGGCGACATCGGTGGCTCGGTCGCGGACAGCACCAACGGCACGCCGTTGCCGGGCGGCGAGGTCCGCGTCACGCGCGCCGGAGCCACGGTCGCGATCACGACGACCGACGCCTTCGGCCGCTATGTCATTCACAACCTTCCCGCAGGGGCGTACAACGTCGAAGTCCGCTACCTCGGGTATCGGGCGGAGACGCGTGAAGTGACGGTACAGGGCGAGGACCAGCGCGCGGCCACCGACTTTCGCCTGGTGGCCATCCCGCTGAACCTCTCGGCGGTGGAGGTGACCGCCGCGGTCCCGCTGGCGGTCGACACCCGCACCGGCAACCAGATCTTCAAGCAAAACGACTACCACGGCGCGCCCACGAACACGACGTCCCAAATCCTGCAGCAGTCCATCGTGGGGGCGGCGCGCGCGCCGACCGGCGAGGTCCACATCCGCGGCCAGCATGCCGAGTACACGTACTACGTGGACGGCCTCCCCGTGCCCGCCGGCATTTCGGGCAGCTTGAACGAGCTCTTCGACCCGGAGGTGGTGAACCAGATCGCCTTCCAGACGGGCGGCTGGGACGCGGAGTACGGCGGCAAGAACGCCGCGATCGTCGACGTCACCACGCGCATCCCCGCCGGCGGCTTCCACGTGGACGCCTCCAGCTATGCCGGGTCGTTCTCCGCCAACGGTCAGGCCCTGAACATGAGCACCAACGCGGGGAACTGGGGGATCTTCTTTTCCGGCGCCCGCCAGGCGACCGACATGCGGCGCGAGCCCGTCGTGCTCGACCCCACGAGCAACGCAGTGGAGAACTTCCACAACGACGGCACCGACATCTTCGGCTTCGCGAAGCTGCAGTACGTCCCCTCCGACCGCGACGTCGTGGACCTGGACCTGAACCGGTCGCGGACGCGCTTCGCCGTGCCCTTCGACTCGGTCGAGGGCATCATCGACGACCACCAGCAGGACGTGAACGGGTTCGTCAACCTCGGCTGGCGCCACCGCGGGGGCGCGTCGGAGCGGTTCGCGGGAGCGTTCTTCCGGGACGGTAGCCTGCACTACACGCCGGGCACGACTGACGAACCCTCGTTCGTTTTCTACCCCGATCCCACGCCCTACAACGTGCGCGAGGATCGCAACTTTCATACGTTCGGCCTCAAGCTCGACTACGCGCTGCAGCCGCATCACGGCCTCGAATTCAAGGTCGGGACGCTCGCGTCCCTGACGCGCGGTCACGAGGATTTTTCGACCGTCGACGCCTCGGGCAACGCCGGGCCGGCATCCAGCTCCGACCTGAACGGAAGCGATGTCGCCCTGTATGCCCAGACGGCGATCGCGCCCTCCGACAGGTGGGAGCTCCGCACCGGCGTGCGCTTCGACAACCACCACGCGCCGTTCGCGGGCGACCAGAACCAGGTCAGTCCGCGGGTCAAGCTCAGCTTCTTTCCCGATCCGGCGAACACGATCTGGCTCTACTACGGGCGGCTATTCATCCCGACCAACGTCGAGGATCTGCGCGCCATCACGAGCGCGGCCCAGGGCGGCGTCGCAGCGGCGCCCACGCTGCCCGAGCGCGACCACTTCTTCGAGGCGGGATACGTGCATCGCTTCCCCTTCGGGGTGGTCACCAAGCTCTCGGTCTACCACAAGCACAGCTCTCCCGGGATCGACGACAACACCGTTCCGGGCTCGGCCATCGTCACGTCGGTGAACATCGAGCAGGTGCGGATCACCGGGATCGAGGCCGTCGCCGAGATCCGCCCCCGCGGACCCGTGTCGGGCTACGTGAACCTCGCCCTGAACCACGCGTACGGGTTCGGCCAGATCACCGGCGGCTTCTTTCCGGACCAGCCGCCCTCCGGGTCATTCGACCTCGACCACGACCAGCGGGTCTCGGGGCTCGCGAGTGTGGTTTACTCGAGCCGCGGGCTCTACCTCTCCGCGACGGGCGTGTACGGGAGCGGCCTCACCAACGGCAACGATCCCGACTCCACCTACGGCACCGGGCTGTTCGACTTCAACAAGTCCATCAAGGTCAATCCCAGCTTCGTGCTCAACGCGAGCGCCGGTTACACGATGGTGTTCGGCGGCCTGGTGGTGCGGCCGCAGGTGTACGTCGAGAACGTGCTCGACAACCATTATCTGCTCAAAGGCGCGTTCTTCAGCGGCGCATCGGTGGGGCGGCCCCGCAGCGTGCAGGTGCGGGTCAACGTAGGGGCATGAAGGAATAGGACTTGACAGTCCTGGTGCCGGCCGATAGCATAACTCCTTCACAAAAAAGGACTTGTGTCCTCGATGCCGAGCCGTCGCCAGGAGGCCCTGGACTACCACGCGCAGGGTCGCCCTGGGAAGATCCAGGTCTCGCCCACCAAGCCCTTCAAGAACCAGCGCGACCTGTCGCTCGCCTATACGCCCGGGGTGGCGGAGCCGTGCCGGGAGATCGCCGAGCGCCCCGATGAGGTCTACAGCTACACCGCCAAGGGCAACCTCGTGGCGGTGGTGACGAACGGGACCGCGGTGCTCGGCCTCGGGAACATCGGCCCGCTCGCCGCGAAGCCTGTGATGGAAGGCAAGGGGATCCTGTTCAAGGCGTTCGCCGACATCGACGTGTTCGACCTGGAGGTCGGCTCGGAGCAGCCGGATGACGTGATCCGCTTCTGCCAGTTGCTCGAGCCGACCGTCGGCGGCATCAACCTCGAGGACATCCGCTCCCCCGACTGCTTCTACATCGAAGAAACGCTGCGCGCCACCCTTTCCATCCCGGTCTTCCACGACGACCAGCACGGCACGGCGATCATCTCCGGGGCCGCGCTGCTGAACGCCCTCGAGCTCCTGAAGAAAGAGATCGGGCAGATCAAGGTGGTGTTCGCGGGGGCCGGGGCGGCGGCGATCGCCACGGCGGAGCACTACGTCCGGCTGGGGGTGAAGCGCGACCAGATCTTCATGTGCGACCAGAAGGGCGTAATCCACAGCGAGCGGGCCGATCTCGATCAGTACAAGAGCCGGTTCGCGCAGCGCACCAAGGCCCGGACGCTGGCCGAGGCGCTGAAGGACGCGGACGTGTTCGTGGGCCTGTCGGTCGCCGGGATCGTCTCCGGGGAGATGCTCAAGGCGATGGCCCAGCGGCCGATCGTGTTCGCGCTCGCGAACCCGACGCCCGAGATCATGCCGGACGAGGCGCGCGCCGCGCGGCCGGACGCGCTCATCGCCACGGGGCGCTCGGACTTTCCCAACCAGGTGAACAACGTGCTGGGCTTCCCGTTCATCTTCCGGGGCGCGCTCGACGTGCGGGCGCACAAGATCAACGAGGAGATGGAGATGGCGGCCACCCGGGCGCTGGCGTCGCTCGCCCGGGAGGAGGTGCCCGAGTCGGTGATGCGCGCTTACGGCCTCGAGCGGCTGCGCTTCGGCCCCGACTACCTCATCCCCAAGCCGTTCGACCCCCGCGCGCTCCTGTGGGTGGCGCCCGCCGTGGCGTGGGCGGCGATCGGCTCGGGCGTGGCCGGCCGCGTGATCGACGTCGAGGAGTACCGCGCGCAGCTCGACGCGCGCCTGGGGAAGGCCCGAGAAGTGATGCGGGGGCTGTCCACGCGGGCCCAGCAGCAGGCGCAGCGGATCGTCTTCCCGGAAGGCGATGACGCCCGCATCCTCCGCGCCGCCCGGGTGCTCGCGGACGACGGGATCGGCGAGCCGATCCTGCTGGGCGATCCGGACCTGATCCGGCGCCAGGCGGACGACGCGGGCGTGACGCTCGAGGACATCGCGCTCGCGAACCCACGCGCCAGCGTGCACCAGGAGACGTTCGCCCAGGCGCTGTGGGAGCTGCGCCGGCGCCGGGGGATCACGCTGCGCGAGGCCCGGGCGCGGGTGCTCGACCCGATGCACCACGCCCTCATGATGCTGCGCGCCGGGCAGGCCGACGCGGTGGTGGCGGGGGTCGACATGTACTACCCCGACGCGATCCGGCCCGCGCTCGAAGTGATCGGCGCCGAGCCGGGCCGGCGCCACGTGAGCGGCATCTACATGCTCGTGTTTCCGCAGCAGACGTACTTCTTCGCGGACTGCACGGTCAACATCGACCCGGACGCGGAGACGCTGGCGGAGATCGCCTCGGCGACCGCCAGCTTCGTATGGCGGCTCGGAATCGAGCCGCGGGTCGCGCTGCTCTCCTTCTCGAACTTCGGCTCGGTGAGGCATCCCAGCGTCGACAAGGTGCGGCGCGCCGTCGCGCTGCTGCACGAGCGGGAGCCCGCGCTGCAGGTGGACGGCGAGATGCAGGCCGACACCGCCGTGGTGGAGCGGATCCTCACCAAGACCTACCCCTTCGCGAAGCTCCGGAGCGCGGCGAACGTGCTGATCTTCCCGGACCTCGATGCCGCGAATATCGCCTACAAGCTGCTGAACCGGATCGGGGGCGCGGAGGCGATCGGCCCGATCCTCGTGGGGATGGCGCAGCCTGTCCACATCCTGCAGCGTGGCGCCGAGGTGAACGACATCGTCAACATGGCCGTGATCGCGGCGGTGGACGCGCAGGAGCACGGCCCCCGCCCGACCCAAGGGCCTGAGCCCCTGCCTCCGCCCCGAGCCTGATGAGTATTCACGTCCCGCCCTCCCCCCGTTCCCTGGCCGAGCCGCCCCGTGGACCCGGCGCCTCGCTGGAAGCCGCGGGACTCGCGCCCCAGCGGGCCGTTCACTGGAACCTCTCCCCTGCGGCGCTCTACGAGCACGCGGTGCGGCGCGGCGAAGGCGTGATCACGGAGGGCGGGGCCTTCTGCGCGGTCACCAGCCCGCACACGGGGCGGAGCCCGAACGACAAGTTCGTCGTGCGCGAAGCGTCGTCGCACGCCGACATCTGGTGGGGGCGGGTGAACCAGCCGTTCGACGAGGCGCAGTTCGACCGCCTGCGCGGGGACGTCGCCCGCCATCTGAACGACCAGGAGCTGTTCGTGCGCGACCTGTTCGCCGGGGCGGACCCGAACCACCGCATCGCCATCCGCTTCGTGACCCCGAACGCCTGGCACGCGCTGTTCGTCTCCAACATGTTCCTGCGCCCCACCCCGTCCGACCTCGCCTCCTTCATCCCGTCCTGGCTGGTGCTGCACGCGCCCGAGCTGCTCGCCGACGCCGCGGTGCACGGCACGCGCTCGGGCACGTTTATCGTGATCCACTTCGGCAAGCGCACGATCCTCATCGGCGGCACCCGGTACGCGGGCGAGTTGAAGAAGTCGGTGTTCACGATCCTCAACTACCTGCTCCCGCGGCGCGGCGTGCTGCCGATGCACTGTTCCGCCAACGTGGGCGAGGCGGGCGACGTCGCGCTGTTCTTCGGGCTGTCGGGCACCGGCAAGACCACCCTCTCGGCCGACCCGCAGCGCGCCCTGATCGGCGACGACGAGCACGGATGGTCCGACAGCGGGGTGTTCAACTTCGAGGGCGGCTGCTACGCCAAGGTGATCCGGCTGTCGCGCGAGGGGGAGCCCGAGATCTACGCGACGACGCGGATGTTCGGCACCGTGCTCGAGAACGTCGTGGTGGACCCGGCGACGCGGGCGATCGACCTCGAGTCCGCGGAGATCACGGAAAACACCCGGGCGTCGTACCCGATCCACTTCATCCCCAACCACGTGCCCGGCGGCGTGGCAGGCCACCCGCTGCACATCGTGTTCCTCACGTGCGACGCCTACGGCATCATGCCCCCGATCGCGCGGCTGTCACCGGCGCAGGCGATGTACCATTTCCTGTCGGGCTACACGGCGAAAGTGGCGGGGACGGAGCGCGGCGTCACCGAGCCCAAGGCGACGTTCTCCACCTGCTTCGGGGCCCCGTTTCTCCCCCTCAACGCGAACGTGTACGCGTCGCTGCTGGGTGAGAGAATCGCGCGACACGGCGTGCAATGCTGGCTCGTGAACACGGGGTGGACGGGCGGGCCTTACGGAGCGGGCCAGCGCATGCGGCTCGCCCACACCCGCGCGATGGTGCGCGCGGCACTCGCTGGGACGCTCGACCGCATCCCCACCGCGCCCGAGCCGGTGTTCGGGCTCGAGGTGCCGCTGCAGGTGCCCGGGGTGCCAGAGGAGATGCTGCTGCCCCGCGCCACGTGGAGCGATCCCGCCGCCTACGATGCCCAGGCCGCGCGCCTGGCACGCATGTTCCGGGAGAACTTCGAGCAGTTCCAGGACCAGGTGCATCACGCGGTGCGGGACGCCGGACCGCGGGCGTGAGACCGTCCCAGTTCGAGGTCGTCCGCGACCCGCTCTGGAACAACATCCGGCTGGACCCCGAGGCGCTCGCCGTGGTGGACACCCCCGCGGTGCAGCGCCTCCGCTACGTGCGGCAGCTGGGGCACGCGTTTCTCGTCTACCCCGGCGCGACCCACAGCCGCTTCGAGCACGCGCTGGGCGCCTACCACCTGGCCCGGCGCGCGCTCGCCCAGCTCGAGGAGACGACCGGCGCCCGGCTCGACGCGGGTGACGCCCTCGCCGTCCGGTTGGCGGCGCTGCTGCACGACATCGGGCACTACCCCTTCTCGCACGCGCTCGAGGAAGCCGGGTTGCTACACCACGAGGCCCTGGCCGAACGCCACCTTGCGGGCGGCGACCTCGCCGCGCGGCTGGCACAAATCGGGGCGCCGTGCGAGGCGTTGCTGGCGCTCATCCAGGGCCGGAGCGGCGCGCCGCTGGCGGGGCTGGTTTCAGGGTCGCTGGACGTGGACAAGCTCGACTACCTGTCGCGCGACGCGTGGATGTGCGGCGTCCCCTACGGCGTGATCGACGTGGACCGGCTGCTCACCTCGCTCACCCTGGCGCCCGGCACGGGCGGCGGCGCCACGCTCGCGCTCACGGAGAAGGGGCTCGCGCCGCTGGAATCGCTGCTGTTCGCCAAGTATCAGATGTACCGCACGGTCTACTGGCACCACGCGGTGCGCAGCGCAACGGCGATGTTCAAGCGGCTGGTGCGCCAGGCGATCGCGGGCGGCCGGCTCCGGGCCGGCGAGATCGCCCTCGCGACCGATGACGCCCTGATTCACGACCTCCTGCAGGCGGACGTCGCGGGGCTCGCGCGGCGGCTCCGCGAGCGGCAGCTCGCCAAGCGCGCCCTGGACCTGCCGGCGACCGAGCTCCCCACCACCACCCCGTCCTGGCCCGCCACGGACCCCGACCTAGTGGAGCGGGTCGAGGACCGGCTCGCGGCCGAGCTGGGCCTGCAGCCGGGCGCGCTGTTCCTCGACTTCCCCGCGAAGGAGGGGATGCTCGACGTCGACGTCCCCCTCGTGAAACGGAACGGCGCGGTCGAGCGCCTCGCCGGCCTGCCGCGCGTGGCGGCCGAGCTCTATCGCGCGGCGCGGAGACTGCGCGTATTCGTGCTGGAGAGCGTTGCGCTCGAGCCCAAGCGGATCGTCGAGCTCGTGATGCTGCCGCGGGAGGAGGTGGCGAAGCGGGTGGAGGGACAGCGCAGCCTGCTCGAGTAGGACGCGGCTGAAGCCGCGGCTCGGCCCCCGGCCGCTGAAGCGGCAACCCGACTACCTGCGCCGCGCTCCCGGCTGCGTGATCTGCTGGGTGTCACCGAGCGGGATGTCCACCGAATCGATCCGCACCACGATCGCCGTGATGTTGTCGAGGCCACCGTGCCGGTTCGCCTCGCCGATGAGCTCGTCCACGTGCTCCTGTGGCATGCGGTCGCGGGCCAGCAGCTCCCCCAGCTGAGGATCCTCCAACATCCCGGTCAGTCCGTCCGACGCGAGCAGGTAGAGGTCCCGTGGCTTCACGGTCCCGAGGTAGACGTCGGGCATCACGTCGCTGTTCGCCCCCACGCAGCGCGTGATCACGTTGCTGTAGGGGTGGGTGCGCGCCTGCTCCGGCGTGAGGTAGCCGGCATCCACCTGCTCCTGCACGTAGGAGTGGTCCTTCGTGAGCTGGATGAGCTTCCCCTCTCGCAGCAGGTAGGCCCGGCTGTCACCCACCTGTCCGATCAGGAAGTGCGTCTCGTAGAGCCCTAGCGCCGTCACCGTGGTGCCCATCCCGCGCTTATCGTGCTCGGTGAGGGTGCGTTGGAAGATGGCGCCGTTGGCGGCCCGGATCGACGCGCGCATCCGCTCGGCCACCTGGTCGTCGCCGAGTCCGCGCAACGACCCGAGCTCGCGGGCGATGTAGCGCACCGCCATCTCGCTCGCCACCTCGCCCGCTGCGTGCCCGCCCATGCCGTCCGCGACGATGAAGATCCCGCGGTCGGGGACCATGAGGTAGTTATCCTCGTTCCCGGAGCGGATGACTCCGACATCGGTACGGCCGGCGCAGGTGATGTGCACGCTGATCGTTACGCTACGAGCCAGTGGATGAGCCCCGCTACCCCCACCCCGCCCAACAGCAATATCACCGCTCCCGCCCCACACCCCTTACCTTTTTTCTCGGGCGGCGGCGCCGTTTGCGGCCGCTTGGCCCCTGGCTTTCCGCCGGGCCGCGTCGGTGCCGCAGGCGGAGCCTTTGCCGCGGGCGGGGGCTTGGACGGAGCAGGCTTGGACGGAGCAGGCTTGGAGGGGGCCGGCTTGGCAGCGGGGGGCACGGAATGGGGCGTCCTGAGCACCTGCGTGCCTCCGCCCTTCGCGACTCCCAGGGCGTCGTCGGTCGGCTCGAACACGAGCTGCACGTC
>Ga0070697_100000976_pt1 | contig 21590 bp, 15 predicted proteins | sample KBSK1501metaG_FD_65475 | JGI IMG/M metagenome (GOLD analysis project Ga0070697, IMG submission 65475) | Corn, switchgrass and miscanthus rhizosphere microbial communities from Kellogg Biological Station, Michigan, USA - KBS K1-50-1 metaG | ecosystem: Host-associated > Plants > Roots >... | reverse complement strand
TATTTGGTCGGGTGCGACGGCGGTGTTTACGAAAGTTACGACCGCGGTGCGAACTGGGAGTTCAAGAGCAACCTCTCGATCACGCAGTTCTACGATATAACCACCGACAACGCCGTGCCGTTTTACAACGTCTATGGCGGCACGCAGGACAACTTCAGCTTTGGTGGCCCGGCAAGTACACGTAGCGCTTCCGGCATCGTGAATTCCGACTGGTTTGTGACGAATGGCGGTGACGGTTTTCACAGTCGGGTGGATCCGGAAGATCCGAATACGATCTATGCCGCCCTTCAAAATGGGGGACTGGTGCGGTTCGATAAGCGGACTGGGGAGCGCATGGGAATTCAGCCTCAACCCGGTCACGGCGAAGAACCGCTCCGGTGGAACTGGGATTCGCCTTTGATGATAAGTCCACATCTACATACGCGCGTTTACTTCGCGGCCGATAAACTATTTCGCAGCGACGATCGCGGAGACACTTGGCAAGTGGTCAGCGGGCAACTATCTCGCGGTTTGGATCGCGACAAATTACCAGTGATGGGAAAAGTTTGGAGTATGGATGCAGTTGCCAAGAATCAATCAACCGCTTTCTTCGGGAACGCCTCTGCGCTGGCGGAGTCGCCGAAGAAGGAGGGCTTGATTTACGTTGGCACCGATGACGGACTGATTCAAGTGACAGAGGACGGCGGTAAGAACTGGCGGAGGATTGAAACTTTTCCCGGAGTGTCCGACATGGCCTACGTTAGTCGGATTGTCGCTTCAAATCACGACGCGAATACTGTCTACGCCGCACTTGAGAATCGACAGAACGCAGACTTCAAACCATATCTTTTGAAGAGCACTAACGCCGGTCGCACCTGGACTTCGATCGCTGGCAATCTACCTAAGAACCAGCCGGTCTGGTCGCTTGCGGAAGATCACGTGAACCCCAACCTGCTTTTTGTTGGCACTGAGTTTGGTCTCTTCTTCTCCATCGACGGCGGGGGAAAATGGACACAGCTCAAGGGCGGACTGCCCACGATTCAGGTGCGAGATCTCAATATTCAGAAACGCGAGAACGATTTGGTTGTCGGCACGTTTGGTCGTGGCATTTACATTCTCGATAACTACACACCACTGCGCCAGCTGAAACCGGAGATGCTCAAGCAGGAGGCTCAGCTTTTTCCTGTGAAGGACGCATTGATGTACATACAGTCGCAGCCGCTTGGCCTGCGCGGAAAAAGTTTCCAGGGCGAATCATTCTTCACCGCCGAGAACCCGCCTTTCGGCGCGACGTTCAGCTACTACCTGAAGGACGAACTGAAAACCAAAAAAGCAAAGCGACAAGAGGCCGAGAAGGAAGCGGCGAAGAAGAACACTCCGGTGACGCTCCCGCGTTTGGCCGACCTTAGCGCCGAGGAAGAAGAAGAAGCTCCGGCGATCATCGTCACTGTGACAGACGCAAGCGGGCACGTAGTCAGGCGTTTGACCGGACCGGTCACGGCAGGGATGCAACGCGTTACCTGGGATCTGCGTTATCCGCCCACCTCTTTGCCGCCGCCGCCAAATCCGGACAATGAAGATCCTTTCAGCGATGGGCCCGGCGGGCCGCTGGTCATGCCCGGCGCCTACAAAGTCTCCCTTGCAAAACGAGTTGATGGGGTCATGACGCCCCTGTCCGCGCCACAGGACTTTAATATTGTCGTGCCTGGTCAAGAAGGAATGGCATCAGGTGATCGCGCGGCGTTGGTTGAGTTTCAGCAGAAGGCCGCGAGATTGCAGCGCGCCGTACAAGGAGCGCTCGACGCTACAAATGCTTTGAAACCGCGGCTGGCGCTTATTCGGCGCGCCTTGCTCGAAACCCCCAGCGCTGGAGACAAGTTGCTTGACGACGCGACAGCGCTGGATAAACGCACGAACGACATTCTGCGAGCTTTGCGCGGTGATAGTGCCCTGCGGGCTCGCAACATTAACTTGCCGCCGTCGATCAACGAACGCGTCGGTGGGATAGTGAGCACCCAACGTTTGTCCACTGCTCGCCCGACGCAAACGCAAATCAGTCAATACACTGCTGCGGCGCAGGACTTTGAACAAACGCTCGCGCAGTTGCGTCAACTGATCGAGGGCGACCTGGTGAGACTCGAAAAACAGATGGAGGCTGCGGGCGCTCCCTGGACCCCCGGCCGTATTCCAGAATGGAAGGATCAGTAGTGGGATGGATTCTGAAGTCGACGCCGTACACGCGGTCAAGGGCGATTCGAGATCAAATTCGAGTTAGACAAATTCGCAGGTTGGGAAGGGTGGCTTGCCCCCGCCTGCGCTGAATGTCACTCAACAAGAGCGGGGGCAAGCCCACCTTCCAGACCCTGAGATTATCTGTCTTGAATTATCAACTTATTGGGGAGAGCCATCCGATGATCAAACGACCATCCGCAAATATTCGGGTCAGTCTAATTCTTTGTATGACGATCGCCGTCGCCGTTGCCGGTACAAGCGCGTTAGCTGACTCGGGTCGTCATGTGCCGACAATCGACGAACTGTTGACTTTGAAAGCCATCGGTGGCGCGCAAATCTCGCCAGGCGGTCAGTGGGTTGCTTACACGGTGACCAATGCCGACTTCAAACAGGATGCTTTCGTCACGCAAATCTGGCTTGCCGAAACCAGCGGCAAAGGCCGCACCCTGCAACTGAGTCGCGGGGAAAAGTCTTCAACTAACCCGCGCTGGTCGCCGGACGGTGAGTGGTTGGCATTCACCAGCAACCGCGTCGAAGACAAGAATCAGATCTTCGTGATCAATCCTGCCGGCGGCGAAGCGGTACAGTTGACCAAATCCGAAACCGCAATCAGCAACTTTGCGTGGTCGGAAGACGGGCGCAGCATCGCTTACACAGCTACTGAGCCCTTGCCCCAGGTTTCTAAAGATCGCAAAGACTATCTGGGCGACTACGAAGTGGTGCGCAAGGACTACAACTTCGCATACCTCTGGACATTTAACGTCAGCGAAGCGATGAAGGGGCCGCTGGTTGGAAAGCAGCGAACGAAAAAGAAAGACTTCAGCGTCGATTCGTTTTCCTGGTCGCATGACGGATCGAAGATCGCGTTCAGTGCCACCGTCAATCCGGATCTTATTCAGGGCGTCACTTCGGACGTCTATTTGCTCAACCTCGCAGATGACGCCGTCGCGAAGTTAGTTTCACAGCCCGGGCCCGACAGCGGTCCTCGCTGGTCGCCCGACGACAAACAGATCGTCTTTTCGTCGGCGATGGGAAATACTGTCTTCTTCGCCAGTAACTCTCGTCTCGCTATAGTACCGGCGGCGGGCGGCACGCCACGTTCTATTACCGACAGCTTCGATGAGAATCCCAACCTCCTTGATTGGCGGTCGGATGGCATTTATTTCACCGGACAACAGAAGACCGCGTCGCATCTGTTCCGCGTCGATCCCGCGAGTGGCAAGGTTACACGCGTATCCGGTCCCGATAGTTTGATGGCTGGTTCGTTTTCTTTCACCCGAGATGGACGGCAGTTGTCATTCACCGCCGCGTCTCCCACCTCGATGAATGAAGTGTTCATCTCTGACGTACAAAAATTCTCACCCCGCTCTTTGACAAACATGACCGAGCAAACGATTCCGCTGCTATTGGGCACGCGAGAGGTCGTTTCCTGGAAGAGCAACGATGGCACCACGATTGAAGGCGTTTTGATTAAGCCGGCTGACTTTGATCCTACAAAAAAATATCCATTACTCTGCGTAATTCATGGTGGACCGACCGGCGTCGATCGTCCCGCCCTGTTAACGCCGGACGCTCGTTATTATCCGTCTGACATCTGGGCCGCACGCGGCGCCCTCGTGCTCAAGGTGAATTATCGCGGCAGTTCCGGCTACGGCGAGAAGTTTCGTAAGCTTAACGTACGGAATCTTGGAGTTGGTGATGCGTGGGACGTGTTGTCGGGAGTGGATTATCTAATCAGCAAAGGTTGGGTCGACAAAGACAAAGTGGGATGCATGGGTTGGAGTCAGGGCGGTTACATCTCAGCTTTTCTGACTGCCTCGTCGGATCGCTTTGTCGCGATCTCAGTTGGCGCTGGCATTTCCAACTGGGCTACCTATTACTACAACACAGACATCACGCCATTTACGATCAACTATCTCGGCAAGAACCCGGTTGACGATCCCGAAATCTACCAGAAGACGTCGCCGATTTCTTACGTCAAAAACGCGCGCACGCCGACGCTCATTCAGCACGGGGAACTGGACCGCCGCGTGCCCATCGCCAACGCTTACGAGTTGCGGCAAGCGTTGGAGGACAAGGGCGTGCGCGTCGAGATGATCGTTTACAAAGGCTTCGGCCATCCGATCACCAAGCCTAAAGCAATGCGCGCCGTGATGAGCCACAACCTCGGTTGGTTCAATCACTATCTCTGGAACGATCAGCTTCCTGATTTCGCCAGCCCGGTCGTGCCGAAGGAGAGCAAGGAAGAAGAAAAGAAAGCCGCGGAGAAATAAGATGACGCTGGCTGCGGGTACAACGCTCGGTCGTTACCAGATCAAATCGCTGCTCGGCATGGGTGGCATGGGCGAAGTCTATCGCGCCTACGACCCCAAGATAGGGCGGGACGCGGCGATCAAAGTGCTGCCGTCCAATTTCTCTGAAGATAAAGAGCGGCTCGCTCGCTTCGAGCAAGAGGCCCACGCGGCTGGCGCGCTCAACCACCCCAATGTCCTCGCCATCTATGACGTTGACACGCACGAAGGCAGCGCTTACGTCGTCTCAGAGCTTCTCGAAGGCCAGACACTGCGCGAGTTGTTGAGCGGCGTGCCGCTTCCCGCACGCAAGGCGATCGATTACGCCTCGCAGTCCGCGCGCGGGTTAGCGGCGGCGCATGAGAAGGGGATCATCCACCGCGACATCAAACCGGAAAATTTGTTCGTCACAAACGACGGGCGGGTGAAGATACTCGACTTTGGTATCGCCAAGCTGACAGAACCCGTCGGCGATCGCGTGCTTACCGACATGCCGACACGCAAGGTAAACACCGACTCCGGCTCTGTTATGGGCACGGTCGGCTACATGTCGCCGGAGCAGTTGCGAGGGCAGCCAGTAGATCCGCGCACCGACATTTTCTCCTTCGGCGCAGTGCTCTACGAGATGCTCGCCGGGCGCCGCGCTTTCCACAAGGATTCTGCGGCCGACACGATCAGCGCCATCCTGAAGGAAGATCCGCCGGAGCTTTCCGAAACGAACGGTAGCGTCAACCCGTCGCTCGATCGTGTCGTCAGGCGTTGTTTGGAGAAGAACCGGGAACAGCGTTTTCATTCGGCAAGCGATCTCGCCTTCGCACTGGAAGCGCTCTCCGGCACGCAGGTGTCGGGCGCAACGACCGCCGTTGCGACCGCGGGCGTTTCAAAATCCGAACACCGACGTAAATTGATTGACCGGCTAGGCTGGGTGGCGGCCGGGTTGCTGCTCGCCGCAACTCTGGCGCTCGCTCTCCTCTACTTCCGCCGCGCAGAACCGCGCGGCGAGACAATGCGCTTCACTTTGCCTCCGCCGGAGAAGTCATCCTACAGAGGTGACCTCGCGCTCTCTCCTGACGGACGTCGTCTCACCTACGTTGTCCAGGGTCCCGGTGGAAGAGCGCTCTGGCTGCGCGCGCTGGATTCGGTCGAGGCTCGCGAGCTGCCGGGCACGGCAGAGGCTCACCTTCCATTTTGGTCGCCGGATGGTCGCTTTATCGGATTCTTCGCGGGCAACAAGCTGAAGAAGATCGACACTGTGGGCGGCTCGCCGCAGGCGTTAGCTGACGTCACCGACGATGGACGGGGCGGCGCCTGGGGACCGGATGGCACGATCATCTTCGCTCCCGCATTCACAGCGCCGCTGATGAAGGTCTCGGCAAGCGGGGGAGCCGTAGAACCTGCCACCGAACTTGACCAGTTACTGGAACAGAGCTCACACCGCTGGCCATCTTTTCTACCGGACGGTCGGCACTTCCTCTACTTCGCGCGCGGCAAGAAGAGGGACGCTGAGGGAATCTACATTGGGTCGCTCGATTCAAAGTCGGGAAAGTTTCTCCTTAACACCAAACTGCTTGCTAGGTACGCACCAGCAGGTGCTGGCAGTGATAAGGGTTATCTACTCTTCGTGCGTGACAAGACGCTGGTGGCGCAGTCTTTCGACGTTGGCCGACAGCAACTGAGCGGTGAGCCTGCCGTTGTTGTCGAAGGGGTGCTCAGCTTTCCCGAAGAGGGCGGTCCCACCGCTTACGCAGCTTTCTCCGTTTCGGCCAACGGTCATCTTTCTTATCTGCCAGGCAGCACGTCGCTGACTCAGATGGGCTGGTTCGACCGCGCCGGCAAGTCTCTCGGCTCGGTGGGCCCTCCGGGACAGTTCTCCGAACCGGGGCAATCGCCGGACGGAAAGAGAGTCGCGTTTGCACGTTCCGACCCGCAGCAGCAGTCGGACCTCTGGCTGCTTGATCTGGCTCGCGGCACGACCACGAGATTCACGTTCGAGTCGTCGGCCGAGGCTTCCCCGCTCTGGTCGAAGGACGGGAAGCACATCTATTTCGCGTCGAACCGCGAGGGTGGGAGATTCAACCTTTATCAGAAGATTTCGAGCGGTGCGGGCAGCGACGAGTTGCTGCTCAAGACGGACAACAACATTTTCCCAGACGACTGGCTTTCGGGGAAGTTAGGCGAACTTCTCATCTACGAGATGGACAGCCCCAAGACCAGGTTCGACTTGTGGGTGCTGCCACTGACGGGTGAGCGCAAGCCTTACACATTTTTTCAAACGGAGTTCAACGAAACCCATGCGCAGTTCTCGCCTGACGGACTCTTCGTTGCCTATGTCTCGGATGAGTCGGGTCGCGCGGAGGTTTACGTCCAGAGCTTTCCGGCTTCGGGCGGCAAATGGCAAATCTCCTCGGGCGGTGGGGATCAACCGCAGTGGCGGCGCGACGGCCGGGAGCTTTTCTATCTCGCACCCAACAAAGCTTTGATGGCAGTGCCAATCGGGTCGGGTAACTCATTTGAGCCCGGGACTCCCGTTGCGCTCTTCGACACCCGCGCTCCGTCTGGTGGCATCACTGGCGACCGTAATCATTATGTCGTCGCCGCCGACGGACAACGATTCCTCGTTAACAACCTCGTTGATGAGGGCAACACGCAGCCGATCACGATCGTCTTGAACTGGGCTAGCGGTCTCAAGCAATGAGTCTCGACGCAGGTACAAAGTTTGGTCGCTACGAAATTCTGTCCAGGCTTGGCAAGGGCGGAATGGGTGAGGTGTACCTCGCGAAGGACACTAAACTTGATCGCAACATTGCCTTGAAGATCTTGCCGGCTGAGCTGGCATCCAGTCGCGAGCGCATGCTTCGTTTTGTGCAGGAGGCGAAGGCCGCAGCGGCCCTCAACCATCCGAATGTGGCCCACGTCTACGAAATCAGCGAACACGATGGCTTGAATTTTATCGCGATGGAGTATGTGGAGGGGAGAACTCTCCGCGAGAAAATACACTACGAACAGACAGAATTACGAAAGCTGCTCAAGTATTTGCAACAGGTCGCTAGTGGGTTGGCCAAAGCTCACGCTGCGGGAATCGTCCACCGTGATCTGAAACCCGATAACATCATGATCACGCGTGATGGTTATGCAAAGATTCTGGATTTTGGATTAGCTAAACTCATCGAGATTCCCACTCCAGGTCCAGACGGGGGCACGATCAGCGACGCCGCCACCGTGGCGCTTGAACCGCACTCGATACCGGGAAGATTGCTGGGGACGGTAGGTTACATGTCGCCTGAGCAGGCCCAGGGAAAAACTGGTCAGATAGATCATCGCTCGGACATTTTTTCTTTTGGCTGCATGCTCTTTGAAGCGGTAACCCGGAATAGGCCGTTTCAAGGTGAGTCTAACGTGCAATCGTTATACAGAATCGTCTACGAGCCGGCGCCCCTGCTGAAAGATTTCAACCCTTCGGCTTCGCCGGAGTTGCAAAGGGTAATCCGACGCTGTCTGCAGAAGGATCCTGACGAGAGGTACCAGTCGATCCAGGATGTGGCGCTGGAACTAAAGGAACTGCGCCGAGATATGGAAGGCGATACTCAACTCGACAGCACCATCCCGCCTTCTTCCCTCGGGAGCCAAACAGGAAGCCAAATGGGGGGGCCGTCGGGTTCGCAGTTTTCAACCACGGCGACGATTGGGAGTCAGACGAGTACCTTTGACGCGTCGGCAGTAAGTACGATGTCGAGTGCTGAAATCATCCTGGGCGAAGTCAAGAAACATAAACGTGGATTTGCCCTGGCAGTTGTGTTGATTCTCGTCGCCGGCGCCGCAGCCGTAATCTGGTGGAAATCCTCGAGTCCTGCTAAGGCGACGCCGTTCCGCAATGTGAAAATCACCCGACTGACTACCGGCGGCAAAATCGGGAACGCTGCCATTAAGGGTTACACCTCGATTTCTCCGGATGGCAAGACTGTAGTTTTTAGAACCACAGAGTCAGGTAGAGACAGCCTTTGGGTGAGACAAGTCTCCACCGGCAGTCTGGTGAAAATCGTGCCGGATCTCGAAGCTAAGATCGGCGGCACTACCTTCTCACGCGATGGCGAGTTCGTTTATTACTCGCTCTTCGACAAGAACGATCCGCTGGGAACACTTTATCAAGTCCCTGTTTTTGGAGGACCAGCCCGCCGAATAATGGCAGGGGTGACCAGTCCCGTGACGTTCTCGCCTGATGGCAAAAAAATCGCTTTCGTTAGACCCTCGTCCTCGGTCTCTGATCTGGTGGTGGCCAACGTGGACGGAACCGGCGAGCACAAGATTGCGACGCGGAGACTGCCTGCGTATTTCTCTTTTGTTGGCGGAGCGGCCTGGTCGCCTGACGGAAAAACAATAGTCTGTGGTGCCGGCTCCTACAGCGGGACCATCTCAGCGACGATCGTCTCGGTGCCCGCAGCAGGTGGCGCGGAGAATCCGATCACCACCCAAAACTGGGTGTCGGTGTCTCGCGTTCTCTGGTTGGGTGATGGCAGCGGTTTGATAGTCGCAGCAGTTCCCGAACTGATCTCGACCGGTACACAGTTATGGCATGTCTCATATCCGGGTGGCGAGGTGCGCAGAGTCACCAATGATCTGAATGCTTATGGCACGAGCAGTCTCGGGTTGACTGCCGATTCAAAGACGCTTGTGACCATCCAGGCAGATAAATCTACGCAACTCTGGGTAGTCGGGTCCGGAGAGGACGTGAGCAAAGCCAAACAGATTACTAATGGAAAATATGATGGCGAGACGCTCGCGTGGACTACGGACGGGAGGATTCTCTACACGGTTCCGTCGGGCGAACAATCAGACGTCTGGAGTATTAACTCAGACGGTACAGCACCCAGGCAGTTAACCTCTGATTCCTTTGCTGAAGGTTTGGGATGTGTTTCTCCCGATGGACGTTTTGCTATTTTTAGTTCGAATCGATCCGGCAGTTTCAACATTTGGAGTATGGATCTGAGCAGCGGTGAACAAAAACAACTGACGCAGGGAACCGAGATCGATTCTCAGCCTGATTGCACGCCTGACGGTCAATGGGTTGTGTTTAGATCGCTAAGGCAAGGGAAGTCGACGTTCTGGAAAGTTCCGCTTGCCGGCGGCGCACCCGAACAACTTTCGGACAAGTCTTCCACTTGGGCCGCCGTATCACCGGACGGCAAGCTCGTAGCCCTCCGTTACTTTGATGATCAGAGCAAAGTAAACAAGATTGCCGTAATACCCTTTGCCGGAGTGGAGCCGATCAGGACCCTGCAAGTCTCCATCGGGTTTCGCGATGTGGGACTGGGATGGACTCCTGACAGTCGCGCAATCATCTATGCCGACGCGCGCGACAACGCGGACAACATTTGGAGTGTGCCCATAGATGGCGGGGCTGCCAAACATCTGACCAATTTCAACTCGGGACTAATCTTCGCTTTCCAGGTGTCACGGGATGGCAAACGAATAGCGTTATCACGCGGCACTCAAACCGACGACGTAATCCTGCTCCGGGACGCTCAGTAGGCAGGGACCAAGCGCTTTTGCCTTGTTAAGCCAACCTTTCGGCCAACTTGACCGAGTCCGTAAGTGGGGCTAGTGGGTTAGTTAAGTTACCAGTGCCAAGGTCGGTTGACTTTCTCGCCTTGCCAGTTTGTGCCTAATAGTGCATAGTCAACCACGGTTAATCCTTCTCTCGCGCATCGACGGTGATGCGCCCCGCGCAAAAGACAGTCAAGCGCTGGCGTTTTGGATAGTTCGAGAGCAGGCTGATTTCAACTTCAGAAGCGCTCTTAGAGCATCCGAAAACCGGCCCCTTCGCTCCTACCGTTCGACCGAAGCCAATCCGATTCGCAGCTTCTTTTATCCCCACAAGGGGAAAGGTACATCTTTATGTCTATGAAACTTTACGTGGGTAATCTCGCGTTCGCGACCACCAGCCAGGACCTGCAGGAGCTTTTTGCTTCGGCCGGTACGGTTGAATCGGCGAGCGTCGTGGAGGACCGCGACACTGGACGCTCACGCGGCTTTGGCTTCGTCGAAATGTCTAGCAAGGAAGAGGGCGAGGCAGCTATCGCTCAATTTAACGGTAAGGAAGTCAACGGTCGTGCGCTCAACGTCAACGAAGCCAAGCCTCGCGAAAATCGCGGCGGCGGTGGCGGTCGTGGCTTTGGTGGCGGCGGTGGTGGCGGTCGCGGCGGCGGCGGTTACGGTGGTAATCGTGGCGGCGGCGGCGGCTACGGCGGCGGCGGTGGCGGCGGTAATCGCGAGCCACGCTGGTAAGCGTTTCCCTTCCTAACAACTAACTCTCGGTGCCTCCTCTGTGAACTCTGTAATTCTGTGGTGAGACTTGTACAAGAGTTTCAATCACTGGTCACAGAGAACACAGAGGTTGCGCAGAGAGCGATCTCTCGGTGAGGTAATACTCACTTTGGTTACAACCGGAGGCGCCAGCCACAAGCAGGTGCCCCACAAACAGATTAGTAGGAGTCTATGAATTTTTCTCAACTGGGACTGGCGCCCGCACAAGTGCGGAGTTGCGAGTCTCTCGGATACACCGAACCAACACCGATTCAGGAACAGGGAATACCTGTTGTCCTTAGCGGCCAGGACCTGATCGGCTGTGCTGAAACCGGCACAGGCAAGACAGCCGCATTTCTGCTTCCGCTTATTCAGAAGATGACCGGGAAGGCGCGCCCCGGCGTTCGCGTTCTCGTGCTCGCGCCAACGCGCGAGCTGGCAATGCAGATTCAAAAGAACTATGGCGAGCTTAATCGCGTGAAGGCCAATCGTGGCGTCACGGTGATCGGCGGCGCCAATATTCGCACGCAAATCACAGATCTGCGACGCGGCGCGGCGATCGTCATTGCCACGCCTGGACGTTTGCTTGATCTCGCCGAACGCGGCGCAATCAGTCTTTCAACTGTTGAAGTCCTCGTACTGGACGAAGCTGATCGCATGCTGGACATGGGATTCTTGCCCGCAATTCGGCGCATACTCGCGATGGTGCCGGCAAAGCGCCAGACACTTTTGTTCTCGGCCACGATGTCTTCCGATATCGAAAAGCTGGCGCGCACGACCATGAAAGATCCAAAGCTGATTGAGGTCAGTCCGCGTGGACAAGCCGCGACCATGGTTGAGCAAACTGCTTATCCGGTCGCCCAGGAGTCGAAGACGGCGCTGCTGCTCGATTTGCTCGAACGCGAAAAGTTTGAGCGGGTGCTGGTGTTTACGCGTACGCGACGCGGCGCCGAAAGGTTGTCACACATTCTTTCTGCTCGCGAACACAGCGTGAATCGGATTCATTCGGATCGAACACAACCACAGCGTGAGGCGGCCCTTCGTGGATTCCGCGACGGTCGCACGCGCGTGCTGGTGGCGACTGACATCGCCGCGCGTGGCCTGGATGTTGATTCCGTTTCACATGTCATTAACTACGACGTGCCTTCAGCGCCTGAAGACTATGTGCATCGCATTGGTCGAACAGGACGAGCGGGCAACACCGGACGCGCGATAACAATCGTTACCCCAGTTGATGAGATATCGATGCGCGCGATCGAGCGACTAACCGGACAGACGGTGGCGCGGGTAGTATTGCCGGCATTTGGCGGCAGAAAGAGTGAAATAGCCAGCAAGCCGTTTGCACGTGCGACACCGCCGCGAACGACTTTCACGCGTTCATTCCGCCCACGGCGCGCAAGTCGGTAACGAACAGAAGTGATGAGTGATGAGTGATGGGTAGACAGTCATACGACTGCTCAATCTCATAGCTTTTACTCATCACTCATAACTCAGTACTCATCACTGCTTTTTTAAAAGGAGAAACTATTTGGCTAGAGACGATTTGATTCCGGCGGAGGGCACCATTATTGACAAGCAGCCCAATGCATTCTTCAAAGTACAACTCGACAACACGCAGCATGTCGTGCTCGCAGCGGTGTCCGGCAAAATGCGCAAGAACCGAATTCGTATTCTTGTCGGTGACCGGGTGAGCGTTGAAATGTCTCCGTATGATCTTTCACGAGGCAGGATTACTTACCGGTACAAGTAAAGCAGTGATGAGTACTGAGTACTGAGTGATGCTATTGACGACCGACAGAGTGACTTCTTCACTCAGTACTCATTACTCAGTCTCATCCCTTCACTTGATCCGCTCGAGATTTTCGCCGGGTTCTACTGTAATTGTCTTGAAGTTAGACATGTGCACCAGTCCCGGCGCCGAACCCTTCGGTTTCGTCAGATACTTGCGCCGGGTATAGTGGATGTCAACTTTCGAGTCCTTCCTGGCCTGACTGAATTTAGCCGCCAGCTGTGCCGCTTCGATTATTGTGCGGTGCGGAATGTCGCTGCGGCTTGAGTTGCGAACGATTACGTGAGATCCGGGATAGTCGCCGGCATGAAGCCAGAGGTCGTTCGGGCGAGCGACGCGAAAAGTTAGTTGATCGTTGTCGCGCGCAGTCCTCCCGACAAGCACTTCATATCCGTCAGAAGATTGGTAGCGTCGCAGGCCCGGCAGGGTCAGCGACGCTTTCTGTTTTTTGACTGCAGCAGGACTCGCCTTCTTTCCTTCAAACTCAGTCAAAGCCGCCACATCCCGAGTGGCTATGACCTTTTCTAATTTCACGAGCTTCTTTCCGAGTTTTTCGAGTTCGTTTTCAAGCTGGACCAGCCTGACGCCAATCTCCTCAACCGCTCGCTTGGCCTTTGTGTACCGCAAAAAGGAGGCGCTCGCCGCCTCCGGCAAAGTCAGATTTTCATCAACCTCTATTTCAATCACGGGTGCGCCTTCAGCGTAGTAGTCTGTCAGGCTGACTCTGTTGCCAACGCGCCTGGCACTCGAGATATTTGCCAGCAGCAAATCGCCCGCGCGTTTGTGTTCGTCAGGATCGCCGTGCGCGATTAGATCTTTCTTCAGGTTCACTTGTAGTTTCTTGCGCCGGGCTATTTCCTTGCGCAGACTGGCCACAAGATTTCCAGCCAAACTATCGAACTGATGCCCATCTGCAAGGTCGGAATAATATTTGTCCGCAGCAGCTGAAAATGAAGAAGCGCCTTCACGGGTAAGGAGCGTTTTTGAATCAATCTTCAGTGCGTTGTCAGAAGCAGTCTTTGCCCGCGACAAGGGCGGCTTATAAGGCTCGCCTACTTGTTGGCCTGCGCCGTGTGGGTTTCGCCACGCCTGCTTGATTCTGTTTTCAGAATCGACCAGGAAGAGATTTGCCGACCGTCCGGTTAGTTGCGCAATTAGTGAGTGAACGCGCGGATCGCCCAAATCATTCTCAACGAGAAAAGAAAATCTAACCACGCGTTCGTTTTCGTCTTTGCTTAATGACTGGACAGTGCCACCGCCCAGCACGCTGCGAAGCAACTGAGCAAATGACAAAAACGGAACTGAAGCTTTCTCCAATTCGCGACTGGTTCGTTTGATGAGGTAAAGACGGGGCGCCGCCGGTTCGATACTAATGAAGAGGAATCCTTCCTCTTTAAGGCCGAAGTCAATCGCGAGAGAGAAGGGAGATAGCTGGAAGATCCTGCCAAGGAAGCGTCTGGGCAACAATTCGACCAACTCGTTAACAATCTCTTTCAGCGTCTCTTCGTGCACATTCGATCCTCGACCGTTTTGTTCAAGCAAAAGGCCCTGCTCAAGTTACCGAGCAGGGCCGATTCTAATCGATAAAGCGAGGTCACGCTCGAATTACGGCGGTTCGCGTGAAACGATCGTGGACGGTGTGTTTCTCACGGCTGATGAACAGATAGATCAGTGCGATGCCTGCGGACACGAGTGAGAGAAGGTAGACCAGTGAACGTCCCGCTGACTGGCTCCCAGTCGGGATCAAGCCAGTTCGCGCGTCGATAACGCGCAGAGAAAAAAGCTTCATCCCTAGTGTACGTCCGGTGAAGGCTACGCTAACCGTTAGATACAGAAAACCAACAACCAAAAAGGTGCCTACAGCAAAACCGATTACCCGAGGGCTCTGCCACTTAAAATTCGTCAACCCGGTCAACGCCAGGAAAGGCGACGAGAAAAGTCCAACCACCACTAGATCTGCGAGCGCGCTGAGCAGGCGCCGGAACACAGGCGCAGAATCATAGTTGCGGCACTCAACCCTTACAGCGATCGGAATAGAATCCAGGTAGTTAAGACAGGGATCGTTTCGATCGTCGATCACCCTGCGGGGTTTTCTCGGTTCCGGCGGAGCAGTGGCTGTAGTGACTTCGGGTTCGGGTGTCGGAACAACGGCAAGATTGTGCACGCGTTCCGGCTTCGAAACCACTTCGTCGATCTCGCAATTGATTGGGGTAGGATTAAGGTCCAATGTCGGTTGTTCCTCATAATCAAGTGCGATTGCAGCAGCCGCGTTGCCGCCAGCTTGGGAATGGGCGCGTTCAATACGTCGTAAGGCTGCTACAACCAGCGGGTTCATCGGCGTAGTTTTAGCTTGCGGGAGGAGTTCAAGCATCGGTGCCGTCTTAGGTTCAAGGTCACTGAACAGAGGTTCAATATCCGCAGCTTCGATCATTGCTTTTTGCGCGCGTTTTTCCTGGGCCTCGCGTACTCGCTCACCCAATTCTTTCCGCCACTCCGGCAGAGCTGTTCGATTGACGCCCGGAAACTCAATCAATGAAGTCATTCTCTTTGGCGCGGGGGAAGCTTGAGCAGTTTTCGGCGGCGCTGTTTCTTTCATGATATCTATCTGATTTGACTGAGTTTGTACGGTGCTATCCGCTGAATTCTCTTTCTGGAGAGCGCCGCATTCCGGGCACCTAACGGAAAAGTTCTGATAACGGGCTCCGCACGCGGGACATCGCATACCAAGCTGCCTCCGTAGGGGGACGGTCTGAGCCCGGGCTAGTTGACTGACTGAAAACCGGCCAGACTCCTGCGTAGTCGGGGCGCATGGTATCAGGAACTACTTTAAGTGGTCAACCAGAAAATATAAGAGGCGTTGAGGTTGTCCGAGCGAGCGGAAATTGCCCCGTGAGGAATCGTCCTGTGGAAAAGTTCTTAGAGAGGCGTGCGACCACCGAACCCAGCTTCCATGTCGTGCCACCACTCGAGTGAATCGCCTTCGCCTAACTGCCAACAAAGAAGGACGACCCGGCCGTCGCGAAGCGAAGGAAAATCGACCAGGCCACGTTCAAAATCCTTTAGTTGCACGCCTAAAGCTTCCAGCTCTGACATTTCGGTGGTGAATTGCGTTAGAACCACGGCATAGAGCGCCCCGCCTTCCATTCCACCGCCCCCTTGTTCTGCGCCTTTCGCAGCAAACTTTGCCTCGCGGCGATAGGTCGCCAAACGCCGACGCGAACGCTGAATCTTTTGCAGGATCTCGCGCACGGATGGCAGGAGCGCATTCGCTTCTTCGATCGTAAACAGCTTCATAAATTCAATGTTCGTCAGTTATGCGAATGAAATCCACGTCAGTGCCGAACTGCTCAGACTCCTCCTCAATCGTTGTTTCGAGGACGACTCGTAAAGATGATTGAAATCCATCGTCCGCGGATTCCTCAAGCTGAATTTGCTCATGCAGGTATTGGGTGGGTTGTTGCTCATGAATATCGCGTTCATCATAGCGGTGGCCATGAATGGCGTCCTTGCGAACCCGATCCGCTATTTCGCCCAGGTCAATAAAATAATCGGCGACGTCGATTAGTTTCGGCGCCGTATTGGAACGAAAGCCTGCGACCTCTACGCGGCATCCTTTATACGCGACTGCGTTTACAGCGTAGACGAAATCTTCGTCACCAGACACGAGCACGGCCGTATCGTAACGACCAGCCAGCGACAACATGTCAACCGCAATCTCCACATCAAGATTTGCTTTCCGGCTTCCGTCATAGAACGTCTTCAGTTCTTTTTGAACCACGCGAAAGCCATTCCGTCTCATCCACAACAGAAAACCCTGCTGTCGTTCCGCCCCCACGTCAACCCCAGTGTAGAAAAAAGCTCTTAGCAGTCGACCGTCCCCAAGCAGGACGCGAAGCAGTTTGTTGTAGTCGATATCGATATTGTGGAAGCGGGCAGCGTGAAAAAGGTTGTTTCCATCAATAAAGACCGCCACTCGCCCTCGATGTCCCAATTGCCATGAAATATTCTGTGTAGGATCAATATTATTCATCTGATAGCCAACTCCAAAAAGGTTTTACTTTATCGAGCCTAGGATGCTTTTTTGTGGGTAATTGGTCAAGCAGACTCTTGTTGAACGGGCGAGGTTCGCTATTCAGTGGCCACAACTTCGCCGGTCAGGGCGTCGACATAGGCCAATTTGATGGGAGCATTAGTAAATTCGATCTCCCACGCCAGATGAAACTCAAGCGTATCGGGCTGGTCTTTGGCGGGGACGATATAAATTGTCATTTGGCGAGCTGTCATTTCGCTAGAGGGCGGTATGGCGAAGTTCCGCCCGATTCCTTGTGCGTCTACGTAGGTCAAGCCCTGGGCGCGAAGCTTTTGTAGAGTTTCCTCGGACCTCGGGCGAACGTTAAGAGCGGAAAGCGCGCTCTGGATCCGATCGGCATCGGGTATGCAGGAACTGGTGAGATTGAGGACGCGGCGGTCGCTGGTGAAATTTATTTGCAACTTGCCGTAGTTTCCACGAATAGGATAACGAAAAGGACGCTGTTGATAGCTGGCAAGCTTCGAGCCGTCAGGTAGATCAGTTCGCTCGATCAGTGAAAGCTTGGCGGGATCAGACCCGATGAGTTCCTGCCAGTCTCTGATGAACCGCCGCAGTGATTCTCTCGTTTCTTCCTCGTTCATAGTTGCGGCGGCTCCAACCTTTGGGAGAAACAAGGAACCGCTCGCCTGCGCAGACAGGCCAAGAATCGTTCCCGTCACTGGTTGAAGCTGTGGCTGTGCTCCGTTCGACTTTCCAGACAGCTGCCCGAGCCGATTCAAAGCTGCAAGCGTTGCTTCTTTCCGGTTAGCGTCCTCGATCAAGAGAATAGGGTAAAGTGAATTCTTACCTGGTGGACCAGTTACGTTCGGAGGTTGCAAAGCAGCACAACTGCTGAACACCAACGCTGACACGAAAACAATTATGACGAAGCTGAGCCTGCGCGCCGTCTCATGAACCAGATTGAACGGAATAAGCATTGGGTTAAAAGTTCGATAGAAAGTTTGCTGCGTCGTATAATCCAGAGTCCTGGAGGAGTTGTTGCACAAAGATAACGAAAACGTTCCGCTCCCCGGCTGGACGACTGACGAACCGCAGGATCTTGCGCCCGCGCCTTTTGCGCCTGATCAAATGGTGCGATGTGACGAATGCCTGCGGGCGAATCCGCCAACTCGAGTCAACTGCCTCTATTGTGCATCGGTTCTGCCGAGCAATGAAACTACCGCTAACCTGCAAAAGCCGGCGCTCAGGCCCCTGGAAAAATGGGAACAGGGGTATAACAACTTTCTCCTGCCTCCGGTCGCAAATCTAACCCCTGCAGCCTTGGCTGAGGCCGCTGACCTTTTGCGGTTGCGTCCCGAGGACCTCAGTCGCATCCTGAGTTCCGAAACGCCTTTGCCGCTTGCGCGCGCTGCCACAATCGACGAAGCGCAACTGGTACAGCGACGGCTCAGCCTCCTGGGAATTGACTCCTCTATTATGCCAGATGCCGAGCCGGGGACCGACGGTTCAGGGGTTGTAAAAGTGCGCGCTCTTGAGATTGATGAATCGGGAATCTATGCATATCAAACTCCTGAAGCCCCCTTCATCCCGGTTCCCTGGTCTGGTCTTGTATTGCTGGTTGTCGGTAGGGTGATGGTTAAACGAGTGGAAATGAAAGAGCGAAAGGGCACGCGGAACGAGAACAGCATCCTGGATTCAAGTGAATTCTTCACTGATGAAATCGTCGCTGACCTTTACACTCGAGCCCAGGCGATGCCGTTTCGAATTGCGGCCAATAGCTTTGACTTTTCCTGTCTGGAATCAAAAAAAGGTCTGCTTGCGGGAGAAAACATCACCAGGCTGCTGCAGCTATTTCGCGAGTACGCGCCATGTGTTGAGTATGACGACTCGTACGATTCGGTGCGCAAGATCCTGGAACCAGTCTGGCCCTCCGAACAACAAAACGAATCCAGCGGTTGGCGTCGCGATCGGCCGGGGAAATACAGCATCGGAAGCATCATGGAACTAACCAATGAAATGCAGTTTTCACGATACTCGCGACTTCGTCATCATCTGGCTGCTGCCGCGCCTTCAGGACAGGCAAGCAATACCCTCGGCGAACTCGGAGAGAATTGATGACGACTCGAAAGTCGCACCAGCTACCGCCCAAGCTAGGCAGGCCAAGATTTGTTCGTGGCGAAGACAGACCCCTTGAATCGCGAAACAATTCTGATTCCAACCACGCAAGTGAGTCTGGCGGAGCAAATCAAATTTACGGTCTCATTCCGGTACTCGAAGCTCTTAAGGCCGGCAACCACAAACTCGAACAGATCACCATCGCGGAGGGAGCGAGGCATGAGCGTCTGCGAGAGTTGTTAGACTTAGCCAAACACGCTCGAGTACCGGTACATCGCGCACCAAGGTTTGCACTCGATCGCAACTTGCCTGGTGTGACGCATCAGGGCGTTATCGCCAGAGCCGCCGCCGCGACCTATAGCGACGCCGACGACCTGCTTGATGATTTGGGTGCGCGAGTAGGCACGACCGAACCACCGCTCGTGCTTGGGCTGGACGCAGTGGAGGATCCTCGCAATCTGGGGGCGATTCTCCGGACCGCCGAATGCGCCGGTGTAAACGGAGTCTTCATTCCTGAGCGGCGCGCGGTTGGCCTAACGGCGACAGTAGCAAAAACCGCGGCGGGCGCGCTTGAACACATTTCTGTTGCCAGGGTCACCAATTTGGTCCAATTGATAGAGCAGTTGAAACAACGTAACATCTGGGTAATTGGCGCCGCCGCGGATGGCAGCTCTGACTACACCGAATGGGACTGGACCGTACCCAGCGCGCTCTTCCTTGGGGGCGAGGGCACGGGCTTACATCGCCTGGTGCGGGAACGATGCGATGCGTTAGTTCGTATTCCTTTGCTGGGGCGGATAGAATCACTCAATGTTTCAGTGGCTGCAGGCGTTATTCTCTATGAAGCCTTGCGACAGCGATCCGTTGGGAAGTTGAAACGGTAGAAAACGAAGTTCTACCCAGGATTCTATTCGGGTGCGGCGGGAAGTTGATGGGAGGTGCGAATGTTTTGTCCAAACTGCGCGGCTCAGAATCTTGATGGCGCCAGCTTTTGCCGCGTCTGCGGCGCCAACATCAGCCTGGTCCCGCAGGCACTCTCCGGACAATTGCCACAAGCACCGGAGCCGGACGACTTCGGCTCGCGTATTCGTCGTAAACGAGAACGAGATCGAGCTCGCAAACGAGAAATAGAACCAAGCCTTGAGAAAGGCATCATGAACGTTTTCATAGGACTTGGCTTCATAGTGGCGGCAATCGCCATCATGCTCAAGTTTCCTGGTGGCGTTTTTTGGGGTTGGAGCTTTTTTATCCCGGGTTTCTCCAACATAGGTAGAGGCGTAGGAGCAATCGTGGGTTCTCGACGAAACGAGGCTAGCAGCTTGCCACTGGCCGGCGGCCAGGGCGCGTATTTCCCGAATCAAACTGCTAGCGCTCCGGCTCCTATATTGGGCGGGACCAGTGCTCCTCGAACGGGAGAATTGAGAGCTCCGGTTCCAAGTGTGACCGAAGGAACTACGCGACATCTCGGCGCCGAAGCACCCACACGACATCTCGACGAGTGAGATTGCCTCACCAGGAATTATCGCCTTCCAGTTTCCTTAATGGACTCTTCGCAAAAGCCACGTGTTTGCATTTCACTTTGTGAACCAAATGTTGCCGCCCTCGAACGCGCGATAGCAACTGCCGTTGAGGTTTGTGATCTGATCGAAGTAAGGTTGGACTGTCTTGAGCCACTCGAACTTAAGACTGGCGCAGCGTCAATCACAAAACTTCTGGAGCAATCAGCTTGCGAGTCAATTCTGACCTTCCGGCCCTCACAGGAAGGTGGCCGGCGTGTGCTTGATGACGCTACGCGTCAGACGTTTTGGTCAGATGCAATCTTCTCGTCAAGCTTTTTCGACGTCGAGCTGGATCTTGCCGAGAAATTTAATACCACTGAAACGTCACCGTCGATGCCGATCGATTGGAGTCGAACTATTTGTTCGCACCATGATTTCGTCGGTGTGCCCGAGAGACTCGATCAGATTTACGACCGTATGAGTCGGACGCCGGCGCGCGTTTTGAAAATAGCCGTGCAGGCGGAGGACGCGATCGATTGTCTGCCGGTCTTTCAACTATTGGAACGCGCGCGCGAAGACGGCCGTGAGATGATCGCCATCGCCATGGGCGCAGCGGGAGTCGCCACTCGTATTCTCGGTCCCTCTCGCGGTGGCTTTCTAACTTACGCCTCGCTGGATAACGAAACAGCTACCGCTCCAGGACAACTCCCTCTCAGCGAACTCACGGAGGTCTATCGACTCGAGAAGATCGACCGGCACACGCAGATCTTCGGACTGGTTGGGAATCCCGTTTCACATTCTTTGTCCCCACGGATTCACAACGCGGCGTTTGCCGCTACGGGAACCAACGCGGTGTATATTCCGTTTGAGACTCGAGACCTCAAAACATTCATCAAGCGCATGATTCACCCGCGGACGCGAGAACTCGATTGGCATCTGCGCGGCCTGAGTGTGACGGCCCCGCACAAGTTTGCCGTGATGGAGCAACTGGATTGGATCGAACCCGCCGCTCAACAAATCGGAGCCGCTAACACAATCCTCGTTGAGGGTGAAGCGTTACACGGCTTAAACACCGATGCAGCAGGTTTTATCAAACCGCTCGCCCGCGTGTTCGGTGACCTGCGCGACGCTCGTTGTGCAGTTATCGGAGCCGGAGGCGTGGCCAGCGCTGCGTTATGGAGTTTCAAGGAAGCAGGCGCGAAGGCTACGGTCTTTGCTCGTGATGCCGCGAAAGCGAGCGCCCTGGCCGAGCGATTTGAAGCCAAGTGTAGGCAGTTGGACGAAGCCCGCTTCGAAGGCTTTGACATCGTGGTAAACGCGACGCCATTGGGAACGTTGGGACATTTTGAGAATGA
>Ga0070697_100000975_pt1 | contig 21592 bp, 35 predicted proteins | sample KBSK1501metaG_FD_65475 | JGI IMG/M metagenome (GOLD analysis project Ga0070697, IMG submission 65475) | Corn, switchgrass and miscanthus rhizosphere microbial communities from Kellogg Biological Station, Michigan, USA - KBS K1-50-1 metaG | ecosystem: Host-associated > Plants > Roots >... | reverse complement strand
TGCGAGTTGGCACGGGCGGGAGTAGACGCCGTCAAAGTCGGCATCGGTCCCGGTTCGATCTGTACTACACGAGTAGTGACCGGTGCAGGTGTTCCGCAGATTACAGCTATTGCCGAAGCCTATCGCGCGACTAAAGATGCCAGTGTTCCTGTCATAGCCGATGGCGGCGTCAAGTACTCGGGAGATATTACCAAAGCCCTGGCAGCGGGCGCGGGCGCGGTCATGATCGGATCGATGTTCGCCGGCACCGACGAGAGTCCGGGTGAGTTAATTCTCTACCAAGGCCGCACCTTCAAGTCTTATCGGGGAATGGGCTCGCTGGGAGCGATGGCCTCAGGCTCGAGTGAGCGCTATTTCCAGAACAGCGATGGCGACTCTTCAACCGCTATGCCCGTGATTGGCGAGGAGTCTAACCGTCTCGCGAAATTGGTGCCGGAAGGGATTGAAGGCCGCGTCCCATACCGTGGCTCGGTAGCCATGATCATCTACCAGATGGTCGGCGGCTTGAAGTCAGGAATGGGGTATTGCGGCGCTGCCAGCGTCCCCGAGTTGCTGCAGAAAGCGCGTTTCGTTCGCATCAGTGGGGCTGGACTCCGCGAGAGCCATGTGCACGACGTGATGATTACTCGCGAAGCGCCGAACTATGCAGTCGAGTGACGCGTAGCATCGGGGTCTTGCCGATCACGCAAAACGCTGTAGTGTTGAATTATGAGTTTGCCGCATCAGACCTGGTCCTCGAAAGTTTCCTATTGAACCCAGCTCGCAAGAAAATTATCAAAACCTGGATCGCCTCTGGTCTCTGGTTGGCGCTGATCGCGATCGAGTCGACAACCTGGCTCTCTTCCGAAGAAACCAGCCGAATTTTGTATCCTGTCCTGCATTTTCTGACGGGCGTGGATCCCATCCGGTTTGCCGTTTGGCATTTTTACATCCGCAAGACCGGGCACTTTGTAGGCTACTTCGTGCTCAGTCTCCTGCTGTTCTGGTCATGGCGCGCCACCCTGCCAATCGCAAGTTCTCTGCAATGGACATTGCGCTGGGCAAGTAGCGCGTTCTTAATGGCAGCACTGGTCGCCTCGCTTGATGAATGGCACCAGACGTTTCTCCCCTCTCGTACCGGCACTTTACATGATGTTCTATTGGATGGTTCGGCGGCTCTGGTTGCGCAAATCTTAATTTTCGTCTGGCTGCGCGTCCGCGCTCGACCTCACGCCACTATTGCAGCCTTGGGGAGTGATTAACTGATGGCACGATAGCCCTGTGACGGATGTGTTGCTCTTGAAACCAGCAACAATCCCGCCGAGATCGCCGCAATCCAAGCCGAAACATAAAATGGAACCTGCGGACCGTACACTTTCCAGAGTTCACCCGCAAGAATGCTGGCCAGCAGGGTGGCAATGCTAGTCACAAAAAAGTAGACGCCGAGAGCGCGGCCCTTCACATCCGATGCCACGGTCTCGACGATCAGCGCTTTCAATACGGGGTTAGTCAGAGCATAAAACAGCCCGTAGCACGCCATCGTCATCCAAATCGCTCGCACTGAAGGGGCAAGCCCGAAGACGAAATAGACGACGGCGAATACCAGATAGCCCGCGGCAGCAATTATCCGCCTCGAGAACCTATCGCTCCAGCGTCCCGCCGGCCAGGAGAGAAGCGTGTACGTGATGTTGAAAACCAATCCCAGGAGAGGGGCGTGGCGGGCAGGAATGCCTATATTTTGCGCGCGCAATACCAGGAACATATCGCTTGAATTGCCCAACGAAAACAACGTCACCACAAAAAGGACAAAATAAAATTTGCCGGGCAAATGCAAACGCCGATCGCTGGCGATTGTTTTCGCCGCTCTTCCCGCAGGTTCAGTGACCGAATCTTTGGATCGTCGAGTTTCCCGGATACCGACCATCGCGACCAGCACGCACAGCAATCCAGGCACCCCCGCCATCCAAAAGACGCCACGAAGTCCGTAATGTGGTATCAGCAAGAGCGCCGCGAGCGGCCCCGCAATGGCCCCGGCTGAGTCCATGGACTGGATCAATCCGTAAGCCGAACCGATGCGCGACTTCTGCACCGATTCGGCCACCATCACATCACGTGCCGTGCCGCGGAGACCTTTGGCCACACGGTCGGCGAAGCGGATCAGTAGCACCTGCCACCATGTTGTAGCGAGCGCCAGCAGCGGCTTCAGCACATTAGCGACAAAGTAGCCCGATACCGCCAGCGGCTTTCGCCGGGGGAGCCGGTCGGCGAGATATCCGGAGAAAAACTTGGCAAAGGAAGCCACACTCTCCGCAATTCCCTCAATAATTCCAAGCTGTGCCGGTCCCGCCCCGATCGAAGCCAGGAATGCGGGCAGAACCCAATAAGCCATTTCCGTAGCGGTGTCGTTCAGGAGAGAAGTGACGCCGAATGCGTAGATGTTGCGGGAGACGTTTTCTCCAGCTCTTGCTCGTGGTTCGGCCATCCGCCAAGTTGTACCACGAAGAGCTTTCGACAAGCCTGCTCAAAATGAGTAGCGAGACCGCTCAGGAAGGAAGCTGGAGGCTGAGATGGAAGGCGGAAGACTGGGTCTAGTACATTGCATCGTACTTGGTGACTCTCCATTCTCCGTCTTTCATCTCCAGCGTGACCGAGAACAGTTCCTTGTAGCTGCCCGTCTGGCCGGGCGCATTCATGCGTTTGCCGCGGTATTGCAGGATGCGCAGCGGTGGCGCATCTTCCCAATCCACCAACTGCCAGGTCACGAGCGGGTGCTGCGTCTCAGATTCGCAGATGAACTTGGCGTATTTCTTGCGATAGTCCCTCTCCCACTCGGCGAGTTCTTCATGACACTGCCCATCGCGCATGGCGCGAATGAATTTGGCTGCAATTCGTTCTGAGGCGCGGTCGCGCAGAGGATTGAGACCGATGGAATTGGGAACATTGGTGAGCGGGTCGCGCTGTTCGGATTTCGACAGCACCGGCCCCTGATTGTTCAGATGAACCACGTAGCCCAGAAAAATGACGACCAGCAACGCGCCTACGCCAAAGGCGATCACGATTTGGGTGCGGTTAAACTCCATGGCCCTCGCGCCAGTGTAACGTCGGTGGAGGACAGTGCAAGATTACGGCGGATACGGAAGTACATGTACGGCCGAACGTCCGAGTTCTTAACAACAAAGCGCACCCCTAATCGAGGTGCGCTCCATATTCGTCTTTGTTCGCGGGAAAGCGGGTGTCAATATTGCCCGTAAATCAATATATCCACCGCGCCTTTCTGTCCCCGCTCGCCGACGCCATCGATGGCGATGGTCAGCTTGGTGCAGGGTACGTCGTAAACCCTGGTCAATTGCGCGTGGGGCGTAAGCACCACGTGATCGAGGAAGGCGACCCACTCATCGCCCTCGGTGATGGTCAAGCGGACAAACACGTTGCAGGTGGATCCGATCCGCTCATCCGCCACAAGGCGGATCTTGTCGAAATGGCTGGTATCCACAGTTCCCAAAACCTTGGATTCGCCGGCGTTAATGCTTTCCGCGCCGGGCTTGGTCCTAAAGGCGAGAACGTTCTCGACTTCATGAATTGGAAGTGTGGTGGGTGGCATTTTCGGTGCAGTTGCCATGACTATTTCCTCCATTCCCCTATGCGCCAGGAAGGCGCGTTGGACTGATGGTTGACTGGATAGAGTTTAGTTAAGGGGTTTAGGGAACGATGGGAGTGTAGTCCCAACTTGTCGGAAAATCAACGCTGGATGTTTTTACTGACCAAAATCTGTGACCAGCGATTGCCTGCGCGAAGATGGGGTTTTCCGGAAACAAAGATCACGAATCTTTCCAAAAAGAAACGCACCCGAAGAGCGGGTGCGTGGAAATTCTTGTAGCAGAAAGACTTCGCCACAATCTGGCGGCTAGAAACTTCGCGGACTTATTCTTTTTCTTTGCCCTCTTCGCCGCTCGGAGCGCCGCCCTCGGCTTGCGCCTGGGATTCGGCTTCTTCCATAGCCTTCTTGGCTTCAGCCGCGCGCTTGGCCCGAGCTTCCGCGCGTTTCTGACGCTTCTCGTCGATCACTTGCTCGCTGCCCAGCAGTTCGATGAAGGCCTTGTCGGCGCCATCGCCTTTATTCCACCCGGTGCGAACAATCCGAAGATAGCCACCGTTACGGTCGCCGAAACGCGGACCGATAGTGTCGAACAGCTTGTTCACCGCTTCACGGGTCATCAGGTAAGCGCCAGCCTGCCGGCGCGCCGCCAGATCGCCGCGCTTGCCCAAAGTAATCATCTTCTCGACATTGGGTCGCATGGCTTTCGCCTTGGGAATCGTGGTCTCGATGCGCTCTTCAATAATGAGCGATGTCACCAGATTACGCAGCAGCGAGCGCCGGTGAGCCGTGTTGCGGCCTAACTTCCATCCTGCTTCTTTGTGACGCATGTACAAACCTCAGTGGGCAGTTGCCAATATCCAGTCAAAAAGCAGATTCCTCGCTCCGCTCAACTGAAAAAACAAACAGGATAAAGGCGCCGGCGAAAGCGCCCGCGCCGCATGTTCACAGATCGTTATCGCCGTAAGCCGAAGCCGGCAGCACCTGGTTTGAAGTCGGCCCGGGCACGGCATTGCCGTGCTCGTCAATCTTCATGCCCAGGCTCAGTCCCATCGAGGCCAGGATTTCCTTGATCTCGTTCAGCGACTTGCGGCCAAAGTTCTTCGTCTTCAGCATCTCGGCTTCAGTCTTCTGTACCAATTCGCCGATCGACTGAATATTCGCGTTCTTGAGGCAGTTGTAGCTGCGGACCGACAGTTCAAGCTCCTCGACTGAACGATTCAGATTTTCGTTCTTGATCTCCGGCTTGCGCTCGTCGCTGGATGTCGAAGTCTCGATGTCTTCCTCGAAATTGATGAAGATGTTCATGTGATCTTTCAGCAACTTCGCCGCCAGTCCGATGGAATCGGCCGGCGTAATCGAGCCATTTGTCCAAACTTCAAGCGTCAGCTTGTCGTAGTCAGTGATCTGCCCGAGGCGCGCGGCTTCCACGGTGTAATTGCATTTGCGCACCGGAGAATGCACGGAGTCGATCGGGATGAATCCAATACCGAGATCTTCATCGAAGTTCTTATCGGCGGAAACGTAACCCCGTCCGCGCTTAAGGCGCATCTCCATGTCGAGCTTGCCGCCTTCGCTGACAGTTGCGATATAGACGTCTTTGTCCAGCACTTCAACGTCGGCATCGGCCTCGATCATTCCCGAAGTGACCACGCCCGGTTGGTCGGCACGCAGATAAATCGCTTTCGGAGCATCTCCGCTCAACTTGAAGGGAATCTGCTTCAGGTTGAGGATGATGTCGGTTGCGTCCTCGACGACGCCGGGAATTGATTGGAACTCGTGCAGCACGCCCTCAATCTTCACCGCAGTGATAGCGGCGCCCTCGATTGAGCTCAGCAGCACGCGGCGAAGCGCGTTGCCGATAGTTGTGCCGAAGCCGCGTTCAAACGGCTGGGCCCAGAAGATGCCGTACTTGTCGGTTAAGGTTGAAGTATCGACTGCAAGACGTTTTGGCTTTTGAAAACCCTTCCAAAGCATTTAGTTTCTCCTTCGGCCATGTGGCTCAGAGCCGGCTCGCTGAACAGGTCCGTGTTCGGTGAAGAACGTTCAACTCAAACGCCGGTCAAAGGCGGATCTGGCACGAAACTGTGGACCAACAACATCGGTGATTGTTGATCGGGGGATCGGGGGATTTGAAATCACCTGATGACCCGATGGGCAGATCGTCCGATTCACTTACTTGCTGTACAACTCGACAATCAATTGCTCATTCACTGGCAACTGGATGTCTTCCCGCTTGGGCAACGCGAGTACGCGGCCCGTGTAGTTGTCGCGGTTGACCTCCAACCAGTTCGGCATGTTCTGGTGGCTGGCGAATTCCTTCGCGGGTTCCAGAATCGGCAGCTTGCGGCTGTTCTCGCGAATGGCAATCTCTTCGCCCACGCTCACTTGGTACGACGGAATATTGACCTTGCGGCCATTCACCGCGACGTGACCGTGGCGGACGAGCTGCCGGGCTTGACGGCGAGAGATCCCGAAGCCGAGCCGGTAAACTACGTTGTCAAGCCGGCGCTCCAGCTGTTGCAGGAGCATTTCGCCGGTTACACCCCTGGCTCTGGCCGCGTTCTCGAAGTAATTGCGGAACTGGCCTTCCTGGGTGAAATAAATTCGTTTCGCCTTCTGCTTCTCGCGCAACTGCAGCCCGTAGCCTACAACTTTGGCTTTCCGGTCCTTCCCGTGTTGTCCGGGAGCGAAGTTGCGCTTCTCGATGGGGCACTTGTCGCTGAAGCACTTGGTTCCCTTGAGGAACAGCTTCATGCCCTCGCGGCGGCAAAGCCGGCAAACTGGATCGGTATAACGCGCCATGTTTCTTCTCCTTCTTGAAACCGGTTTACGGGACTGGCTTCCCTTCTTCCCGGTTGAAATTCAGCTCTCAGTTGTCAGTTCTCAGCTAAACTCGTAATGCCCCTCGATCCCACTGAGAACCGAGAACTGGGAACTGAGAACCGCGTCGCGTCTCAGACGCGACGACGTTTTGGCGGACGGCAGCCATTATGCGGAATCGGGGTCATGTCGCGAATATTACGCACCTCGATGCCTGCGGCAGCCAAGGCACGGATTGCGGACTCGCGTCCCGAGCCGGGTCCGCTCACGCGGACTTCTACGCTGCGCACGCCGTGGTCGCGCGCCAGGTTCGCGGCATTCATCGCAGCCTGCTGCGCGGCGAATGGCGTGCCTTTACGCGATCCGCGAAAGCCGAGCGATCCCGAACTCTTCCACGAAAGAACATTTCCCGCCGTGTCGGAGATGGTCACGATCGTGTTATTGAAAGAGGCCTGGATATGCGCGACCCCGTGCGGGACGTGCTTGCGCTCTTTCTTCTTGAACTGCTTCTTCTTGCCCTTTTTCTCCGGGACTGCTCCGCCGCCGCTCGCTGCTGGTTTTGCCATAAGTCAGTTCTCAGTTCTTGGTTCTCAGTTAAATCTCGGATTTCCTGTTCATCAACTGAGAACAGGCAACCGAGAACTGAGAACCGGTTCTTACGTTTTTGCCGCCGCCTTCTTCTTAATCGCGACTGTTCCCTTACGCGGACCCTTTCGCGTACGCGCGTTGGTATGCGTACGCTGCCCGCGCACCGGCAAGTTGCGGCGGTGGCGGTATCCACGATAAGAGCCGATTTCGATGAGTCGCTTGATGTTCATCGAAACTTCCTTGCGCAGGTCGCCTTCCACCATTCCCTCGCCCTCGATGACCTGGCGGATGCGGTTGACCTCGTCTTCCGCGAGATCCTGCACCTTCTTCATGGGATCGACCTTCGCCTGGTCCAGAATCCGCGCGGCTCGCGGGTTTCCAATGCCGTAAATGTAAGTCAGCGCGATATTCACGTGCTTGTTACGTGGAAGATCGACGCCTGCAATACGTGCCATAGTGCTCCTCGTTTTTGCCGGCGAATACCGGCACTACTACCTATCCCTGACGCTGCTTGTGCTTGGCGTTCTCGCAGATCACCCGCACCACACCCTTGCGGTGGATGATCTTGCACTTATCGCAGATTTTCTTTACCGATGCTCTTACCTTCATAGTCTCTCAGTTTCCCGGTTCACAGTTCTCAGCTAAGGCCGGATCGTTCCACGACCAGAACCTGGGGATGGCTCTTTAAAGTTTCCGGGGGACATTCATTTGATGATCCCCCGTGCCGCACGGGTTCATCCCCCGCCCATTAAACGACGTATCACTTATACCGATACACAATTCGGCCGCGGTTCAAATCGTAAGGCGAAAGCTCAACTGCGACCTTATCGCCAGGCAGGATGCGGATAAAGTTCTTGCGCATCTTGCCTGACACGTGCGCCAGCACCTGGTGTTTGTTTTCCAGTTCAACCCGGAACATCGCATTGGGCAGCGGTTCGATTACCGTCGCCATAACTTCAATCGCGTCTTCTTTACTCATTCAGTCCTTAAGAACCAGTTCTCAGTTGTCAGTTCTTGGTTCTCTTTCTTGAGAACTGCTCTCTCACTGAGTCAAAATCACCGGCCCATTCCTGGTCACCGCGACACAATGCTCAAAGTGGGCGCTAAAGCTGCCGTCTGCGGTAACTGCAGTCCATTTATCGTCGAGCACCCGGGTCGCCGGCCTCCCCGAGTTCACCATCGGCTCGATGGCGATGACCATACCCTCCCGCAATCTTGTTCCGTGGCCTCGCGTCCCGAAATTCGGGACTTGCGGTTCTTCATGCAAGCGCGTCCCGATGCCGTGACCGACGAACTCCCGAACCACGCTGAAGCCGTTGGCCTCGACCAATTCCTGAACCGCCGCACCCACATCTCCCACTGCGTTGCCAACGCGCGTCGCTTCAATCCCGCGGTAAAGCGACTTCTCGGTCACCTCCAGCAGCTTCCGCAACTCCTGAGTCACCGATTCGCCTACCGGGACCGTGATTGCCGCGTCGCCGTAATATCCGTCGAGCACCACACCGCAGTCGATCGAGACAATGTCTCCGTCCTGCAGCACCCGCTTTTCCGACGGGATGCCGTGCACGATCTCTTCATTGATCGAGGTACACAGCACGCAGGGATAATCGAAATATCCCTTGAACGCGGGTTTCGCACCCAAGTCTTTCATCTTCTCCTCGGCCGCCCGCTCCAGGTCCATGGTGGTCGCGCCCGGCACAACCAGCGTCTTCAGATGATCCAGCACCTGGCGTACGATGTGGCCGCTTCGCCGCATCTTCTCGATCTCCGCCGCCGATTTGCAAACAATTGCCATTCGCTATCCGCCGTTGCAGCGACTCCACGCTGCTACGGATGATGCTCGATCACGTAAAACATATTCTGCGTTACTTCATCGACCGGCAGATCCCCATTCAGCGAGATCAGACGCCCCTTTTGCTGGTAGTAATCTGCGACCGGCCTGGTCTGCCGTTCATATTCCTGCAGTCGTTTCCGGATGACTTCTTCGCGATCATCATTGCGGGTTACCAGTGTGGAACCATCAATGTCGCAGAGGTTGTCGACGCGGGGTGGCTGGAAGTAAACGTTGTAGATGTGCTGGCCTGGGGCGGTACATGTCTTGCGCCCAGTAATCCGCCTGATTAGCTGATTGTAGTCGACGTCCATACGGATCACAATCGGCAGACAGTGCTCGCCTCCAGTCACCAATTGATGTTCAAAGAACGCATCTAACCAGCCGGCCTGGGCCGGGGTACGCGGAAATCCGTCGAGGATGAAACCGCGTTCGCAATCCTGATCGCGCAACCGATCCGCGACCATGTTGCAAACCAGTTCGTCGGGAACCAGCTCGCCGCGGGCCATGATTGCCTTGGCCTGCACTCCTAACTCCGTACCGCCTTGCACATTGTTCCGCAGGATGTCTCCGGTTGAGATCTGCGGAATACCGTACCGTTCAGCAATCCGCTTGGCCTGCGTGCCTTTTCCGGCCCCCGGAGGCCCCAGCAGAATTACCGGACCTATGTTGCGTGAACCTTCCTGTGCCAACGGAGTGGCTCCCATGCGCTCCCATTCCACCTTCGGCACCACAAAATTCAACGTCGGCGCAGTTAGGACCAGGTACGGCGCCCACGAATACGTCCGCTGCGCGGCGTGAAGCCGTCATAATGGCGCATGATGAGCTGCGCTTCGATCTGTGTCACCGTATCCATGGCGACGCCCACCACGATCAACAACGATGTTCCGCCAAAATAGAACGTCACTCCCAGACCGTTTGTCACCCAGGTCGGTAATCGTTCAAAGAACGCGCCGACTGCCCCTGGCAAGTGATTCAAGTGAATGCCAGCGATCATCCACTCCGGAATAAAAGAGATGATGATCAGGTACAGAGCGCCCACCAGCGTAATCCGGGTCAGGATCTCGTTGATGTGATCCGCGGTACGCTTGCCCGGTCGTATGCCCGGGATAAACCCGCCGTACTTCCGCATGTTGTCGGCAACCTCGTTGGGGTTGAAGACAATCGAGACGTAGAAGTATGCGAAAAATATAATGCCCACCGCATACAGCAAGGTGTACAGCGGCTCACCCCAGCCGAGCCAGCGGAACAGATCGCCGAAGTAGCGGCTATTGCGCAACGGATATCCGATAGTTTGCGGCAAGGTCAGAATCGACGAAGCGAAGATGACCGGCATCACGCCGCCCGCATTAACCCGCAGCGGCAGATGGGTGGACTGTCCGCCCATTACTTTGCGTCCTACCACGCGCTTGGCGTACTGCACCGGTATTCGGCGCTCCGATCGCTCCACGTACACGATGAACCCCACCACCAGGATCATCAATCCGACCAGAAGAATCATCGCTGGGACAGTGAATGCTCCCCATGCCTGCGTGCGAGCCTTGTCGACCAGATCGAATACACCGCGCGGCAGGCCGACGACAATGCCGGCAAAGATCAGCAGCGACATGCCATTGCCTACACCGCGTTCCGTAATTTGCTCACCCAGCCACATGATGAACGCGCTGCCCGTAGTCAGGGTAAGCATCGTCATCAGGATGAATGCAGGGCCGGGGTGAATGACGAAGTCGCCCTGCTTCTGCAAGCTGAAGGCAATACCAAATGACTGAATCGCACTGAGGACGACCGTGAGATAGCGCGTCCATTGGGTGATCTTTTTCCGTCCCAGTTCGCCTTCCTTCTGCAACTTGGCGAGTGGTTCGTACACCACAGTCAACAACTGCAGAATGATCGATGCCGTGATGTACGGCATGATTCCGAGCGCGAAGATGGTCAGGCGGCGGAGCTGACCGCCCGAGAACAAATCCACAAAACCCAGGAACGATCCCCGGTTCTGATTAAAAAACTCCTCAAGCTTCGACGCGTTCACGCCCGGCGTCGGTATGTGACCGCCCAGCCGGTACACGGCCAGAAGGCCCAGGGTAAACAAAATGCGCTTACGCAGGTCCGGGATACGAAATATATTTGCCAGCTTCTCTAACATTTACTGCAAGACCTCAACCCTGCCGCCCGCCTTGGCGATTTTTTCTTGAGCTGACTTGGAAAACTTGTGCGCATGCACCGTAATGGCAGCGGACAGCTCGCCGTCGCCCAGAATCTTGATCGGATGCTTAGTGTGAACGACTCCGGCTTTGCGCAGCACTTCCGGAGTGATTTCGGTTTCGCCCAGCGCCGCCAGCTTTTCCAGGCTCACGATGTTGTATTCCTTGCGGAAAATGTTGGTAAAGCCGCGCTTCGGCATGCGGCGATGCAGCGGCATCTGACCGCCTTCAAAGCCGCGCATCATACGCGAACCGCTGCGCGAACGCTGGCCTTTGTGCCCGCGGGTCGACGTCTTGCCCATGCCGGACCCCATGCCACGGCCCACGCGTTTCTTGTTCTCCGCCGCCTTCTTCGGTGCTCGAATATTGGAAAGATTCATAAAATCAGCTCTCAAGCCGTCAGCTCTCAGCGATCAGCCAATTCAGGTTTTCCTGACGGCGGATGGCTGAAGGCTGAGGGCTACTGGACGATCTCCACCAGATGCGGCACCTTCGCCACCATGCCGCGAATTGCGGGCGTATCGGGCCGTTCAATCACCTGGTTGAGCCGCGTAAATCCCAAACCCTTAATGACCAGCTTATGTTTCACCGGGCTGCAAATGGCGGAGCGTATCCATTTCAACTGCAGCTTGCCGCTGTTATCTTGTTCCTTCTTGCGAGCCATGGTTACATCTCCTCCGCCGACTTACCACGTAAAGCGGCAACATCATTCCTGCTCTTCAACTTCCTCAACGCGTCGAAAGTCGCCTTTACCACGTTGTGCGGATTAGTCGTGCCGATGGATTTCGTCAGCACGTTCTGAATCCCGGCTGAGGTCATCACAGCCCGCACTGCCCCGCCCGCAATCACGCCGGTTCCTTCCGGCGCCGGCTTGAGCAGCACCATGCCTGCACCAAATCGTCCCAGTACAGTGTGCGGGATAGTGGTCTGAGTAAGGTTGACCTTGAACAGGTTCTTCTTCGCCGACTCAATTCCCTTCCGGATGGCCTGAGGCACTTCTTTCGCCTTGCCGGAACCGAATCCGACCACAGCGGCGCTTGGGTCTCCAACCACGACAAGCGCGGCAAAAGACAAGTTCTTGCCGCCTTTGACCACTTTGGTTACGCGATTGATCGCGACTACCTGGTCCTTCAACTGAAAGGAACCCGCATCTAGCTTTCTAGTAACTATTGGCATTCGTAACTCTTTTCCAATTTCTAATTTTGCTAGAACTGCAAACCCGCTTCCCGCGCGGCGTCGGCCAGTGCCTTAACGCGGCCGTGATAAATGTACCCGCCGCGGTCGAACACCACCTTGGTGATGCCCTTTTGCTTGGCGCGCTCGGCAATCGCCTTGCCAACCTGCTTGGCGGAACCCACGTTTCCTCCTGTGCGCTTCTCGCCTTTTTCCCCCTCGGCTGAGTTGGCGGAAACAATCGTGGCGCCCTTGTGATCGTCGATAAGCTGAACATAAATGTGATTCAGCGAACGATAAACGTTCAGACGCGGCCGTTCAGCGGTCCCCATCAGCTTTTTGCGAATGCGATCATGCACCCGGTTGCGAGTCTGATTCTTTGAAATCCTGGTAAGCATCGCGTTGTCCTTACTATTTCGCTCCCGTCTTTCCAACCTTCTTCTTCAATCGCTCGCCGGCATAGCGCACGCCCTTGTTCTTGTACGGATCAGGCGGACGCAATCCGCGCATTTCAGCAGCGACCTGGCCAACCTTCTGGCGATCAATGCCGGTGATGGTGAGCCGTGTCTGCTTCGGATCGACGGCAACATCCACACCTGTGGGCAGCGGGTACTCAATGGGATGTGAATATCCCAGGCTGAATACCACGGTGCCTTTGCCCTTCATTTCGGCGCGATAACCGATGCCGACAATCTCCAGTTCGCGCGTCCAGCCCCGAGTCACGCCTTCCACCGCATTGTTCACCAGCGCCCGGGAAAGCCCATGGACCGCAGCCTGCGAGTCGTTTTCGCGGATCGCCACCAGGTGTCCGTCCTGCTGCTCCATGCGGATGCCAGCGGGCAGCGAGGTGTCCAGCTTGCCTTTCGGACCTTGCACAGCGACCGTGTTGCCCTCGATTTTTACCGTCACTCCCTTGGGGAGCGGAATAGGTTTTCTTCCAATGCGTGACATAAATTCTGCTCTCAGCCTTTAGCTGTTGGCTCTCAGCTACTCGTTACCAAATCTGGCACAGCACTTCGCCACCGACACCCTGCTTGCGGGCTTGGCGTCCTGTCATTACGCCGCGCGGCGTCGTAAGAATGTTGATGCCCAGTCCGCCAAGTACGCGTGTAATTTCGCTCCGCCGTACGTAGACCCGACAGCCGGGGCGCGAGACGCGCTCCACATTCGAGATCGCCGCCTCGTTGTTGTTTCCGTACTTCAAGTAAATGCGGACGAGTTTATGCCCCTCTTCCTCGGTCGGCTTGTAGTTGGAGATGTAGCCCTCTTCTTTCAAAATGCGAGCGATTTCCAGCTTCAGCTTGGAAGCGGGTATATCGACTTTCTGGTGCCGTGCTGTGATCGCATTGCGAATGCGCGCCAGCATGTCTGCGACCGGATCGGTCAGCCTCATGTCTTTGCTTCTCCCTCAATCGCCCGTTTGCCTGACTCTAACGCTGCCGCGAGCCGAGGAACCTGCGACGACGTACTCTTACCAGGACGACTTCGAAACCCCGGGGATTTCTCCCCGCAACGCCAGACCACGGAAGCACAAGCGGCAAATGCCGAACTTGCGCAGAAAAGCCCGTGGCCGTCCGCAAATCTGGCAACGGTTGTGCTTGCGGCTGGAGAACTTGGGCCTCGACTGTTTGTTGTCGCGCGCCTGCTGAAATTTTCTTTGGATCTTTGCGTCTTTGACTCGTTTTGCTGTAGTCATGCAATCCTTAAAAACTGTTGTCGTCTAACAACTTTGAACCTTGGAACTCAGGAACCTTCACTGCGTCCGGAACGGCATTCCCAGATGCCGCAGCAGCGCCCTTGCCTGGTCGTCATTGCGGGCGGTCGTCACAATAGTGACGTTCATGCCCTTCAACTTGTCGACTCTGGCGTAATCAATCTCCGGGAAAATCAACTGATCGTGCAGACCCAGGGTGTAATTGCCGCGCCCGTCGAACGATTTTGTGGAGACTCCGCGGAAGTCACGCACGCGAGGCAGCACGATGTTCACCAGCCGGTCAAAGAATTCGTACATCCGGTCGCCGCGCAAGGTGACCATTGCTCCAATCGGCATTCCGGCGCGAACTTTAAAAGCCGCAATCGACTTCTTCGCCCGGGTTACGACCGGCTTCTGACCGGTAATCTGACCGAGTTCGTTCACCGCCGGATCCAGTACCTTGGCATTCTGTGTGGCCTCGCCGACTCCCATGTTGACCACGATCTTGTTCAGTCGCGGCACCGCCATAGGATTCTGCAGCTCGAATTCCTTCATCAGCGCCGGGGCGACTTCTTTACTGAACCGCGTCTTCAGGCGCGGTGTTTCCTTCGCCGCATGACGCGCGACTTCCGGCGCCCGCTCTTCCTGCTTCTCCGCCTGCTTGCCCTTTTTTTCTTTTTTTGCCATCGCTCTACTCTTTCTCACGGTTTTCGGAGTGGTTACCGGTTCGTGAGGTGCTCAATTTCGTGATTTTGCAATTTGAACTACGCGTCCGACTTCCAGTTGCACAATTGCCCGATTACCCAATTACTTATCCAATGTCGTTCCACACTTCTTGCAGACGCGCACTTTGCGGTCCCCGCGGACCTCGTGTCCAATTCGCACCGGCCCGCAAGTCCCGCAGACCAGTTGCACATTGGAGATCGCGATCCGGCTCTCCTGTTCCGCGATTCCGCCCTGAATGTTGCGCTGCGGATTCGGACGCACGTGCTTCTTCACCATCATCACGTGCTCGACAAGGATCTTGCCGTCGATCGGAAACACGCGCAGGACACGTCCCTCCTTGCCCTTGTCGCGGCCGGTGATCACCTTCACCGTATCATTGCGACGAATATCAATACGCTTCTTTGTTGCGGTCGCAGCAGTCATAAAAAATATCCAAACCCCTCGGGTTTCAAGGTTACTGGGTGTTCACCTTTTCAGCCAGTCCAAGAAACCTCGGAACTCCGAAACCTGGCAACCTGCCTCACAACACTTCCGGCGCCAAGCTCACAATCTTCAGAAATTTCTTCTCGCGTAGCTCGCGGGCAACCGGCCCGAAAACGCGCGTCCCTACCGGCTCGCCAGTTTCATTGATAAGCACGGCGGCATTCGAATCGAAGCGAATATAAGTGCCGTCCCGCCGGCGATGCTCCTTGCGGGTGCGCACGATCACCGCCTTCACCACTTTTCCCTTCTGCACCTGGCCGTCAGGAGAGGCTTCCTTCACCGACGCAGTGATCACGTCTCCCAGCCCGGCGCGCAATCCAGTCGAGCCACCCAGAGGCAGAATCATCTGCAGCTTGCGGGCGCCGGAATTGTCGGCGACCTCCAGCATGGTTCTCATCATTACGGCCATAATCGATCTCCTGTTACTTCGCTGCCTCTAGCGCGCCGTTTCCACGTCCGCCGCCGGAACTTCAGGCACCAGCGCGGTCTTGCGCATCACTTCTTTCAAGCGCCACCGTTTCAGTTTGGATAAGGGACGCGTTTCTTCCAGGCGCACTACATCGCCGATGTGCGCTTCGTTTTTTTCATCGTGCGCATAGAATTTTTTTGCTTTCGACACCACTCTCCCATAGAAGGGATGAGCCTTCTTGCGGATCACCTGCACCACGATGGTCTTGTTCATGCGGTTCGAAACCACATTGCCAATAAGTTCCTTGCGGCGCGGTTGGGTCGGTTTTGCAGCAGTATCAGCCATAGTTACTTCTTCTCCGTTGCGGCTGCGAGCTCGCGTTCGCGCATGATGGTCTTCACCCGCGCAATGTCTTTGCGCAAACCGCGCAGTTTCTTCAGGCTCTCCGTCTGTCCCATATTCATCTGGAACTTCAACTTGAAGAGCTGGTCGTTGAGCTCGCGCTGTTGATGGCTGAGCTCTTCGTCGGTCAGATTGCGAACTTTGTCCACTTTCATAAATCGGTTCCCGGTTATCAGTTATCAGTGCGCCATTTCGCGCTTTACGAACGTAGTGCGCAGCGGCAGCTTGTGCGACGCCAGACGCATGGCCTCACTCGCCTCCTGCGCGGTCACGCCTTCCATCTCAAACAGAATCTTGCCCGGACGAACCACCGCGACCCAGTGATCCGGCGCGCCCTTGCCCTTTCCCATACGGGTTTCAGCAGGCTTCTTGGTCACCGGCTTATCGGGAAACAGACGGATCCAGATCTTGCCGCCACGCTTGATGAAACGCGTCATGGCGACACGGCTGGCCTCGATTTGCCGGTCGGTAATCCAACCCGGCTCCAGCACCTTCAGTCCGAAATCTCCGAAAGCCAGTTCGCTGCCGCGCCACGCTTTGCCGGTCATACGTCCGCGCTGCTGCTTGCGGTACTTTACTTTCTTTGGCATCAACATAAGAATCAGCTCTCAGTCGTCAGCTAAAACGCGCCGCTTGGCACCGCTCCTGCCTGGGGCTCGCGCTTTTTCTGCGGCAGGATCTCGCCGCGGTAAATCCATACTTTTACGCCGATCACGCCATAGGTGGTGCGCGCCTCGGTGAAACCGTACTCGATATCCGCGCGCAAGGTGTGCAGCGGCAGCCGCCCTTGCAAGTACCACTCGGAACGGGCGATTTCATTGCCGTTCAGACGTCCGCTAACCCGCACCTTGATTCCCTTACAACCGAAGCGCAGGGCCGAGTCCACCGACTTGCGCATAGCCCGCCGGAAGCCCACACGCTTTTCCAATTGCAGCGCGATCGACTCCGACACCAGTTGCGCGTCCAGTTCCGGCTTGTGTACTTCCTGAATATCGATGTACACATCCCGGCCGCCCATGCGCTTCTGCAATTCCTGCTTGAGCTTGTCGATCTCGGCACCCTTGCGTCCAATGATGATGCCGGGCCTCGCCGTCTTGATGATGATGCGCAACTTGTTGCCGGGACGCTCGATCTCAATCGCGCTCACGCCCGCAGACTTGAGCTTGTCTTTCAGGTCATTCTTCAGCTTCACGTCTTCCAGCAGCTGCTTGTCATAATCCCGCTCGGAAAACCAGCGCGACTTCCATGGCTTGGTGTAGCCGAGCCTGAAACCATATGGATGGACTTTTTGTCCCATCATTGCTCCTAATTCTGTTTCCGGCTCGCCGCGAAGCGACAACCGGGAACTCAAAACTGTTATTTCGCCTTTGCCGTTTTCTTCTTCTTCGCTGGCGCTTTGCCTTTGGCCTTGGCGGGCAGTTGAGCCCTCCTCTTTCGAGGCGCTGCCGCCTGCTTCTCAGCGCCGACTACGGTCGCATGCGATTCACCACTCTTGCCACGCTCCGCCAGCGCAATCTCGATGTGTGAGATTCGGCGCACGTAACGATAAGCGCGGCCCATCGGCGCAGGGCGGATCCGCTTCATGCGCGGACCATCATTCGCGATCGCCCGCTTTACATAAAGGTTATCGACATCCACATCGGCGCCCTTTTCCGTGCTCGCATAATTCGCGTTTTCTACCGCCGAACGCAACAGCTTCTCGATGGTAGGCGCCACCCGTTTCTTGGTGAACATCAGCGTGTTCAGCGCGTCTTCCACGCGGCGTCCTTTGATCAAATCCAACACCAGTCGCGCCTTCTGTGGCGAGACGCGCATGAATCGCGCTTGAGCTCGAAATTCCATACTCGCGTCTCCTCTCTTATGCCTTCGGCGCCGCCGGAGCTGCCGGAGCCGCTCCCGCCGGAGCCGGCGCTCCCGGCCCTCCGGGAATCCCAGCCGGTTTGGCTGCCACTTCCGTCGCTGCCCTCATCGAGTGCCCCTTGAACACACGCGTAAAGCTGAATTCGCCCAGCTTGTGTCCGACCATGTTTTCGGTGATGTACACCGGGATGAACTTCTTCCCGTTGTGCACGGCAATCGTGTGACCCACCATCTCCGGGATGATGGTCGAGCGCCGCGACCAGGTGCGTAGCACCTTCTTTTCATTGCGCGAGTTCATGGCTTCTACCCGGGTCGCCAAGTATCCATCCACGAACGGTCCTTTTTTCGTTGAACGTGCCATAAAAATCAGCTCTCAGCTTTCCGCTCTTCGCTCAAATCCTTAGTCATTCCGAGCAAGCGAGGAATCTGCTCTACTTGCTTCTGCGGTTCACGATGAATGCATCTGTCCGCTTGTTATTGCGCGTCTTATATCCGCGAGTCGGCTGTCCCCACGGCGTAACCGGGTGACGCCCGCCGGAAGTCTTACCTTCGCCACCACCATGCGGATGATCCACCGGATTCATCGACACCCCTCGGTTATGCGGACGCTTGCCCAGCCAGCGCGTGCGACCGGCTTTCCCAATGGTGACGTTTTCATGGTCTGTGTTGCCGACCTGTCCGATGGTTGCCATGCAATCATGAGCAACTTTGCGGGTCTCGCCGGAAGGCAGCTTCACCAACGCGTACTCGCCTTCTTTCGCTACCAACTGCGCCGCTCCGCCAGCCGAACGCACCATCTGTGCGCCCTTCCCCGGACGCAGCTCGATGTTATGAATCGTGGTGCCCGGCGGAATATTCTTCAGCGGCAAAGCATTGCCCACAAGAATATCGGCATCGGGACCACTCACTACTTTTTGTCCCACCTTCAACCCGTCGGGCTGCAGGATGTAGCGCTTCTCGCCATCGGCGTAGCTCAACAGAGCGATTCGTGCCGAGCGATTAGGATCGTACTCGATCGACGCGACTGTCGCGGGAATCCCGGTCTTCTCGCGTTTGAAGTCAATCAGGCGCAGCTTGCGCTTGTGGCCGCCACCGCGAAACCAGCTGGTGATGTCGCCCGAATTCCGCCGCCCACCGGTGCGCTGCTTCGGCTCGGTCAGCGGCTTGTGCGGCTTCTTGGCCGTGATGTCGTCGGTGACCAGCGTGGTCCGGTATCGCAGCGTCTGGGTTGTCGGTCTGTATGTTTTGATTGCCATAAATTCAGCTCTTAGCTAGCTTCAGCTCATTACTTCGCATTCAACCGACTGGCTGAATGCCGAGCGCTGATCGCTAGAGGTTTTGTGCGTACTCCGGCATCTTTTCGCCGGCTCTCAACCGCACGTATGCTTTCTTCCAATCCGGACGATAGCCGGCGAACTTCCCGCGTCGCCGCTCCTTGCCCGGATACATCGCCGTACGCACCGATCTGACCTTCACCTTGAAAATCGATTGCACGGCTTCCTTGATTTCGGTCTTCGTCGCTTTCGGCGCAACCTGAAACACCAGAGTGTCCTGGTTCTCCTTGATCGCGAGGCCCTTCTCGGTAATCACCGGACGGCGAAGAATTTGATACGCGGATTTCATTAGGCCACCTCCGCCGCTTTACGCGTCCGCCGCCGGGGTTTTTTCTCAGGCGCGGCTTCCGCTGCCTGGCGCTGCTTCTTCGAAATCGAATTCTTCAACGAAGCCTGCAGCTTCTCAATCGCTGGCTGGGTGAAGATCGTCCGCTCGCGCCGCATCAGGTGATAGGGATGTACCTCGTTGCTACCCACCAGTTCGATTCCATCGATGTTTCGGCAACTGAGCTCCAGATTGCGATTGCCGTGATTGCCAACTTCCACCAGCAACGCGGTGCCGTCCACCTGAAGTGCATCGAGCGCTTCGCGAAATGCCTTGGTCTTCACTTCTTTCAGGTCGAACGCATTCACCACCATCAGCTTGCCATCGGCAAACTTCGCCGCCAGCGCCGATCGCAATGCGCCCAGCAATTTTTTGCGCGGGAAGGCGTAGTCGTAGGAGCGGGGTTGCGGACCATGCACCGTGCCACCATGCCGCCACAAGGGCGAACGAATCGACCCGACTCGCGCTCGTCCCGTGCCCTTCTGCTTCCAAAGCTTCTTGCCGGAACCGGAGACGCGCCAGCGATTCTTGGTCGCGTGCGTTCCTGCGCGATGCGCAGCACGGTAGTGCTTTAGCGCTTCCCAGATCAGGTCTTCGTTCACTGCGCCGAAGACTTCGTCGGCCAGCTCCAGCGTCCCAACCTTGGCGCCGCTCAAATCGTGAATGTCAATCGATGCCATATCTCTGTTTCCTAGCTGCGCGACAAACTCAGCTACACTTTCTTCGCAGCTCGCTTGGCTGCCTTCAAAGGATCGACCGTCGCCGCTCCCGCAAATCCACGCCGCTCTCTGGGCGGCTTCTTGGCTTTCATGATCACCAGGTAACCGCCATTCGGACCCGGCACGCTGCCTTCCACCACCAACAGATTGTCGTCTTTTTCCACACCCAGCACCCGCAGGTTCCGTACCGTCACTCGAGAATTTCCCAGATGACCCGACATGCGCATGCCCTTGAACACTCGCGACGGGAATGCGGAGGATCCAATTGATCCCGTAATCTGGAACATCGAGCCGTGCGACTTAGGACCGCCAGCGAAATGATGCCGCTTCACCACCCCCGCGAAGCCGCGCCCTTTGCTGACACCAACAATGTCAACGAACCTCTCACCGTCGAAAATGTCCACCAGCACGCGGTCGCCGACCTTCAGCGCGACATCGGCCTGGGCCGCTGCATCAGTCTCAAGCGGGACTTCCCTGATGAACTTCACCGGCGGCACATTGTTTTTGCCGAGATGGCCGCGCATGGGCTTGGTCAGGCGCGATTCCTTTACGAACTCAACCAGCCCGATCTGGGCGGAAGCGTAGCCATCGCGTGATTCGCTCTTGTGCTGCGTGATCACGCACGGCCCCGCCTGCAATACCGTTGCGGGATGGACTTCGCCCTTACTGTCGAACAGTTGCGTCATCCCGACTTTCTTTCCTAAAATTCCAGCTACCTTCGCCATTTCCTTCTCCGTTCCCAGCTTGGCTCGCGGCTATTGGCTGAGTATGTGGGGCGGGCGCCCTCGCCCGCGAAAACCCTGCGGAGCTCAGCTCCGCCTGGACGGCCGAGGGCGGCCATCCCCACACAGCTACTTATGTTCTTTCCCGAACGCCTTGATCTCCACATCCACGCCCGCCGGAAGATCAAGCTTCATGAGCGCATCGACTGTCTGCTGCGTCGGCTCCAGAATATCGAGCAGGCGCTTATGCGTGCGGATCTCAAACTGCTCACGCGATTTCTTGTCCACGTGTGGCGAACGTAGCACGCAGTACTTGTTCTTCATCGTGGGCAAAGGAATCGGCCCCGCGATTTGCGCCCCAGTTCGCCGTGCCGTTTCGACGATCTCACCCGTGGACTGGTCCAGGATACGGTAGTCGTACGCTTTCAGCCGGATGCGAATTCTTTCTTTTCCAATCACGTTTTCACTCTCTCACCCCTCCCGGCCCTCCGGGAGGAAAGAACTTGCGGCAAGTTGCAGGCCGCGTTTTTTGTGTGGCGCGGGCACTCTTGCCCGCGGCTCCTTCTCCATGCTTCCATACAACGCGGAACAGGAGTGCCCGCGCCGTATACTCCTACTGCACAATCTCGCTGATGGTTCCCGCGCCCACCGTGTGGCCGCCTTCGCGGATCGCGAACCGCAATCCCTTCTCCATCGCCACCGGCGTGATCAGCTCAATCACCAGACTCA
>Ga0070697_100000974_pt1 | contig 21595 bp, 21 predicted proteins | sample KBSK1501metaG_FD_65475 | JGI IMG/M metagenome (GOLD analysis project Ga0070697, IMG submission 65475) | Corn, switchgrass and miscanthus rhizosphere microbial communities from Kellogg Biological Station, Michigan, USA - KBS K1-50-1 metaG | ecosystem: Host-associated > Plants > Roots >... | reverse complement strand
AGCGGGAAAGCAGAAAGTAGGAATTCAATATCCTATGACGCTTCCGGATCTTGTTGATTTTGGAATTCAGAATAGGTGATTCAATCTAATATAATTCATATTTCATATTCGCGTCCAGTGAAAAATATTTTTTTGGCAGGCAAATTTTTCCCTATTGAACACATTAGAGGCCTCCGAAACTTCCAATGCCAATTATTCAAAATCGAGGGGTCTCTATCGGGGAAATGGCAAAAATATAAGTCGGAATACGATAAAGAAAGCTAATAGTTGCTTTGTGAAGAAGAATTTAGTTTCAAGTCACTAAAAATAAAACTAGTAATCTGATATATTTCCTCAATTGGTCATTCTTGATGAAAAATCATAGGAACGGAATAATTGCAGCAGGGTTTGCCATTCTAGTGGCAACTCTTGTCACTGCACCTGCATTGGCGTATCCTGTCTATGCCGGTGTGGCGAACAGCCAGATTACTGTGACATCAAATCCGCCCAATGTGGAGTACCTGGTAATTGCACAAGCCAACATTCCGAAACACGCTGATAGCTATATCAACAGCCAAAAAGCCTTTGGATATGCCTGGATAGCGCCTGAGTTTTCCCCAGGAGTCGAAGTTGACGCGGTGTGGGCAGTAATTCATCCAAACCTTCCAGATGATTCTGCATTCAGTGACCCGCAGAATTGGCACGTCCACACGGTCAAGATAAATTCTACGCAAAACACGGCCGAACCATACTGTGTAACCCAGATCAACAGTCCGGACTTTACGCTAAAAATAAATGGCAAGAGATTGACTGCAAACCTTGCACCAAGCGATGCAACAGTCACTGAATCATCGGGGGTAACCACAACGTCGTTCATACTTGCTGATCCAGTCAACGTAACATGCCCGGATATTGTTCTCAATGGAGTAACTCAAACTGGATTCAAACTTGTCTTTATGCAGCCTCCATAGAATAATTCTTTATTTTTTTATTTTTTGAAGATTTCTACAAGGTAGGAAGGCTTCATATCACTTGGTTATCTCTTGTAAACTTGATGCATTCAGGTGATCAAATAGACTGAGACAATCGTCTGTGTCAAAGAATGTCAGTTTGCCTTGTATCTGACCATTAGCCTTCATTTCGAACGTGAAATCAACGTTTATTGAAAAGCCATCCTGAAAGGTCGCTTTCCCAGATCCCTTGGTTTCAAAGTAGTTATGGGATATGAATTCGGCCATACTTCGATGTATGTCTAGTCATCTAATAAACCCCAACTACTACTCTTAAAAACGATAGGTACCCATCTTGGTAAGCCATATTCATATCCCCTAGCTGTTATGGGGGGATTGTAATACGGCGTACCAAGATGGGCACCGAAGGGAATTCATAGATAAAGATGAAAAATTCTATCTCTCGTTATTCGGAAGATTTGTGCCGTTTATCAGGCATTGACGTAGGTTGTGATTCAGTAATGATTATAGACTCTTCAAATGTTCATACGCCTCAGCTGGAACTCAACATATTCGATCTTCAGTCTGTGGCCTTCTTTGAATGTCAACTTTCCGATTATATTCTTGCTTTTGTTAATAACCGATAAACCGTCAGCCGGGTCAATTCCGATAACTCCATAGTCGAATTCGACATGGTGATTAGGACATAAAACAAGCATGTTGTCGCTAGTGTCTGGTCCGCCTTCACCCAAAGGCCACAAATGATGAACTTCTGAATAATAGTTTGATCCGGAATCGACTCTGTAATTACAAACCTGACAGCGATATTCATAGAATATTTTCATCTTCATAGATTTCACTGTATCTCTTACTATTCGAGAAATGGGTACAATTTTCCGCCTGGGAGTTTTTTGATGATCCTTATCTTCAATGTCTTCCATGGTAATAGTCGGGCTTGAGGCAATTTTTTCAGACTTGGGGGCTGGAACAAAGACCTTGCTTATGTCAGGGATCTTCTCCCAAGCATTTAGGTATGGCAGGGCATAATGATGTTTTGATGAATGATCAATTGTTATCATGTATCGGTTTTCCGGATACTTGATTCGAATCATCCATCTTAGCATAGTTCTCCGAGGTCTTCTTTGTAAGGACTGCTTCTCGAGAATGTTCAGCACCCTTTCTTTGGGAATGATGAATGTGTTTTCTGGTCCATCTAGACTCAAAGCTAGGAAGGCATCGCTTGAGAGTGAGATAAATTCGTCAAATATTTTTTTGTCTAGACCATACCAATTAGTCTTGCTAGAAGAAATCTTTGTGTGTATTATCGCACCAGATGGTGTCCTCAGAATATTCTGTTTAACGTGTTCACATTCTAAATGGAAATTATCTCGCAGAAATTCTGCAATGATAGGGCCATAATCGTCTTTGCCATACTTGATGAATCGCCTTCTAGGCACTCGGTGGCTTTTGTTGTAAGTTTCTATCGCTTTATCGCAAATTTCTATAAGTTCATCTCGCTGCTGAAACGTAAGCCCCTCTGCATTAAGAATAAACAAACTGCCCTCGTTTCTTACAACATTATTCTTTCGAAGAGTTCTAAAGACTTCTGCATGGCGATAGTCATAAGCCTGTTTATTGGGATTGTGCTCTTTTAGGTTGGCAGCAATCTCGGATCTAAAGGCCCGCCCAAGAATTAACATGATCTTTATCATCACAGGTTGATAATTTGCCTCCATAGTCATTTCCTCAGCGAGATACCTCCTTAGTGCCTCGAAAGTATGATAGGCCAAGTCTTCACTACTTACCAGATCATCCAATCTTCGAAGGAAACTATATCTTCGTGAATCCAAATTGGATCTGCCAAGAAATGAAATTTGCAAGTCCACTATCCCAGATAGGACTACCGTACCTGCAGCAGGTATACCTAAGCGAGAAATCGGCGGGAGATCTTCCGGGATTGAGCCGGCGATTTCTTTTTCCTTTGACAGAATGTAGGCGCGGATTTCCGACAAAGTTTGAATATCTAACATGGCTAGCCATTTGCTCGTAGATTCATGTGAAGACTTTGCCTCAAGTTGATCAAGAGCATTTGACCACCTTATAATAACCTCCTTCGTTAGGTCTTTCAAATAAGAAGTAGCGTTAACTCTTCGCGACAGCGCAATATACAAATCATGACTGTTCATGTCCTCGAAATAATGTCCTGCGCTGTTATAGATAATCTAATCGTTGACAGTCGCTTTTCACTTTTTAGAATATCAGATTGAACCCTTCTCTGCAGAACATTCAGATAAAATGTGAATATGACTCTGGCATATGGAAACCCTAGGTTTTGTCGAGGAAAGTTAATTTGTGCTTTAGAGTAAGCCGGGTGATAGGTACAAAACAGTGCAACGATCAACAAAGCTGAACAATGATGAAGTTGACAGATTAAGGGCAATACTTGACGCTTCAGCCATAAAATTGTCATCTCCTACGAATGAGTTTGAAATCTTGCGGGTGATGGATCGGGACATCTCCTTCATAGTGTACAAATCAGGCAAGATGGTTTACGAAGACAACCCAGGAACAATGAAAATCGTTGACCAGATATTGACATCGAAGGAACAAAACGCCAGATTCGCTTACGAACTAGGGTCGGATGAAGCGGGCAAGGGTGAATGGTATGGACCTTTAGTTGTAGTCTGTGTATCGATCAAGCCCTCGGATATAAATGAGCTCCGTAGATTAGGCGTGAAGGACAGCAAGACATTATCTCAACGAGGCATCAAAATTATCGCAAATGAGATTAAGAAGAGCGGGCGCGTAGTCTGGAAAAGAACGCTGCTAACTCCACCGGAATACAACTCTATGATATCGCGATTGAAAGCAGAGGGCAAGAACCTCAATGACTTACTTGCGTGGGCCCACTCGGTTACTATAAGGGAGGTAATTAAGGAGCTTGTATCAGAAGCTGTATCTTCTAGTTCTCCTATCAGAGTAACAATTGACTTATTCGATGAGGACAAAATGAGTCTAAGTTTACAAGGTTTGGAGAAGGGTGTGACAATAGTTCAAAAGGTAGGGGGAGAAGAAGATATTCCAGTTGCTGCGGCTAGTATACTTGCTAAGAGTTTGTTTGAGGAGGAAGTAGATAAGCTATGTCAGAATCATCGAATCGATTTGCGAATAGCCAAGCCAGCCGAAGTACCTAAGGACATTATTGGCTTAGTTGGCAAAGTTCATTTCAAGAATGTGTCGAAAATAAGAGGTTAATTTTCTACTACACAATCTGCTCGTATCGTGACAATTTCACCGTATACTAAAATGGGTACCGCTAAGTTCAATGAGATGACAAAAATGTAAATAGTAGATTAGGAGCAGTAGGGATAGAAATTGACTACTAGTCAATGGGATCCGTTACAGGAGGCACTTGAAGCTCCGGAACTGATCAACCTATCTAAGAGAAGAGCTATGAAGAACATTATCAAATCCTATACTGGATGGTTCGACCCGATTTCTGAAATGATCCAAAATGCTCTTGATGCAGTAGAGCCGATGAGGGAAGTGAAAAAGCAGAATTACACACCTACTATCTGGATTACCATTGATTTGAAGAAAAATACAATCACTGTAAAGGACAATGGAATTGGAATCAAAGAAGATCAAATAAAATACTTTTTGCGTCCAGAAATCTCCTATAAGGATACAAAGAAATCGCGCGGAAATAAGGGAGTAGGCGCCTCTTACCTGGCTTACGGTTTCAACAATCTAGATTTTGAAACAAAGTCGAAAGGGTTCAGTTTTCACGGAATTATTAAAGGGGGAAGAGAATGGGTTGAAGATGAAACAAACACAAAGCCTAGACCGTTGGTTAAGAGACTCGCCATATCTTCAGAACTGAAGCATGTAGACAGTGGATCCGTTTTTCGACTGGAATTCAGTGGAGATTATATCAGACCAAAGAATTTGGATTGGTTAGGAGTAGATGATGCCGAACGTTGGGAACAGATTCTGAGGATTTCAACCCCTTTGGGTGGTATCTACCTGGATCAAAAGATTCCACACATAAACTGCACTATTACTGTAGTTAACAAGTCAGGAGCTGAATCACAGAAAAGTACTTCAGAATGCGAATTCTTGTACCCGCACAAGATTTTTCAAAATGTCGAAAAACTTGGCGAAATTGTGAGCGCGCAGACAAAGCTGGTTAAGAGTGGACAAGATCCAGTTCTCAGCTTGCCTGGAAAATTCAAGAAGCTAACTGGCATTTACGAGACTTGGGATGCAGAGTCAATCTTAACTAGATCAGCAGATTTGAATCCTCAACTTTCTGAAGATCAGAAGGATCTGATGCGCAAGTACAAACCCATCATTTATGGTTTTTTTTCTTATTCTGTTCGAGGTTTTGACAGTTTCAACAAAACGAGGCTAAAGGTCAGGCCGGGTATTGCAATCATCAGGGGCGGTTTGCAGTTAGCAACGAGGAACATGCCGCAGGGTCCTCTAATCACAATCCCACTGACAAAAACGATCGGATACCAGAAGACATCCTTTGTAATAGTACACTTTAAGGATGCTGAACCCGATTTAGGACGAAAGGGTTTCCAGCCGGAAATAACTGAGCTCGCTGAGGTACTTTCGGTTTCAGTTGTAAATTATCTTAAGAGGTGGAACAGCTTGTTGCAGCGTGATACCGGGGTGCCCATTGACATCCAGGCCGGACGCACACTACATGATTGGATAAAGGTTCAGGAAGAGCACCAAGAGAAACATCCACTTACTATTGCAAATGAACATTTCTTTCTCCCAATGAAAAAGATCTCGATTTTGTCTGAGCCACTCTCTGAGCAGGATGTTGTGGTTCTTTTGAACCAATTAATTGCAGGCGGAGTAATTCGGGGGATAAGGATTTTGGCTACAACCCAATATCAGCAATATGATAGCGCCTGCCGCGTCGTTATCGATCCACCCCTAGACAACCATGCGTACAATGAAAAAACAAACCCGCTTGGCATCAAGATTGAAGGAAAGGATCCTGTGGAATCAAAGCCATTGATACTTGAGTACAAGTATAGCATGGATGCTTTAATTGACGAGTTCGACAAGGAAGAGAAGGATGAAAAAAATGTTAATCTGGTCGTTTGTTGGGAAATGGGTGAAAAATGGCATGAGAGGTACTCGATTGCCTCACTTTTGCTGAAGAATAACGTCCGTCATCGACCCTTTCACGGGGTTACACATGTAGTAAGACCACTGAATACAGATAACATACTGTTCTATGTCGTATGCTTGCACGAGCTCGTTGAATATCTGAATGACCCTGTCAAGTCTCAGAAAACCCAAGAAGAACGGTATTTGCAACAGTAGGGTGCTCGTTTTTCTTAAAGATCTTAAGAAGTTAGTAATACTGCCACTGATTATGAATTGTGGTAACTATAGCAGATCATGGTTATATCTTACCCCTCTTCTCACCCATCATGGAAAAGTGGTTGAAGGAACGCATCCTTCACCGTTACATCATTGAAAATTACAAGAAGTATCATCATAACGGCCTGAAGATTATCCAGGTTAAGGACAATAAAGACCAGTTTCCGGATCTGTTCTGCATACTAGAAAATGGAAAAGAAGTTCCTGTGGAAATAGAATGGCAGTCCAGTAACTTTGTGCAACATCGACATGATATCAATTATTTGAAGGAAAACCACGGATTCCTTTTTGTCTGCTTAAAGGACCAAGATTTAGGCTATGATGTACCTCAATACCTTATTAAAACGGATGATTTCGAAAAATGGTTTTCAGATCATTCTGTTGAGATTGTTAAAGATACTCTGAAAGAATACAAGACGGAATCTAGGGTTCAGAGGGCATTTCCAAAGTTATGGTTTACTTATCTCTCTTTGAAGGCTGGAGGCTCTGAACATTTCAAGATATCATTACAACGCGGGGTCCGGGGAGTCCAGGAAAAATACTCACCTTACGTAATCAATCAGATTAGCAGCATCCAAGCAGGCGACATTATTGCCTTCATAGGACCTGGTAGAGCTTTTCCTGGGAGGATAGATCTCAAGGCATGGTCAAAGAGAGACTTTAGAGGCAGGTTCGAAATGAGTCGATTATACAGGGTAACGAAAGGATACTATTTTGACAAAACGCCTGTCTGGCCAGGATCAGGACAATGGAAAGACGAGGTATTTCCTCACAGATTTAGCTTTGATACCACTCCGATCATCAATCTGAATAGTATAGCTATTAGAAAATTAAGTATAACTGCCAAAAATGAACTTCATAACATGGTTTACAACAACATAATAGCTGCTAGCCCATCGACTCTTGTAGACCTTATTTTTCATAGTGAACAATCGGATAAGAGTATCCTTCCGCCTTCCCTAGAAAACTAATTAGCACTCAAAGATCATAATTCAAGAAAAGTTGAACATCATCCGTTCTTTGACTTAAGGTCCAACTGATCAAGCAGGTCCTTGCGCAATTTTGCAGCTTCCTTGGCTGTTGTCACTTTGTCCAATAATCCTGAGATCAGCTTGCTACCCACCTCTATTCCTTCATGCAGTCCCATCAAATATGGAATCGGAAGCTCGAGTGGCTTCATCTTGCCTTTTTGATCAAAATAAAAGAATTCATTTTCTCTGGCAGTCATATGATAGCTAAGGTTTTTACTCACCTTTTCGAATAGCCTGCTTAGAGCTGCGCGTTTCCTAAGTTCGATGCCGCTAGGCTTTGGAATAGTAGTGAAGATTTCTATCAAATGAAGAAGACTCTGGTTTTCCAAATTCTCCAGCTCATCTGACATGTCGTCATCTAGTTCTAGATTGAAACGCTGCTTAAACAAGTGCTCTAGCGTCATAATCGAGTTTAATTTGCATTGTTCCTTCTCAATCGCCCAAGGACAGTTGTCGCAATTAGTGAGCCAATACTGTCTTCCATAATCACCAGGTGCAGCAATTTGGATGAGTCGCCTTTTGCTTAGACGTTTTAAAACCCTTGAGATCGTAGATTCGTCAATATTCAACCTGTCTGCTAGTTCTTTGTTTGATTGCGGAAAAAGATCAAGTGAAGCGAGAATTGTTCCCTCCAGATCCTTTGAGCTTGATCGTGAGAGTAATTCTAGCTCATCAACTAGAGATTTCGCCACTAATTTTTCCTCTTGACTTGGCTCTATAAGATAGGATTTATTTTGCTCAAATATATCTAACCCATTTGCTTCACATTTTTTTGAAACTTTTTGCAATGTCTTTTCAAGCGAATCCTTCGGAATGGTAGGGTTCAGTTTGGAGAGAGCGTTTGCTGTAATTGGGTTGTTATTTTCTGTATAGAGATAGAACCAAGTCCAACGGACCATTCTTTCGACGCTCTGTCTTGCAAATTTGAACAGCGAATGCAGCGATTCTATTTTCAACCCATCGTTAACTGAAATTACCGGCCCGGCAACTTTTATCATGCCCAATATTTCTAACTTATCGATAACCTCTCCGACAACAGCCAAGATCGCATCCAGTTCCTTGGCGTTTAACTCGTAATCCTTGAAATATTGACGCAAGAGACTGTTTAAATCCTTTTTAGTTACGAACTGCTTATCCGATACGTCAGCAGAGAAGAATTCCATCGCCATGAGATATTCATCTCTTGAAAAGTAGGGTGGAATGACCCCAAGTGCCTTAAGCTTCCAGGCTTCGAGAGCCAATGGTCTACGTATTATGATTGATTATTTATGCTTGCTTGATCAACTAGTTGGCGATCCTAATCATTGATGAATTTGATTGATTTCACAAATTGCTGGACAAAGCAAATGTCGTTGATCCTGATGATGCAGAAATGGATCGTTTTGATTATGATGTTACTAGGACATCTATTCGATGTCACAACAAACATCAGCAATAGGACAGACTTTGTCCTACGAAGAGAAAATACAAAAAGGCAGGATTTTTTTGGCCAAGTATGGTCACCTGTCAAAAAGGTGGCAGTTAGTAGAACTGCTAAAGCAAGTAACGAACATAGATGACGGCTACACGGCATCTGAACTCTCGGCCACTCTGTATCCTGGAGAGGTCGATTCAAGTGGATTTCCTACAAAGGAGGCAAGAAATAAGGTCCTTGGGCAGATAGCGCTGGCAAGAGCCGAAGTCAAAGGCACGATGATCATATACTCGCTGCCGTACAGAGCTCCCCCAAGCGGACACCTAGAATACAGGTACTTCAATTTCGTCAGCAAGCCGGATGTGGAAATGAAGGACACAGATCTAGCAAAAAGAAGAGATTCACTGGAAAGTGCACGGAAGGACATGTGGGTCACCTTTGATAAAGGAGAAGAATTAAGAAACAAAGAATTTCAGACAAAAGAGCATCTCGTGCTGCAAAGATATAACGCTGAAATCAGGACCGAAGCTCCGCAGAGCTCTTCGAGTTGAAGCGGATCATGTCTACCACAAAAAATGCAACGATTGAGAAGTTGGCTGGTGAACTAAAACAGGTACCGTTGGAACAGATACAACAAAAACCACACGAATACAGAGACAAGGAAGTCGTTGAAAGCGACGACTTCCAAGACCTTTTTTTGTCAATAAAGATACATGGGGTGCTGCAGCCTATCACTTTGACTCCTACCAATAATGGCAAGAAAATGTACCAAATCATAGACGGGGCGCGAAGATTTCGGGTTTGCATCATGCAATCAAAGACATCAATACCTGCGATCATAAAGAATGCTGATCAAATAGCAATCAAGAGACAAGCTCTTGTTTGGTCATATGTTCAGAATGTCCAGACAAAGCAGCTGACGGATATAGAGAAAGCGAAAGCAATAAGGACAATTTATGAAAATCAAGGTTATAGCATAGAGAATACACTCCAATACCTAAACAACATTCGAAACAACAAATACGCAAAGCAGGAACTAACGGTACCTGAGCAGTTTGTCGAACTGGCAAGTTCTATAGGTCATTCTAATTCTTACCAATGGTTCTTACTAAAACTCCTAAAAGATGTGCCAGAACCTATTTTAAAATATGCAGAAGATGCCGGTCTAGACACTGCAAAGAAACAAATGCTGACCTATCCTGAGATAAGGAAAGATCCGCAATTACAAAGAGCTGTTGTAAACATGATCAAAGATATTCCGAAAGGTGACGCAAGACAGCTTGTTCATAACATAGAAACAGGAGCCTACAAGTTCACTGGAAAGGGATTCAAAGTGCTACAAGGTGCTTCTGAAAAGCTCCAGACAAGGCCACCAGAGTTTACAAGAGATGCCTTTGTATCGTTCAATGAAGCGACCAATCTATCAAGGAAGTTACTGCACCAACTAACCGGCATGGAGTCTAATAATTACCAATCCGAGGACATAAGAGCAACAAGAAACTATCGGCTAGAACGGATAAAGCAGCTGACGGACCGTGATTTGAATATTTTTTGGAACGTCCTGAAGCCCCTAAAATCAGTAATAGAAGATCAGATGTCGCAGCTTGAGGAAGAATTACGTTCGAGATCTGGGAAGAAAAAATTGATGGAAAAATAATCCGGGAGTACGTCCTTTCGATGTAATCCTAGTCATGGGCTGAAACTGATTTGGAATACAATCGGAACTGTCTACCATCTCTTATTTTCTTTTTTTGATACCATAGAGTCGATTTGTTTATTCCAAGGTTCTTTCTTTCTAGGGATGACATCTCCAGAATTCGGGCTCTAACTTCCAAAGAGTCCTGCCTCGTAATTTGGATAGTTGGGATTCTGAATGATATTTCACTTCTCTTGTCCAAAACAAAGTTGGACAATTGTTGGACATTGTCCATCAAAATGCTCTGATAGGCGAATTTTTTGCTATTCTTGTATCTCACTTTCTTGTTGAAATTAACAGTTATTCTCTCAAGAAGCGATTTCGCTACCTTTTCTGTTAGACGAATATGGTAGTTTTCAGTTGTCAGGAAATCAGACTTCCTTAGCTTCTCCTGCTCAACTAGCTCGATAATTGAGAAATCAATTAACCATCTGAATAGCTCTTGAATATCATAAGCCAATGGAGTCTTTGAAGGAGCAAGTTCGTGAAGAAATCCAATAGCTGGATCTAGCCCGACCGCATTGATCGCTTTTCTGATTTCTGATTCCAAAATTGAATAACCGTAATTCAAAAGTGCATTTACTTCATCTGATGCATTCATGTTCCAAGAATAAGACTTTCCTCCGCGCTTTACAAAATGGAACTCCGGATAGAGCCTATTGAGAATCTTTGCAAGTACGCTCCAATAGTAGGTAGCGATTCGGCCCTCATAATTGAGCAGGTTGTTTATTGATTGTAATCCCCTTGCATTTCGCTCCTCTAAAGAGAATATTCTTTCAACTTCTGATTTGTCGACTTCCTTGTAATATCGAGACAGCTCCAAGAGCAAATTCATCGTCAGTGCTACCTTTTGTCTGACAATCTCTGATGCAATCTGGAACCTTTTCTGGTTGTCAAGGTACTTACTGTACTGGTTAACCCTTAGCTTTCCTGACTTTGGCTCTTTTGGCAGGGTCATGCTAAGCAATTCGCCATTCCAGTTTAGCATCGTCAGCGAAATGTTGTGCTTCATGAGCCACCTTATGGCTTCAAAAGTAACATTGCCAGAATGACCGTCTATGATTATGGAATCATGTTCGATTTGGTGGGGATAGAATTCCAGCCTTTCCTTTTTGAGCCTGTTATCGATAACAAGCCTTCTTTTCTCTACATATATCGAAATACCAAAGCCTGAAAGTAGAAGAGGGTTCAAACTATCGGGTTAGACCTCTTTTTCGTTGTTCTCATATGGCGGCGGTTATACCGCTAGGAGGCGGGTTTTAAATCTATACTTGTCCAAACATGAAGCGCACCGATTTGAGTCATGGGATTTGGTTGATTCTTTAAATATTCGAGTTTCTTTATTCTCATCAAAAAGAACGGATGATAGAAGCACGCATTTGAGCAGATGTTACCAAGAAAAAAAGTAATATCACGAAGTAGTTGGAAACACCTAACTTTCAGACAAAAAGAAATTAGACTAAGGTCGCTTGAAGCGCTTGCTCTCATGCGTAAAGAAGGAAAAAGTATGTCGGCCGCGACTAGGGAAACAGGCATTAGTGCAACAACATTCAGAAGGCACGTCGGTAAAACAATTTCAAAGCGAAATGGTAGGTTGGTTGCCAAGACGACTGATAGGATTTCAAGGATGATGACAATTTTCTCCAATGGCAGGCGCTACAATATCGAAACAAGGAGTTCCAAAACTGCTTCCGTCATTGGCAGATACAACAGTGCAGTCGGTCGCTATGCGCAAACGGGAGATGCAAGCAACCTGGGAGAATTGGAAGGTGTGACCGTAAGAGATGCTGCCGGCAGGAAATACCTTGTAGAAACAAGACCAAAGAAAGTAATCTCCATTTTGGAAAGACTGGAACGGCCAGACGTTCCAACAATCTATGCAATTTGAGAGTGAAATGAATGGTATCATTTAACGAATACAAACAGAAAACTAGGAATGAGATAAGGGAGATGCAGCAATATCGAAGTAGGACAAACGCAGATGACTTTTGGCAAAATAAGGGCGATAAATCATTAGGTTTTGATTTGTCTAGTTCTGGTTGTTGCATCATCTGCTTTGAACCAAATCCATTAGTCCTGGAACAGCACCACATCGCGGGAAGACAGAATTCAAGGGCGACAGTTACTCTATGTGCGAATTGTCATAAAATACTGACTACAAAACAGACATCATGGCACAATTCCTGGAGTTTCTACAATAATTCAGACGGAATGCAATTCCTATTCTTGTTCGCCGGGTTAAATGACATGGGGACTTTGTTTGATACCCCTGAAAACTTCGCAATTATTGAGTTTCTCATGGCATTTGTTATTCACAAGCGAGAGTTGAAACCGCTGAACATTCTGTTAATGTTTCCAGTCCTCTTCGGTCTTGTTTTTGCAACAATTATGAAAAGGAGGTCTGACAATGAATAAGACTACAGAACTGGACATTTACGTCAGGGCATACACGAAAACAAAGATTGCAACGCCAAGCGGTAAAGTTTCCGACGCTCCTGCAAACATCAAACGACCAAGTTTCATCAGTCCGTCAAGGATAATAGTATTCGACACCGAAACAACCAACGACGAAAGACAAGCGCTTAAGTTTGGATATTTCGAAATAATCCAGAATTGTCAAATTGAGTTTTGCGGCTTATTCTACAATGAAAATCTGGTTAGTGCAAAGGAATTAGCCATTCTTACAGATTACAGCAATTCCCACCAACTTCCACTAATGACCAGAAAGCTGTTCAATGACGCGGCATTTTATCCAGAGGTGTTTTTCAAACAAACTTGCTGCGTTGGGTTCAATCTGCCATTTGATATCTCAAGGATAGCCATTGACTCTGGTTGTGCGCGCGACAAGACCATGCTTGGTGGATTTTCATTCAAACTATCAACCAATATGGAGTATCCGAGGGTTCTGGTCAAGCACATCAGCAATACCATGTCGTTTATCAAGTTCAGCCGAAGCATTATCAAATACACCAATGGTTTCAAGGGCAATCTTGTAGATCTCAGAACCCTTGGGTGGGCAATTAGGAACAAGAAATTCACGCTCGAAAGTGCCTGCAAGGAGTTTAACACTGAAATTCAAAAGAAACAGGCAAGGCAGCATGGCAAAATAACTCCAGAATACGTTGACTATTGCGTCAATGACGTAAAGTCTACTTATTCGCTCTTTACTGCAATGTTGAAAGACTATGAAAAATATCAAATTGATCTGGAACTAACCAAGGCATTCTCGCCGGCTTCGATTGGAAAGGCACTACTCCGAAAAATGGGAATATCTGAAATGTCCCAAAAGATCAGCAGTATTCCAGACACGTTGCTTGGTTACGTCATGTCAGCATACTATGGTGGGAGAAGCGAAGTCAGAATTAGAAAAGTGCCAACGCCGGTCGTTTACATGGACTTTCTTTCGATGTATCCTACTGTCTGTATTCTGATGGATCTGTGGAAATTTATCATTGCAGATCATATCGAATATGCGGATTGCACTTCTGAAGTTTGTAACTTGGTCGACGGAATTACTCTTGAAAGACTGACAGAGAAAGCATTTTGGAAGAATCTCACAATCATTGTGGAAGTTGAACCGCATGGAGATATCCTTCCTATAAGGGCAAAATATGACGGTCAAATCCAAGGGATCGGTATTAACCATCTCGAAGGAAACGGGAAAAGACTATGGTTCACAATTCACGATGTCATTGTATCCAAACTCCTTACTGGCAGGACGCCAAAGATAATAAAAGCAATCAGATTTGTTCCGCTTGTATTACAAGACAATCTCAATCCGATACAATTTCTCGGTAGACAGATTGACCCTGCAAAGGACGACTTTTTCAAGGCGCTCATTGAATATCGAAAGGAATTGCAGGAAAAGACAAGAACCCTGCAAGTAGGTCTTGAACAGTCAGAACTGATGTCAAAGCAGTATGTTACAAAGATTATCGCTAACGCCACCTCATATGGCATTTTCATCGAAATTAACGAAGCAGAACAAGATAGTCCGATAGAGGTATTTGGTCTTGACAACTTTTCAACCCTAAAGACCAAGGTGGAAAAGACCGGTTCTATGTTCAATCCAATCCTTGCCGTCCTCATTACCGGTGCATCTAGGTTGATGCTTGGAATGGCTGAAGCGTTTGTCTCATTGAATGGCGGATACATTGCATTTTGTGATACCGATAGCATTGCTGTCAATCCGCAAATAGCAAACGAATTGCGGCCCTTCTTCAGCCCTCTAAATCCATATGAATTTGCCGGGGACATTTTGAAAATCGAAGACGAAAACTACAAACTGACTGCGGATAGCGAACCCGACTATTCTATTAACCCTATTGAAAATCCCCTTCTATTCTTTGGAGTTTCAGCAAAAAGATACGCCCTCTATCGAAAGGTCGGTTCCAAAATCCAGACAATAAAGAACACAGAACACGGTCTGGGCGGGTTTATGAACCCGTTTGGCAAGAATGTCAGCGATTGGACAAGCAAGTTTTGGCACAACGCATTGGTTGACTATTACCATCAAAATGAGGGGTCGGGAAGGGACGTTCTTTACTCTGACCTGCCGGTCATCTCAAAGCAGGTAATATCCACCAAAACCGTCATGGAAAAGTTCTACAAAATGAATATCGGAAAGGATTATGACCATAAAATAAAACCCTTCAATTTCTTCCTAGTGGGGGTCGGGAAGAATAAGGAGATTTCGCCCATGTTACCATTTTCAAGGCATATTGGCGACAAACATCACGCCATTATAGACTACAAGACAGGAAGGAAACTATCATCCAGAAACTTCCTGAAACTTTGCAAAACTTTCGACGAAGTCTATTCAGGATATTTCAATCATCCGGAAGACAAGTTTGAGAATGGCGATAAATGTGGTTTGCTCCAAAGAAAGGCAGTAACTGTCAGAAATATCATCCATATTGGCAAAGAAACAAGCGGTTTGGAACTCGACTATGTCCTAGGTCTAAACAACCTTCATGGCGACATTTGTGAAGAATACAGAAACTTTCATGAAACTTCCAGAAACAAAGAAACTTTCAGGTTAAGGAAAAGAAGCAAATTGCGAAAGTTTGTAGATGTCCAATTTGATGAAATCATAGTTTGGATAGTTTCTTTGAATAATGTCAACTTGTCCAAATATGGAATTTCAAAAAAGATGCTTTACAGGACTAAAAGGTCGATTAAACTTGGACATGTCCAAAAATTGTCCAAAAATACCAAGCTGAAATTCATTAATTGCCATCAAAAATTGGTCAAATCTTGGACATTGTCCAATGCTAAGCGTGTTGGACAGGGTAATTCGGATAATAATATTGGACAAAAGGGGGTGATAATGTGTCAATAACAATAACAGCGGAAGAACTCACTAGGCAGTATCTTGGTGGTAAATCAATCAGGCAGTTAAGCCAAGAAACTGGCAAAGGTGAGTGGGCTATACGAAAGCAAATCCAGCGATACAAGAATAGCCAAAATGTCTTACAATCAGGAAATGGAGATATTCAAGGACAGATAGTTCCAATAACACCGAAGCCACGTGCGATTAAGAAATTTGCGGTCGTAATAGCTGGAATTGGGTTCATGGTTGCCATATACTTCCTCTATATGGAAATTAAGAAAAGAGAACTAAAAAAATTGAATATCTTATATCGTTAGCCCTAGCTAGAAGCTAGATGCTCAGTAGTAATCCATCAATCTTGATAGTTTGCTGCTTTCTGAATGCAATCATCAAAACAAACTAGATATTGTTTCAGAACTTCCTTATTTTCATCGTACATCACATGAAACGTTAAGGTCGGACTGCTGAGATTTGCTTCAGGGTAAAGATTAGGATTGATTGTGAAAAGGTACTTTATTCTTATTGTGTCGCCTGCCTTCAAAGTGCCTTGGTAGCCTTGGTTTGAACCCCTATCTTGAACTGCCCCTTCCTCTACTACTGTTGTACGGTGGTCATACCAATTATTCACTTGAGGTTCATGGAGATATTCGATGTACACATTCCTCGCTGGCGCATTGCCTATGTTATCGATTACCAGCGTAACTTCACCGTTTATAGGCTCCGGTGTTATTTCGGGGGCAAATCGGATCATATGCGGCTGGGTATCTATTAAAAGGTCGGCATTTGGTGAAATCACATTAAGTGTGAGCTCTGCCTGAGCTTGAGGTGTAGGAGTTACATTACGTGCAAACTCAAAACTACCATTAATAAAAGCAAGTACACCGCCCAGTGCTATCAAGACTCCAGCAATCGAAATAATTAGCACTCTGAAAGACCTCCTCTTTGTAACGTTTTGAATTTCAATCCCATAGTGATGGGGATGATATGGAGGTCTACTGGTCGTTCTGCTAGTATCGGTTGAACTGGATGCAATGTCTATCCTATCACTTACATTTGATGAAGGGAGACCAATCCTGCCAGGTGACTGAATCACACTATTCTTCATGATCCGTCTGATCAGGGTCGCACGTTCACCATTCGGGTCTATGTTGAAATCCTGACAGAGATCAGCTAGGGCTACGTCTGGAAGAAAATCTAGCAAATCTCTTAGAGTTCTATTTTTTTCGAACCATGAACCGAGAAGACGTTTTATCAGCTCTGATTTCGTACCACTAATTGGTTCCCCAATATCGCCAAGGGCATCCTGCAGGTCTTCAGCGTAAAAGTAGTCTTCAAGGAGTCTCTTTACGGAAATCGCCAAGCAGTTAACCCTTCTTTATCCCTTTTTTCGCCTGGTCTACAATATCATTAATATCAATTTTGAACTGTAGTTCCCTTTGTTTAGCCTTAAATTTCTCCACAGCTTTTCTTATGACTTCCCTATTTGCAAGGAAGTATAGCGTCGTTCTATTCGATTTGAAATTAATTTCCGCTATATCATTAGTAACTAGCCTCACCAATTTTGAACCCATAGTTCCGACATCATGCCATTCCCATCCGTAATAATTCTGATTGGATTGATTTAGTTCCTCTTGCCATACTGCTCTTTCGAGTGTCTTTACATATTCCGGATGCGTCAATAGAAATCTTGTGACATCCTCTTCGAATATCAACCGCGGAGTTCTGCTTGTGATATTCAGCATAAAGTAGTGTATGTATATGTGGTATATAAAGCACCTAATAATCGGATATGAACGGCAATGACAAGCGATTCATGGCCGAGCTGAAGAGCTTTGTCATTGGTAGTAGCGTACTCGAATCTGCAGGCGAACCAGCTTTACAGGCTGGCGGAAGAGCTTTGCGGTTTGGAGCTAAAAAATCCTTCGCTGATTATGTTGGTCTTAAGGTTTCGGAGTGGGTTCAAAGTCAATTTCGCTGATTACTGAGTGGCAATTCATGGGAGAACGACGTTATCAAGTTGTCATTAGTTTCCAAGCTCGCGAGCAAGTTCTTTCAAAAAATCCTCAATAGTTACAGTTTTGCCATTCTTAATGTGCGGATAAATGTCATTTCTTTTTCCTTCCACCAATAGAGCAGGTTCCTCTCTCCCAAAGAATATGCCACTCTGTCTGTTAGTGCCAAATACCTTTCTGACTTGATATTTGTTAAAAATTGATGGTACTATTGCTTTGGCATATTCTCCGAACCGCTCATCTTCTGTCATCTTGGCGGTCTCCACTACGCTGAACTCGACTTTATTTGCCTTTGCAAGCTTTGTAAGAACTGATCTTATCTTGTCTGCATCCGATCTTGGCTTGATTTCATAGTTTGTCATGTATAGAGTAAGCCTATAAGACGTAGCCCCCACACCCACACTACACCTACACCCACGGGACAGGCAAATATAAAGCTAATGCGGAATTCATCTCAACAAGAAGTCGTTACTGTTCTTTCGTTATTGCAAGATGTAAGTCTGGAGCTAAGCAGATGTGACGCCTAAGTATAATGAAATGATCAAAATACCAGGGCCGAGCCGTAGGAATCCCCAAAGCAGATTCAATGAATGTCCTCTATGCCCACAATTTTTCCAAACTTCTTCATGTCTCTTTCGTTTAGCAAAAGAACAAAAGATAGAGCAGCAACCGCAATACTCGCGACACCTAATAGCTGGTTTGCAGCCATGAGTGAGTATCCGATGGCTGTAACGCATGCTCCAAAGGAGAAGGTTAGGAGGATTTGCTTAGATCTTGACATCCTTGCTCTTTGTGTAATAATTGATACACCTGAAAACCATGCCCAACAGGAAAGAATCAAGTTTATCGAGCTAACCAGGAAGTTTGCTCCTTGGGCAACGTAAAGAATTGGAAAAGCTAACAACAATGCTGGGATTATCATTCTTGAATGATTACCAAATTTTGCAAGTCCAATTATCTTGAATCTGTATGCTAGCAACATATGCACAAAAAATGCTGCTCCCATTGCACCAAAAAATGCCACATGGATTTCGTCCGGATTGTTCAGATCTATTAGCCAGCTCCAAGGTTGGTAAAACCCTTTGACTAGTATTAGGATGAAAGTACAATAGGCTGGCCACATATACCAATAGTTCATTAATTTCAGCTTCTTCTTGGGTAAAACAGCGAAGGCAGCTGCGATAAACGGAAGAGCTACAAAGGGAAATAACCCAATTGTGAGAAGAGGAGGGAAAATAATCTTTTGAAATAGTGAGAAAGAATCCGCAGTAGTCAGGACCTTGATTGACGCTGATGTAAGCACATTTGACGCTGTAAACATGAAAATAATCGATGATCCAATCAGAAAGGTGTAGATGAGTCCCATAGGAGTCATGAATCTCATAACAACGGATTTTGCGACAGAGGTTTCTATGTCGTCCGCATCTTCGAGGATTGCCTTCAATCTACCAAGTCTGTCATGACGAGCCTTCTGTAGATGCACTGGCCGCTTCCTCATAATAGCAACTAAAAGCAGTAACGCGGTCGAGAGAATTGCACTGGATGGTATCTTGGAATCGAATGCCGCTAAGACCAATGCAAAAGCAAACACCCCAAAATACGGAGGTGCAAACAACTTGGCAAGCGCGAGTAATTTCGATAGTCTCATTACTGAGATTACTCTTAGACCATAGAATAATTTCACATAACCCATCATGGACATTGGGTCAGCTTTCTTCTGATTATTCAAGATAGTCTGGTAGGTCTTGGCTAGCTTTGAAGAGGTATGATCAATTCTTGTTTTCTTATCCAATACGTATATTGCAATAGGATACAGGACAAAAAGCTCCACAGTATACACAATATTAGGTAAATGATGAATGAAAGATACATAGGCAATTATTGCGATTGCAACGAATGGGACTGTACATGCAATTGGAAGTTTTTGTCCTAGTGCCATTCTCGGCAGATCGAGCCCATAGACGAATATTGCCAGCATTGCAATATCCAAGGCCTCTAAGGGAAGTCCCAGGCCAGCGGCAAGGTCAATGATAGTTACTACAAAGGCTGATAGACCGACTATGAGAAGAATGTTGTTTATCGAGCTGCGTCTCAACACTGACTCAATAGTATCTAACTGATACCCTAAGATAAAGAATAGTATGTCAAAACCTCAAGCATCTCGCAAGTTTTGAATGAAGTGTAAATCACGCAATGGATCAAATGATGTTTCCTCTTTTCTCCGGATAATCGGCCAATTCGCGAACGCGCAAATAGATAATCAAGAATACTACTAAGAGCATCCCAGCTGCGACTAAAGAACCTTGAACGGCATCTTTCCAAATCTGCGGAGCTAGGTTCTGCATAAGGGCATGTGTGATGATGTTTCCAATCGCGATGTAGGCAATTAGCCGAGGTTCTCTAAGGACAGCACGACGGTAAAAGGCCAAACCACAAGAGATTACAAACATTATCGTTGACCAAGGACTAATCTTGTATATCGCGTCGAAGAACGCATAAAACAGAATTCCTGCGATAAAGTAAGCGACTGCGCTGTTAACTAAAGATCTCTTTTTAGCCATTGGGCTCACCGTTCTTTGCCTGCCATCAACTTTTCCCATGCTTTTGTCTTGTCTATAGCGTGGCGATAGAAATCGATAGTGTTACGATATTTGAAGGATATACCTACATCGGCGCTCTTCGAAAGTTTCCTATTTAAAACCATCTTACGCATTCTTGTAATGCCTTCCTCTCTATCTCCACTTGGCCAGTTCAAGGCCCAGCCATTCCTCTCTATTCCATTTTTGAGCGGGATGTCATACCTAATGAAAAGGTTAAGATCCCTAACAATATCTGCTATCTTATTGAGGCCTATGTGTGCACTTGGAGCGGTTGACACTCCAACCCATTCAGGCATTGTATAGTATTCAGCAGCTTCATCTATGGCTGGACCAATCATCATTCTCTTGGAAGTGTAGAACGTACCAAAGCTAATACAACCTCTAAAGTAGATTCCCATGTCCAAAGCGTGCATCATCATTGGTATCAGAAGGTTCCCCGCAGCCAGCACAAGAAACTCTCCCAAATGTCTTCGACTGGTCGCAGTCAGTATGAAGGTATCTGAAAAAGCGATTTTCTGGACTTTCAGGTGAAGAGTCTGACGCATCCATGAGCGTGGATCCTTTACCCGATTCCGAAGTAGGGAATCAACAACGTCGTTGAATCCTTCCCACTGTTTAAGAATTCGTTCAGGAGCACGTTTCCAAGACCCTTTGGTCCCAAGTACATCGAGAAAAACCACGGCTCCCTCCTGCCTTACTGGCCTATTCGCCGCCAATGTACTGCAATAAAAAGCATTGAATATTTTAGCTAGCTTCTATTCTCAGTCCTTGATAATGCGACATGGTACCCACCTTGGTACGCTGTATTCTTATCCCCTAGCTGTTATGGGGGAGGTTGGTTTTGAACCGCCTATCCGCCTAATTCCTAACGAACAAGCACCATAAAGTCTTGCAGGAACACCATTAGAAACAAAATTTGACGAATTCCTAAATTCTTGCTCAAGCTTGACAACCGCCATCAACATCGATGATGTAATAATTAGCTACACGCATCAGGACTTAGCATATTCGAAGCAAAGAGGTATCAGATAGGTCTGCCCAAAAATGCAAAAAATCATTATTTCCGTGTCAAAAAGCTACATTCACAGGGGTCGGAAGTTGCGCCATCGTCATGGGACCAAAAAGAAGTGGCACGTTTATTACTATGAAATGGGCCTTTCCGATGGCAAATA
>Ga0070697_100000973_pt1 | contig 21624 bp, 19 predicted proteins | sample KBSK1501metaG_FD_65475 | JGI IMG/M metagenome (GOLD analysis project Ga0070697, IMG submission 65475) | Corn, switchgrass and miscanthus rhizosphere microbial communities from Kellogg Biological Station, Michigan, USA - KBS K1-50-1 metaG | ecosystem: Host-associated > Plants > Roots >... | reverse complement strand
CACTATCTACCCTCCCTGACTATGTCGAGTGATATGAAGGGGTCTTGGCGATCGTTCAACAATGACGGCTCGCAACGCAAATCGAGGTCGATCAATCACCCGACATAGTTTTCTCCGTTTTGTCTGCTCTACAGACTGTTGAGGAATCCAAGCAGTTGGTCTCCAGGTTGATAGCGCCCCGGTCTGCCGTGCGGGGGTAGGGTTTTCGCAAGGGCCCGCTCCTTCATTGCGAGTGTGGCTTCGAGATAGATCTGCGTAGTCTCCACCGACTCATGTCCGAGCCACAATGCAATTACAGAACGATCCACGCCCGCTTGTAGAAGGTCCATCGCCATCGTGTGCCTCAAGCGGTGAACGGTGACCCGCTTTTCCTTCAACGAGGGACAGACTTTGGAGGCCGCCATGCGATGCTTGGTCAACAGGTACTGTACGCCGTGGACGCTGAGACGTTTACCCTGGGCGTTGGGAAAGAGCACGTCGCCGTCACCGCGTGGCGGTTCTCGAAGCCAGGCTTTCAGCACGGCAAGTGTGGATCTGGCAAGAGGTGTGCAGCGCTCTTTGCGGCCCTTGCCGATCACGCGCAGGTGAGCGCCAGCCCCAACGATGAGGTCGGCGCGTTTGAGCCCGGTCATTTCCGATAAGCGCAGGCCCGTCTGCACGGCCACCAGCAGAAAGGCGTGATCGCGTCGACCGGACCAGGTGAACTGATCCGGAGCGGCGAGCAAGGCATCAACTTCGGGACGAATAAGGAACTGGACCAAGGTACGGGTGAAGCACTTGCTGGGGATGGCGAGCACACGCTGGATTTGTGCGGAATGGGCGGGTGCCTCGAAAGCCGCGTATCGAAAGAAGGAGTGAATCGCCGTGAGGCGCAGATTACGACTGCGAACGCTTAGGCCTTGGTGCTTCTCCAGTTCATCCAAAAAAGACATGATGAGGGGGGCATCAATCTCCTCGAAGCTCAGGCGGGACGGCGGCTTGCGCAGCCGCTGCTGGACGAACTTCAGGAACTGACGGAAGGAGTCGCGATAGGAACTGATGGTATGTGGACTCGCCTGGCGCTGCTGCATCAAGCGCTGGGTAAAGAAACGCTGCAAAAGCGGAGCCAAAGTGGTTGGGGTGATCATCGCTGATCCTCCCAGCGATGCTCGAGCCGGCGCATGGCTTCTCGCATCAGCTCCGGAGAGCTGCTTAAATACCACTGCGTGTCCGCGACGTGGACATGACCGAGGTAAGCAGACAAGATCGGCAGGAGGCACTCTGGATCCTGGTTGGACCGATACCACCTTACCAGCGTATTCGTTGCGAATCGGTGCCTCATGTCATGCAGACGTGGACCGTGATGATCGGATATCCGGCGCAGACCGATCTGCCGGGACAACGCATAGAATGTTCGATGAATCTCTCCGCCATCCAAACGATGGCCCCAGTTGGAAACGAAGAGATAGGAGGAGACCTCTCGTCCCGCCCAATGACGTTTGCGTCGTGCAAGGTAGTCGGCAAGTACCTTGCAAGTCGATGCGTGCAAAGGCACGAGTCGAGACTTGCCGAACTTGCCGCTGCGGATTGTCAACACCGCTGCGTTAAGATCCAAGTCCCGAAGTTCGAGACTGCGCGCTTCGCCGAGACGTAAGCCGGAGACACTCAGCAGCCCGAACAGACCGTGGTAAGTCCAAGGTCGCAGTTTGCTGAGTTGACAACGACAGGGCATGTCGAGAGTAGCGCGCAGTAAGCTTCGAATTTCATCGTCCGAGTACAGGTACGGCCGTGCTCTCCTCGGTCGGAATGGCAACAAGCCCCAGGGAGGAATCTGCGTTCGTGGATCGGTGGCACTACGATGGCGGGCGAATCCGCGCACGAAGCTCAGTCGTTGCGCCCAGTGTGCTGGTTGGACATCGACTGGTTGTTGAGCCCAAGCCAGGGCCTGTGCGTTGGTAATGTAGGAAGTGCGGTGGCGCTCCATGAACGCGACGAAATCGAGCAAACCCTTGCCTGCATCCTGCAGCTTGAACCCTAAACTGCGGCGCAGACTCAGATATTCTTGAACGGCCTGTCGAAGCGTGTTCATCGCACACCTCCCGGCCACGGCAAAGCCAGTGTACGCAATGCCTTGATATCGACCTTGGTGTAGATCTTGGTGGTCTGTGGATGGCGATGCCCCAACAACTCGCCAATCTCGCTCAGCGAAGCGCCCCGGTGCAACATCTCGGTGGCCAATCCATGGCGAAACTGGTGAGCCCCTAAGGTCGTAGCCTGGATGCCGGCACGCTGGAGCGAGTGCCGAACGATAGAGCCAACGCCACAGGCCCCGCGAAAGGCGCGGATCGGGGCTCTAGCTCGTAAGAATACGTGGCGACTGATGCTGTCAGGTCGCCCCCGCCGCAGGTAGGCGGCAATGGCTTTGCCGACCTCTGTGGGTAAGGGCAGTCGGTTCCGCCGGCCACTCTTACCGCGCACACTAACTTGTCCCAGGTTCCAGTCAATGTCATTGAGTTCGAGAGATGCCACTTCACCTGAACGCAACCCTAATCGCGCCAGCAAGAGCAAGATGGCGTAGTCTCGACGCCCGACTACAGTGCGACGATCGATACTGGCCAGGAGTTGGCGCACGTGTTCCGCGGAAATCGCTCGGGGGATCGACGTCATCGACCAATTGGCGACGACCGGAACGGCGGCGGCCAGATCCAGCGTAATCTCCCCGAGATATCGGGCGTAGTGCAGGAAAGAACGCAATGCGCTGGTCATGAGCTTCGCTCGCTTCCTGTGCAGTCGTGGCGCTTGGCGCTGTACGAACCGCACAACATCGCGAGCACACAGATGCGAAAGCGTGACTCGTCCGGGACCGAAACGGTCTTGGAGAAAACTGCGGATGAACGGAATGTAGTTGATGATGGTCGAGCGGGCCAGTGCGCGCACTTCCAGCAAATATTGCCCGAATGCGTGGGCACAATCCTCAGCCGGAGTCGGGTGGAATACTGATTTCTTTTCGCGGGGGATCACGCCTCCATCGCGCAAAAAGCCGATGAGATGCTTGAGGGCAGCGGCATCCCCCCGGCCAGGGCGTACGTGTCGAGCACGATATCGTAGATACCGTGTCGCATGATCGGAACCGATGCTGCGCAGTCCGACCCCTTTTTCCTTGAGCCATCGGCTAAAACATGCAGCGAGCAAAACCTGTCGATGAATCGATACCAAACTGTATCCCTGCTCGCTCACCGATTCTGCAAACGAGCCGATTTGTGCCGCGAGTGGACCCTCCGGTGGTTGCGATAGAACCACTTGGTTATTGACGATGCACTTCATGGTGGACTCCTTCCCGACCTTGCGGGCTAGTAGAAGGAGCTCAGAATATGTCTACACCGCCGCGAGTAGACGCCGGAAAAATCGGGCCCTCGCAGATTTACAAGACATAGTCAGAAAGGGTAGATAGTGGCGAAACGTGTGCCATCCGAAGTGCTTCTCAATTCCGATTCTCTGCGCCACCGGACGAATGAATTTCCGCATGATCGCCTGGCCCCAGATCGGCCTTCTACCTCGATAGCGCTTGCTCGCAAAAACCCAATCGTTTGGCTGAGTGTAGCGAGCACCTCTCTTCCAGTGCAGCAGGGCTTCCGCGAGAATCGGATGAATGGGCACGGGCCGCTGCGAAGACTCGGTTTTGCACGGACCGACTACTCCATACACGACGGATCGGGTGACGAACATATTTCTTTGCGCAAAGTCGATGTCACTCCACTTCAAGCCGAACATCTCGCTCTGTCGCAGTCCGGTCAAGGCTGCAAGCAGGACCAACGTCCGTTCTCGGATGTCCAAGTGGTCTACCAACGCCTTTATTTCACTGGGCGCGAGGACGGTTGGCGGCTTACGGCGCTTTGCACTCTGACGAACGAGGTAAATCGGATTGCGGTCGAACAACTCATATCGGCAGGCATGATTGAAGAGAACAGACATCAGGTTTCGGATTTTGGTGCAACTGCTTTTTGCTAACGGCAGTCCGCGAAGCCATGATTCAACTTGTATGGTTCGAACCTCTGCAAGCTCGTGTTTTTGCCAATGAGGATGAATCCAGCGGCTCAAGTACGCTTTGTAGACTTTCTTCGTAGCGTGACTGCGCCAGGTGTTTTCCTTCGCGAGTTCGCGTTGCTCGAAATGATCGCAGAGTTGAGCAACAGTCATCGGCCCAGGATTCGCTGCTCTGCCATCGGTGTTGATTTCCGAGACCAACCCCACTACGGAGCGACGCGCGGCATTCTCATCAGGGTATCGTTCAACTGTGCCGACAACCTTTTTGTGGTAAACACGCTTGCCGTCAGGGCCGGTTACAGACCACCGAAACTGCCAGACTTCGGGACCTCGCTTGCGATTGAACCTCTCCATACAACCATGTTGCATACATCTCCTCCTGCACCGCCGTTGCGGAGCAGTAAGAATCTTCAGGCATGGTGACGAGGGGCAGGTATCGAATGGCCAAACTAGCCGAGTGAATTGCTTTGCGGCGGAAACGTCCTCGTCGGTTCTAATCGGGCCTCCGCAACCAAAACTTCTTTTCCCTCAGCAGCTTTCTGAAGCCCTTCAACCATCCGAATTGACAAAGATGAAGGCCGCATCGCCTGCCTGTCACGCGCGAGGTCCTTTAAGATCATCATTACGCAGTGTCCGCTTTTGAACGGCAGGTCCCGCCAATGAACACTCAGAGCTTTGAATCGCTCCAGTATCTTGCTGATGCATCAAGAGAAAGGTGATTCTGACTATGGCCATCAACATGCTCCCTCCAACCAAAGCGCTCACCCGACAATATGAGTGCGAGTCCAACCGGAGGGGCAGAAAAGTGACCACACTTGCACAAGACGTGCGCCACGCCCTGCGGCAGTTGCTAAAGGCTCCGGGCTTCACCATCACGGTGCTGCTGACGCTCGGACTCGGCATCGGGGCAAATGCGGCCATTTTCACCTTAGTGCGCGGCGTCCTCCTCAAGCCGCTGGTGAATCGTGACCAGGATCGCCTTATCTACATCCGGCAGAGCGCGCCCGGCGTACGCGACGAAAACACCACCTTCTCCGTGCCCGAGATCCAGGACTTGCGCTCCAGCGTCAAGACCATCAGCGAATTCGGCGATTTCTCCACCATTGGATTCACACTGATCGGCCTCGGCGAGCCGCGCGAAGTCAACGCTGGCGTAGTCGGCGGTTCCTATTTCGAAGTGATGGGCCTCCATCCCGTCCTCGGGCGCCTCATCGGGCCTGGCGACGACGGCCCGACGGCTGACGGCGTCGTCGTCCTCACTTATCGTTTCTGGTCGAACACTCTCAAGAGAGATCCAACTGTCATCGGCAAGACTGTTCGCCTCGGTATGACTGGTCGCTCTGCCACCATCATCGGCGTACTCGAGCCGTGCGTCCCGTACCCCCAGGACACAGAAATCATCGCCAACATTGTCACCAGCCCACACCATCTTTCCGCAACCATGGCCACCGGGCGTGTTCATCGCATGACGGAGCTTTTTGCCCGCCTTGCTCCGGGGGCCACGCTTGAGCTGGCTCGCGCCGAATTGCGCTCTGTGTATGCCATGATGAAGCAAGATCACCCCGAAGCCTATTCGAAACAGGCGCACTTTCAGATCTCGGCCACGCTGTTTCGCGACCAGATCACGTCGGGAGCGAGGACGGTGCTGCTCGTTCTGCTCGCGGCGTCAGCCATGATCTTTGTCATCGCGTGTTCCAATGTCGCGAATCTCATTCTGGCACGCACGGTTCGTCGCGAAAGCGAGTTGGGGGTCCGTACTGCTCTTGGCGCAAGCAGAGGCGCCCTTCGCCGCATGCTGCTCACTGAAAGCCTTCTACTCTGTGGCGCCGGCGCCACGCTCGGCGTGATGAGCGCGCAGCCCATGGTGGCCGTTCTGGCGCGTTACGCCTCGCGCTTTTCCCTCCGCGCGCTTGACCTCGCCGTCGACTCTAGCCTGCTGTGGGTGGGTGTGGGGCTCGCCCTCGTCGCGGCGGTGATTCTCGCTTTCGTTCCGCGCCTGACATCGGCCGAGACCTCCGGCGGCTTGCATCTTTCAAGCTGTGCCCGCATGACCGGCGGCGCAAGCCGCCGCCAGCGAGTCTTCGTCATAACGCAAATCGCGGCGTCGTTCGTGCTCCTGGTGGGCGCGAGTATGCTGATCACAGAGCTCCTCACCTTGCAAAGAACGCAGACCGGTATGGACATGCGGAACGTCCTTGCCATCAACGTTCCCGCCATATCTTATGGAAGAACTCACCAGCAAGTCATTGATTTCTACAAGGAAGTGATTCGTCGCGTTGAGGCGCTTCCAGGTGTCAACAAGACGGCCTTCGGGATGGTCGCTCCCTGGCGCGATGCCGGCTCCGGTCCACGCCTGCAATTCTCCGCCGATGGTTACGTCCATCCCCCGGGCGAGGAAGATCCCCGTGCGCAGTATCGTACAATCTCTCCCGGATTCTTTGCGGCGCTCGGCGTTCCCATGATCGCGGGGCGTGACTTCAGCACACTCGACGCAAAAGACAAAGAGACCGTCGCCATCATCAGCGAAACCTTAGCGCAGCGCATGTTCCCCAATCAGGACCCCATCAACCACCACGTGTACTGGACTGATCCCGTCTTGAAAGCGAGTCGGGATTTAAGCGCTGGGCCACCACAACGCATCATTGGCATTGTCGGCGATATTGACGACCAGCATCTTGTTCCTGAGCCCACCCTCACCATCTACAACACCTTTGAACAAGGTCCGCTTTTTGGGGGTCGCCTTTTCGTCCACACCAGTGCAGATCCGTATGCGCTCGTCACGCCGGTCACGCGCATTATTCGCGACATGTCTGTCGATCAACCTATCGAGCACGCCGCTACCCTCGAAGACTCGCGCGCTGAAGTGCTCACCCCGCAGCGTTTGAATTCGCTTGTGTTTGGCATCTTTGCTGCTGTCGCCTTGGCGATTGCGGTGGTGGGTGTCGCGGGAGTGCTGGCATTTTCCGTGAGCGCACGGACGCGGGAATTCGGCATTCGGCTGGCGCTTGGGTCCCAGCGGCACCGCCTGCTTCGAAGCGTTATTGCAGAAGGCGTCTCCATGGCTGCGGTGGGCCTGTTCGCAGGGGCGGCATTCGGGTTCGTGCTGGCGCGTTTGGCGGGCAAGTATTTCCTGGAGGTCAAGATGCCGGATGCCATACCGGTAACCGTCTCTGCGTTAGTGCTGATGACGATCGCTGTTGTGGCATCGATGTTGCCAGCGGCACGCGCCGCTCGCGTCGATGTCATGCAAGCGCTGCGCTCCGAGTGACAGTTGGCGAGTTTCTCCCAACTCAGGAGCGCGCATGGTAGCGTTCAGGGCTGCTCTCTCGCGAAATCTTCAACCCACAACTCAACCCACAATTTGATATGTCTTGTATGACTTGCGCTGCGTTTGGCAGTCCTCGCGTGTCTTCTAAGTTGTTGTAAAACCTACTCACGCAGCGCTGTCACTCGAAGGGCCGTGCAGGTCCGAGAAGGACGGCGTAGGACGTGGAAGTCATCAGTAGCCGGTTTGCGGGGGCGTAGTTCAGTTGGTTAGAACGCCTGCCTGTCACGCAGGAGGTCGCGGGTTCGAGTCCCGTCGCTCCCGCCAAATTTCCTCTTTTTGTTCCACGGGTAAGATGGCGCGTCTTTCGTCAAACTGGATTACTTCCGATTTGCGGTCGACGACATGGCAGATGCGGAAAAATCGGGAACATGCGCTTAGCGAAGACCACCACCTGCATTGATCAATTCCTCCGTCAGCCATCAATAAGCCGACGTGGACTCTGCCCGCGCGGAGCATTGACGGACTATCAAGAGAAATCAGTGCGAATGTTTTTCCGCGATGCCGTCTCCCGGCTCCGGCCTCATGTGCGCCGGCTTTTCATCCCTGCAGAAACAACGTTACGTGCTTTAGGAACAGTTCGGGATATTGATATTGGGGGCCGTGATTTGAATCCGGGTAGAGAATCAGTTGGGCGTTCGGCAGATTCTGTTGCAGGATGTACGCATTGACGGTGTAGAAGATAACGTCGTGACTGCCACTCACGACCAAGACCGGCTGTTTAATGTCTTTCAGATAATTGTAGGAATCACTATGCGGAGCGCCCCATGCTGCCAGCGCGGCAGTCTGCGCCGGTGCAACTTTTTCGTTGACGTCGACATCCCGATTTCCGCTTCGTGCGTGCAGACGGAGAACAAATTCGCGACCCGCCGCCTGACTAGCTTCCGAGGGCCCAAATAGCGAGTCAATCAAGAAGCTATCCTTCGATTCATATTTCTTGGCCAGCAGGGCTTGAAATTCCGGGGTCAGCGTTGCCATGCCTACACCGCCGCGCGGCGCGGAGCCCACCAGCACCAGGCGGCGAACCAGGCCGGGCCGCTTGATCGCGACTTCCTGCGCGATCAGGCCACCGGTCGAAAAACCGAACAAATCCACCTGGGTTTCGTGAAGTGCTTCGATGAAATTGATCGCGTGCCTGGCCATGCCCTCAATGGTCGTCGGTACTTCGCCATCCGAGCTGGCGACGCCGGCGTTGTTGAACAAGATGACTTCCCGATCCTCGGCGAATCCGTCCGTGATCTTCGGATCCCAATTTTCCATATTGCCGGCGAAGTGCTGGAAGAAGACCAGCGGAATCCCCTGCTCCTTTCCAAAGCGACGGTAGGCGAGGCGAATTCCATCGGCTTCTACGAAATGCGTCACAGCCGTCTGATGAGTAGGTGTGGCCTGAATAGCTTGAGTTGTCATAATGTCCTCCTGTTGAAATTTTCGATTTATCTTTCGGATTGATCCCAAACAATCCACAAGACCAAGTTTGCCCTTGGAGCTGAACCTCGCGATGGGACTGCACCCGACTAGCGAAGACCACCGCTCGCGTTAATCAACTCGCCGGTAAGCCATCCCGAATCTTCAGAGGCGAGGAAGACGACCACCGAAGCGATTTCAGCAGGCTGGGCGGCACGCCCAAGTGGAACGTGAGCGATCAGATTGGCGGCAAATTCCGATCCCACGTAGCTGCTGGTGCCTTCCGTAAGGGTGAAACCTGGATTGACCGAGTTGATCCGGATCTTCTTAGGCCCGAGTTCCTTCGACAGCACACCGGTGATGCTATCGAGGGCTCCTTTCGTCGCGGTATATACGGTAGTGCCCTCGGATCTGAGCAGCGGCGCAGTAGAACCTATATTGATGACGCTGGCTCCTTCACCGAAATGCTTGACGGCAGCTTGAGTGACGAGAAGTGCACCAAGCACGTTGATGTTGAAGCTCTTATGGAAAGCCTCCTCGGTGATCTCTTCCAACGGAGCAAACTCATAAATTCCGGAATTGTTGACCAGAATATCGAGACGACCATACGTCTTGATGGCCGCGTCGATGAGGCTTTGTGCGTCGCCAACTTTCGAAACGTCGCCACGTACCGCCACGGCTTTACCGCCAGCGGTGGTGATGTCTGAGACAACCTTCTCCGCGCCTTCTTTGCTGGAAGCGTAGTTTACGATCACCGATGCCCCTTCCGCCGCGAGAGCCTTCGCGATACCGGCTCCGATACCCTTAGAAGCTCCAGTCACAACTGCTACTTTTTTCGCCAGTTTGTTCATTTCTTCCTCCAAAGTTACGTGATACTGAGTTTCCTCGTTCAACTGCGCTCATTGTTCATACGTCGTCCCGCAGTCTTACTGCGGTGACACACATCCGCGTTCAAAGAGCCAGGCTAAGCGTTCGCTCCGTTATCGTGCTGCTGAGCGCAAGGTACTGATGTACGAAGGCAATCGCCATGCTTCCCTCGCCCACACCGCTAGACACTCTCTTGATCGAGTCGTGACGGACATCGCCAGCACAGAATATTCCCGGCAGACTTGTTTCAAGCAGGAACGGCGCGCGCTCCTGGGACCAGTGCTCTAGATCACGACCTGTGCGCACAAAGCCTTTCTCATCGCGCTCGAGTTTCTTCGGAAGCCAATCGGTCTTTGCGCGTGCGCCGATCATCACGAAGAGTGCGTCGGCCTTACGCTGAAGAGGGGTCTGGCCGTCAGTTGTAGTACGGATCGACTCTAAGAAATCCTCTCCGTCAAGGGAAACAACCTTTGTGTTTGTTTGGACAGAGATATTATGACGTTGCGCGATTTGCTCGATTAGGTAATGAGACATCGTAAGCTCGACATCCGGCCCGCGCACCAGCAATGTCACGTTTGCCGCGTAGCTGCAGAAGAACATGGCCGCCTGCCCGGCCGAATTGCCACCGCCCACTATGAAGACATCCTTGCCGATGATCGTAGGCGACTCCGTACGCGCTGCGCCGTAGAGCACGCCCTTTCCCAAGAGTCGCTCGATGCCGTCGGCCTCAAGCCTGCGCCAATCCACGCCTGTCGCAAGGATTACGGTCCTCGTCCGCACATGAGTTCCCCCATCGAATTCGACGCAGTAGCCGCCTGGTATTGGTTTAATGTTCTCGACCACACGCGTCATCACGATCTCGGCGCCAAAGCGAGTGGCTTGCTTCAGCGCTCGCGTGCTCAATTCGTCGCCGGAGATGCCTGCTGGAAAGCCGAGGTAGTTCTCGATGCGAGAGGAAGTGCCCGCTTGTCCGCCTGCGGCGTTCCTTTCTATCAGCAGCACGCTCAAACCTTCCGACGAACCATACACGGACGCGGCAAGTCCTGCGGGACCGCCTCCGACCACGACGACGTCATAGTGATTCTTTGCTGGAGCTGTGCTAATACCGAGCGCTTCAGCGACCTTGCGCACAGTGATCGGTTGTCCTACACATATCGACTGATCCACGACGACGAATGGTCCGGAAACGTCTGCAGGCATACACACAGCGGCCCGGTCCGGATCGTGTGCGCGGTCCACCCACTCGTATGGGATTCGGTTTAACGATAGGAACGCTCGGACGTCGCGACATTCGGTGTCATACTGCGAGCCAATCACGACGACGCGCAACGGATTGTTGTCTCGCATGTATTCGCGGATCATGGTGACCCGCTTCGTCATGACCTGCACGATCAGGCTGCTGCACTCTGGAGAAGAATCGATAAGCTCTTTAAACTGCATTCGATCCAGTCGAATGACCCGAGATGGTTCATGCGCACGTAAGGATGCGATAGTCGGTGAATCGAGCAAAATCGGGATCTCACCATAAAAGTCTCCGGGCTGGTAGCGCATCGTGACACCGCGTTGAGATCCGCCATACTCCTTCTGCACTTCGAGGACGCCATCAAGCAGAACGAAGAACGAGGGCACTTCGCCTTCGTGGATCAGCCACTCACCCGGTTGCACATACAATTCGGCAGCGTTCTGCGCGATGCGCTCTCGCTGCGCATCCGTTAAACACGCGAATATCGGAAATACCTTGAGTTCATCCGGTCGAATCATTGTTTTCCTCCGCTTCTTCGCCGATTCGCAGTCGCTGGAAACACGAAACCTTATTCAGTCTCGACTTGCTCTTTTGCGATCCAGTCCCTTATGTACGGCGAACAGTGAAGCAGTTCGACGCCTTTTAGTTGACAGACTCCTAAGAAGCGAACTACCTCCAGATCCACTAGACTCACTTCTTCCAAGTCAAGGGCAGGCTTTGCTCCGCTGCTGTTGATCTGCGCTTGCAACTCCACCAGGTGCTCTGCGCGCATTCGCCCAATCAGTCGGATCGTGATGCTGCGCCCGTCAAGAATCGTTTCCATCTTTAGTGTCATTTTTGCCTTTCCAGCCTGCCCTCGCCTAACGTCGCTGTCGGCTGTCGCAATCAGCGAGCGCCCTTGTCGAAAGAGCTGGGAAGCGCTGCTAGCCACTCATTCGTCGTAAGGATTGCGTGGGCATACATGAGGGCATTGACGCTTGCAGCCGTCATACCCTCTGGGTTGAACGCTGCCGTCGCATCCTTAATTAGTGTGACGTGGTAGCCCAGTTCCATCCCAAAACGCGCTGTTGCCTCGACACAGGAGTTCGCGATAAATCCGACCAGGACGATCCGTTGAATGCCATGCTGCTTTAGTTGCGCATCCAGGTCTGTATTAGCGAACCCGTTCTGAGCCCAATGTTCCAGAACGATGATGTCTCCGGCTTTCGGGCCAAATTCCGGATTCCATTCCCCGCCCCAGGTACCGACGCCGAAGGCGTTTCGTCCCTTCGTTTCAATCTGGACGGGGTTGACATGCAGCCATTTCTCGAAATCGTCTTTCCGAGTCCGGTGGTGGGGAACGATGAACACTTGGATTCCCGCTGCACGTACAGCCGGGACGAGTTTTCGCATGTTCTCGTAGTAACCGACAGAATCCGCAGTTTCTTTGGTCGCGGCGTACATGCTGCCGCCCTCCGTCATGAAATCGTTGTATGGGTCAACGATGAGAAGTGCCGTCCGTTCCCGTTCGTAAATTCTTGTGTCCACGTAGTTCCTCCGTGCTTGATTGATTGGCCAAGCTTGCGCCTAAAGGGCATGTGGAGAGCAGGTCGGTCGCTTTCCACGTGTTCGTTTAATGCAATGTCAGCGCCACTTTGACTTGCTGAAACAGCGGCAGTTAGACATCAGGAGCGAGCCGCTTTTCGGGCGTTTGCTGAACCGTTGGCCTGAAGCTTGCAGAAAATGTGGCTATTTCGAACTGGTCATACACACAAAAGGTGTCTGCTGAACCCATCGTTGCTCAGAAAGTTGGCCCATTCGTTCTGTCAAGAACGAAGTATCTAGGCAGTCGGCGCGCTTAACTCTTAGATGTCGCGGTTCAAGAGCACTACAGTGCATCAAGAATTAGGAACAGGGAGGTCAGAATCGAAATGTTGTTGTAGCGTAGAAGTAGCCCGCGTTCTTGCCTGGTGGCGTCTCCTTGAGAAATTCCCCGCTGAAGAGATGGAAGTATCCGGCCGTACTCGAGAAATGAGCCGAGAAATTTCGCTCAAAGACAACTCCGGGCTGAAATCCTATGAATCGAGCTTGGCTAAGATTTCCCGGACGAATCAAAATTCCGGCGAAGTTATAAATCCCATCCCGAATGGAACTACGCCAGTAGAAGGGCATTTCTGGCGTGATCGCCGTTTTCGTATCCAGCCTAAGACGAACGGTCGGGGCCAAGTCGGTCAGGTTCGATGGGCCAAGGAGTGCGGAAAGGCTGGAGTAAGTTGGGTTCGGAAACAATGGATTGAAGGTGTTGAGATTCTTGCTGTTCGGATCGGAGTCGCCGCTCGCAAAATCGAAACGCACTCCAATGCGGGGTTGAAATCGAAGTTTTCGGAGAGTTACACCGTCGTTGCTGGAAACGGCGCCAGCCAGAATGCGGCCGTGGGCGAAGCAGCCCGTCTGAAAGATAGTCTCCGTATCATAGTCGAAAACTTCACCCCGTTTCCAGATGCGGCTGCCAATCGTTTCGCGAATCTCCTGGCCTGCCTTTCCATTGAAGGAGTCCAGCTTGCGCTTGAGTCCAAAGTAGTAGCTTGACCAGCCGCTATGCTCCTGCGCACGCGTGAACCCCGCACCCCATTCCGTTTGACGGTGATCAGGAATTGCGAACGTGTCCGGCCGCAACAGAACCGGATGCGTCAACGTAGAATTAAAGGTCCACCGGCCATATTTGAACGTGAGCCGGAATCCGTCAAAAGCGCGACGGATATTCAAGCCCTCGCTGTCGCCAATCAGATGACCCGCACCAAATTCTATTTCCTGGCGGCCGACGCGAAGGCGCAAGTGTTGAGAGGAGTCAGTGATATCGAAAAACGCCTGGTGCAGATCGGCGATGTCCTCATCTGTCAGGCGTGGACCTCCATTGCGTCCTTGTTCAAGACCACTCTGAAATTGCGTGAAGAGTCGAAAGTGAGTTCCAAAATGCCAGTCAGCATGGAGAAGATAGCGCTGCAAGATATACCCGGAGGGCGTCTTGGCATCCGTGCCGAAGCCTGGATTCTCGTAGTTCTCGTATTTGTATCGTATTTCACCGCCAATCGAGAGATACCATTCAGGTCGGCGGAGCGGAATGTACTTAATATGATCGATCAATTCTTTGTTGCAATCCTCATCCCTTAGCAGGCTCCAGTCCTCGTCATATCGCAGCGGTCTCAAGGGGGGTCGCTGCTTCTGACACTGCGCTATCGCCAAGGCAGGAAAAGAGAGCAGGAGCGTGATGAAAAACAGCCGTGAGATTGCGAGCAAGTCGTTGTCCCTCTATCCGGCAGGTCCGGCTCATCGCTCATTCACCACCAGAGACGATCATCGTTTCGCCTGTAATCCAGCGTGCGTCTTCCGAGGCAAGGAAGACTACTGGGGGCCCGATATCATCCGGCTGACCAATACGTCCGAGCGGAGTCAGCGCGACGTTATTCTTCTCCATCGGACTGTCGGCAAGGCCTGCGGAAACGAATCCTTCAGTCATGACCACTCCTGGGTTGACAGAATTCACGCGAATTTTGCGCGGCCCGAGTTCCTTCGCAAGAGACTTCGTGACTGCGTCCACTGCCGCTTTACTTGCAGCGGAGACCGATGAGCCAGCAGGAGCAACGGTGCTCACGCGAGAGCCAATATTAATTACGCTCCCTCCCGTTTCAGGAAAAAGGGAAAGCGCGGCTTGCGTCGTAAGCAGCAGACCCAACACGTTGAGATTGAATTCCCTGTGCCATGCTTCCGCTGTGACAGATTCCAGCAGACCAAAGCCGTATACGCCAGCGTTGTTCACGAGAATGTCCACCCTGCCGAACGCTGCTTTAGTTTCCCCAAATAGCTTGGCGATACCATGACCGCTCGACACATCCGCGCCTACGGCGATCGCATTGCCACCTGCCGCTGCAATCTCTGCGACAACCTTGTCCGCTCCATCTTTTCCGGTCAGGTAGTTCACGACAACACAGGCGCCTTCGGCTGCCAGATGCCTGGCGATCGAAACCCCAATACCCTTGGACGCTCCAGTCACCACTGCCACTTTGTTCACGAGCCGATTCATCTCGCTGCCTCCTTGCTAGTTCGTCCCTGTCCGTTCAACTTTCATCAGCTGAGTGGCTGAATGGACCGGGCTTTTAACGAGCACAGCGGCGGTCGCAGGAAATCGTTCTCCGGTGACGCCTGCGCGCTCTACCTTGCCTCATTGCAATGTCAGTTCCACGACGAATCTGCTGACTCAGAGATAGTTAGACATCGGGAGCAGGACGCCTTTCGGGCGTTTGCTGAACCATCGGCGCGGATCGGCATGCATCGGCAAATGCGTATGTGACTCTTGTCGCGGCGGGAATCTTGAGGGTTACTTCAAGAAAATAATTTCGTAGAAAGTCGAAGTTTTGAATCGGCCACGATATTAAACACCTTCGCGATGTGATGTAAGCAGAAGAGGCTAGGCAGGCTTGAAGAGGTGCCGGTTAATTCCCAGCTTCGTGATTTTTGAGACGAGGGTTTGCCTGGGAATGCCCAGCTTGGCAGCGGCGCCGCCTGGTCCCGCGATGAGGCCTTTGCAGTCATGGAGTGCGGATTCAATCATTTCTCTTTCACGTTCAGCAAGACCCACCATTAGTGGGACACTCGCCACAGCCGACTTCGCATCTGTTCGCTTAAGCCAGGTTTCGTCCACACCCAGGGTTTCTCCCTCGCACAAAATTACAGCTCGCTCGATGACGTTCTGTAGCTCGCGGATGTTCCCAGGCCAGTCATAGGATTGGAACAAAGCGAGCGTATGCTTGGTTATGTTTTCAATCTTCTTACCTGCTTTTTTGGCATAGCGATCAATCAGGTATTCAACCAGCAACTGAATGTCGTCAACGCGCTCCCGCAGCGCCGGCAGTCGAATCGGAAACACATTGAGACGGTAGAACAGATCTCGACGAAACGTACCTTCAGCCACAGATTCGTTTAAGTCTCTATTGGTCGCTGCGAGAACTCGTACGTCCACCGAAATTGTCTGATTTCCGCCTATTCGTTCGAATTCGCGTTCCTGGAGAACACGCAGCAGGGCGACTTGTGTCTCAGCTGGGAGTTCTCCGACCTCATCAAGGAAAATCGTTCCGCCGTCTGCCGATTCAAAACGTCCTAGGCGCCGCTGAAGCGCCCCTGTGAATGATCCTTTCTCGTGGCCGAACAATTCAGAGGCGATGAGCGAAGCGGGAATTGCTGCGCAGTTTACGCGAATGAAGGCACGGCTCGAACGCTTGGACCGATTGTGTATGGCGCGAGCAATCAGTTCCTTGCCCGTTCCGGTCTCACCGAGGATGAGGACGGTGGAATCCGTGGGTGCAACTTTTGAGACTTGCCTCAGTACTTGACGCATCGACTCGGACGAGCCGACGATTTCCTCGAACATCGAAGAGCGTTCGATCTCTTCCCGCAACGCGACGTTTTCGTTCCGCATTTGGTCTTCGCCGTGCTTGCGATCTTCGATGTCGGTTCCCGTTGCATACCAACGAACGACCTTCCCGTCTTCGTCTAATAGCGGGTTATAGCGATTCAGGAACCAGCGATATTTGCCGTCTTTTCGGAGACATCGTTGTTCGTTCTCAAATGGGACCTGGTTCGCAAGGGCGGCTCGCCGCTGTTCTTGAACTCTCTGGATGTCTTCGGGATGGAACGCACGGTCGCGAAAGTTTTCGGCTTGAATATCTTGCAGGGTCAAGCCGGTGTAATCGAGCGTCACTCGATTCGCATAGAGAGTACGACCATCAGGATGTAAAACGATGATCATCTGAGGGATGGCATCGGTAATCCGGCGAAATTCCTCTTCGTCCCGGCGAAGACGTACTTCTGACTTCTTGATCTCTTCCAAAGCGTCGATTAATGCCTTTTGAGATCGACCTCGCTCAATTGCAATGAGCGCAACGTGTCCGGCCCCTTCAATTAGCTGAATGTCACTGGGGCTAGGTGTTCGCGGCTCCCGACAGTAAATGCAGAAGGTACCGAGAACTTCATCGTCTTTCGAAATAATTGGCTGAGACCAGGCAGCACGAAGGCCATTCCGCAAAGCAATTTCTCGAAAGTCAACCCACAGCGGATCTGTCGCAATATCTGAAACAATCACTGGTTTCTTGAGAAACGCGGCCGTGCCGCATGAACCTACGCAGGGACCGATTGTCACCGGATTGATGGACTCGGCCCACTCTTTGGGAACTCGCGCACCTGCTCCGAACCGAAGTTGCTTGCCATCTGAGTCCATCAGCAAAATCGATGAAATGAAATTCGAAGACTGGGCATCAAAGCGACTGCACAAATTCTCTAGAATTTCATTGACAGTGGCGCCGCCAGTGATCATTTCCAATGTGCGGCTTTCCGTGGATAGGAGAGATTGCGCTCGTTTGAAGTCCTCGATGTCGGTATTCGTCCCATACCATCTGGCGATACAACCTAGCTCATCGCGCAACGGCTCAACGCGAAACAGGAACCAGTGATATTCCGAGTCGTAGCGACGCATGCGGGCTTCGAATTCACCAGGCTCCCCAGAGGCCAGGAGTCGGTGCCAGATTTCCGCTAACCTTCCGACATCTTCTGGATGGATTGCGACTTTCCATCCCCAGCCGAGTGCTTCTTCGGTGGAAAGGCCCGTATAGTCATACCATCGTTGGTTAAAGAATTCGTGCGAACCGTCTGACAAAGCGCACCACGCAAGGGTAGGGATCGTGTCGATAATCCTTCGAAGGCGAGCCTCCGATTGCTTCGCTTCTTTGAGTGCGCTCTCGAAATCATCTCTGGTTCCGTGCCGCTCCGAAGCATCGCCGACTGCATTCCCCTCAGACGCGCACCCAGAAATCTCGGATACGTCTTGGGCATTAGAGCGGTCATCGCAATTTGTCACGTGACGAGATCCCGGAGAATTCATGGCTTCTCCACTTCGCGCTTGTATTTTCCTCGGAAGATGTGCATCTGGCTACCCATAGCTGGTCTTCTCCCTGCGGTGAGTCGGTTGCAGAGAGTCTATACGAATTCGAAGTTTCCAGGGCCGATGGTTCAGCAAACGACGAAAAAGCGTCCCATCCCTCTTTCGTAAACACCTCTAAATCAATTGATTGTGAACGGCGATGTCATTGCATTTACTTCTATTATGAAAAAACATGCCTCTTAGTGGCGCGGTCTAACGGCATTTTCAGGAGGGTGGCAGTAGGGTAGGGACGCGTGGACAAGCGTACAAGGCCGGGGCTTGCTGACAGAGGCAATTGTGTTCTGCATACAACAACGTTTGAAAAGGAGATTTCTAATGACCACATTCACCCTAGTTCACGTCGCATTGAGCCTTGTCGGAATCGGTTCTGGATTTGCAGTGATGTTAGGTTTTCTGTCCAAGAAACGCCTCGACGGATGGACTGCGCTCTTTCTGGCGAGCACGGTGGCAACGAGCGTCACCGGGTTCCTATTTCCATTTCATCGCCTCATGCCCTCCCATATTATCGGCGTCATCTCGCTGTTGGTATTGGGAATTGCGATTTTTGCACGTTATGCGCGCCGTATTGCTGGTCCCTGGCGCTCGATCTATGTTGTCTGCGCTATGGTGGCCCTGTATCTAAATTTCTTTGTTGGCATCGTTCAGGCGTTCATGAAGGTGCCGGGATTGAAAGCGATGGCTCCAACGCAGTCTGAGCCGCCATTTGCAATCACGCAGGCCCTCGTTCTCTTGCTCTTTGTCGTGCTTTCCGTTATCGCGAGGAAAAGGTTCCGCAACGAGCCCCTGTCTGTCGGGCATCCGTTCGTGAAAGTGCAGCCGCGCTAAAACTCAGCTCGGTCGTCTCTTTACTCAACCGGCCAATCCGGTACGAACTCAGAAAGAGGTCTGCGAATGAAAACCCTAGAGCTTACAACCAGGACGCTGAGTCCCGAATTCAGAATCTTCGTGCAAATGTTCCTCGGTAAAGATTATGAGATCAGTCCCACTGGTGTTGTTCAAGCGAGCGGCGGCAACAGCTCGGCTGCCGGCTCGGATCAGCCCAGCGATAGGGGAGAAAAAGAACTGTGTGCCGAATCCTGAGCGACCCTAAAAGAAGCATCAGTTACAATGCGGAGGCCAAACCAGCAAGGTCAAACTTCATGACAAATTTCATAACAACGCGCCTAAACCTGGATATTTGTGCGTTGAAACCATTGATTTGTGGGTTGTTGATTCGGAATCGAGAGGTTCCAGGTTCGACTCCTGGCGCTTCTTACCTAACTCACTATTTTCGCGGGTTAGGTCACTGCCGGCATAAGACAACGTTTTAGGGTTTTCCGAGAAAACGTGGACGCTAGTACGACAACAAGCAGCTGCCACCGAACCGTGCGAGTTATGCGTGGATCAATTCGCGTCGCTTTAGCGTTGGAAGGGCCTTGATGGATTTTCCTGCCTTTTCCTGAGCGACTCGGAGGTCGTAAAGGCTTTGCAGATTCAGCCAAAACTCAGCGCTCGTCCCAAAGAAATGAGCGAGGCGCAGCGCGGTGTCGCCAGTGATTGCGCGTGTTCCATGCACAATTTGGGTGATCCGATTTGTTGGCACGTCGAGCCGGCGCGCGAGTTCGGTGGCGCTCATATCCAACTCTTTGAGTTCTTCCGTGAGGTGTTCACCGGGATGAATAGCAGGGATTGCCATTTCGATGCTCCTAGTGATAGTCAACGATCTCTACGTTGGACGGCCCGAGTGCTCCTTCGACCCATCCAAAACAGATCCGCCATTGATCGTTAATACGAATGCTGTACTGGCCCTTTCGGTCGCCGCGCAATGCTTCAAACCGGTTTCCCGGCAAAGCGGCAAGATCTCCGAGTGACGTAGCAGCCTCCATGCGGTCAAGCTTGAGGCGCACAGCTCGTTCAAAGCCAGAAAACGCCTTTACACGTTTCCCGCCAGCAAAGTCTCTAGTCCGCTTGTCGCGGTAGCTGACTATCATCTGACTCCTCTAAGATAACCGAAAATTACGCGTTACGTCAAGCGTACAAACAATCATCCACCCGAACTGAGGCTCTGTTCCCCGGTTTCAGTGTAGGTCGCTGCCCGCACAAAGCAGCATCCCAAACAGTTTTTCGGGTGAAATTTCCAACCCACAACCCAACCCACAATTTGATCTGTCTTGTATGACTTGCGCTGCGTTTGGCAGCTGTCACGGCAGAGGTCGCGAGTTCGAGTCTCGTCGTCCCCGCCATTCTTTCTAAAAGAGTTAGGACGATTCTCTTGAAATCATCGAGGACGCGAAAAGGACGCATTCGGCGTCTCTTTTGCGTCCTTTTTGCTTTTGCGTAAGCCTTCGTTCTCGTTATCTGACTGCGGCTTCCTGTCCGGCAAGAAATGTTCCGCCTGCATCGGAAGAAAATACAAGCGACAGCACTGCCGCCTGTGCTTCGTGCTTCGCAGGGCTCATCGCCTGCGTATAGATATCCAACGTCGATCGCAATGTGGAGTGCCGAAGCAATTCCTGCATCACTTTGAACTCCGTTCCCACACTTCGCAGTAGCGTCGAATACGTGTGTCGGAATGTATGCCATCCGAATTGCTTTTGAATACCCATGCGCTCGGCAACCGGACGAATATGCTTTCGCAAAACGGCTTGCCCCTGGATTGGTTTCCTGCCACGTTGCCACTTGCTCGCGAAAAGCCAATCGTCAGATTTTGTATACGCCGAACGCCGCTTCCACTCCATCAAACACTCCGCGACAGAAGAATGGAGTGGCACCGGCTTTTGTGATGATTCAGTTTTGCACGGGCCAACCACTCCATAGACGATGGAGCGTGTGACGCTCATTGCCCTCTGGTCGAAATCGATGTCTCCCCACTTCAGGCCGAAGATTTCGCTCTGCCGCAAACCTGTAGACGCGGCGAGGAGGACTAGAGTGCGCTCACGAAGTCCCAAGCCATCCAGGAGAGCCTTGATTTCTGCTGGCAACAGCACAATAGGTACTCTCCGACGCTTTGCACTTTGGCGAACGAGATAGATTGGATTGCGATCAAACAGCTCGTACCGACAGGCATGATTGAAAAGCACCGACATCAAATTGCGGATTTTGGCGCAACTGCTTTTCGCCAGCGGCAAAGTACGAAGCCAGGACTCGACCTGGATTGTCCTGACCTCGGGCAACGGATATCTCTGCCAATGAGGGCGTACCCACCGATTCAAGTACGCTTTGTAGATCTTCTTGGTTGCGTGACTGCGCCAATTGTTCTGGTCTGCGAGCTCACGTTGCTCGAAATGATCACAGAGTTCGGCGACGGTAATTGTTCTGGAATTCGGTAAACGGAAATCGGTATTGATTTCTGCGATTAGCCCGACGACAGCACGTCGCGCACTATGCTCATCGGCGTATTGTTCGACTGTACCGACAACCTTTTTACGATGCGCACGCTTGCCGTCAGGGTCAGTTTCGGACCAGCGAAACTGCCACATGTCCGGGCCTCGCTTGCGACACACTCGTTGCATAAATCCACGCTGCATCTATCCCTCCTGCCCGCCGTTGCGGTGCAGGGCAATCTTCAGGTATCGCGCGTCGCTTGCGGTAGACCGGTGAGTGAATTGCTTTGCGGCGGCAATACTCCTTTTAGGGCGTTACGTCCCATAAGCCTGTTTCTGGCCAACAGGGCAAACAGTGATCGTTCGCTGGACACAAGCCCGTTTGAACTAAGCCGCTGGCGCGGCGGACGCTGCCTTGTGGGTGAGCCCAAGATTTTTGGGATAGCTGACATAGTGTGAGTCATAGGGAAAGGAGATTCCTATGACTCGG
>Ga0070697_100000972_pt1 | contig 21638 bp, 18 predicted proteins | sample KBSK1501metaG_FD_65475 | JGI IMG/M metagenome (GOLD analysis project Ga0070697, IMG submission 65475) | Corn, switchgrass and miscanthus rhizosphere microbial communities from Kellogg Biological Station, Michigan, USA - KBS K1-50-1 metaG | ecosystem: Host-associated > Plants > Roots >... | reverse complement strand
TTTTTCCGCAGGAACGTCGGCACATCGAGGTCCTGACCTTCCACGATGGTGGGTTCGCTTTTTTCGAATCGTCCACGTGTGACCGATTCGAACTGCAAGACTTCCTGTTTGGCCTGCGTTTTCGCCGGCTTGGGCGGTTTCACTTCCTTTGGTTCTTTCGCAACCGGTTTTTGTTTTGGAATAATGACGCGCGGCGGGCGCGGCGCGACGGGCGACGTCGGCTCGACCGGTGGTTGTCGACCTGGCGCGGCGGGCTCGGGCTGGGGAAATTGAATCGTCTCGTCGGGCACGGGCGGAAGATCGGCGATCGCATTGCCGGCTTCTTCGATTGGCGGCACGTTTTCAACTGGTGGTTGTTCCCAAATTGGCGCCGCTGGTTCGGACGGAGCCGGCGGCGCGTGCATGATCGGTTGCTTTGTTTCCGCCCCGCTTTGACTGCCAAACGAACTGATGATCGTGACGCTCAAGCGATTTCCCATTCGGCTGTCCACGGCGGTTCCGAAAAGAATTTGCGTTTGATCGCTGATATGTTTTCCCAGCTCCTGCATCAAAATTTCCACTTCTGACAATGTCATGCCCGGACCACCTGAGACCTGCACGAGCACATGCGCGGCATCGGCCAGCATCTTCCCCTTGTTCATCAGCGGGTTCTTCAGAGCCTGCCTAAGCGCGTCGTGCGCGCGATTGTCGGAATCCCCTTCACCATACCCAAACAGGCAACGACCGTTGTCGCTGCGCAGTGCGCGAAACAGATCGTCGAAGCCGATCCGGATCAGTCCTGGGCGCTGAATCAAATTTACAATCGAGCGCAGGCTTTGGCTGATCGTAATGTCGGCGACCGCGAAAGCCTGATGAATTCCCGCCTTGGGCGCGACCATGTCGCCCATGCAATCGTTTTCAAAACAAATGACCGCGTCAGCCATTTGATTGAGACGGGCAAGGCCGTCCTGGGCCTGCGCGGCGCGTCGTTTGCCTTCAAAGGAAAAGGGGAGGGTGGCGAAGACGATAACAAGCGAGCCGGCTTCGCGCGCCAGTTGCACAACGAGCGGCGTCGCGCCCGAGCCAGTCCCGCCGCCGAGGCCGGCGCAAATGAAAATCATACGCGCGTCAACCAGCGCCTGCCGAATCTCGTCGGCCGATTCCACCGCCGCTTGATAACCAAGCTCGGGATCGCCGCCGGCGCCGAGTCCGCGCGTCACGCCACGACCAAGTTGGACCTTCGCGGCCGCGACCGAACTGGCAAGCGATTGCACATCGGTGTTAAAGGCAATGAGATCACCCTTATCCATCCCGTCGAGCACAATGCGATCGAGCGCGTTGATGCCGGCGCCGCCGACCCCGACGACTTTGATTGGAAAGAGTTGGTCCGCGCGTTCCGGAAGGCTGTAGTTGTGACTGAGTTGGATCATGTTGGGTCGTTCGCTTTCATTATTTCGATCTTGCATTTGGAGATCTTGTTCATCGCATTCCGCTAAAAAATCGTCCGAAGATGCGGCCGATGCCGCGCCGAGGTTGCCGATCGGCTTGCACAGCCTGTGCATATTTGATCAGGCCAATCGCCGTAGAGAATTGCGGATTTTCAAACGCCGAAGTCAGCCCGGACATCGTTTGCGCGTGCGCGACACGCGCCGGCATTTCAAAAATATCTCCGGCCAAATGCTGGATTCCGTTGAGCAGGCTGCAGCCACCGCTGATGAAAATTCCTTCGCCGATGTAGTTGATAAATGATTGCTCATCGAGCTTTCGTTTGAGCAGCTCGAAAGTTTCGCTCAGCCGCAAGTGAATGATCGTATTGAGCGCCTCGCGCTCGATTTCCTTCCCGGCAAAGCCGGAGTCGTCTTTGAGCAGAATCGTTTCGCCCGGAAGACAATTGCCGAGGGTGCAACCGCCCTCTTCGATTTTTAGTTTCTCGGCGCGCGCCATCGGGATGCGCAGACCCATCGAGATGTCGTTGGTGATATGATCGCCGCCGACGGCGAAGCAGCCGCATTCTTTGACCGCGCCATCGACATACAGAATGTAATCGGTCGTGCCGCCGCCGATATCGATGACGAGGGCGCCCAGGTTTTTCTGATGCTGCGTCAGGACAACTTGCGCGGAAGCGAGCGCGTTAAAAACCACGTCCTCAACTTCGAGCGGCAGTTCTTTAACGCATCGAATCGTGTTCTGAATGCGCGTGCGCACGCCATGAACGATATGAAAGTCGGCCTCCAGCTTTTGGCCGAGCATGCCGACGGGATTGAGCACGCCGTCCTGCCCATCGACATGGTAATGTTGAATGATGGAATGCAGGAACGCGTTTTGCGCGGGAATGCTTACCTCCCGTGCGCTAATCTTCACGTCCTCGATGTCCTGCTCGTCGATCTCATCGCGATCCTCCGGCAGCAGAACGGTCCCGCGGTTGTTGAAGCTTTGGATATGCGAACCGGACACGCCCACGTAAACGCTGCGAATCATGACGTCGCTTTTTTGCTCCGCATCAACGACGGCTTCGTGCACGCATTTCATGGCGGTTTCGAAGTCAACGATCTCGCCTTTGCGCACGCCGCGCGACGGCGCCTGCCCGACGCCGAGAATTTTGACGGTGCCGTCGGGCCGGCTTTCACCAACGACCACGCAAATCTTCGACGTCCCGATTTCGAGACCGACCATCAAATCGCTACTCGCCATTTCGTTTCTCCTTTTTTCCCTGCTCGACCGGCACGGCCTTGCGAATTTCCTTCGGCGTCGAGCTCGGATGCGATTTCTTTGTGACCGAAGGGTGAGCTGGTAACGCTTTCAAGATCTTGGGCGGCGTCGGTTCCGGATCGATCGTTTCGTTAATGACGGTGACGGCAGTCTTGGTAAACGTCACCGGAATGTTGCGTTGCACGATCAAATTCACGGTGGCGAGTTCGCGCTTTGAGTCGTCGCCATAAACAAGGAATTGTTCGAGCCGCTCCAATTGACCATCGATATTGTCAAAACCAAAGGTCACCTGGGTGTGGTTCTTGTCCGTGACGAGCAGGCAATAACCTTTGGAAACATCGATCTCGCGAATTTGAAAACGCATTTGCATGAAGCTGCGCGTGCTCAAACGCAAAAGCTCCAGCGCCGCTTTGGCTTCGAACGAGCCGACGACTTTTCCAGCCTCGAGCGCTTCGCTCGTGCATCCCGTAATGAGCGGCAGTCCCAGATATTCCGGCAACAACTTCTTTTCTTTCATCAAAACTCCGCGCCCGTCTACCAGAAAAGCACCCTCGGCCGCAAATGGATCCGTGATTTGTTTTTCGCCCGTGATCCAGGCCACCGGCTTGCGCTCGGTGATTCTGATGTCGATCTCCGACGGCAATTTTCGTGTAATCTGCACCTCATCGACTTGAGGCAACTGCTGCAGCGCGTCGTGCACCCGCGCCAGGTTCACTCGAAAGATATTTTCGCCTTCGCGCAGACCGGTCGTCTTCAAAATCTGCTCGCGCTGTAACGTGCCATCCGTCTGTATTTCGATCTGACTCAAGTGGTAACTGGGATTCTCGAAAAAGAATTTCCTGGCCCCTTCGCGAATGCCGATATAGACGCCAAAACAAAGTCCGAAAACGAGAACGATTTTCGAGACGACGACAAGGACGCGCCGGTTGCGATGTTGGGTGGCGCGCCGTGAACGCACCTTCACGTCGAGTAAATGCTGCTGACGGCGCTGGCGCGAATTGGACATGCGCAGATTGCGCGGACGCGGACGGCGTTTTCGAGAAAGTCTCATTTGGCGGAGCGCTCCCTTCTTGCGCGCGAGAGCTCAATGATGCGCAGGCAAAGATCCACATAATCAATTCCGGCGGCGGCGGCGGCCTCTGGCAGAAGGCTGGCCTCGGTCATTCCCGGAATCGTGTTCGCTTCGAGGAGAGTGGGCGGCCCGTTTTCCGGCAACAGCACGTCGACCCGTGAGTAAACCTGCAAACCGAGCGCTCGATGTCCGCGCAAGGCGAGATCTTGAATCGCTTTCGTTTTCTCCTTGTCGATCTTGGCCGGACAAACATGCTCGGCTCCACCGCCCGCTTGCGGATTGAGAAATGGGTATTTGTTGTTGAAATCGTAGAAGCCGCTTTTCGGAATGATCTCAAGGATCGGCAAGGCCTGAGCGCCGAGAATCCCGATGGTTAGCTCGCGCCCCACGATGAATTCCTCGATGAGCAGCTCGCGATCGTACTTGGCCGCCCCGGCCAACGCGGAGTCGAGTTCTGATTCGCTCTTTATTATATAAACCCCGACGGTCGATCCCTGACGCGGTGCCTTGACCACGATGGGCAGCGGAATCGTCGGCCTCTGTCCGGCCGTGATTACTTCCGACTTCGGCGTAGTCACGCCGTGCTCGCGAAATTTTTCCTTCGACCGAATTTTGTCGAAAGCGAGTTCACTCCCCTGCACACCTTCGCCAGTGTATGCAACGCCTCGGTCTTCGAGAATTTTCTGCACCTGGCCGTCTTCGCCGAACGTCCCATGAATCGTGATGAAGACAAGATCGACATCGTCCGGTAGTTTGAAATGTTCATCGCGAACATCGACATCCACGACATCGGCGCCGGCTGAGCGCAACGCTTTCGAAACGCCGCGCCCGGTCGCGAGCGATACCTCGCGCTCCGAGCCGGGGCCGCCCATCAAGACCGCGATTTTTTTCGGCAAATTCCCGTGCGTCATAAAATCACTCTCGGCCCTTGGCGCGCTGTTTCGGGGAGCGCGAGCATTTTGCTCGCTCCCGCCCGCATGTTGCCGGCGGACTTAGGCGCGCGGCGCAAACGTAAAGACATTCTTGCGCTCCGGTTGCTGCCCGGCAAAATGGCGGGCAGAGCGGGTAGAACGGGTAGAACGCCCGCGCTCCCCCGGAACACGCAAATGTCTTTCGCCATTAATGTTTCATCCATGTTCATCTAGGGCTAGGGTTCTCCCACGATTTGCACTTCCGTTTCGAGCTCGATGCCGCGTTTCTCCCGCGCCGTCGCTTTGATTTTGTTGATCAACTCCAGCATCTCATCCGCGGTTGCACCGCCGTCATTAACAATAAAATTACCGTGCACCTCCGAGACGCGTGCTTTGCCCACGCGCGCATCCTTTAATCCGAGTTCATCGACTAGTTTTCCCGCCGGAACGGTGTCTGTATTTTTGAAAATGCACCCTGCGCTCTTCGCAATCGGTTGTGAAGTGCGACGCTTTTCCTGTGATGCCTCGAGCTTGCGCGTGATTTCTTCCTTGGGCGCCGGCTTACCGCGGAAGACCGCAGAAACAGCGAAGTTTTGTTCGAGCAATGGAAAACGCCGGTAATGCACCTCCAGTTCATCGCGCGATTTCGTGTGCGCGTCGCCGTTGGCATCGAGATAGCGAACGCTCACCACATTTTCAAACGTCTGCGCGCCCATCGCGCCCGCGTTCATGCGCAAACCGCCGCCGACTGCGCCGGGAATTCCTTCCATCCATTCCAAGCCGCCAAGACCGGCGCCTTTTCCCGCGTAGGCGATTTCCTTCAGTTTGGCGCCGACGCCCGCCGTGATTTCCTGGTCGTTGATGTCGATCTTGTCGAAATCTCCGCCGCACGGATGAACGACCACGCCCCGAATCCCGCCATCGCGCACGAGCAGATTTGAGCCGCGGCCGATAACGAACAGGGGAAGATTTTCGCGGCGACAAAAGCGAATCAATTCCGCGAAAGCGGTTTCATTGCGCGGTTCAACCCAAAATTGCGCCGGTCCGCCCACGCGCAAAGTCGTGTGCTTTGAAAGTGGTTCGTAAAGCCGGACGTCGCCCTCTTCGCCGACAATCGCCTTCAACCTTTCCGCGATCACAAGATCGGCGGCCAGGATCGACAATTGCTCGTGGATATTTCCCGCGCCAAGGCTAAGGACGAGATCGCCCGAGTCAATCATATTGCCGACGTCGCAATGAACTCTCTCCAGGCGCGGCTGATAAGTCACGCCGCGGTGACCATGCCGCGCAATTTCATCGACGATGATTTGACCTGTAATCCCCGCAACCGGCGCTTCGTTCGATCCGTAAACATTCGTCACAACTACGCGGTCCGCGTCATCAAATGCGCGACCGAATTCTTTGCGCAACGCTTGGGTGCGCGAGTAGCGATGCGGTTGAAACATGGTCAGGACACGCTTGCGACCAATCGATCGAGCCGTCTTCAGGGTGGCGCAAATCTCGGTGGGATGATGCCCGTAATCATCAACCAGCAAAAACCGATCGCTCTCGTATTTAATTTCGAAACGGCGCCGGGCGTGCTCGAAGCGCTGCAGCGATGCGGCAATCTTGTCGAAAGAAATTCCGAGTTCGGTAGCGAGCGCTATCACACCCATCGCATTCTGGACGTTGTGCCGGCCGGGGACATTTAAGGTAGCCTCACCCAATTTCTCGCCGCGGCGATAAACGGAAAAGACGGATGCGAAATTCTTCAGCTCGATATCGGCGCCGCGATAATCCGCATTCTCAGCAAATCCGTAAGCGATCAATCTCTCGCAAGATCGACATGTCCGAGGCGCGTTTGGATCGTCGGCGTTATAAAAAACAGTTCCGGTAGTTTGCGCGAGCAGTTGAGCGAAGACTTTTTCGATCGCGGCGAGATCCGCATAAAAATCGAGATGCTCTTCCTCGATGTTGAGGATCAAAGCGTGCTCGGGATGGAAGCAGGCGATGGTACCATCGCTTTCGTCGCCTTCCGCGACAAAATATTCGCCGCGAAAATCCCAGTGCGCGTTGGTGCCGAGAATCGGGATTTCCGCGCCGACGTAATGCGAGGGATGAAGACCGCCCTCACGCAGAACGTGCGCCGTCATGGCAGACGTTGTGGTCTTGCCATGCATCCCAGCAATGATGATTCCGCGTTTGCCGCGCATGATGGCAGCGAGTGCCTCGGCGCGACGGGCGGTAGGTTTTCCTGCCAGTTTCGCCGCGACCAGGATTGGATTGTCGCTTCGGATGGCCGAAGAAAATATGATCAGCTCCGCGCCGTGCGCGTCCTCGGCACGATGTTGCGTATGAAAACGCAAGCCGAGCCGTTGCAAGCGATCGGTTTCCAGAGAGCTAACCTTGTCCGAGCCGGTAACCTCGTGTCCAAGTTCGAGCAGAAGCGCAGCGATACCGCTCATACCGCTGCCCGCCACGCCGATAAGATGGATTTTCCGCCGCTCCCCCGTGAGCATTTTCGCAAGATCTATTTCAGGAGCGCTTATCATGATCGGCATATTTCTCCATGGTCGCGACAACGAGGCTGGCTGCGTTCTTCCGAGCCAGGCGCGAAGAATTTTCCGACATCTTCTGGAGCGTTTGGGGATGCTTAATGAGCTCCTGGATGCGGCGCGCCAACAGATCGCCCGACAATTCTGACTCTTTCAAGATAAATGCGGCTCCTCCTCGTCCGAAAATTTCTGCGTTGCGCGTTTGATGATCGTCGGCGGCATAAGGGAACGGGATCAAAATTGCCGGGAGCGAAAAGAAAGCGAACTCGGCCAGACTGGCCGCGCCGGAACGCGCGACGGTGAAATCGGCGGCGCTGTAAACTTCCTCCATGCGATGATAGAAAGGCGCGACGTATGCCGGAATGTTTTCGCGCTGGTAATTGTCAGCCACCAAGCGTTCGTCACGTGCACCGGCAAGATGAATTACCTGTAGCGGAATGTCGTGCAATGAGGGCAGCGACTTGATCATCGCCTGGTTGATTCCGCTCGCACCCTGGCTTCCGCCCATCACGAGCAGAGTCGGCAAACCGCGCTGCAAGCCGAGTTTCTCGCGCGCAACATGTCGATCTATCCGCGTTAGCTCCGTGCGAATGGGCGTGCCGGTAACTTCCGTGCGCGCTCTAGGAAAGAACGGCGCGCATTCCTTGAAGCCAAGCAGAACCGCGCGCACCATTCGCGCGGTTAGACGGTTTGCTTTTCCGGGAATGGCGTTTGATTCATGAATGAATGTCGCCGCGCCGCGCATGCGTCCGGCCAAAACCGGAGCGGTCGAAGTGAACCCTCCCATACCAAGCACGACCTGCGGTTTGAACTGGCGGTAGATAGATCGGCACAGCGAAAGGCTTTCATTGAAACGCCGCAGAAAACCGAAAATCGTGGGAGAAAATGGCGAAGGCAGTCCGATGGTGGGCAATTTCTCGAAGCGAAATTCTGCGTGACCGGAAAGCGCGACCGTGTCGATTTCCTTTTCGGACACGAACAACATCACTTCGTGGCCGCGATCGCGCAACGTTTCCGCGACGGCGAGACCGGGAAAGAGATGCCCGCCTGTTCCTCCGCATGCAATGACCGCGTTCATAGGTAGTGCACGCGTCTCGCTTGCTGGTCGGCGCGTCTCGCGGCGACGAACTTTGTCTTTCGATACACAAATGTTGGGACGTTCGCGAAGGCGAGGACGCCTTGGCCCACACGCGAGGTGCGTGCGCTACCCCAATCTGAATTCGTGTCGAGATGGAGCATACCTAAATCCGCGGGGTCATGCGCGTCTGCAGGACTGTTTGTTTTTTGTTGCGCGGTTCGAGCACGCCTTGCCGGTAAATGTTCAACAAGACGCCGACGCCGAACAAGCAGGCGACAAGATTCGATCCACCATAGCTGATAAACGGAAGCGGCAGGCCTTTGTTTGGCAGCAACGATGTGGTCACGCCGATGTTGACGGCGGCTTGCAGCCCCAGCAGCGAAATGATTCCGCAACTGACGAGCAAACCGAAGCGATCTTTCGCATGCAACGCAATCATGATTCCGCAAATAATGATGAGCACGAACAGGAACACGACGAGCAAACTGACGCGCAGTCCAAGCTCTTCGCCGATCATGGGGAAAATAAAATCGGTGTGCGCGTACGGCAGGTAGAGCATTTTCTGCCGGCCGTTGCCGAGGCCGAGCCCTTCCATTCCGCCGCTGCCCCAGGCGATCAGCGCCTGCATTTGTTGCAAGCCCGCGTCCTGTTTGAAACGTTGCGGATCGAGAAACGCGGCGAGCCGTCCCATCCGCTCCGACATCTGGGTCGCGACCAGGAGAATGCCGCCGATTCCGGCGATTGAAAGCAAACCAAGCAGCACGGGACTCGTTCCGGCCACGAACATGACCAGGAAGGTGGCGGCGCCGATCAGCACGGTCGTGCCCAAATCGACTTCGGTGATGATGAGTCCGAGCAAAAGGCCGATCATCGTCAGCGGAATGGCAAAGCCATAGACGGGATGATGGCTGGCCTTTTCGTAACGCGAAAACCAAAAAGCGAGAAAGAAGGCCGCGGCCAGCTTCGCGATTTCGGACGGTTGAAAAGTAAACGAACCGATTCCGACCCAGCGACGCGATCCGTTTATGCGCATACCAAAATGCGGGACAAAGCAAAGCGTAAGGGTGATGAGGGCGAGCGCGAACCATAGCCACCAGGTGCGCCGCCAGAAATGGTAATCCACCAGCGCGGCAGTCGTGCAAACGGCCAGGCCGAGGCCGAGCCATAGCGCCTGGCGTTTAACAAAGAAATAAACGTCACCGTGGCTGTCCCGCGCAAACGCGCTCGTGCTGAAGAGCATAACGATGCCGATCACGAGCAAGACGAGCACGGCGAGAAATAAAAAATAAGCGCTCTTGCGATGCATGATTAGATCGACATGACGAGGATTTGGGGAGCGCGGGCATTCTGCCCGCTCTGTCCGGCATGTTGCCGGACGGCTTCGATATAAGTTTCGCGGAGTGCCGCCGGCAAAACGCCAGCGGCAACGGGCAGAATGCCCGCGCTCCCCCGGAATGAGATGATCCCGGTTGTCATCATTCGTCGCCCCTTTTTTTGCTTTTGGCCGGGATCAAAAGTTTTTGCCCGATCTGCAACTTCCGCGGGTCCTCAATGTGATTGAGCGCGATCAGTTCGTCGTACGAGACTTTGAGCTTCTTCGCAATCGTGACCGGATTATCGCCCTTAACCACGACGTAGGTTTTTCCGGAATCGGCATTTTCCGATCCTTTGGGGTGCTCCGATTTGTGCTCGTCCTTGGCGACCGCTTTCGCCGCAGAATGCGAGGGTTTGGTTTCATCTCGTGAGGCGACACTTTTCTGAGCAACTACAGACTTTGGAGCCGCGGCCGCGGCTTTAGTTTTCGATCCGGCGGGTGAACTCTCCGTTCTTACGATCGGCGCTGACGCGACGGAGGCCTGTCGCGTCTTAATCGCGTTAAAGGCGATGATTCCGGCAACAGCGACGATATGGAGAACCAGAACGATGAGCAATGCACGCGACAACTTCATGTTCGGTTCCGACATTTCTTCGTAGTCCGCCGGCGCCGACGCTCCGAAAGAGCGACGCGCGGTCGCGGCGCGGAGTCTCTTTTTACTGCGTCTGGGGAAATTCGGCAATTTGGGGATTTTGATTTTCATTTGGGGAGGGCTTGCACAAGAGCACGAAATTGATCGCCGCGATCGGCGTAGCTTTTGAACATGTCGAAAGAAGATGTGCCGGGAGAAAAGAGAACCACCTCGCCTGGCTTGGCCATGGCGTGCGCGCGTTCCACCGCGTCAGCCAGAGAATTTGCGATCTCACATTTGACCGCCCCACTCCAATCACGCGCGATGCTCTCCGCCATTTCGCCAATCAAGATTGTCGATCTTACCTTTTCATTCACGAGCGGCCGGAGCGGATCGAAGGTAAATCCTTTGTCTTTTCCGCCGGCAATGAGAATGACCGGTTTGCTCTGCGCGAGCAGCGCTTTCTCCACTGCGTCGAGATTTGTGGCCTTCGAATCGTTGATGTAACCGACGCCGCTGACTTCGCGCACAAATTCGCAGCGATGCGGACGCGGTTCGTAGGTGCAAAGTGGCGGCACCATTTCATCAAACGACAACCCGCGCGCCTGTCCGGCCGCCAGCGTCGCCATCAGATTCTCGATGTTGTGCGAACCGCGCAGCCTGGTCTCGGCCATTTTCAGAACAGGTGTGTTTTGAAAAATAATCGTGCCTTCCGACAAGCGAAAGTCCGAACGATCGTTGTAGGCGCTGAAGGTGATCTTGCACGGCGCGATCTCGGACAGACTTTCCCCGGCATTCACAATCGCGACGTCGTCGGCAGTTTGATTTTCAAAAATGCGTAGCTTGGCTGCGTGATATTCCGCTACCGAGCGGTAACGATCGAGATGATCGGGCGCGAAGTTGAGCCAGAGACTGACGCTCGGGTGAAATGTCTTGGTTGTTTCGAGCTGAAACGAACTGACCTCAACCGTGAGAACGTCGAGATTGTCTTTCTCACGCGCGACTTCGGAGAGCGGTTTGCCGATGTTCCCACAGGCGATCGTGCGCTGGCCGCATGCGTTCAGCATTTGCGCAATCATCTCGGTCGTCGTTGTCTTGCCGTTTGTGCCCGTGACCGCAATCACCGGAAGCCCGCAGGAACGCCAACCGAGTTCGAGCTCGCCGATCAGTTCGATCTCGCGCGAAGAAAAATTTCGCGCCAGGGGCGAATCCGGGTCGATGCCCGGGCTCAAAACAACGAAATCATAATTGCCTGCGTCTTTGTCCGCGCTCGGTCCGGCGACCACACCAACACCCTGCGCCCGCAAGTTGTCGATGGTGGATTTGAGCAAACGATTTTCCTCAGCGCTGTCGAGCACGGTCACGTTCGCGCCCTCGCTTTTGAGAAGAAGTGCGGCGGCTGTTCCACTTAAACCAGCCCCCAGGACCGCAACATTTTGATTTTTGTAACGCAAACGTTCACCTCAATTTCAACGTCGCCAAACCAATCAGCGCAAAAATGGCCGAAAGAATCCAAAACCGGACGATCACCGTGTTTTCCTTCCAGCCTTTCAATTCAAAATGATGATGAAGCGGCGACATCAAGAAAATGCGTTTGCCCGTCATCTGAAAACTCAGCACTTGCAGGATGACGGAGACCGCCTCGATGACGAAAACGCCGCCCACCACGGCAAGCAACAGCTCCTGTTTGCAGCAGATCGCCACCACGCCAATCATGCCGCCGATGGCGAGCGAACCGGTATCGCCCATAAAAACTTTCGCCGGATGGCAATTGAACCAGAGAAATCCAAGACACGCGCCGACGAGCGCCGCGCATACAACCGTGAGCTCGCCGGTAAACGGATAAAACGGGACCTGTAAATACTCGGCAATGCGAAAATTCCCCGCGGCGTAGGAAATCAATGCATACGCGAAAGCAACCGTGATGGTGCATCCCGTGGCCAGACCATCCAGGCCGTCCGTGAGGTTGACGGCGTTGGAGGAACCGACGATCACGAGCGCGAAGAAGGCAAGCGTAAACCAGCTCATGTTTGTGATGACCGGCGCCTTCAAGAACGGGACATAAAGCGAGCGCGCCTGCACCTCGAGCAATGGACTGCTCAGAAAAACCGATGTGACGATGACAGCGAGAGCGACCTGATAAAGAAGCTTTACGCGACCGGGGATGCCGTCCGTCTTTTTCTTTGTGACCTTTAGATAATCGTCCGCGAATCCGAGCGCGCCGAGGTAAATCATACTGAAGAGGGCGAGCCAGACGAAGCGGTTATCCAATCGGGCCCAGAGCAAACTGGAAATGAAAACCGCACCGATGATGAGAACGCCGCCCATGGTGGGCGTCCCTTGCTTGGCGCCGTGCAATTCGGCCAGACGATGGACTTCGGCCGCCGCGCGAATTGGTTGACCCATCTTCAGTGCGGTTAAAATGCCGATTACGCGATTTCCGAAAACGAGACAGAGCAAGAAAGCAGTGACCGCCGCCGCGACGCCGCGGAACGTGACGTAAAAGAAAACGTTGAAGCCGATGAACTGATCGCTCAGGCGATGGAGGAAATATAACATTAGCGCACTCCCTCCGCGGGTTGACGACGGCCGAATTCTTCGAGGACGCGTTCTGTGCGGGACGATCGACTGCCCTTGACGAGAACGAGATCGCCGGCCGTGGCGACATCAGCCAGCATCTCAGCCGCTTCATTTGTCGATTTTACAGCGACGCTTTTGGTCACTCCGCCTTTCGCCGCGGCGCGCGCAATGATTGCGCCGGTCTCGCCAATGGCAATCAGTTGATCGACCCCGAGCTCGGCCGCGCATTCACCCACTTCGCGATGGCCGCGCTCGGATTCCTTCCCAAGTTCGAGCATCTCTCCGAGCACAGCGATGCGTTTTCCGTCGGCGTCCAGCTCGACCAGAGTGCGCAATGCTGCCTTCATCGAATCGGGATTGGCGTTGTAACTGTCGTCGATGAATTGGACGCCGTGGATTTGTTTGATTTGCAAGCGCGCTTTGGCCAACGGCGCCGAGGCAAGACCGGCCGCGCATTCTTCGAGCGACAATCCAAAGAGTCGACCGGCTGCAACCGCCAGCATTGCGTTCTGCACCATGTGGAGACCGGGCACGGGCAATTGCGCGCGGCAGCGATGCGCCCCTTCCAAAATGGTGAACTCAGAACCATCGGCGTTTTGTCGAATCTCGGTGGCACGCACCGTCCCGGAAGTCGTACCGGCGAAAACGAGTTTCGCGGCGGTTCGTGCGGCGATCTTCTGACTGAACGAATCATCCGCGTTCAAGATCACCGTTCCATCGGGAGCAATGGCTTGAGCAAGCGCACCCTTTTCCTTGGCGATGGCCTCGCGCGACCCCATGAACTCGATATGTGCGACGCCAACGTTTGTAATAATACCGACATCGGGACTGGCGATCTTGGCAAGCGCGGCGATCTCGCCCGGATGATTCATGCCGATTTCCCAAACTGCGACTTGATCGGCTGAGGTCGCTTCCAGAATCGTCCGTGGCAGACCGACGTGGTTATTAAAGTTGCCCTCCGTTTTCGTGACGCGAAATTTTCTCGCCAGCACAGAAGCAGTGAAATCTTTCACGCTGGTTTTGCCATTGCTTCCGGTAATGGCGATAACTTTAAACGGAAGCGATTTTCGATAATTGGCCGCGAGAGTTTGGTAGGCGCGCAAGGTATCGTCGGCGCGAAGAATGGCGAAGCTTTCGGGGACGTCTCCTTTCCAGGCAAGATCGACAAGCGCACCGGCCGCGCCGATTTGCACGGCATTCTCGACAAACTTGTGCCCATCAAAATTTTCGCCGCGCAAAGCGACAAAGAGTTCACCGGGCTTGAGCGTGCGGGAATCGGTGCTCACCTTATCGACAAAAAGATGTCCGGGGCCTGCAGAAATCTTCGCGCCGGCCAAGTTAGCAATTTGTAAGATCGACAACTTGTTCATCTAAAATTCCACCGGGTGGTCCTCCAAAGCGCGTCGCGCCACCTGCATGTCATCGAACGGCACAGTGTGATCCGCAAACTCCTGATAATTCTCGTGTCCTTTGCCCGCGATCAAGACGATGTCGCGCGGCTGGGCGAGTTCAATTGCGCGCCTGATCGCTTCGGCTCGATCGGGAATTTTTTCGTAGTGATCAGAACGAAAACCTTTTTCCACTTCGGCGATAATCGCGTTTGGGTCTTCTTTGCGCGGATTGTCGGAAGTGATGATGGCAAGATCGGCATTTCGATCCACCGCTTCAGCCATGAGCGGGCGTTTTTGTCGGTCGCGATCGCCGCCGCAGCCGAATACGACGATCAAACGACCCGGTTCGAGTTCACGCAAAGTTTTTAGGACATTAAGAAGCGCGTCGGGCGTGTGCGCGTAATCGACGAAGACTTGGAACTGACGCTTCGCTGGGACGGCCTCAAGACGTCCGGGAACTTGCGGTGATTTGCCAAGGCTTAAGACCGCCTCGCGCAAACTGAGGCCAAGCGCATTGGCCGCGGCGAGCGCGCCCAACGAGTTAGCGACGTTGAAACGGCCAATTAAGGGCACACGCACGAGATAACTTTTGCCGCGCGCGTCGAGTTGATAAGACGTGCCGCCAAATTCCGTTCGATAATTCGAGGCCCGAAAATCAGCGCGTGCGCCCATACCGAAAGTGATCACCGAAATGTTCTTGTCGATCTTGCCGAGAAGTTGCCCGCCGTAACGGTCGTCGATGTTAATGATCGCGACCGGTTTTTGCTTTTTCTTCTGCTGCGCGAGTTCCGTGAACAATTTCGCCTTCGATTCGAAATAGTTTTCCATCGTGCCGTGAAAATCCAAGTGGTCTTGGGTAAGATTGGTGAAGACGGCCACGTCCCATTCCAGGCCGCGTGTGCGTTCCTGCGCGAGAGCGTGCGATGAAACTTCCATGGCCGCCGCGCGACAACCGGCGTTGGCAATTTGCGCGAGCAACTCCTGGAGATCGAGCGACTCCGGGGTCGTCCGTGTGGCCGGTAAAACGCGCTCACCGATTTCGTAGCGCACCGTCCCGATTAAACCGCAGTGCAGACCGGCTTTCTCGCAAATGTGTTTGATCAGGAAGGTCGTCGTCGTCTTCCCGTTCGTTCCGGTGACGGCCGCCATTTTCAATCGCGTAGCGGGAAATCCGTAAAACACGGCCGCGAGATCAGCCAGAGCGGTGCGCGTGTTCTCGACGACGAGAGAGGTGACGCGCGGTTGCTTTTCTTCGCGCTCGGTAACAATCACCGATGCGCCTCTTTCGATGGCTTGATCGATGAATTGGTGGCCGTCGGTTTTCTCTCCCCGCAGCGCCACGAACAGACCGTTTCTCTGTACTCGCCGCGAGTCATACGCGATGCTTTCCACGTTGCGATCAAGTGACCCGGTGACCTGGCGAATTGGAATCGCGGCGGCGAGAATTTTGAGCTGCATGAGGTTTCGGCATTCGGACGCGGCGCGCTCAATGGTGCGGAGCATTGGTTAAGGCAACCCGCTCCACCGGCAGGGCCTTGCGAATTTCCTCATGCGGCTCAAGATCGAGATAACGCGCCGCCCTTTCCGCGATCCGGGAAAAGATCGGGCCGGCTACGAGGCCGCCATAGTTCTGTTCGGGCTTGGTCTGTGCGTCATCGAGCACGACGAGGCCGACAAATTCGGGGCGATCAGCCGGTAAATAGCCACTGAAGGAGACGACATACTTATCTTTATCATAGCCGCCCTTCGGATCGACTTTTTGCGCGGTGCCGGTTTTGCCGGCGATGACAAACCCAGGGACGGCGGCAGCTGAGGCCGTGCCTCGATCGCTCACCACGCCACGCAGTGCGTCACCAATCTCTCTGGCCGTTTGTGGTGAAATCACCTGTCGCAAAACAATCGGCGAAAGTGAGCTAATGGTCTTGCCGTCACTCGTCGTAATCGATTTCACAATACGCGGCGTGATGAGCTTACCACCGTTGGCGATCGTGGCCATGGCTACCGTCATCTGCAACGGTGTCACGCCGACTTCGTGACCCATTGGAATGCGCGTGATCGAAATCTTGCTCCACGATTGCGGCGACCGGATGAGACCCGCGATTTCGCCCGGCAATTCCACTCCGGTGCGTTCACCGAAACCGAACCGGCGAATGTATTCGTAGAATTTTTGGTCGCCTACACTCAGCGCGAGCTTGGCCGCGCCGATGTTGCTCGATTTCACAAGAATGTCTTTGACGCTCAAATCGGTAAACGGCCGGTGATCATGCAACGCCGTCCCGCCGAAATTCCAGAGACCCTTCTCGCAAAAGATGGTCGAGTCCGGCTTGACTTTGTGTTCGTTAAGCGCCGCGGCTGCCGAAACGATCTTGAAGGTGGAACCGGGCTCCATCATGTCGATGATGGCGCGGTTCTTCATTTCCTCGGGTTTCGCTTCGGAACGCAGGTTGATATCGAAATGCGGCCGGTTGGCCATGGCCAGGATTTCACCGGTTTGCGGACGCATCAGAATAATGGTGGCCTTCTTTGGCGAATATTCGCGCATGGCCGCGTCGATCTCGTTCTCGACAATGTTTTGCAGGTTCAGATCGACCGTGAGATGGACCTGGCACCCGTTGCGCGAAGCGCGCTCCTGGCCGCGGTAAAGCACGATCTCTTGGCCGGCGCGATTATGTTCGATGTAGCGGTAACCGTCCTGGCCGCGCAGATATTCATCCATGGATGCTTCCACGCCCTGGATGCCGTGATGCTCGAAATCGGTGAATCCGATAACGTGACAAAGCATCGAGCCGTTCGGATAAATGCGCCCCGAATCATGCTCGAAATAAATGCCGCGCAAATTTTGCGCCCGTAATTTTGCCCGCAATGAATCGGCCAGCGTTTCCGGGACGGCGCGCTTGAGCACAATGTAACGCCGCTCGCCACGCAATTTTTCCGTCAGCTCTGCTTTCGAGATCTTCAGTTCATCGCCAACAAGATCGACAATCGCATCGACGTCGTTCAAGTGCGTCGCATCGGCCACAATCGTTTGCAGAGGAATGTTATGCGCGAGCACTTCGCTGTTCGCGTCGTAAATGACGCCGCGCTCGGCGTAAATGGTTTGTTTGTAAACGTGCTTCTCCGCCGCGAGTCCCGCGTACTCGTCGTGCTTGAGCATCTGCAAGTAGACCAGACGAAACGAAAATCCGCTAAAGAGCAAAATGAAGCCGAAGCAAACGAGCGCGCAGCGGGTTCGGCTGTTCCACTTCATCTGCCGGCAGGTTGATTGGCCACAGGCTGAATGGCGTCTTCGTTGGGATTACGCGCCGAAATGGTCAGACGCACAATATTGTGTTCTGCGATCGGAGTCATTTTGAGATAACCCTCCTTCAATCGCCGCTGCAGCGCCGAGCGCGAAGTCAGAGCCGCGATCTGGACGCTGGCCACGTTATTTTGCGTGCGCAGGCTAGCCACTTCGTTTTCCAGCGCCTTCTTCCGGTCGCCGAGATGATACAACTGGAGGGTGAGATAAACGTAGCTGAGTCCGACCAGCGCCAGAAACGCGGTCAGCACAATCCAACGCGCGAGTGACGCGGCATTGACCTCATTCCAATTTTTCCGGCGCGATCTGTTCATGCTAATTTTTCTGCGACCCGGAGCTTGGCACTGCGTGAACGCGGATTTCCGCGCAACTCGTCTTCGCCCGGCTCGACCGGCTTCAACGTGATCAGGTTGAGGTCATAATCCGGATTGCGCTTCGGTTCCGGCCATTCCGGCTTGTCGATCCATTCCCGGCTTCGATCGCGAAAGAAATTCTTCACGATTCGGTCCTCGAGCGAATGAAAACTGATGACGGCAATGCGCGCGCCCGGCTCGAGGCGCGAAGTCAGCACGCGCAACCCTTCTTGCAGCGCGCCGAGCTCGTCGTTCACTTCCATGCGCAGAGCCTGAAAAACTTGCGTGGCCGGATGACGACGCCCATGACGACCGACAACTTTCTCAATAGCGCGTGCCAGGGTTAGCGTCTCCCGGAAGGGGGACTCCTTGCGCATCTTCACAATCAGATTGGCAATGCGCCGCGCCGCCGGTTCCTCGCCCAAGTCGCGGAACAACTGCGTGAGCTGTTCGTCTGTGTAATTGTTGACGATATCTGCCGCGGTCGTGGTCTGGTGCCACGGATCCATCCGCATATCGAGCGGGCCGTTGCGCATTATGCTGAAACCGCGTTCCGCGCTTTCCAGTTGCCGCGATGACACGCCAAGATCGACAACTGCTCCGCCGATTTTCGCAATTCCAAGTTCATCGAGAACTTTGTCCGCGTACCGGAAATTGGCCTGCCGCAGCGTGACGCGGCTGCCGACGTGCGCGAGTTGCTCCCGCGCGAATCCGATCGCGTCCGGATCCTGATCGAGCGCCAGTACGTCGGCCCCGGTTTTCAAGATCGCCTCGGTATGTCCGGCGCCGCCGCAGGTTGCATCGAGCACGAGCGATCCCGGCCGCGGCGCAAGCAGCTCGATTACTTCCTGCGCCAGGACCGGGCGGTGATAAATGAAGTCCTCCATTTCGTGGGCCTCCTCTTCCAAAATCGACGGACCGGTCGCAAACCAAACCGGCCGATCAAATAACAAGGCATTCATTGCGTATCCCATTGCTGCCTCCTACAAACCAATCACGTTCGCCACGTGCTGGTAGGTGGCCGTTTCTTCCTCGTGCGCTTTCTTCCAGCGTTGCAGATTCCAAATTTCAAAACGCCCCCGACCACCAACGAGCGCGACCTCGCCTTTCAATCCAACTTTCTTGCAAAGCTCTTCCGGCAAAACGAGACGGCCTTGCCGATCGGCCGCGCCGTGTTGCGCGCGCGAATGCAAATGCCGGAGAAAAATACGACGGTCTCGCGCAGAGACAGTTGCGTGCGCCTCCGCCGCCGAACTCATGCGAGAAAACTCCTCAGGCGACATGACCAAGAGAAATTGATGAGTCGCTTCCGGAAGAATGATGAACTCTTCGGCACCATCACGGCGCCAGCGTGCGGGAATGGTGATGCGATTTTTTTCGTCGATGGAATGACGGAACTCGCCGGCGTAGAGTTGCGAGGAAGGTGGCGTGTCCATATGCGGCAAGGAGATTTCTGATCCATTCTAGCCCACTTTCCTCCACTTTTAACCACCTTCGGTTTCGGGGGTCAATAAAAATAATGCTTTATTTCCAATCCCTTTCTCAGACCCTAAACTTCGCGCTCCGATGCCTTCGCCGCTCCCAATATCGACCATCACTTTTCCCGCTGCCATGCCCTTGGCCAGGTTGCGGAGAACTCCGATAGAGAATGTGATCTCTCCAACGCGGGCGGACAGTTCCCTTTTAAGGCTCTAGTATTATATAAGTACAATGCCGCCGGCCAATTGCAGGAGGAAACGCATTTGGGCAAGGACGACGCAGTTCTGAGCAGGATCGTCTACAGCTACAATCAAGCTGGCAAGCAAACCGGCTACTCCATTTTCGACGCTTCTGGCAAACTGATTGGCAACGCCAGGGCGACCAGCCCAAGTACGCCTCGGAAACAGCTCCCGGCGTTTTAACGGCCCAGCGAAGTAGACGGGCGGGTTGGGATCACGACCTGGGAGGACCTGCTGCTGGCGAGCCGGGAGGCGAGCCAATCAATTCCCCGCCGGCTTGCCACCATCGGCAAAGAGGTCTAGAGGATTTGCCGTGATCGATTATATCCAAAAGGGCGGCCTGCTCATGTGGCCGATTCTCGTTTGCAGCATCGTGGCGATCGCGGTTTTTGCCGAACGGCTGTTCTATTTGCATCGCGCCAGCATTCACGTGGGTGAATTTTTAAAGGGTCTTTCCAATCTTATTCAACGCCGCAACTTCGCCGAGGCTTTGCATGAATCGGCCGGCACGCCCGGTCCGGTCGCGCGCGTCATTCACGCCGCCATCATCCGGCACGATACGCCGCGGTCAGAACTGCGCGAGATCGTGCAGGAAGCCGGGCAACTAGAAGTGCCAAAGCTCGAGCGCTTCCTCGGTGTGCTCGCGACCATTGCCTTTCTCGCGCCGCTGCTTGGTTTGCTCGGCACGGTCGCGGGAATGATCGACGCGTTCGGGACAATTGCCTCGCACGGCGGTTACGCCACTGTGACCGAACTTTCGGGCGGAGTTTACAAGAGTCTTTTGACGACGGCGGCGGGTTTGGTCGTGGCCACGCCAACTTTCGTCGCTTACAGCTACTTATCCTCGCGCGTAAACACGATGCTGCACGACATGGAACGCGCCGGCATTGAAATAGTGCATATGCTCACGGACACGGAAGCGCTCAGCGGCATTATCAGTTTTCAACAGCCAACCAGCCAGATTGCCGCCGAACGTGAAACGCGACGCGATCACTAAGATCGACAATCAACCCTGAGTACAAATGAAGCTTAGTCGCACGAAGGAATACAACTTCGGGTGGTTGATTGTGCTCTCGCTCATCGATGTTGTTTTCCTGCTGCTTTTCTTTTTCCTGCTTAGCTCGAATTTTATTTTGCAGCCGGGCATTTCCGTTTCGCTTCCGTTTTCGCGTTTTGCACTCGGCCCGCAGACCAACCAGCAAATCATCAGCATTACGGGCGGCGCTGCGCCTGCGATTTATTTTCGCGATCAACGAACGACGATCGAACAGCTCGGGCCGTTGCTTGACGAAGCGAAACGCGAAGGCCGCTCCATCATCATCAAAGCCGATCGGTTGACTCCGTACGAATTAGTCGTCGCGGTCACAAATGCCGCGCTCGAACACGGCATCCCTTCGGTCGCATTAGCCACAAGTCCGCCGCGGTGAACGCACCGGTTACTGCACAAGCCGGCCCGCCCCTCTTATTTAATTGGGAAGCGCCGCGACGCCGCAAACTGGCCATCGCCGGTTTTCTCGCGGGCTCCGTATTCGTTCATGCTTTTTGCTTTTACGCATTTCAGACCATCTACCCGCCCACGATTGCGCTTCTGCCGGCGCCCGCGCGCGTAACTTTGCTCACACCTTCTTCGGAGGAAGGCCTTACCCTTCTGCGCTGGGTCGAGGCGGAAGATCCAGCGCTGGCTTCAAGCACGCAACGGTCGCCCGAAACGAAGAGCCACGCGTTGCCGAACATCGAACACGTTCCCTCCTACTTTGGGCACGAACCGGCTTTGCAACGACCGCCACCATTGATTGTCGATCTAAGCATACCAAGCGCGCAACCGCCGGGGGCCGTCCCCGTTCTTCGCCCGAAAACCGCACCGCCAAGGCAACTAACACCGACTTCAGTTTCATTTTCAAAGCAAATTGAAGATTTGGGAACTCCGAACTCACCTTCGATGAAGTTTGCTGCTTCGACGGGCGAACTGCCAGAAGCCGCACGTTTTCGCGTGGGCGTTGGCTCTGCCGGAGAGATTCGTTATTGCTTCCCGCTCAACTCTTCGGGCGACCGTTCGCTCGACGAACAAG
>Ga0070697_100000971_pt1 | contig 21655 bp, 20 predicted proteins | sample KBSK1501metaG_FD_65475 | JGI IMG/M metagenome (GOLD analysis project Ga0070697, IMG submission 65475) | Corn, switchgrass and miscanthus rhizosphere microbial communities from Kellogg Biological Station, Michigan, USA - KBS K1-50-1 metaG | ecosystem: Host-associated > Plants > Roots >... | reverse complement strand
TTTCGAGCTAGCCAAGAAGCTGGCGTAGGCGAGCTTGGTGTTATCTCGCAGGTGTAACGTTTGCCGCGCGTAGCACAGCTTTCTGGGCGGCTTCGGGGAGCTGGACAGGGACAAAATATTCTTCGGGATAAAGATAATCCTCGCCCGACTCGTCAATCACGCGGAGTTGATGGTGCTTGGCGGCGGCAGGGTCGGCGACGACCTGATACAGCTTTCGCAATTCCAGCGAAGCGGGATAGTCCTTGTTCTTCACGCAGACGACGAATCGTGGTTGTGGCTCAGTTCGTCTCATAGTTCAGGATGCAGAATGTCAGTCTCGTTGGCGGAGGATGGCTGCGATCACGCGAGGGCTGCGGCGTCCATGCAGCACGGCGATTACGATCAGTGGTTGTTCGTCCGCAGCGTAGGCAATCACATAGTCGCGTACTGGTTGTAACCGCAACGGCCGTGCGGTGAGGTCGGGGCGGCTGTGGCCCTGGTGAGGAAAGGCGACGAGGGAGTGGAGCGTTTGGTAAATCTCGTCGAGCACACGGTCGGCAGCAGCAAGATTGTCAGCTGCGATGTATTCCCAGATTTCGTCGAGGTCGGTGTAGGCCTCCGGGTGGAGGACAAATCCAGTCACGAACGGCTGGTGCGGCGGTCTTCACTCTTACTTTTGCGGCGGAGGCGAGCGAAGGCTTCTTCGCCGTCAACCGGCTTCACGCGACCGCTCTTAAGGTCGTCGAAGCGGCTGTCCAGCATTTCGCGCACTTGCGACAGTTCCTGGAGATATCCGGCCAGTGCGTCCTCGACGAGGTCGTCGGGGGCGCGGCCGGTTTTTGCGGCGAGCTCCTGCAAGCGGGACTCGGTTTCTGGCTTAAAATTCACTTTCACAAGGGTTAGTGTAGAGACACGTGCTGGCTGTGTCAAAGCTATTGCCGGAACCCGTTTGTGCCATCCCGGCATACCTCACGTAGCGACGGGCGACTCGCCTGTCCAAACGAGCACGCGGGTCGATAAGATTTGAGATGAAACCGCCCAGGCAAGTCGCCTGCGCCTACGCGAGCCTTGGGAGCTAGAGATTTTTCTCATATTCGATCAGCGGCATGCCGAAGAAATCTCCGATCTTTCCTGAGCGATGGTAGCCGTGCTTTTCGTAGAACCTCATAGCGGCTTCGAGGGGCAAGGTTGTGTCCAGTGTGATTCGTCTGCAGCCGCGAGATAGCAGCCAGTCTTCGATGGCTGTCAGCAGTTTTGCGGAAACGCCACGGCCCTGCCACTCGGGTAGGACTGCCATGCCGCGCAGGTGGGCTTCTGCGATGTCGGGATGCCATGCGGCGGCGATTGTTCCAACTACATTTCCGGCCACGATGGCGACCAAAACGTGCATCTGTTGTAGGCGGAGATGTGCGGTTTCATGGGTTAGGACGGTGTCTGTAAAGGCGGGAGACGTGTAGTCTTGCCGATATCGCTCGAAAGCGACTGCCAGGCATTTCAAGATCGGGGTCGCATCTTCATCGTTGTCTTTGGCGGGACGAATCTCAATATCCGGAATCGAAGTCATGATCGGTGCGATTGTACTGCGGCGAACTCGCGGGTAGCTGGCTGAGTGAGTGCAAGTTTAGAATCGAATGCATGTGAGGTGATCATGAATCGTGTGTTGATAACTTTTCTATTACTGATGGCGGCGGCGCAGCCGGGCAGCGGACAACAGCAAGCAACTGCTCCCATGGATTGCCATCATGGGGCGGCAGAGAAACATTTTGACCGGGTTCTGATCGTGGTTCTGGAAAATCAGAGTTATGTAACGGCTATAAAGGATCCCTACCTGAAACAATTGGCTGATGAAGGACTTGAGTTCACGAATTACAGAGGAGTGGAGCATCCGTCTTATCCGAATTATTTGGCAATGATAGCGGGGAGCACTTTCGGTCTTCGGGGATGGTTTGGAGATAATCAAAAGAATTTTCCCGATGATGACAAGCACAGAACGATTGGGGATCTGATTGAGTGGAAGAATTATGCGGAGGATTATCCGGCGAAAGCGGGACAGCCACCTTATTTAAAAGCGACTTATAGAAGGTATGCGCGGAAGCATGTGCCCTTCCTGAGTTTTAAGAAAATCCAAGCAAAAGGTTACGAGAATGTTGTCGGGGTGAATACCAAGGATCCCAACAACGCGTTTGTCACGGACGTGAGCAATTCACGTAAAGATCAGAAGGACAGCCAGCACAAGAACCTCCCGACGTTCATGTTGTATACGCCTAACATGGATGATGATGGGCACGACACGAATCTTGGAACAGCGTCCCGCTGGCTGAAGAACTTTCTCGAACACTGGTTTCCTCCCGAGGCCCGCGGCGGCACCTTGACCGTCATTACTTTTGATGAAGGCGAGCCGCCGGAAGAGGAATCGAATCATATTTACACCGTATTTTTGGGCGACATGGTGAAAAAGGGGCAGAAGATAAATACTCGTTACGATCATTTTGATCTGCTGCGAACGGTGGAGAATAATTTTGGCTTGGTGCAACTGAATTACGGGGATTGCAAAGCCACCGGGATGACTGGGATTTGGAAATGAAGGGCAGCTTTGACATTAGAGCGCTTCCGAGGCGTGAAATGCGCTGCTTTCCTGCTGTGAAGTTTTAGCCCTTGGTTGCCGATGAAGAATACAAGGACCGATATGCCCTCCCCTAAGGGCCGTCCGGGCATTGCTGGTAATGATACTTTTGTACCCAAGGATTGGCCTTTTGCTCCTTTGCCAAGGCCGGAAAGCCAAGCCAGAATAGGGTTTCACGGCAGGAATGACTCCGGTTATGGACGAAATGCTGGAAACCGCTGTTTCCGTCATACCTCGCAGCCGGAAATTTTCCGCCCGGGTTGCCCTGGTTGATCTGAAAGAATCGACGGGAAAAGTTCTGCATGATTGTTTCAAACAGTTTGGTATTGAAACCATGGTTGTGACCGACAACGCGGTCGAGCGTTTGCCTCGGGAAAAATTTGAAGCTTGCGTACTCAAGCTCACCCCGGGAGCTGAGCTGGTCATGGACTCGGTGCGGAGATCTGCTTCTAATGGCAAGATGGTGATCTACGGGCTGGGCGGCAGTGCGCAAGAAGCAATGCAGTATTCGAAATACGGGATCAACGCAGTTTTTCACGAGCCGGTGCAGCGGCCGGCAGTGCTGAAAGTGGTGCGGGCGACGCAGATGCTGGTGGCGCATGAATTTCGGCGCTACCTGCGGATTCCGGTGATTACGGAAATTTCTGTTGTGACCGCGGACAACCGGCGCTTTACCGCCATCAGCCAGGAAGTCAGTTCGGGGGGTATGTCCATCAAGAGCGACGAGGAAATGCCACTCGATCAAGCTTTGGAGATTTCATTTGCACTTCTTACTTTGCCCCGCATATGGGTGCGTGGCACGGTGTGTTGGGCCAAGCCTTCCAGTAAGACCTTCGGCATTCGCTTCGATCTGCAGGATGAGCGACGTGTGCGAATCAAAGAGTGGATCGAAGGTTATCTCGCAGATTGATAAGGTACAACTCTGTAAGCTTCACATTTCCGATCCGCAAGACAAAAATTCTCATAATCGATAAATCAGGTCATCACTGTATTGTTTCCGCCTTGAAGCCCGGTCTACCCTGAAAATAGGAATCCGGTTTTGTCTGTTGATGGCGAGAACGGAGTCCTGAATGAAGACTTATCTCTGATAAAGGAGACGTCACTCATGAATGAAGATCGAATGGAAGGCAAATGGAAACAGATGAAGGGTGCGCTGAAGTCTCGCTGGGGCAAGTTGACCGACGACGATCTGGACGTCATTGAAGGACAGAAAGATCAATTGGTCGGCAAGGTGCAAGAGCGATATGGAATTGCGAAAGACGAGGCTCAGAAGCAAGTTGATGAGTGGAACCGTATAAATCGAGATGCAGAAAATCGAGATGTGGAGGCTGAACGGCAACGCAAGGCCAGCTAACCAATAAATCCCAACCAAGGAGTCGCGTGCGCGGCTCCTTTTCTTTTAGATATCGGGCCTGCTTCGTGAATCCGCGCAGCGCATGTAGAATTAAATCCACCAATGGCCGGCGTTTCCCAACTGATTCAGATCGAAGTTTACCCTGTGCCGCGACAGGCGAAACCGGCATGGCTGAAGGCTAAGGCTCCGGTTGGCGACAACTTTCACAATTTGAAGAAGCTGGCGCGTGGGCTGGGATTGCATACCGTTTGCGAGTCGGCGCAGTGTCCGAATATTGGCGAGTGCTGGAACCATCGCACGGCAACTTTCATGTTGCTGGGGGATATCTGCACCCGGCGCTGCGGATTTTGTGCTGTGCCCAAAGGTAAACCTGGGCCGATCGATCTGGACGAACCACGACGTGTTGCGGAAGCAGTCGCGAAGCTGGGATTGAAGCATGCGGTTGTGACCAGCGTGAACCGCGATGACGATAATGTAGGCGGCGCGCGAATTTTTGCTGAGACCATTCGTCAGATTCGTGAGTTGTCACTAGAGTGTCGTATCGAAGTGCTGATTCCTGATTTCCAGGGTTTGGATGAAGCGCTGAAGGTGGTGCTCGATGCCCGCCCTGACGTTTTGAATCACAATACCGAGACAGTTCCGCGGCTGTATCGCGTTGTACGCTCCGGCGCTCGCTATGAACGCACGCTGCGGCTGTTGGAGAACGCGAAGAAGTTGTCCCCAGGGATGGTCACCAAGTCAGGGGTGATGGTTGGGCTGGGCGAGACCATCACTGAGCTAGTCGAAGTATTCCGCGATCTCGGTGAGCGTGGCGTCGCCATCCTCACCGTTGGACAATACCTGCGTCCTTCGCGCGATCATCTTCCGATTGCTCGGTTTTACACCCCTGATGAATTTCAATACCTGAAAAGCGAAGCGCTACGCTTCGGGTTTCGTCATGTGGAATCCGGCCCGCTGGTGCGCTCCAGTTATCATGCGCACGAGCAGGCCGAAGCCACTTCGACAGTTATCTAGCCAGCCTCAAACCCCCTACCAGACGCGACAAGCATTCTGCCGGACCATGGCTGCATTCGGCTTGCAATGGTATGCCTCCTGGAACTCGGGCATGTTGGAGACCACACCATTGACGCGCCATTTCCCTGGAGAGTGAGGATCGACGGTTACCAACATGCGGGACAAAGCCTCGGTGCGGTTCTGGCACCAGCCGTTGGCCCATCCCAGAAAGAATCGCTGCTGCGGGGTAAGGCCATCGATTGCGGCGGGCTGCTTCCCGGCGAGCGTGCTCAGAAGCGCCATGTAAGCGATGCGCATCCCGCCGTTATCGGCCACGTTCTCTCCCAACGTGAGAGGGCCGTTTACTTTTAGGTCATCGATGGCGGTAAAAGTGGAATACTCATCTGAAACGCACTTGGTGCGCTGGTCGAATTCTTTCTTATCTTGCTCCGTCCACCAGTTGCGGAGGTTGCCCTGAGCGTCGAATTGACTGCCTTGGTCGTCGAAGCCATGCGTGAGTTCGTGCCCGATAACAGCACCGATGCCGCCGAAGTTCATAGCATCATCAACCTGGTTGTCGTAAAACGGAGGCTGCAAAATTCCCGCCGGGAAGGTAATGTTATTCAGTTGCGGATTGTAGCTCGCGTTCACGGTGCTCGGCGGATAGGGCCAATCATTTTTGTCCACCGGCTTGCCGATTTTATTCAGCTGACGCTGGAACTCGAACTCATTGGCTCGCAACGAATTGCCCAACGCATCGCCGCGCTCAATCTTGAGGCTGCTGTAATCGCGCCACTTGTCGGGGTATCCGATGCGATTGCTGATTGCCTGCAGTTTAACCACCGCTTGTTTCTTGGTTTCTGGACTCATCCAGGAAAGGCTTTGAATGTCCTCGCCCAGGGCTTTTTCCAATGCCTGCACCATTTTTAAAGTGCGGTCTTTGCCTTCCGCGCCGAAGGTTAGTTCTACATATTTCTGTCCGACCGCTTCTCCTAAATCGCCATTGGTATAGCGGACACAGCGCTTCCAGCGCGGGCTTAGCTCTTTCGTTCCGGCTAGAGTTTTGGAGAAGAAATTGAAATTTTCGTTCACGAACTTTGTAGGTAGCAGGGCAGCATTGCCGTGGACCACGTGCCAGCGCAGATAGGTTTTCCAGTCATCCAGAGAGGCAGTCTTCACCACCGAGTCCATCTGTTTGAAGAATTCGGGTTCAGTTACATTCACCACCTGCGTGGCGGGAGCGCCAATTCCTGTCAGGTAGACGTTCCAGTTAAAGTCGGGACTTAAAGCTGCGAGCTCTTTGGCTTCGAGCTTGTGATAAACCTTGTTGGGGTCGCGACGGCTGACTCGATCCAGGGCGCCTTTGGCGAGTCCGGTTTCGATATCCATGACCGATTTCGCTTCTGCCGTTGCTTTGGCTGGGGCGTCGCCGAGCAATTCAAACATTTTCTGGACGTGATCTACGTATTGTTTGCGTAGTTCCACGGACTTGGCATCATCTTTGACGTAGTAATCGCGATCGGGGAGCGCCATGCCGCCCTGATCGGCTTCCGCGATGGTCTGGGTTGCGTCCTTGAAATCCTGATCGGAGGTAAAGGTGAACACGGCGCCGACGGCTTGGCGGTGTAGCCGAACCAGCTCCTTCGCCAGGTCGGCTTTAGAATTGAGACCCTCGATGGCCTTGAATTCGTCTGCCAGGGGGCGCGTGCCGGCTGCTTCGATTGCGGCTTCATCCATACAGGATTGATAATAGTCGCCTATTTTTTGTTCTACGGGGTTGCGTTTGGAATCGTTCGCAGCGTACTTCTCCAGGATTCCGCGAACAGTTTGTTCGCCGCGTTCCTCCAATTCGTTGAAACGTCCCCAGCTCGAATGGTCGCCGGGGATAGGGTTCTGGGCTTGCCATTTACTGCACGCGTAACCGTAAAAATCGGTGCAGGGATCGATATTCTTGTCGAGCATGTCCGCGGTAAAGCTGACATGCCCAGTCTGTGACGGGACGGGTGGCGCGCCAGACTGAGCCAGGGAAAAACTCAGGAAGGCAAGCAAGAGCAAAGCAAGTACAAGTGAAGTAATTTTCAAGAAGCGCATGGTTGTCCTCGCATAGCAAGATTTTGTGTGCGCAGAAAAGCCTGCAGATTAAAGCGGCGCGGCACGATACGGCCAGGCAAAATCGAGAGCGCCCCAGGGTATTTAGACGATCCGCACAGGGAAACGTCACCCAGATGTACGGAGTTATTAGCTCACTAGTTCCTCAAAAAATTCTGAAATGAATAGTCAGGTACTTTTTCGGATTCTCGCGTATCGACTTTACCAGGTGCCGGGTTTCCACCAGCATCTGATCCGCGTTGTTGAACAATGACGGGTCGCGAAGCAGCTTGCCGGCTGTGCCTTCCCCAGCCTCCAGCCGATCGGTAAGAACCGAGATCTTGTTCATGGTGTTCTGCAACTTTCTGGCAAACTCTTCGTCCTTGGCCAATACACCCAAGGGACCCTTGCCAGCATTCACGTCATCGGTAAGTTTCTTCACGTTGGCGATAGTCTCGTTGGCGCTGTTATAGAGTGCTGGGTCCTTGAGGAACTTGCCGGCGCTTCCCTTCCCCGCATTCAGGTCGTCGACCACGACATTGAGCTTGTCGATCGTGGAGTTGGCTTTTTGGTAAAGTTCATCGTCATTAAACAGTTTCCCCAGGGTACCTTCGCCTTGGGCGACCTTGTTGACCAATCCCTGGAATTCCGCCACCGTGGCGTTCAACTGGTTATATAGTTTGGCATCGTAGATCAGCTTTCCGATGGAACCCTGGCCACTCTCAACAAAGGCAATGATGCGGTCAGCCCGCTTCAGCAGGGCATCCATGTTCTGCAGCGTGCTCTGGCCGGAGCGGACCATGTCCTGAAAATCGGGCCGCTCCTTGATAGGCAGCGTGTCTCCGTTCTCCACCTCGGCTAATTTAGATTGCGAGCTGTCAATGTCTATGTAAGTCTCGCCCAGCACCCCGGCAGTGGAGAGCGAAGCCTGCGAATCCTTGCGCAGGTTGAATCGGTACCTCGAACTCACCTTCATGGTGACCTCAACTGGGGTAAGCTGCTTGTCTTTATCGCGAACAATGCGGATCTCGACCACGTTGCCGATATCCACGCCGTTCAAGCGCACTGGGGCTCCCTCCCGCAATCCGCTGGCGTTGTCGAAATAGGCTTTGAGATAGATTTTCTTGGTGAAGAGTCCCGCCGTCCCACTCATGAGAAAAATCAGCACGGCCAGCGTGATGCTGGCAAACAGCACCGTGATTCCGACTTTCAGTTGAGACCACTTCAACTGCTTATTGCTAGGCACGCGTTCTCCCCGGCAAAGTCATTCGCGACGGAATCCCCCGGTGCATAGATACAGCTAGATTTAGTCATGAATCATAGCAGACCGCTGCCTGGGCTTCACTAAGCTCGCTGTAGCTGTAGCGTCGGGGTCAACATTAAGGCGGCAAAATAGGCGCCGGCCCCGCACGCCAGCGTAATGTTCAGACCGAATTGAATTGCAATCACCATGGCTAAAACCGAGCCCAGGACGCTGGAGGCCGCATTCATCGCCCACGCCCATTCAACCGTGTTCCCTCCGCCGTTGTTCCGTTGCGACTCGGGAGTATCTGTCGGAACGACGCTGAGGGCACGCAGACCTGTAGGAAATGGCATTCCCATGGCGAATCCCAGGGGAACCAGGAGTATGGCGCTGACCAGCAATTTCGTTATGAAAGCTATGCCTACCAGGGCGTTGAGAACTTTCGGCAGGATGAATACGTAGAGCAGCAAGGCCATGGTGATTATTGTTAATGGCATCCGTGCGCTTCCGGATCGGCCGAGCCATCGGCGGGAAGCGAGGCTGCCAGCACCACTTGAAAGCAGGAGAAGGAAAACAACGACCGTCAGCGCGTAGGTGGGATGTCCAAGGAAAAGAACAAAGCGCTGAATGAAGGCGATCTCCACCATGATGTAACCCAGACCAATTGCCACAAAGTACAGCAGTCGTACCCAGCGTTCTCGACGTCGTTGCCGCGCCGCCAAGGGAATGACGAGAAATGCGACAACAGCGATGACTGAAATAATCAGAACCATTCCCAGCACAGCCACGCCCAGATTCACTTTCCAATCGATGCCCTGTTGCAGCGATTGCGGGCGCAAAATCTGTCCGAGCTTCAAGGTGAAGAAAAAGAACGGAGCGTTATCGTTCACCGGGGCGACGTTGTAAGCGTACTGCCGGGCGAATGCTGAAGGACTGTTGCTCGCGATCAGGCTGGAGAACGGATTGTCACCGGGATCAGAGGGCTGGTAAAGCGTTACCAGATTGGGATAGCGGCTCAAATGATTCTCGACTGCGTCTTCTTCCTGCTGAGTGAAAGCGCTTTTCTTCGCCAGCACGACTACGGGAAGGCCATCTTCGTCCAAATCCCCTTCCGAGACGACGATGAAGTTCTTCGCCGGATTTTCCACGCCCAGGCGGTGCAGAGCTTCCATTGCGACTGAGACTACACGCAAAGCTTCGCGCGGCTGTTGGAACTCCCATCGGGTGATGGCGATGATTCCGTCAGGTCTTAAATGCGCGAAATATTCCTGGAAGGCTTCCACGGTGTAAAGGCTGTTCTCGCTCAAGGCGAAGGCTCCGGCAGCGGTGGACGCCCACGTGTCCACCAATGTCATCTGGACCACATCGAAGCTCTGCTTAGCATTGCGGACGAAAGAACGCCCATCGGTGACGTGAAGGTGTACTTCAGGACGCTGGTAAAGGTGATACGAATAATCGGCGTACCGGCCGCGCATGATGGTGTTGGCAATGATGGGATTGATTTCGATCCCGGTGACATCTGGACTGCCATTCGCCACCGCCCGCAGCACATCCACACCTCCTCCTGGACCGATGATCGCGTACTCACCATGTGGCCGCAGAACATTGACCAGCGCAGGCGGAGCGGACATCAGGTTTTTCTGCCAGGATGTGTTTTGCCAATTTTTGGGATCTGAATTCATGATGAAGGTATTGGCGTCGGCATCGATCACAATTACTTTGGCATTGTCCTGACGATCCACTTCTACGCGCGAAATTGCATTCCAGCGGGCGAACTCCACCATGGTGGGATCGCGGAATGCGCCCTTGGCATAGACCACATCCAATAACCTTCCCGAATGATTGGCTGCAATCAGGCCCAGCAAGACAGAGGCAAGAGTGAGAGTGACCCGGCGGACATCAGCCGCCGTCGCCCACACGCTTCCGGCGACGGCGGCAACCAACGCGGCAAATAGGATGGTGTTAGGTCCGCCGAGAAAATTCAGCAGCGGAACAATCCCCAGACAGGCCAGCGCGCCGCCGCAGAGGTCCGCACCGTACAAGCGGGGGATGTGTCCAGACTCGCGCGCAAAGATGATGGAGAACTGCAGGCCGGTGAGAAAAAAAGGAATGGCGGAAGCAATGTAAATCACGGTCAGCCGCAGGAAATTTGACTGAGATAGCTCCAGCGAGACCGGAGTGCGCAACACAACTGCCAGGACAAATGGTATGAAGAGTGCGTTGGCGGCGCACAGCGATGCTGCCAGATTGCGCGTCTCGAAGCGCGTCAGCCAACTTTTCTGGAGGTAAGCAAAGACACCGCCTGCGCCCAGCCCGAGCAATGCAATTGAAATTGTCAGGAAAGCAAAATGATAAAAGAGGACAACCGAAAACAAGCGGGTGAGCGCCAATTCCAGAAGTAATGCGGCGAAGCTGCTCAATCCGACGCCGGCCAGCAGCGCACGATTTCTGATTTTCCCAGTCACAGACGCTGGAAGCACGAGTGGAGTCTTGCTCATTGCGGATGATTGGGCGACAGTCTAACAGAGTGGGAGCGTCAGTTCTCCAGGATGACTTGTGCGATGGCTTGGTCGGCAGTGTGTGAGAGCGACAGCGCGACGTGAACGGCACCCAGTTTCGAAGCAACCTCCCCAGCCTTGCCGTGAAACGAAATCGTGGGACGGCCTCCAGGCTGCCGGCAAACTTCAATATCACGCCAGCGAACGCCACGGCTCCATCCAGTTCCGAGAGCCTTCATGGCCGCTTCCTTGGCGGCGAATCGCGCCGCATAACGCTCTACGCGATTGGCTTTGGAATCACAGTAGCGTCTTTCTCCTTCGGTGAAGACTCTGTGGAGAAAGCGGGCGCCGAAACGTTCTATGGCTTCCGCGATACGATGCACTTCCGCAATGTCGATTCCGGTGCCGACGATCATGCGGAATTAAGTTAGCACAGGAGAGTGAGACACATTAAAGCAGTCTATCTCCGCGATATAGGATTTGATCATCGACTAGGCGCGCTTCGGCCATAAGGTTATGCGGTTTGGCCGGACCGGTGCCGTCGATGTGCAGGACCTGGTGACCGTGGCCCACCAGCCAGTCCGAAACCATCATTCGGTGACAACGAAAATAAACTCGTTCCGCGCACATGTAGGCAGTTGGGGATTCGTCAGCCAGCTTGATCAGGGCTGCGATGGCCGCCCGAAATTCTTCGGTCAGCATGTAATCGGCATAATTGCGAAAACTAGGGCTGCGGAGGGCGATGTGCGGCGAGTCATCGCGGATTTTCTTGCGACGTCCGCCGAGTTCTTTCATCCACACGTATCGGATCGCGGCTTCGGGCAAAGTCTTTTCCAGGGATTCGCGATTGAAATGCGGCAAGCGACGCGACATGGGGAAAGAGCGGATGTCGACCAATGTTTGTATCGAATGGGCTCGGAGAGCTTCAAGAAATTCGTCGAGTGTGCGGGTGGAGTGGCCGATGGTGTAGAGAGTGGACACGGGGCGGGTTTTTGATTGTTGATTTTTGATTGTTGATTGTTGATTGTTGATTGTTGATTTCAGATCTGCTGCAGCGCCCACGCCACCGTCTCATCCTGCTCAGGAAAGACGGTGCGAAGGTCGAGTAGAACCTGAGCATCTTCCACTCGGGCAATGATCGGGGGAGCAGATGCGCGTAGGCGGGCTGCCAATTCGTCGGCGCTCACAGTCTTACTGGTGACAGCCAGCAGAGTCGTGGGAAGCGCGGCAGAGGGTGCGGCGCCGCCGCCGATGACAGATTCGCCATCCATCACACTTATAGATAATTCCGGACGCCTAATTTTCTCTGCAACCGCTTTCGCTCGTTTACCAATCTCGTCTTTTGATAGACGCATCATGTGCAGAACTGGGATCGCATCGTGATCGTGCTTCACGTAGGCAAGGAGTGTGGCCTCGAGGGCGGCATAGGTCAATTTGTCCACACGAAGGGCGCGAAAGAGTGAGTTGGCACGCATGCGGGCAATGAGATCGCTACGGCCGCTGAGAATGCCGGCTTGTGGACCGCCGAGGAGTTTGTCTCCGCTGTATGTCACTACGTCCACGCCAGCGCGCAGACTTTCCAGGACGCCCGGCTCGTCACTGACGCCAACCGAACGCAGATCGAAAAGTGCGCCGCTGCCGAGATCTTCCAACAAAGGGATATTGCGCTTGCGCGCCAATGCAACTAATTCCTCCACTCGCGGTTGCTCTGTGAAACCGGTGATCTGGAAATTTGAGCGGTGTACACGCAGCAGCAAGCGGGTCTTGTCAGTGACTGCGCTTTCGTAGTCGGTTAGGCGGGTGCGGTTGGTGGTGCCGACCTCTCGCAGAATTGCGTTGGATTTTGTCATCACCTCGGGAATACGGAACGAGCCACCGATTTCGACCAGCTCGCCACGCGAGACAACGACTTCGCCGCCCTCCGCCAGCGTGTTAAGTGCGAGCAGCACAGCAGCCGCGTTATTGTTTACTACGATGGTGGAAACATCCTGTGTGCCAGAGCCCGCTCCCGCAAGTTCTTCGCTCAACAATTTGCGGAATAGGCGATCAACGTGGATGTCGCGCCGACCGCGCGCACCTTTATCGATTTCGAATTCCAGATTCGAGTAATTGCCGACAATTTCCTTAAGGTGCTCAAAGGCGGAAGCTGGCAGCGGAGCACGCCCAAGGTTGGTGTGAAGAATGACACCCGTGGCGTTGATGACAGTGCGCAGGGAATAGCTAAGCGATTGTCGAAGTTCGCGCTCGACTGCGGACGCGATTCCGGAGAGAGCAATATCAATTCCGTTCGTATCCAGGTGTCCGGCGGTAATCTCGTCGCGTAGACGGGCCAGCACGCTGCGGGCGGAGTCCGTAACGGGCGCCTCCCCTGCCTGAGAAATGAGGTTGACCAATTCCGGGCTGTGCACCAATTCGTCCACCGAGGGGAGCTTGCGGTAGAGATCGGATTTGGATGAGGCTTTCATCAGGTAATTATCCCACGGGGGATTTACGAATTACGATTTTCGATTGACGATTGAAAACCGCAACTCCCTCCTTATCCCACTTCGACCAAGCCGTAGGTACGTTGCCAGCGTGTTCTCATGTGGCGCACGGCGTTGTCAATTTCTGCTTGAGTAATGTCGGGGTTGGGTCCGGCAAGGACGGCGGCAGCCTCGCGCTTTGCCAGTTCCAGCAGTTGACGATCACGGATGAGATTCGCCACCTGAAAGCTGGGCATGCCGGCCTGACGAGTTCCGAAGAATTCTCCTGGGCCGCGAACTTCGAGATCGAGTTCGGCAATCTTGAAGCCGTCGGTGGTGCGAACCATTGCGTCGAGGCGGCGCTCGCCTTCCTCAGAAACTTTGCCGCCGGTCATGAGAATGCAATAGGACTTGGCAGCGCCTCGTCCAATGCGTCCGCGAAGCTGGTGGAGTTGGGCGAGGCCGAAGCGTTCCGCATGTTCGACTACCATGACTGTGGCATTCGCGACGTCCACTCCCACCTCGATCACAGTGGTAGAGACCAGAAGATCGATTTCACCTTTTTGGAAGAGACGCATGACCTGATCTTTCAGTTCGGGCTCCATGCGGCCGTGCAAAACAGCTACGCGAAAGTCGGGAAAAATCCGTTTTTCCAACTCCTTGTACATTTTCATGGCGGCTTTGAGCTCGGACTCTTCTTTTTCCTCGATGACGGGATAGACCACGTAGGCCTGATGGCCGACCGCGATCTGCTTGCGGACGAAGTCCCAGACTTCTGCTGAGCGTTCATCCGATACGCGGCGAGTGACAATCGGGCTGCGTCCGGGCGGCATCTGGTCGAGGACGCTCACATCGAGATCACCGTAGAGTGTCAGCGCAAGTGTGCGTGGGATAGGAGTCGCGGTCATGACCAGCACGTCCGGCTCGGCATTCTCTGCGGAACTTCGATCATTCTCGGCGGACTGAAGAACCGATTTCCGATCTTCGCTTTCCGAGCTCTTCTTCATCAATTTGAACCGCTGTAGCACACCGAAGCGGTGCTGTTCATCCACAATCACCAAGCCAAGTTTGGCGAACTCAACTTTTTGTTCAATCAGAGCGTGAGTTCCGATGACCAGTTGGGCGTTGCCTTGGCCAATATGGCGGCGAATCTCGCGCTTGCGATCGTCCTCAAGGGAGCCGGTCAGCAGCACTACCCGGTAGCCGGCATTTTCGAGAATGCGGCGAGCGGAGAAGTAATGCTGCTGGGCGAGAATCTCAGTCGGCGCCATGAGCGCGACCTGATAGCCGTTTTCCATGGCGATGATGGCAGCTTCGAAAGCGACAATTGTTTTGCCGGAGCCGACGTCCCCTTGCAGCAGACGACGCATGGGAAACGGTTTTTCCATGTCCGAGGCGATCTCTTTAAGTACACGCTTTTGCGCTTCGGTGGGATGGAAGGGCAGGATTTTCTTGATAGCTTCGCGCACCCGTCCCTCGAGAGAAAATGCGATTCCGGTTTTGGTTTTCTGTTGACGGCGCTTTAATTCGAGGCCAAGCTCGAGAAAAAATAATTCCTCGAAGATCAGGCGAACATGGGCGGAAGTGCGGGACGATTGCAGATCGTCAAAACTTTCACCGGCTTCTGGCCAGTGAACTTGCCATAACGCTTCCCGCGGCGAAATGAGCGAGAGGCGGAGCCGCACGGCTTGAGGAATCAAATCGGGTAGGTCTGACGTCAGATTGTCCAGGGCGGTGCGGATGATGCGGCGGAACCAGCGCGATGTCAGCCGTCCTTGGCCGGCAGATTCGTAAATCGGAACGATGCGCCCGATTTCTAGTGAGTCAGCAGCCTTTTGTTCGGCCGCATCCGTGGAGCCGTCCTCGCTGGAGTCCCCCAGAATTTCAAATTGAGGTTGGATGAGCTGCAATGCGTCGCTATGGGAGTCTTCTTCCACTTTGCCGTAAAGGGCGACCATCTGTCCCGGCTTGAATTTGTCGCGCAGATAAGTGGCATTGAACCAGATGCACTTGAGCCGCGCTCTGCCCTGGCCGGCCGTCATCTGAAAAATTGGCATTCGTCGGGTGCGGAACAGTCCTGAAGTTCGCACCTCGGCAATCACGCTGGCCATTTCGCCTGGCCTTAATTCGGAGATTCCCTTGGGATTCAGCCGGTCCTCGTAGCGAAAAGGCAGATAATGAAGCAGCTCGTCCACGGTGTGGATGTCCTTGGCTGCCAGCATTTCGGCCAGCCGAGGCCCGATACCTTTTACGTATTGAACGGGGGTGGCCAGTTCCAGCATCTGAAGAGATGGTAGCAAAGGCGGCACTTGGCATTTAGCACTTAGCATTTACGGGCAGGGTAAGCGTTCGGCTAAATCCCACGGGCCAAGTGCCTGGGCCAGGAACTTTCGGTGGACAGACGCATTTAGCACGTTTGGCCGTCGAATTGAGATCTGAACAAAACTACAATGGCCAAATGCTAAGTGCTAAATGCTAAGTGCCGAATCTACCCCGGGCCGTCGTTCTGATCGGAGGTAAGCGGTGTCCAAACCCGCGATGACTAATTTCGTCCAGGCTTTGATCGCCGTTCTGGCGGGAAATGCAATTTACTTTATCCTGATTCCTTACCTGCCGCCGGGAGCGCGACACCTGCCGAACCATGTTGACGCAGGGTTGGCAGTTGATTTCTGGTTCTGCCTCGTTGTTTTCGGAATCTTCAAGACGGTTGCTGGACGCCGAAGAGGCGAATCCAGGCTGCACAAACGCTAGGAAGCTAAGCCTTCAGCCATCACGTAGTTACTTTGGACACCTCCGCTACCACGCCACCGCGGGGTAAAATTCGGCAGCTACATGCAAAAAATCGCCATTCTTTACGACGCCAGCCAGGCGGTATTGTCGACCTTTGATCTCGATGAAGTGCTGCAGCAGATCCTGATCATCGCGCGCGACTACTTCCACCTGCAGAACGTCGCTATCCTGTTGCTGGATAAGGAAGCGGACGAACTGTATCCCCGCTCTCAGATTGGATGGGACGCGGGGCATGACGCCGTCCGCCTGCCGCTGGGAACTGGGATTACCGGGTTGGCAGCCAGGCAAAAGCGTCCCATTTATGTCCCCGACGTGCGCAATGATCCGCGCTATGTTGAATCGGCAAAGAGCACACTCTCGGAGTTGGCAGTTCCTCTAATGGTGCGGGATGAGGTGGTGGGGGTGCTGGACTGCCAGAGCGAGAATGTCGACCATTTCGACAAGGAAACCATTGATCTGCTGACGCTTTTCTCGACTCAGGCTTCGATGGCGCTGCAGAACGCACGCTTGCACGCGCTGGAACGGCGACGGGCCCTGCAACTGAAGGCCATCAATGCCATTGCCCAACAGACAACCGCAGTGCTTGACCTGAAAGAATTGCTTTCCAAAGTATGTTCGCTGATCCAACATGCGTTTCAGGTATCTCACGTTTCGGTGCTCTTGAAGGAAGGGGAAGAGGACGACCTTTTCTTGCGAGCCCACCATGGCGACCTGACCCCCCGCATTCCGGAGGACGGGCGAGTTACCGCCGGCGCGGGATTATGGGGACAAGCCCTGGGCACGCGAAAAACCATGATCGAGAACGACGTAAAAAGCAATCCTAACTACATCGGGTTCTACGTGGAAACCGCTGCTCGTATGTGTATTCCGCTGGTTGCGTTCGGACAGACGCTCGGAGTGTTGGTTTTGGACAGTGCGCAGCGAGGCGCGTTTAACCCCAGCGACACACAATCCCTGGAATCGGTAGCCGATATTTGCGCGACTGCTATTCAAAATGCGCATTATGTGGAACGGGTCAAACAGCTGGCGTATCTGGACGGACTCACTGGAATTTTCAATCGCCGCTTCTTTGAGCTGCGCATTGCCGAAGAACTTGAACGGGCTAAGAGATTCGGCGCTGGTATGGCTGTGATCATGGTGGATATTGATCAGTTCAAGCGTTTGAATGACGAATTTGGACATCTGCTGGGAGACGAAGTCTTGCGGCAGGTCTCGTCCATCTTCTATCAGCAATTGCGTAAGTTTGATGTGGTATGCCGGTATGGGGGAGAGGAATTCGCCATTCTGCTTTCGCAAACTAATCCGGAACATGCGTTGGCCGTGGCGGAAAAGCTGCGTAGATCAGTGGAAATCTGGCAGTTCCCCGGAGTGCCCCGGCCAGTGACGATCAGTGCGGGGACCGCGGTCTATCCCGACCATGGGAGCACCCGCGACGAACTTGTAAAGGCGGCAGATGCGGGCATGTATGCAGCCAAGCAGGCGGGACGGAATCTGGCGCGCATGGCGCCGGGGCTTAGCATCGAGCACGCAGCAGGCAGCAGTTAGAGTCAGCACTTAGCATTTAGCACTTGGCATTTAGCCATCACAGGCTGGCGGTAGGTTCCGGTCAGATTGGTGCACATGATCGTTGAAGGGCTAAATGCTAAGTGCCAAGTGCTAAATGCTGCCCTTCAGATCTCGCTCAGCCCCTTCAGTTCAATTCGGAGTTCATTCTGCAATTCGCGCTGCTGATTGAGCAACTCTTTTTGTATTTCCTGGCCTTGTTTCTTGAGTTCCTGCTTTTGCTTGCACAATTCTTTGCTGGCGGTCCGGCTGGCCTGCCGCACGGCCAAGGCAATTTGCGGCCTTACGCGTGCGAGTTCGGATTGCATCTGGCTCAGATCAATTCGAGTTTCGGCATCGATTTCTGGCAGCTCGAAACTCTCCTCGAACAGATCGGAACGTTTGCGATCAGGCAGCGTGAGGCTCAGAGTCTGTGGTCTCTTGTCGCGAATTATGCCTATGCTGGCGATGTTTTCTTTACGGGCATTGAGAGCGTGACTGAAGTCGCCGACATCGTTGATGGTTTCTCCGTTCACTTTAATAATGACATCGCCGGCATGAAATCCGGCTTTTTCTGCGCGGCTGCCCTTTTCCACCGAGCGCACCAGCACTCCCTGACCGTTTTTAGCGCCGAAGAAATCTCCCAGTTGTGGAGTCAGGTTTTCCACCATCAAACCGCTTCGCGTTGAGGAATGCACCACCACAACCGAAACTGGGACATCCATGTCGGGAATCACAGGCATGGCCGGCATGGCGGGAACAGCTGGCATCGCGGGCATGGCGAACTTGAAGGGCTTTCCATTGAGCTCCATGGCAAAGGTTTTTTTACGATCGGCGAGCTGGGCTTTTAAAGTAAGCGGTTGCCCATTGCGGCTGATGCCGAGCGTTACCACCCGTCCTGGCGGAACCTCGCGGATCATGCGCCGGAGTTGCTCAACGCTTTCCACTGGAGTCCCGTTCAAATTCAGGATGACGTCGTGCTCTTTGATCCCGGCCTTGCCGGCAGGAGCATCCTGGTCCACTGTAGTCACTTCCACACCATGCTCTTCTTTCAGCTTGAGGTCTGCGAGCCGGTCGGGGGTGACATCACGCGTATCCACCCCGAGATACGAACTGCCGCCGAATAGATCGTCACTGGAGAATCCGTAAGCCTCGCTAGAGGGCTGAAAAGCTACCGCCCAACTGGCATAGGTCGCCACCAACAGAAGTGACAGGATGAAAATGATTGATTTACGCATGTTCGTACCTCTCCTCAGTAAAGCTGGCTAGCGATTGGTGCGGCGCAGCCAGATATCTCCGGTCGTAGTGCGCACTTTGAGCACGGGGCCGCCACCGTTTAAATTTCCTTCGCCGGTAATGGTTTTAGGTTCTCCCTCATCACCTTCAGTCATAATTTTAATCTCGGGAAAATCGGAGTGAATCTTGTGTCCGTTAGCCATCTCGATCGAAGCGCGAATGCTGATGTTCAAATTCGAAACCAGGTAGACGGTGATGTCGCCGGCCGAAGTTTCCAGAAGCGAGTCCGTGCGCTCCCCGGTTGAGGAAACGAATTTGGCCACAATGCCGCCGCCGCCCGTCTCGGCGCGGGCCGAGGGTACGCCGTTCAATTCGATGCTGCCTCCGCCAGTCTCCGCCCGCACGGCGCCTTTGGCTGAAGCCAGACGAATGCTACCGCCGCCGGTTTCCATCTCGACCGCTCCGCCAATATCTCCTAATTCAATGCTTCCGCCACCGGTCGTAGCCTTGAGCTGGCCAGCGCAACGCTGCACCTCGATGCTGCCGCCGCCGGTTTCAAGCACGGCTCCCTGCATCACCGAAACGACTCTGACGCTGCCGCCGCCGCTCTCAGCATTGATCTTTCCCTTCGCCGCGCTGACGTTAATGCTGCCACCGCCAGTATGCAGGTTCACATCCGCCCCCACTGTGCCGACCTCGATACTGCCGCCGCCAGTTTCCGCGCTGGCGCCGCCGCCAATGTCGTCGAAGTGGATGCTTCCGCCCCCACTGGTCGCATCCATGCGTCCCGCAATACCGTTGCCGACAACAGCGCCGCCGTCGGTCTCAATTTTCACCGACTCAATGTTGCGTGGGACATTTACGACAAAGTCACCGGAGAATTTTCGTGGGCTATTGCCTTCCCATTCGGCTACCAGGAAAGCTGTGTCTCCGCGAACGTAGGCGCTGATCTTGTAAGCTTCGAATTCGCGCCGCGCTTTGTCTTCCGACGATGTATAGGCGCGAGTATGAATCACGTAATTAATGGCTTGTTGCGTACCGCCCTGCACTCTTACTGAGCCGACGTCAACCTTGACCTTCAGATTGCGAGCGGCAGCCAGAGCGCCGGTAATCTCCTGTGCCCAGTTTCCGCCTTCGCGAAATACCCGGGTTTGTGGCTGCTGTGCCGTGGCTAGCGGCATAAGCATGATCAGCAGCGCTACGAGTTTGGAAAATGTCTTCAACTATTCCTCTTCTCTAATCAATCGATCTCGGGCAATTGAGCCAACACGCTGCGGGCCTGCGTGCGGATGTACGGGCTCTGGTCGTTCTGAGCTAACTTCTGCAGCACCACGCGCACGCTGCTGTCCGCGCTCACCGGCTCAAGCAGATGCAATGCCTGAATTCGCAGACCGGCGTTGGAATCGTTCATCAGCGACTCGAGGACGGCATCACGGACGCGGACGTCGTTCTTTACGTATGGGCCCAAAGCACCCAGGGCTTTCAGGCGCACGCCGGGATTTGCGTCGTAGCGCAAGCCATACATCAACACTTCACGAACGTGAGTATCGTCGGGTTTCTGGGTCAAGAGATCCACCGAATCCATACGCACTCCGGAGTTGTAATTGTTGCGTGCTGCGAACAACAGCAGTTGCTGGATGCGCTGGTCATTCAGCGATCCTTGCGCTTCCTGCGTGGAGACGGTTTGGTACTTGATGCTGATCTGGTTTGAGCCAGGCTCCTGGGTCACAGAGCTGATGCCGCTTATGGAGGCCTCAGTAGGCTGATTGGAGGAGGTCAGGGCGATAGGGCTCGGATGTCCATTGGCGCTGACGATTTTATAAGCGGCTCCGATGCCGCCGGCAAAACCTACGATGAAAATCACAGCCGCCAAGGTCGGAGAGAAACGGACTTGCCGCATCCAGGCTGCGGGATCGAACGTCAGGCGCTGCCAAAACCCGCCCTGCTCCGCAGTTTCCAGCGCTTCTTGAAGGCGCATGCGGGAAGCAGCCAGCAGATTGGCGGGCGGTTCCTCCACCGGAAACTGTGAAATCACGGCGTTGAACTTCCGGCTTGCCTTCAACTCAGCGGCGCAGTCGGCACATCGCGCCACGTGCTGCTCCAGTTCATAACGGGCGTCGTCAGCCAGTTCGTTATAGACGTAGAGCAGAATGTTTTCTTGAACCCATTCGCATTTCATAATTGCACCCCCGCTTTGGGGAATGGAGATTTCATCGCATGTCCGCCAGCGCACCACGCAATTTCTGAGTGGCACGGAACAATGTATTTTTGGCCGTTTCTTCCGTGGTATTCAATATCTCGCCCACTGTCCGCAACTTCAGTCCTTGATAATGCTTCAACTCGAAAACCATACGCTCCCGGGGAGTCAATCGGTCAAGGGCGTGATTGATTCGTTTGCCCAACTCCCGAGTCATCAGTTCGCGCTCAGGATTTGAAGCCGCGCGTCCGTCCGGAACCTGCTCCAGCACATCGTACTGCTCGCCTTGGGCATCTACTGCGACCGGGGCATCTTCCTTGCGTACCGTTCTTTTGCGCAAGTGATCCAGGCACAGATTGGTCACGATGCGATAGATCCAGGTGTAGAAGGAACATTCAAATCGAAAATTGCCCACGCTTTTGTACGCCTTCAAAAATGCTTCCTGGTAAATATCCTGAGCCTCGTGGTCCGACCCGGTCAGGTGCATCGCCAGCCGGAGCACCGCCCCGTCGTAATGCCGAACCAACTCCTCGAAGGCGGCGCGATTACCGCGCTGAGCTTCACGGACGAGTAGCGTGTCGTCAATCCGACCTAGCATTTGCCCAGCCATGTGGCCCCGCACTGAGGGGTCCTGGGATGCGCTGCCTTTT
>Ga0070697_100000969_pt1 | contig 21681 bp, 13 predicted proteins | sample KBSK1501metaG_FD_65475 | JGI IMG/M metagenome (GOLD analysis project Ga0070697, IMG submission 65475) | Corn, switchgrass and miscanthus rhizosphere microbial communities from Kellogg Biological Station, Michigan, USA - KBS K1-50-1 metaG | ecosystem: Host-associated > Plants > Roots >... | reverse complement strand
CGTCACTCGCAAGCTGTCGTGGCGCGCGATAAATGTGTTCAGGCTCCTTCGAAAAGCCGATTCATTCAGCTCGCCATGCAAGTGTAGGGAGAACGATTCATTGAAGCTGCAGTTCGCCTCAGTGCTGAGCTGGGCTGCCAAGAGGATTTCGAGTTGTGATTCTGTTAACGGAGCCTCAGTAAGGCGAGCTTGAACCACTGCCACAGGTTCGGCCTCCAATTCGGGTATCGGACCAGGCTCCTGTGGTTGGGGCAGAACGCCGCCATCTTGCATTTCAGCGATGGTCTCTTCGAAGGCGCGGACGATGCGATCGAGGTCGGCGTCCGTATGTTCGGTCGTCAAAAAACACGGGAAGTTCTCCAGGACGTGGATGCCTTTCTCGCGCAAGCTGTAAAAAAAGAGGCTGCCGAAGCGGAAATCCGGCGGGAAGCTGAAATAAAGGATGCTAGCGAATTGTTCGACGTGAGTCGGAACCTGATTTTGTTGCAGAAGCGCGTTCAGGCGTGCAGCGAGCGAAGCGGTCTGCGCCGTCAATTTTTCCTGAAGCGCGGGGCCGGATTGTTTGAGATGCAATAAGACAGCTTTGCACGCGGCCATCGCCAGCGGATGCCGCACGAAAGTGCCAGCCATGAACGTGACGCCGACTTCGGGATAAGAATCGTCGCCATATTGCCACATGCCGCCGTCGAGCGCGTCCATGTATTTGGCTTTCCCTGCGAGGACGCCGATGGGCATTCCTCCGGCAAGGACTTTTCCGTAGGTGGCGAGGTCCGCGCGAATATTAAACAGCGCCTGGCAACCTGCAGGATGCACGCGGAAGCCGGTAACAACTTCATCGAATACAAAGCAAGTATCGGAGGCCTCGGTAATTCTGCGAAGCTCTTTCAGAAATGCGACAGGCTGCAGATTTGGATGGCGGCTCTGCACTGGTTCAACGATCACTGCTGCGAGGTCTTTCGCGTTTTTGCGAATCCACGCGAGGGAGTCGTCGGTTCCGTATTCGAGCACCACCACATTGGCGGCTTTTTCGCGGGGAATGCCAGGGGCACTCGGGACGGAAAACGGTTGGCCGTTTTTCTTGAAGCCTTTCACCAGCACTTCGTCGAACATACCGTGGTAATCGCCAGCGAAAAAAACAATCTTGTTGCGGCCCGTGACGGTGCGAGCCACGCGCAGCGCAGCAGTCACGGCCTCGGAACCAGTGTTGCAAAAAGTCGCCCGCTCGTTACCCGTCATTTCGCAAAGAGCGGCGGCTACTTCGCCGGCAAGGATGGTTTGTGGTCCAATTTCGAAGCCCTCATGCAATTGCTTTTCGATCGCGGCCTCCACAAAGTCCGGACGGTGACCGAGCATGATGGGTCCAAAGCCATTCAGGATGTCTATGTATTCATTTCCGTCGATGTCCCACAGGCGCGAACCTTTCGATTTCGTGGTAATGATCGGATAGACCATCTCTTTCCACTGCACGCGGAAACCGGAGACGACGCGAGGATCGGCAAGAACGCCGCGGTACTGCTGGGTCTTGCTTTTTGAACTCGGCGTCTTGGCCGTGTACCGCGTAATCAAGTTGCGAATATATTTTTGTTGGCGCTCCGTAAGTTCATCGGTCGCACTTTTTTGCAAGGGTTTAAACGGTACGTAGCCTTTGAGTTCTTTCGCGTCTTCACTGAGCTTTTCAGCGCTCGAAGAAACATTCTTTGGTTGCGCTGGTGGTTGGAGGGGAATAACGTCGGCGGGGTTCGGAGGAGCGACCGTCGGAATCGGAGCGTTGCCCTGCACCGCGGCAAGCTGTTGCGTAAAGAGCTGATTCATCGCGCGCAACTGATCGCGGAGCAATTGCTCAATCGCGCTGGATGCTGCGGGCGGCGACGCGGCGGATATTGACGGTTGCGAAGGATTGGCAAGCACAGAAGGCACTGAAATCGCAGGAGGCGGCGGAATGGCGCGCGACACCGGAGCGGGCGCTGATTCCTGAAAAGCTTCGGATGGCAGCTTCTCGTCCAGGAAATTTCCGAGTGCTTCGATGGTTGAGAGATCGCCTAGCAATTGCCGGAAAGTAACCTTGATATTGAATTTTGCCTGCAGGGCTTGGGTAACTTGCGTGAGGAAGAGCGAATCGAATCCCAGGTCAAGAAATGTGGCGGCGTATTCGTTCGCGGAAATAGAAACGCCGGAAAGATCCTGAAAAAGTTCACTGAGCATTCCGCAAATTCTTAGAGCGCGCGGCACCGACGGGTTGGGGGATTGAGGCACAGGACTCACGGTTGAACTTTCCTCCGTTTTAAAAGTTTCTGCCGCATTGTTCATCGCGGCCTGCGATGCCTGGTACTCGCTGACGGCGTCACTGATTTGCGGCTCGAGCTCGGGGGATGCGAGCCAGAAGCGCTTACGTTCAAAAGGATAAGTTGGCAGCGATGCCCGGAGCCGTTTTTCACCGGAATGCACCGCGGCCCAGTTCAGAGGGACGCCCGCGAGCCACATTGCGCCGAGCGCAGAAGCCAGGCTGAGCCCATCGCCTTCGCCAGAAAAACCATCGCAGAGAGAAGAGATGATGCTGGTGTTTTGCGCGTTTAGTTTTTGCTGACGGGCAAGTGTCGCAAGCACGTTGCCGGGACCGATTTCAAGAAGCAAGCCAGGGCTTTTCAGCAGTTCCGAAACGCCTGCGGAAAATTGCACGGGACGGCGGAAGTGGCGGGCCCAGTAGCCAGGATCAGTGGTTTCAGCAGCCGTCGCCCAAGTGCCCGTCACTCCTGAAATGTAAGGTATGCGAGGAGCATTCAGTTTGGCGCCGCGAAGTCTTTCTGTGAACGGCGCGACGATCGGTTCCATCATCTTGGAATGGAAGGCGTGCGAAGTTACCAGTCGCCGCGAGACAATCCCTGCGGCCGTCAACTTTTTCTCAAACTGTTCCAAAGCCGAGTGCGCTCCCGCAACGACGGAAAGTGACGGGCCATTGATCGCTGCGAGGTCTAGCTGGGGTTCAGCCGCGAGACGTTCGCTTACTTCTTCCGCGGGCAATCTTACAGAAAGCATTCCGCCTGACGGCAAAGCCTGCATCATACGGCCGCGCGTTGCGACGATTGCGAGTGCATCTTCGAGAGTGAAGACTCCAGCCAGGCAGGCGGCCACGAATTCGCCAATGCTGTGGCCGAGCATCGCTTTAGGCTGCACGCCAAAGCTCATCCAGAGCTGTGCAAGCGCGTATTCGACTGAGAAAATCGCCGGCTGAGCGACGATCGTATCGGTCACACGGCGGCGTGCCTCTTCTGAAACAGCCTCCGCAGGATAGAGCAGCGCGCGAAGATCTTCGCCAAGCTGCGGTGCAAGAATTGCCGCACAGCGATCGATGGCTTCGCGAAAGACGGACTCTGAATCGTAGAGTTCGCGGCCCATGTTGGGGTATTGCGAGCCTTGCCCCGGAAAAAGAAAACTGATTTCCGGCGCAGCTCCCGAGTGGACACGATTTTGGACGCGCTTCGGATCGGGCTTAATGAGCGCGCGGACTGCGTCATGAGTGTCGCTTGCAGATATGGCGCGGCGATAAGGGAACGACCGGCGCCCGGTTTGCAGGGTCCATGCGGCATCGGCGAAATTGGTCTCGGGATGGCCAGTAAAAAAATGCGCAAGATTTGCTGTGGCTTTATCGAGTGCGGCCGCCGAACGAGCCGAAAGTAATAGCACTTGCGCGGGGCGAGCAGGCCTCTTCGGCTGAACGGCCGGTGCCTCTTGCAAAATTACGTGTGCGTTTGTTCCGCCGACGCCGAAGGCGCTCACGCCTGCACGGCGCGGAACGCCATTCGAGTCCCAGTCGGAGAGCCGTGTGTTCACCCGGAACGGACTATTGGCTAAATCAAAATTGGGATTCGGTTTGCGAAAATGCAGCGTGGGCGGGAGCTTCCCTGTTTTTACGACGTGAGCGGCGTGAATCAGGCCGGTAACGCCGGCGGCAACGTCAAGGTGTCCGACATTGGTCTTGGCGGAACCAACCACGCAAAACTGTTTTGCGCTTGTGTGAGCGCGAAATGCCTGTGTTAGCGCCGTGAGTTCGATCGGGTCGCCTAGAGGAGTGGCTGTCCCGTGCGCTTCAACGTAGCCGATGGTGGACGGATCGACTCCAGAAGCGGCATGGGCCAAAGCAATAACCTGGGCTTGTCCCTCGACGCTGGGCGCGGCATAACCCACTTTAGCGGAGCCGTCATTGTTGACGCCGAAGCCGCGAATCACCGCGTAGATATGATCGCCGTCGGTGAGCGCATCATCCAAACGCTTTAGCAACACAACTCCGCAGCCGCTTCCGAAAACAGTTCCCTGCGCGTCGGCATCGAAAGTTCGGCAATGTCCATCGGCGGAAACCATTCCACCTTCCTGATAGAGATAGCCCCGCTTCTGCGGTAGGGAAATGGAAACAGCTCCGGCCAGCGCCATATCACTTTGATAAGTGAGCAGACTTTGGCAGGCTTGAGTAACCGCGAGGAGCGACGTCGCGCAGCCGGCCTGCATGGTGAACGCCGGCCCGCGCAGATTTAGTTTGTAGGAAACGCGCGTGGCCAGAAAATCGAGACTATTGCCCATCATCGCCAGGTAATTGCCAACCTGATAGTCGCCCGTGAATTGTTCAATGAATCCCGGAGTGGCGCATAACTTGGCAAGGAAATAGGTCGACATGCTCATGCCAGCGTAAACGCCGATGGCGCCGGAATACGCGGCGGGATCGTAGCCGGCGTCTTCAAGCGCTTGCCAACAGGATTCGAGCATGAGGCGGTGTTGCGGATCCATTAATTCGGCTTCGCGAGGATAGATGCCGAAGAATTCTGCGTCGAAGAGATCGACATCATCGAGAATGGAGCGCGAACGGACGTAATTGGGCTGTTGCGCGAGCTGCGCAGCGTTTGGAATTTCAAGTTCCTCAACACGGAAGTGCGAGATGGCTTCGACGCCATTGAGTTGGTTCTGCCAGAACTCCGCGATGTTCTGCGCGCCGGGTAAGCGGCCGGCCATTCCGATGATTGCCACGCCGTCAAGGCGCGGTTCTTGTGATTCGGGCGCGCTCATGACGTCATTTCTCTCACCAGGCGCTTTTTCGAGAGCGCCGCGCGCTGCTTTTTGGCTTGTTCTTGCGCAGCGGTGAATGTCTCAATTTTGCAAGCTGATTCGCCTAGGTGGCGGGCCAATGAACGAACGGTGGCGTATTCAAAGAGATCGGTCACCTGAATTTCGCGCTGCAAGATTTTTTGCAATTGCGAGTGGACGGCAACAATTAGCAGTGAGTCTCCGCCCAAATCAAAAAAGTTTTCGTCCAGTCCGATGCGCTGGGTACCCAAAACTTCTTTCCACAAACTAGCAAGTCTTTCCTCAAGGTCTGTTCCCTTTCGGTGTTGCGAAGAAGATTCTTTCGCTTCGCTGAATGCAGGAAGCGCGCCGCGGTCGACTTTTCCATTTGGCGTGAGCGGAAACGCGTTCATGAATACGAAAGATGTGGGGAGCATGTATGCCGGAAGCTTTGCAGACAGGAATGCTTTCAGCTCCTCCGCGGGCGTCGAGCGCTCAGGATCGGAAACGTAATAGGCATGCAAACGCTTATTTCCGGCGGCATCGGTTTGCACTTTAACGCACGCCTGGCGCACCGCCGGATGCTGCAAAAGAACCGTCTCGATTTCGCCCAGCTCAATGCGGTGGCCGAGAATCTTTACTTGCGTGTCACTGCGGCCGAGAAATTCAAGCGTACCGTCGGGTTGCCAGCGCGCCAGATCGCCCGTGCGATAGAGACGCGCACCCGGACTAATGGAGAACGGATCAGCCGCAAACTTTTCCGCAGTCAGCTGTGGTGAATTCAAGTAGCCACGGGCAACGCCGTCGCCCCCGGCGCACAGCTCGCCAACTTTGCCGACTGGAACCAACTGAAACTCATTGTTCAGCAGATAGACGAAAGTGTTTGAAATTGGACGGCCGATTGAGACCGAGTCGGGAGTTACATCTCCGTGTCGCATCCGGTGGCAACAAGTGAATGTCGTGTTTTCAGTCGGGCCATAGCCGTTTATAAGAGTTAGATGAGGCAGATTTTCTAAAACTCGTCGAACGTGAGTGGAAGAGAGTGAATCGCCTCCCGCAAGCAGTTGGCGCAGTGGCCGCAAATCTTCCAGCCGCTGATCAACGAAAAGATGAAAGAGACCGGCCGTAAGCCACATCGTCGTCACTCTGTGCTTGCGGATGTGATCGCCAATTTCCTGCAGCGAAGGCGGTTGCGGCGGCATGAGCACGAGCTTCGCGCCGTGCAAAAGCGCTCCCCAGATTTCAAAAGTCGAGGCATCGAACGAAATCGGAGCCAGTTGCAAAAATACTTCATCCGGACCGAAGTGACAATAATTGCCGTTGAATACCAGACGGGTAATGGAACGATTCTCAACCATCACACCTTTCGGACGCCCAGTCGATCCCGAGGTATACATCACATAAGCAAGGCCGGAAGCTGTAGCGGAAGGTTGCGGATTCAGGTCGTCACCGTTGCGACCCTCAGACGGCAATTCGTCGAGCAAAATGGCGGATAGATTGCGATTCCCGGCGATCGAGGACGCAAAAACTTTCTGCGTCAACATGACCGAGACGTTTGTGTCGGCGATCATGAATTCGATACGTTCAGCGGGATAGGTCGCATCAAACGGAACGTAAGCGGCGCCAGCCTTTAGGATTGCGAGCATCCCAATAATCATTTCAGGTGAACGTTCCGCGCAAAGACCGACCAGCGACTCTGCACCAGCGCCCATGCGGAGCAGGCGATGTGCCAGCAGATTGGCGCGTCGATTGAGTTCGCCGTAGCTGACATCTACGCCGCGAAAGCTCAGAGCAACTCTGTCGGGAAATTCCGCGCTTACTTGTTCGAACAGAGCTGCAACGGTTTTTTCCCGGGGATAGTCGGTGCGCGCACCTGCCCACTGATCGAACGGAGGCGTCAGCCTTTGCGTCGCAGGTTGTTCCGTCGCGATGAGACGGTTATCAGTCATCGCGGCTGGCCCGCCAGTTCCGCAGGCCGTCGTTGCGGCAAAAGGATTTCCTTTTCACCGAAGAGCCGCTCGGCAATGATTCCCCGGCTCTGGCAATCTTCGATCAGGCGATTCGATTCGACGATGGGCTTGGATGTTTCCGTGTATTTCACGCTCATCACGTAGTTCAGCCAGGGTTCCTGGCCCATCGCGTAGACATATACCTCCTTGCAATGGAATTGATCGACCATCGCTTTTGCGCGTTCGAAATCGGAACCAGCCAGGCGCCGCGAATGGTCTTTTTGGCGCTCGATGCGCTGTGTGACCAATGGGCCATAAATCCAGCTCATCGGCGCACCGTTACATTCCATCCCGACAAACAAAACGTCCACGTCTCCAGTTTGTTCGTGCACATGTTTGTAGAGTTGCGGTTCGATGTTGCAGGAATCCGCAGCGAAGAGCAGGCTGTTGCCGTTGGCTTCCACACGCCATGCCGCTTTTGTCTGGACGTTCAGGTCGCCATGCTCTCCCAGGAAAGGCAGCGCCATGATGGAACCCTTTTCGAATGGAATGTTTTCCATCTCGCCAAGCTCAATCACGTTGTGGAAACCACACTGCTTGAGCAACAGGCGCAGCGAGGGATCTTGAAGGGCGCCACCTCCATTGCGTGGAACCACTATGTTGCGAATGCGATGGCGCAACTGCAGCAGCGTTTCAAAGAGAATGTGGTCCTGGTGATTGTGTGTAATGAGAACGTAATCGATTACCGGCGGCAAATCCTCGTAGGCATAACGGGAGATATCGCTCTCATAGGTGTAGCTCAAAACGGGATCAAGAAGAATGCTGACTCCCCCGGTTTCCAGCAAAATGCAGGCGTGCCCGAAATATCTCCAGCGCGCGCCCGGACCTTCATACTTGGCGTAGGGTTTCGGAGGCTCGGAAGTAAAGAAACTTCGAAATCGCTGTGCCGCTTCGCCTTCAAGAGCAAAGGCGTCTCTGATTTCCTCAAACGGTGCAGGCGTGCTCTTCATCTGAAAGAGTTGATCGTACTTTTCGCTGGCAAACGGGAAATTGAGTTGCACCGAATTTCCATTGCTGAGCCGAGGTGTACTTAAAACGAAGGGCCTGTCATCCCCTGAAATTTCCGAGAGCACCACGCTCTGCATCGAAGAGTCGTAAAAAGGGCTACGGTAGAGCAGGGGCTCAATCAGGCGAAACGATGGTTGATTGTTAAGGTCGTACACCAACTCAACGTATCCTTGCAGCGCGTTTGGGACTTCGGCATATAAACTTTCAAGACTGAAACCCGCAGCTTTCCGCCGGAGCATTTCATCGAGTTCACTGAGGGCGCTAGAAAGCTCCAGTAACTTGCTGCGATCTCGCAGGGTACGGTCGCGAAGTTGTTTGACGCCTTCGACGGCATCGCCGCCGACGTCCATAAATGGACCGCCGAGTAGAGCGGGATTCTTGACCGCTGCGGCGTGCGTCTCCGGCGCGGCGATATAGGAATCCATAATGCGAAGGTGGCGTTCGGTAAGATTACGCGCGGCCGTAGCTGGTGGAATCAAATGCGCCCAGACGTACCAACCGTCCACCAATGGCTCGGCCATTACATTTGTGCGTAAGAATAAATTGTCGCTCTTCATGTCGCTGCGCCAACCTGCCCCAAGAGTCGACCTTAAATCTGAGCTAGCTTCAGCGAAAGCGTCGAACCAGACTAGGTTTGAACTCGACCAGAACACTCAAAAAGGTGCAAGTCGTGGGCCACTTCATTACCGTCCTATGTCACTGAAAATAGGGTTCTTGTGCGATAATTTGGGCATTTTTCGCTGGGTGACATAGCCTATCAAGTGGATGTGGGGAAACTTTTTTCCTACATTTCCCAACTCAACAGAGTGCCGCTTTGTCAGAATGTCATTTTCGAGCGATGTTACGATCTTGTTCGGCCATGCCAAAGGGAACCCGATTATTATATCTAATTGATAATACAAGACTTGGTCGCCAAAACGGAAGTCCCTCATGGAACACGCACCCCGCTTTTGGACCCAGCGTGGGAACCTTCTGGGTTAGACTGCCCTGCAGAGGTAGCTACAGAATGGAATGGATACCTACGAAAGTGAATCCTCTTCTTGCAGCAGGCGAACTCCACGTCTGGCGCATCCATCTTGCAAACCTCGAGGCCAAATCTCACGAGCTGCGTGCAATTCTAAGTGTGGAGGAAAAGTCTCGCGGCGATAGATATATTCGTCCCGCAGATGGTGCCAAATTTGTCACGAGCCGGGCCGCGCTGCGCCTAATTTTGGCTGGGTACCTCGGTCAAAGGGCCGATCGAGTGGTCATCAAGACCGGCGAATTTGGAAAGCCATACGTCCCTAAGCCAATGAATTATAACGGTTTACAGTTCAATTTGTCGCATTCCGGAGAGCTTTGTCTGGTAGCGGTAAGTTATGGCAGAGAGATCGGTGTTGATGCAGAGAAAATTCGGAACGACGTGGCCGTGCAGGATTTGGCGACAAGGTATTTTGCCTCGCCGGAAATTGCTGAACTGGAGGCACTGCCCAACGAATTGCGTGTACTAGGTTTCTTTCTTTGCTGGACTCGCAAGGAAGCCTACGTCAAGGCCAAGGCGGCTGGACTTCAAATACCCTTGGACCAATTTTCAGTATCGCTAACGCCCGGTCGACCAGCGGAGATCCAAGGTGCCGAAACAAATGGATGGACAATCCGATCGCTTGATCCCGGAGATGGTTACGTTGCAGCGCTGGTGACTGAGACTGGCATAGATTCCGTAAGATACTGTGATTACATGGGTTAAGAGAAGCGTATCACATCTCCAGCAAAGCGCCTCGGATCTCAAGATGCACGGCATGAAAATGAGCTGGTCTATACGGCAGTACAGGTATCGAAAATACTCCGGTAATCTGTGCGTTTCCTTCAGTAAGACTTGTGTTTACAGCGCGTTGAGATCTTTCCAGGGGCCGGAAGAAAACTTCCCTATAAGTCCGGAACGGGTTTGCAACAATAGGGCAGGGGTTTTCTCTCGTCACCAGAATTCGGCCATGATCAATTGGCAAAACACGAGACCCATTCCAGTAAACATAACATTTTCAGCAGGATACGTAAAGTAGCAATCGCGCTCCGATGAGAATTTGGGGCCGACCGTTCTGGCAGGTGAATTGCCCATACGATGAGGGTCCTCGTACCAATGGGGGTTTTGTGGCGGTAGCCCATCGCGGGATTGAATTGTAAGGCATTCTTGGAGAAGGCATTGAATCTGGAGACTTCTTCGGCACATTCAGTTAGAGGGCTGCCTTGGTATGCGTTGCAATGCTGGGTTCGCAAGGAATCCTTGATTGTGGCTCAGTTGGAGGCGCAGGGCTTTGAATGCTTTCTGCCGAAATATAAGAGCCTGCGTGAATGGTCTGACCGAAAAAAGGAAGTCGAGCAACCGCTTTTCCCGGGCTACGTGTTTTGCCGATTTGAATATTCGCAGCGCCGCCCAATTGTAATTACTCCGGGCGTTTTGCAGGTCGTGGGATGTGGACGTACGCCGACGCCCGTGGAAGAGCGCGAGATCGAAGCGATCCAGTTTGCGATTGCCTCGGAAGTGCCTAGCCAGCCCTGGCCGTATCTTGCGATCGGAGAACGGGTGAGGATCCATACCGGAAGGCTAAGTGGTCTGGAAGGAATTTTGGTTAACTTCAAGGGCAATCACCGGGTTGTTCTATCTGTGTCGTTGCTGCAGCGTTCGGTAGCACTTGAAGTGGACCTGGCGTGGGTCGCTTCTCTGGAAAAGAGAAACGAAATGCAAACTCAGCCAATCACGACCGGGGCCAGTGTCCGAGTCACCGGATAAGAACCTGCGAGTTTGAACGAGCACTAGAGGATAGTGAAAGACAGGGCCATGAGTGTACTGAGAACAGATTTACAGGCAAAAGAAAGCATCAAGCGACTCAATACAGACGCGCACATGACGCTTGAAAAGGGCAGCGTATCTTCTGGTCGTATCGTTCTTCATGAGGATGCGTTTGTGTCCATGTTGTACCTTGAGCGCCGGCGCGCGGAACGCGCACAAAAACGGTTTGTGCTGATGCTGGTCGATGTAAAAACCGCAATCTCAGACGGACAGAAAAACCGCACGTTGGCCAAGGTGACGAACGCCCTCCTGAGCGTTACCCGGGAAACGGACATTGTAGGCTGGTATCTTGAGGATCATCTGATCGGAGTTATCGGCACGGAAGTCGGGACTGCAAAGCCAAAGACCGTACAAAGCAGAATGTTGGAGAAAGTAAGAGCAGCGTTCATCGCAGCCCTGACACCGGAAAAGGTATCTCAGATCACGGTGTCGTTCCATTTCTTCCCAGAGGAATGGGAAGAGAATGGCGCGGATCATTCCGCGAATATCACGCTGTACCCGGATTTGTCGCGCAAGCAGGAATCCCGCAAATTTGCGTTAGGTGTGAAGCGTGCAATGGATGTGATTGGCAGTACGGCTGCCCTTGTGCTGCTCTCGCCAGTTTTTGGCGCCGTGGCGCTTGCCATTAAGCTTACATCGAAGGGTCCAGTGCTCTTCAAACAGGAGCGTTTGGGCCAGTACGGAAAAAAGTTTACAGTTCTGAAATTCCGTTCGATGCACACCGACTGTGACGCCAAAATTCACGAAGAGTACGTCAGCCAGTTCATTGCCGGGCAAGTAAAAGGAACTGCCAATGACTGTGAAAAACCGGTGTTCAAGATCCAAGAAGATCCAAGAGTGACGCCAGTGGGACACTTCTTGCGAAAGACAAGCATCGACGAGTTTCCACAATTCTGGAATGTTCTCGTCGGCAACATGTCGCTGGTTGGACCACGTCCGCCGGTTGCGTATGAATATAAAGCTTATGACCTGTGGCATCGCCGCCGCGTCCTGGAAATCAAGCCTGGGATCACCGGGCTGTGGCAGGTGGAAGGACGCAGCCGCACGCGATTCGACGAAATGGTGCGCCTGGATCTGAAATATGCGCGCGGCTGGTCTATCTGGCTGGACATCAAAATTCTTCTGCAAACACCCGGCGCAGTTTTGACGGGTGAGGGCGCTCACTAAAGTCGTCTACTCCTTTCCGCTGAATAAATTCATCGAACGCCCATGGAAGCAAGCTGCTAGTAGCAGTAACTGCCGATTTGAACAGCGCCCTCTTTCCCCGGAGAGGACGTAACTGAACGGTGGACGAAGCTGCCTCGTGAACACTGCGGATTTGGCGACTGAATCCCGCAAACAAACCTGGCTAGCGCGCCGTTCAAACCTCAAGGAGCCTTATGATCAGGATTGGTGTGATCGGGTACGGGTATTGGGGACCGAATATCGTCCGCAATTTTCACGCGCACGAAGGATCGGAAGTGGTCCTGGTTTGCGACAAGAGCACCAAGTGCCAGGAACGGCTCCACAAAGCGCACCCATCCATCAAATTTACGAAGGACGCGAATGACGTCCTAAAATCGCCGGACATTGATCTCGTCGCTGTTGTAACTCCGGTGTGGACGCACTACGAGCTGGCGAAAGCGGCGCTGGAAAATGGCAAGCACATTTTCGTAGAAAAACCCTTCACCTGCAGCACCCTGCAGGCGGAAGAACTGGTTGAGCTGGCAGACCGCAAGAATTTGAAAATTATGGTGGATCACACGTTCCTGTTTACCGGAGCGGTCAAGAAGATTCGCCAGATGGTGGACGACGGCGAGCTCGGCGATCTGTACTACTACGATTCACTGCGGGTGAATCTGGGATTGTTTCAGCACGACGTGAACGTCATCTGGGATCTGGCGCCGCACGATCTTTCAATCATGGACCATGTGATCAAGGAAAAGGCTGAGGCGGTTGTGGCCACAGGCGAAAAACACTTGAACGGTGTGGAAGATATCGCTTTCATTACGGTTTATTTTCCTAAGCGCATTATCGCCCACATCAATGTGAACTGGCTTTCGCCCGTAAAAGTGCGCACCACGCTGATTGGCGGGGAAAAGAAAATGCTGGTTTGGAACGATTTGGAAGCTGACGAAAAAATCAAGATCTACGACAAGGGTGTGAGCATGGCCACAAACCCAAGCAACTTGCACCAGTTGCTGGTCAGCTACCGCTCGGGCGATATGTGGGCGCCGCAAGTCGAACAGATCGAAGCTTTGCGCGCCGAAACGGGGTATTTCCTAAAATGCATCGAAGGAAATAAAACACCATTCAATGACGGTGTAAACGGATTGCGAGTCGTCCGACTACTGGAAGCGGCGGAAAAATCTGTCAGCCAACGAGGAGAGTTGGTGACGCTGTGAACGAGTTCGTTTCGATCGCTCCTACCGTAAAATTGGGCAAAGACGTAAAGCTCTCGAAATTTATCAATCTTTACGGATGTGAAATCGGCGATGAGACCAAGATTGGCGCCTTTGTCGAAATCCAGAAAAATGCCAGCGTGGGCAAGCGCTGCAAAATCTCCAGCCACACCTTCGTCTGTGAAGGGGTCGAGATTCAGGACAATGTATTCATAGGCCATGGCGTAACTTTCATCAACGATTCCTATCCACGCGCCACCTCTGCTTCGGGCGAATTGCAAACGGAAGCCGACTGGAAAGTGGAAAAGACCGTCATCAGCAAAGGCGCATCCATCGGTTCCGGCTCAACGATTCTGAGCAATATCACTGTCGGCGAAAATGCAATTGTGGGCGCGGGCAGTGTGGTGACCAAGGACGTCCCGGCAAGCGCAATCGTCGCGGGCAATCCGGCAAAAGTTTTGCGATACATGACACGGGAGAAAAAATAACTGCAATGACGCGCACACGAGAGTCCCATTTCTCGACCTGGTAACGCCACACCACGCGCTGAAGGCCGAGCTTATGCTGGTGGTGAGATCGTTACAAAGTTAGTCTAGGCGCCTGTCCGAAGAATAATCGCCGACCGATCGCGAAAAGGACTTGCGTGTCAATCGCAATCAAATCGACGCTCCGTTGCATTTCTGCAGGGTTGCACCTCGAGAAGCTGTCGCCGATCTTAGAGCGCGTAGCATACTGGATGCGTTTCTCTCGCTGGTATGCCGATAACAGGACGGAATCGTTCGAGCCCTACATCTACGAAAGGCGCTACGAGCTCTATGAAAAACTTATCGAAAGCGAACAACTCAATCGCGTGCCGCTCGATTATCTCGAATTCGGTGTCTATAAGGGAGAATCGATCGAATGGTGGACCAGACACATCAGTGAGCGGCAGTCGCGCTTTTTCGGATTTGACACCTTTGAAGGTCTTCCCCGAGACTGGAATTCAAACGCCAAGGCCGGAACGTTCGCCACTGGAAAAATCCCGCAAATAAGTGATGTCCGCTGCCAAATGATCGTCGGGCGCTTTGCGAAGACCGTGCATGAATTCCTGTCGAGTTATCAGCGGCGCGAACGGATTCTTGCCCACCTCGACGCCGACATCTATAGCTCCACAATCGTCGCGCTTACTGCAATATTTCCTTACCTGCAGCCCGGCGACCTTCTGATGTTCGATGAATTCTCATCGCCGGTCGACGAGTTTCGCGCTTTCCAGGGATTCGTTAGCTCCTTTGAGGTCCGTTATCAGATAGCTGGTTCAATAAACAATTTCAATCAAGTTTGTTTTCGAATTCTTTGATGCTATGCCAACCCCCGCCGCTGTCGACCTTCGGAGGATTGCAGCGATAGGTCGATGCTTCCGGGGGAACGCTTGATCGGTTCCGGCTCAATGATTCTAAGCAATATCACTGTCGGCGAAAATGCAATTGTTGGTGCGGGAAGCGTTGTAGCCAAAAATGTTCCGGCAAACGCCGTGGTAGCGGGAAAATCCGGCAAAACTTTTGCGATACCTAAAAGAGGAGACGAGCTAACTTACATGACAAAGATAACAAAGGTTCCATTTCTCGATCTCGTGACGCCCCACCAGGAGTTGAAAGCGGAGCTCATGCAGGTGGTAGAAAAGGCGCTCGGTAACGCGGGTTTCATCGGCGGCCCGATGGTGGAGGATTTCGAGAAGGAATTTGCTGAGTTCTGCGGCACGAAGTATTGCGTTGGCGTGAACAGCGGAACCGATGCGTTGCGGTTTGCCTTTATGGCGGCGGATGTGAAGCCCGGCGAGATCATCGTTACCGTCCCGCACACATTCATCGCCACAACTGAGGCCATTTCGCAAGTCGGCGCGCACATTGCGTTCGTCGACATCGACGAGAAAACCTACACCATGGATCCAGAAAAGCTGCGCGAATACCTGGACGAGCGCTGCCGCTTCGACCAGAGCCGCGGCAAGCTGATCGAAAAGGCCTCGAATCGCGTGGTATCAGCGATTGTTCCAGTTCACCTTTACGGCCAGACGGCGGATATGGATCCGATACTGGAGCTGGCCGACAAATACCATCTTGTGGTCGTCGAAGACGCTTGCCAGGCGCACGGCGCCGAATATTTTTCACGAAAAGAAGGTATCTGGAAGAAAGCCGGCACCATGGGCCGCGCTTCCGCGTTCAGTTTTTACCCCGGCAAGAATCTGGGAGCTTGCGGCGAAGCGGGATCAGCGAACACCGACGACGAAGCCATGGCCAAGCGCATGAAGATGATCCGCGATCACGGCCAGGCCAAGAAGTATTACCACGACATCGAAGGCTACAACGGCCGGCTGGATTCCATTCAGGCCGGATGGCTCAGCGTGAAACTGCGCCATCTCGCAAGATGGAATGAATCACGGCGGCAATTGGCGCACCGCTACCACGAATTGCTTGCCAACTCGAGGGACTCGGTGGTCGTTCCGCAGGAAGCCGAATGGACCAAGGGCGTCTATCACCTGTATGTCGTTCGCGTGCAGGATCGCGAAGCACTGCAGGCCCATCTCGCGGAAGCGGGAATCGGAACCGGCATTCATTACCCGATTCCGCTCCATCTGCAAGAGGCATATCGACAGCTGGGATACAAAAAGGGTGATTTTCCGGTTACCGAGCGGGTGGCTTCGGAAATCGTTTCTCTTCCGATGTTTCCGCAACTCCAGCCAAACCAGCAACTCGAGGTCGTCAATAGGGTGCGGGAATTCGTGGCTGCCAGAGTCCCGACGGTCCGATAGCCGGAGGTCGTAGCCGGGCAGCCGGATGCAAACCGGCCCAATCGAAATTCCCTCTACCGTCGACCGCGGGCAGGTTTTCCCGTACAAGGCAGTCTCACAAACCAGTTAGCTTCGGCGTTCCATGTCACGAATCGATCGGCTTGCTACAATCTATTTTGGTCGTCCGTTTGCCCGACTCTTCGGACCAAACGGAGGGAGCTGTGTGCCTGTTTTGATGTATCACAGCATTTCCGAAAATCTTTTCGGCAAGTCGCATCCGTACTACCAGATCAACACAACGTCGGAAGTTTTTTCTCAACAGATGCGCTGGCTTAGAAACAATGGCTATCGGACACTCGACACAAATGAATTGCTGCGAGGCCTGGAGAATCGTGAGGACCTTTCGAAGACCGTAGTCATCACCTTCGACGATGGGTATCGTGATTTTTATACAGACGCTATGGATGTAATGAAGCAGTGCGGATTCACGGCCACCATCTACCTCGCCACGGATCGCATTCAAGATAAATCCTTGCGTATCGAAGGCGTCGAATATCTAACCTGGCGAGACGTCCGCGAGCTTCAGCAGGAAGGAATCCGCTTCGGATCGCACACGGTCACACATCCAGATATGCGGTCCCTCGGACCAGAACAGATTGAGTACGAGCTTGGCTGCTCGAAGGAAACAATGGAGGACAAGCTCGGCGTGCCGGTGGATTCTTTCGCTTATCCCTTCGCTTTTCCCGAACATGACAAGATATTTACGCACTATCTGGAAGACGTGCTTACCAATTGCGGATTTGAGAATGGAGTCTGCACCATCCTTGGAAGAGCTTCCCTGGCAAAGAATAAATTCTTCCTTCCCCGGATTCCTGTAAACACCTGGGACGATGAGCGATTTTTTGAGGCAAAGATTGAAGGCGGCTATGACTGGCTTCACTGGGTGCAGGCTTTAAAGAAGTCCTTTGACAAGAATCGTCCGCTGATGCAAAGAGCGAGTTGCGGCTAGTCACGGTTATGGGAAGAAGTTTGGCTAATTTGCCGTTGGGAATTCCCTTCGTGGTGGGCGCGTAAGGCCGGCCAGCACGGGTTCTAGATCTGCTTGTACTCTTCAGAAGAGTAAGGACTTGCCTAGGAGCGGTTGGCTGGATTGGTTAGAGTCTGGTGCGTAATTTGCTTCGAAGGATAGAGGAGTAGTCTGCTTCGTGCGTTTTAGAAGAGGGCCGGTGTTTGCGGTCGGCCCGGAAGCGGACGCGGATTTGCCAGTTAAAGTGCCAGGTTCGGGTTCCCTTCGATCTACCGCGACCGAGCATGTTTGGTTTGCGAGAACCTGTTTACGGCATATCCTGTGAGGCGCTGGAATGAAGCGGATCGATGATTTCGGGGAGACAACCGTGGCACCGACCATAGTCAAACAGAGTCAAGCGCAAGACGAGCCCGGCAATTTGCAACTGTCCATCGTGGTGCTGTGCTGGAATGACTGGAAGGTCCTCAAGGACTGCCTCGAGTCTATTTATCGGTGCACACATTCGATCCGTCTTGAAGTCATTGTGTCTGACAACGGTTCGACCGACGATTCCATTGACCAGGTGCGGCGAAACTTTCCGCTGGTCAGGGTGATTGAAAATAATCGCAACCTGGGTTTTGCAAAAGGAAATAACGTTGGAATCCAGGCGGCCCGTGGCCAGTACATCCTGATTTTGAACCCGGACACGATTATTCATGAAAATTCTTTAGACCGCTGGATTTCTTTTGCGGAGCAGCACCCCAAAGCAGGTGGGTTCGGCCTCAGAGTCCTGAACCCGGATGGCTCATATCAAGTCTCTGCTCGTCCGTTCATGTCGATCCGTGGCGAGTGGATTGCAGCTCTCTATGCCCGCCCGCTGGGGTTGGTGTCGGATGCGTTCCGTTCGGACACCTACGTTGGCTGGCACGGCGATTCGGAGCGCGAAATTGACTGGCAGTCAGGCTGCTGCGTAATGTTCCGTGCGGATATCCTGAAGAGCATCGGCGGTTTCGACGAACAGTTCTTTTATCAGTGCGAGGAAGTGGATCTCTGCCTCCGTGTCCGGCAGGCTGGGTATCAGATACTCTTCACTCCGTCGGCGACGATTACCCATTTAGGCGGTCAATCCGTGAGGAAATTCCCGATCAGATTCGAGATCGAGAAACTTCGCAATCGATATCGCTATTTTTACAAGCACTTCGGGGCGGCAGGTGCACGAGATTTTCGCCGGGTCGAAATCGCGCGATTGCGTGTGCGGCAGGCGCTGTACAGCGTGCTGCGTATCGTAAGCTCTGACCAACTTCTGAATACCAGACTCGAAACCTACCGGACCGTCATCCGGTGGAATAAGCTGCTGGATCCCGTCCGTTTTGTAGAGCAAGGCGAAGAACCGGCCGTCGGAGTTAACACCGTACAGCAGGCATCTTGAGACTCGGCATTCGGCGACGACTTCTAGAAAATATCGGAGGATAGGAATGATGCAGACAATGCTGGTGACCGGTGGAGCTGGCTTCATGGGGTCACATGTTTCAGAACATCTTTTGCGCGCTGGCCACAGGACTGTAGTCCTGGACGATTTGAGCGGCGGGTTTGAGGAAAACGTACCTGCAGGCGCGATCTTTGTGAATGGTTCAATCCTGGACCACGAACTTGTGAATCATCTGTTTGAAAAGTATCAGTTCGATTGTGTTTATCATCTTGCGGCATACGCTGCCGAGGGCCTGAGCCATTTCATAAAGCGCTTCAATTATTCCAACAACCTGATTGGTTCAGTGAACCTCATCAACGCCAGCGTGAATCACAATGTGAAAACCTTCGTTTTCACGTCGTCGATCGCAGTTTACGGTGCCGGCCAATCGCCAATGACCGAGGACATGATTCCGGTTCCGGAGGATTCCTACGGAATCGCCAAGCTGGCCGTCGAGCAGGAACTCCGCGTGTCCCACGAGATGTTTGGCCTGGACTACGTTATTTTCCGCCCTCATAACGTTTACGGTGAGCGTCAGAATATTGGCGATCGATATCGAAACGTGGTGGGCATTTTCATGAACCAGCTACTCGGGAATGAACCCATGACGGTGTTCGGCGACGGCACTCAACAACGCGCGTTTACTCACATTGACGACGTAGCGCCGATTATCGCCCAGAGCGTGGAATACGCCGCGGCAAAGAATCAGGTTTTCAATGTTGGAGCCGATGTCCCGCACACCGTGAATAAATTGGCAGAAATCGTGTCCTCTGCGATGGGAAAACCCTGTAGGAAGGTGCATTTAGACCCACGCAACGAGGTGAAGATCGCTTTTTCTGACCATGGCAAGGCCGAACAGGTCTTTGGCAAAAAAGAGAAGACCTCCCTCGAAAATGGCGTGCAGGCAATGGCCTCCTGGGTGCACCAGCACGGCGTCCGGGAAAGCAGTATTTTCGAGAACATTGAAATCGCGAAAAAAATGCCGCCGAGTTGGGCCAAGGTGATCAGGCCCCAATTCGCCAACCGGGATTGATTCGGGCAAGAGCGCTCGCACTGGTACGGGCGGCATCCCATCCAAATGTTGCGATTCCTCGCGAGTTGGCCCACACCTCCCGCTCGGCGGTTGTCCGCCTGAGTCTCCATCTAGAGGTTTTTTTTCGTTTTCACCGTGCAGTCGTTGTCCGCAACGCGAAGGTTTGTCAAACCGAGGGATCGCCCGCTCCGGCAAGCGTAGATCAGCTGTCTACAACACCGGATCCCACCGTTTGCATGTAACTGAGGCCACGCAAAGTTTCATCCAAGAAACGCTATGTTTGATTTCGACAAATACGAACGCCGGTTGCACAGCGAAGAACCTGCCGCTCCTTCTTCTCAATACCAGCCTGTCGCAAACTCTGACGTCAGCGCCATGTCTCAACTGTTTTGGGGAGAACATTGCGTCGAGTGCGCCGCTCCTTCCTGCTATGAAAGTTGCGATCTGTACCAGCCGCGGCCGGACAAGCGTTGCAGACGGTTTACCTACGGCTCATTCAAGAATCGGAATTTCCACAGTCTCCGCGGATATGGCGTCGAAATCTCCTTCAAGAAATGGGCGAAAATTGAGGCTGCCGGACGACTGATCTTAGCTCCGGTTGCTGCGGTTCTGTTGCGGGAGAAATTGATCGAATGGGCAGCGCCGGTTGCCGACCTTATCGGGAAGGTGCTCGGACGGATCACGAAAAACGACAATTGGGACAGCATTACTTATCTGCTCCTGCAGCGGCTGGCGCGGCGTACAAGTTCCAGGGATCAGGCCACACCAGTCCCTGATGCTCTACTGATCGAAGTCTACAACCCCAGCGCGGAAACCGTCCGCATGCAGTTGAATATTCTGCCGAAAATCGAAGTGGAAAACGGCGCAAAAACGTTGGTGCGCTTGCAGCCATCGTTTGTGACCACGCTCAGTTTCCCGACCGGGTATTCGCGCCACGAGATCGCGGCTTCGCGATTCCAGTCCGTGGCTGCGCCCGGAGGGCTGTTCACTATCTCGATGATCCCCGAGGCCGATAATAACGCGAGACTGGTTTTCCTCACCGCAGACTTTGTCAAATTCGCGGCTCAGCCGGTGGCAGAGAAAGGCGCAAACAAGATCAAGTGCGTGGTTTGGGATCTTGATAATACGCTCTGGAAGGGCATCCTGATCGAAGGCGACGATGTCGCCGTACGGCCGGAAGTCGAGCAACTGCTAAAGCATCTCGATGAACGCGGAATCCTGTTGAGCATTGCCAGCAAGAATGATCACGCTTCCGCGTGGCAAAAACTCGAGCAGTTCGGTCTCGCCAAATATTTCCTCTACCCGCAAATCAGCTGGGGGCCGAAGAGTTTGGCCATCAAGACCGTCGCCGAACGACTGAACATAGGACTCGACACGTTTGCATTTATCGATGACAATCCCTTCGAATTGGACCAGGTAGGAAAGACCCTTCCCGGAGTGCTGTGCCTGGACGCTAACGAAATCGCCGCGCTCTTCACGGATCCTCGGTTTCGAGGCAGCTCCAGCGCCGAGTCGCGCCAGCGCCGCCAGATGTATCAGGAAACCATCACGCGGGAAGAGGCACAAAAGGAATTCGGCACCAACTACCTTCAGTTCCTCGCCTCCTGCGGGATCAAACTGCAAATCGACTCCTACTCTCCCGAGGACCTGGAACGGGTTGCCGAGCTGGTGCAAAGAACCAACCAGCTGAACTTTTCAGGCCATAAGTACACCCGCGACCAGCTGAACGGAATACTGGCTGACCAACAACTTGAAAAATACGTGCTCAGGAGCTCTGATCACTACGGTTCGTACGGCACAGTGGGATTCAGTATCGTAAAGCCGGGAGAAAATATGATTCAGATTCGCGATTTCATGCTCTCTTGCCGGGTTCAGGGAAAATTTATTGAGCAGGCCTTTTTTAATCACGTTATGCAACATCACAACCCGCAAAATGCGCGAACTCTCTGGGTGAATTACCAGGAGACGGCGCGCAACAAACCAGCGCTGCAGGTTCTGGAATCGCTGGGTTTCAAGAAATGTAACACCGCCTCTGACGGCCTCCTGGAAGGTATGGTTCATTCCGCGCCTAAAACGCTCGACTGCGCTTTCATCGAGGTGCACTGCCTCGGCAGTGCAAATCCGCAAAACCAGCCG
>Ga0070697_100000967_pt1 | contig 21694 bp, 21 predicted proteins | sample KBSK1501metaG_FD_65475 | JGI IMG/M metagenome (GOLD analysis project Ga0070697, IMG submission 65475) | Corn, switchgrass and miscanthus rhizosphere microbial communities from Kellogg Biological Station, Michigan, USA - KBS K1-50-1 metaG | ecosystem: Host-associated > Plants > Roots >... | reverse complement strand
CTCTCCGGCGAGCACGGCGACGGGCAAGCCCGGGCGGAGCTGTTGCCAAGGATGTTCGGGCCGAAGTTGCTCCAGGCGTTCCGCGAATTCAAGAACATCTGGGACCCCAGCTGGAAAATGAACCCGGGCAAGGTGGTCGAGCCCTACAAGCTGGACGAAAATTTGCGTTTGGGAGCCAGCTACGACCCGTGGCAGCCTGAGACCCATTTCAAGTTTCCCCAGGACCATGGCAGCCTAGCCCACGCCACGCTGCGCTGCGTGGGCGTAGGAAAATGCCGCCGCGATGAAGGCGGCGTGATGTGTCCGAGCTTCCGTGTGACCCGCGACGAACAGCACTCCACCCGCGGCCGCGCCCACCTGTTGTGGGAAATGGCCCAGGGCGATGTGATCCTTGACCGATGGCGCGACAGGATTGTGAAGGAGTCCCTTGACCTGTGCCTCTCTTGTAAAGGCTGCAAGAGCGATTGCCCGGTGGGCGTAGATCTGGCGACATATAAGGCCGAGTTTCTTTCTCACTACCATGAGGGACGTCTGCGGCCTCGCAGCGATTATGCCTTCGCCAACATCGACCTCTGGTCTCGACTCGCCGCAAAAGTCCCGGGATTGGTGAACCTTGCCACCCAGTTACCCTTACTGCGGGAGATCGCCAAGCTCGCAGCGGGTATGCCGCGGCAGCGCAGTGTCCCCGCTTTTGCTCCTCAAACTTTTCGCGCATGGTTCAATGGGCGGCCGGCAAGAAATCCCGAAGCAGCGGTAGTGGTCCTGTGGCCGGATACGTTCAATAACTACTTCCTGCCGGATACGGCCAAAGCCGCTGTAGAGGTTCTCGAAGCCGCAGGATTTCGCGTGGTCATCCCTGAGGTCATTCTCTGCTGCGGCCGTCCTCTCTACGACTTCGGCATGCTGGATCGCGCCAAACGCCTGCTGCTGAAGACGTTGGACGCCCTAGCCCCCGAAATCGACGCGGCGATCCCGGTGGTTGTCCTGGAGCCGAGCTGCGCTGCCGTCTTTCGCGACGAGCTGATTAATCTCTTCCCCACCCATGAACGGGCGCAAAAGTTATCGCGGCAGACCCTTCTTCTCAGCGAATTTCTGGAGAAGAAAGCGGATCACTTCCAACTGCCCAAACTGCCGGCTAAGGCTCTTATCCACGGCCATTGCCACCATAAATCCCTCATGAAGATGACCGATGAGGAGTCTGTGCTGACAAAGATGGGCGTCGACTGGAATGCGCCAGCGCCGGGCTGTTGCGGCATGGCGGGATCGTTTGGCTTCGACCAAGACAAGTACGACGTGTCGCTGGCGATTGGAGAGCTGGAACTGCTGCCCGCAGTGCGCCAGGCTCCGGCGGAGAGCCTGATCATTGCCGATGGCTTCAGTTGTCGGGAACAGATCGCCCAATGTACCGACCGCCGAGCTTTGCACCTGGCGGAGGTCCTTGCCATGGCCTTGCACGGCTCATCCGTCCCGGACGGGAGCTATCCCGAAAAGCCGCAGGTTGAGCGCAGGCAGGGCGATCTGGAGCGGTCGATGAAGCGGGCCGGGCTGGGCGTGGCTGGAATCGTCGCCGGGGCAGCGCTCTTGTGGTGGCTGAAGAGCAAGGATTAAGCAATGTGGGCGCGCGCGTCCGCCCGTGCATCCTGGTCCCTGCGTCCTTAATCTCCCTCCGGTCGCTATTGCCGGTCCGGCACGGGCGGGACGCTCGCGCCTACATTTAAACCAATACAATCAACAACTTACGTGTTTACCTTCCCGCCCCTCCCCAATCTGCCTGGATTCTGGGACAATATAATGCATACCGACGGCTGGGCCATCTCCAGCCCTCTTGATCCCGGCTGGCAAGCAGGCTTTTATGGCATTAGACTCAGAGACCACTCTTACTCTGCCCCAAACCCCCCGAACGGCCCAGGTTGCCGCCGAGACGGCGCTTTGCGGCTCTGTTCTCGTCCTCATCCAGTTCGACGTTTGCGAGGAAATTCGCCTTGACCAGCTGCGGGAGCTTTTTGGCGCGCGCACGCTCGAGCAGCCCAGCTTTAAGCACTCCGCTCCTGCTTACGTTCGGTACCAGCGACCGCCGGTGGTCGAGCCCATTGGGCCGCTGGTTTTGGACAGCGGCGAGCGGCTCGAGGGACAAATCAAGTATTACGACTACGGCGTGCTGAGCGTTGTCTTCGAGCTGCCTTTTTCGGGCCACTGGGACACCCTGGTTCGCTTGGGCAGCCGCTGGGTCTGGGATGTCGATTTCGAAAAACATGCTACCCGCATTGTGCGCGAGAAATTGCAGCGCGCGGCGCCGGCCCTGGTTAAACCCTATCCGGAATGGTTGAGCGAGGACTACTTCATCTTCCACGTCAGGGAGATTGCTGGTTCGCCGTCGGCCGCCGAGCTGTGCGCTTCGCAAGGTGGGCGCATCGCGCAAATTGTGCGCGGAGAGATCGCTCAACTTTCTGATGGTGAACGCAACGAGATCCTCCAGTCCCGGGCTTCTTACTATCCCAACGACCTGGCCGTGATCGGTTGGAATGCGGCATTTCTCTACGACAGTGAAGCGGGCGCCGAGACAGCCATCCAGTTGCTCGAGTACGCCAACTCGCAGTTGCTGGAATTCCGCCACTACGACGAGTTGCTTACCCGCGAACTGGCGATTGTGTACGCGGCTCTGGACAAAGGGACAGGTATGCTAGCCCGCTGGCGCCTGGCGCGGGCTGCCACCAAGCTGCATACCGTCCTGCTGGACGTAAATGAATTGACCGAACGCGCCGACAATGCCATCAAGTTCCTCAGCGATATGTTCTCCGCGCGCTTGTACAAATTGGCGGCGGCCAAAGTCGGCGTGCCGGACTACAAAGACCTAGTCACGCAGAAACTGCAAACCGCGGAGGACCTCTACCGTTTCATGGTGGACCAGTTCAACCAGAGCCGCGCCTTCGTCCTGGAACTGATGGTGGTGATCATCCTGATCATCGAATTAGCTTTCCTGTTTGGCGGCAAGAGGTAGCTTCCGACCTAGGCGCGAGCGTCCCGCTCGTGCAGGGTCATTCATCATTTAGCATCATTGGGATTGGGGGACGCACGGGCGGGACGCCCACGCCCACAACAAAGAGGGAGACCCATGCGAGGACTCAAGAGCAAGCGCGTCCTGATCACCGGAGGCGCCAGCGGAATTGGCGCGGCGAGCGCCGCCCGCTTTTTGGAGGAAGGCGCAGATGTGGTCGTTCTGGACCGCGACGCCAAGGGCCGCAAACTGATCGCGGCACAACTGCCGAAACTAGCCGGGACCGTAGACGCCGATGTCTCCAACCTGAAGCAAGTGGAAGCGGCTTTTGCCGGAGCTGTAAGGATGATGGGTGGTGTGGATGTCCTGATCAACAACGCTGGCATCAGTATTCGCCACAACTTTCTCGATATCACGGCCGCGGAATGGGACAAGGTCATCGCGGTAAATCTGACGGGCGTGTTCTACATGGCGCAGACCGCAGCTAAGCACATGTGGGAGCGGGGCAGCGGCGTGATTCTGCAGACCGCGTCAACCAATGGGCTTGTCGGCCAACCCTACTACGCCGACTACAACGCCACCAAGGCCGGAGTGATCGAGCTGAGCAAGTCCATGGCCCTGGAACTGGCGCCGAAAATTCGCGTGTGCGCGGTCGCTCCGGGATACGTGCTCACTCCCATGCAGCGCGCCGAGTACACGGATCAAATGCTGGAAGAAGTAAATCGCAAGATTCCGCTGGGCCGCCATGCCCAGCCGGAGGAGATCGCGGCCCTGTTCGCATTCCTGGCGTCGGATGACGCCGCCTATATGACTGGCCACGTCTATACCATTGACGGTGCCGAAACCGCAGGAGGCCTGGCCAGCCGATGATGATATTCAGGCTTTGAATCCGTCCGCAGTGCAGTCGTGGTTTCCCTTGGTATAAGCTGGAACACAGAGTCAGACCGAAGCGGAGCGAGCGCATTAGGGGACCTGCTTTCTCGGCAGATCAAAACGCCCGGAGGTCAAATCGATTATTTATGTTGCGGACTTCTGGCCGACATTAACTTATGGTTTTTGTCCTCGACAATTACGATTCGTTCACCTACAACCTGGTCCAATACCTGGGAGAACTGGGTGCGGAAGTTGAAGTGCGACGCAATGACCAGATAAGCCCGGCGGAGGTTGAGGCGATGCATCCGGAACGGATCGTGCTCTCGCCCGGCCCCTGCACGCCGCAGGAGGCTGGAATCACCATCCCACTGATTCGCCATTTCGCCGGCAAGGTGCCGCTGCTGGGCGTTTGCCTGGGACACCAAGCGATCGGAGCGGCCTTCGGGGGCAATGTCGTACGCGCGCCGCATCTGATGCACGGCAAGACCAGTGCAGTACAGCACGACGGCAGAACCGTTTTCGAGGGTATCCCGTCTCCCATGACAGCCACGCGCTACCACTCCTTGATCGTGGAAGAAAAAGATCTGCCCTCCGATCTGGAAGTAAGCGCGTACACCGTCGAACGAGACGGATCGCGCACGATCATGGGATTGCGGCACAGAAAGTTTCCGATTGAAGGTGTGCAGTTCCATCCTGAGAGCGTGCTGACGGCGCACGGAAAGATGCTGGTTGAGAATTTTGTGAAGCTAGCAGTCAGTTTCCAGTGACCGTTCCCAGTAATTAGCTGCTGCCCAGTCGGGGAAACCAGGGACCTCCTTCGCCGCCTGACAACTACCCACTAGCCCCCACCCCGAGCCGCCTCTACCGCCCTCAACACCGCCTGCGCCTTATTCATGCACTCCTCAAACTCACGCTCCGGGTCCGAATCTGCAACAATGCCCGCTCCGGCTTGCAGGTATGCCTTCTTACCCTGCATCAGCATAGTGCGGATGGCGATGCAGGAATCCAGGTTCCCGTCAAAATCCGCATACAGCACCGCACCCCCGTACACCCCGCGCCGCGTCGGTTCCAGTTCTTCGATGATCTGCATGGCTCGAACTTTGGGAGCCCCGCTCAGGGTGCCCGCCGGGAAGCAGGCTGCGAATGCATCGAGCGCATCCAGGTCGCGGCGTAGCTTGCCGTCGAGCGCCGAGACGATATGCATGACGTGAGAGTAGCGCTCCACATACATCAGGTCTTTCACTTTTACTGAGCCATATTCGCTCACCCGGCCCAGATCGTTGCGTCCCAGATCCACCAGCATCACATGCTCCGCACGTTCTTTTTCGTCGTGCAGCATTTGCTGTTCCAGGCGCTGGTCGTCGGCTTCGTCGCGGCCGCGCGGATGAGTGCCGGCGATGGGGCGATATTCCAGCTTGCGTCCGGTGACGCGCACCAGCATCTCCGGCGAGGAGCCCAGAACGTGCGTGTCCCCCATGCGCAGAAAATACAAGTAGGGCGAAGGGTTGACGGCCCGCAAGGCGCGATACACATCGAAGGGCGCGACCCCTGGAGTGAAGTTCAGACGCTGCGAAAGCACGACTTGAAAGATATCTCCCGCAGCTATGTATTCCTTGGCGCGTTCGACCGAATCGATAAAGCGTTGCCGCGTCGTTCCGGCGCGAACCCTCAGTTTGCCGGTCGACTTCTTCGCCGTCTTGTGCCAGTGCGCCGGGCGCAAGCCCGCGGCCAGCTTCTTTTCCAGGATGGCAATGTCGGCGGCGGCGCGATCATAGGCCGGTCGCGGACTCTCGCGCGAGACATCGGCGTTGGCGATGATGTGAATCTGGTGGCGCAGGTGATCGAATGCCAATAGACGGTCGAAGAACATCAGCACACAATCGGGCAACGAGAGATCGTCCTTTGCGTGCTGGCCAATATTCTCCAGTTGCCGGACTGCGTCATAAGCGAAATATCCCACTGCGCCCGCCGTGAAAGGAGGCAATCCCGGCACCATCGCGGGGCGATGTTGGCGCAGCAATTCCTTCACTACCTGGATTGAGCTGCCCTGGCGCATTTCTTTGTGCTTGCCCCGCTGCACCACAACGTTCCCGCCTTCAGCTCGCACCTGCATGTAGGGACGGGCGCCCAGAAAGGTGTAGCGTCCAATCTGCTCGCCGCGTTCCACCGACTCAAGAAGAAAAGCATTCGGCTCGTCGGCGGCGATTGCGAGAAAGGCGGAAACTGGCGTTAGTAGGTCGGCCGTAACCGACTTGACCACTGGCACCAGCGTGGCTTCGCCAGCTAGGCGTGAAAATTCTTTGTAGTCGGGACAAAGCATGGGTGAAGTCATTATAGAGAAGCGAGCCCGATGAGGTGGGACCGCCGCGGGCAGAGCCTTGTAGAATCGAGTCAGACAGCACTCAAAGCTTCTCCCATGCCTACCGTGTCCATTCGTCCTCCCGGGCCTCCGCCGAAATTCCTCATCGGAAATTTCCCTTTATTCAGCCCCGACCCGCTGGCCGTCTTCACCCGCTGGGCGCGTGAATTCGGCGACATCTTTTATTACCGCGCAGGCTGGATCGATGTGTACTTCCTCAACCATCCTGACCTGATCGAATCGGTGTTGGTGTCGCAATCGCAGCATTTCGCGAAAGACAAAGTGATCCAGAACAGCCGCTGGTTTCTTGGTGAGGGCCTGTTGACCAGCGAAGGACCGGAATGGCGGCGGCAAAGGCGGCTCTGCCAGCCTGCATTTCATCGGGAGCGGCTGGCCTCATACGGGCAGGCGATGGGCGCTTACTCCGAAGAAATGCTGGCGGCCTGGTCGGATGGTGAAATCCGCGACATTCACCAGGAGATGATGCAGCTCACCATGCGAATCGTGGCCAAGGTGCTGTTCAGCGTGGAAGTGCAGCAGGACACGGAAAGAGTCGCAGGCGCGCTCAGTGTGCTGATGCGGCACACTGCGGGAGGGCGGATGATTCTGCCTCCGGTCCTGCGCCACCTGCCGCTACCGGCGCTGATGCGGGTCAAGCGGGCGGTGGAGGAGCTGGATGAAATCGTCCACCGCATCATTCGCCAGCGTCGATCCAGCGGAGAAGACAGTGGCGACTTGCTTTCCATGCTAATCGCCGCCCGCGACGAGGACGGTAGCGCCATGACCGACCGCCAGTTGCGCGACGAGATCATGACGTTCTTGTTGGCTGGCCACGAGACTACTGCGGTTTCTTTGTCTTGGACTTGGTATCTGCTGAGTGAGCATCCCGATGTCGGGCGAAAACTTCGGCAGGAGTTAAACCACGTCCTGGGCGGGCGCACGCCTCAACTGGAAGATCTGTCGCACCTGCCTTTCACCGATAGAGTTGTGAGGGAGTCGATGCGTCTCTATCCTCCGGCCTGGAGCCTGGCCCGCGCGGTCACAAAGGAAATGGAGATTGCCGGCTACCGGCTTCCGACGGGTTCGAATGTGGTCATGAGCCCATGGATCATGCACCGCGATCCGCGTTTCTTCCACCATCCCGAGCAGTTCGATCCTGACCGTTGGACTCTCGAGGCAACCCAACAACTCCCCCGTTTCGCCTACTTTCCCTTCGGAGGCGGACCTCGCCTGTGCATCGGAGCCTCGTTCGCCATGATGGAGGCGAACCTGCTCCTGGCGGCGATCGCGCAGCGATTTCAGTTGCGTGTGGTTCCCGGCCATCCCGTCGCTCCGCAGCCCGGTATTACCCTCCGCCCCCGGCATGGCATGCGCATGAAGATGACCAAAAACTGAGTCCAGAGTAACCAGCGAATGAATTGACGGATGCGTCCCGCCGTTGGAAGATGGCAGTTCAGGCCAAATCCGCTCAACGGGGGCGTATGCGTATCAAGTTCTGGGGCGTACGTGGATCCACGCCCACTCCCCAGCCCGACAATTTGCGCTATGGGGGAAACACCTCCTGCGTCGAAGCTCGCCTGGGTAACGATCTCTACATCTTCGACTGCGGCACCGGATTCCGCTCGCTGGGGCAGCAACTCCAGCGGGAGTCCGAGGGCAAGGCCATCCACGCCCAAATTTTCGTTTCGCACTTCCACTGGGACCATATCCAGGGCATACCCTTCTTCGGACCGCTCTATGACAACCCGCAAAATTCCTTCTCCTTCCACTCTTCCAGCCGCACCCGCACTCTCAAGCAGGTGATGGAGGAGCAGATGGCCGCGCCTTACTTCCCGGTGGATATGAGTGAAATGAAGGCGCAGCGCGGCTTTTACAATATAGAACAAGGCAGGGTTCCCCTGGACGGCGTGACTGTCGAAGCCATGTGGCTCAATCATCCCCAGGGCTGCATGGGCTTTCGTCTGGAAACCAAAGGCGGAGTGCTGGTGTACGCCACCGACAATGAGCCCGGCGATCCCATGTTCGACAAGAATGTGCGCGAGCTGGCCGCCGGCGCCGATGTGCTGATCTATGACGCGCAATATCTCCCGGAGGAATACGAAGCCCGCAAACGCGGCTGGGGCCACAGCCACTGGCGCGAGGCTATCAATGTGGTGATGGAAAGCGGCGCTAAAGAGTTGATCCTGTTTCACCATGATCCCGACCACGATGACGCCTGCATCGATAGAGTCGTGAAGCAAGCGCGCGATCACTTTCCTAAGGTGCGAGCGGCAGCGGAGGGGATGGAGATAACGCTCTAGCTCGATATGTCTTGCGGGGTGGTTGGGTAAAAGAGGCCTCAGGGGCAGCTGGAGCCGCGAACGCCCAGGCGAGATTGCAGTTGCTTACGGTATCGGCGGCTCAACCGGAGTCGAGCGCCGTTTTCCAGGAGCACCTGGTATTCGCCATCCTCGCTGAGCCTTAGACCTCGGACCCGATCGAGGTTCACAATCGTTGAGCGGTGGATGCGGCAAAAGACGGTTCGATCTAACTCCCGCTCGAGTTCCGACAAGCTGCGGCGCAATAAATGTGTTTTCGTTCCCACTTGCAGGCACGCGTAATAGTCCGCGGCCTCGATCCAATCAATCTCGGAGAGTTTTAGAAAACAGATCCTCCCGGCGCTCTTGACGGCTAAACGCTCCACCGTTCGCAGCGAATTTCTGCCATGTGCAATCCTCTCCTTGGCGCGGCCCAGCGCGCGCGCGAACTGAGTATTGTCGAACGGCTTCAATAGGTAATCGAGCGCCCCGGCCTCGAAAGCCCGCAGGGCATACTGGTCGTAAGCGGTTACAAAGACGACGGCGGGAGGCAGATCCTTGCCCAGCAGTTCCAGCACATCGAAGCCGTCGCATTCTGGCATTTGAACGTCAAGGAAGACCAGATCCGGTTTCGCCCGGCGAATCTGGGCCAGTGCTTCCGCTCCAGAACCGCATTCGCCGACGATTTCAATCTCCAGGTCAAGGCGCAAGAGCACGGCAAGATTGCTGCGCGCGAGGGGTTCGTCGTCCACAACTAGCGTGCGTATTTTTGACGAATGCTCTTCCGGACGCACGAATCACCCCTTGGGCTGCACAGAAAGGAGGGGGACAGAAACTGATACTTCCACGCCACCCGGCTCTCGATTCTGCAGGCTCAGGTCGAAGGCACTTCCATAGGGGCTTTGCAGGCGAGTGCGCACGTTGGAAATCCCAATCCCGGAATTAGTCTTATCCCAACCTGCGGGTAGGCTGGGACCATCGTTATAGACGGTGAGAGTGAGCCTGCCATTCGAGCGAAACCCGGCAATCCGGATCGAGCCGCCCTGCACTCGCTTCGCGATGCCATGCTTGACCGCGTTTTCGACCATGGGTTGCAGAATCAGACTGGGAACCTGAGCGGAAAAGAGTTCCCCGGGCACGTTCACACTGAACTGAAGGCGCTCGGCAAATCGCACCTTCTGAATGTCCAAATACTTCCGTGTAAACTCCAACTCCTCTCGCAGCGGTACCTGTTGTCGATCGGAATCTTGCACCACGCGGCGCAGAAAATCGCTCAGACCGGCAATCATGCTCACGGCTGAATCGTTTCTTTTGTCGCGCACCAGGGCGGCGATGGCATTAAGGGTGTTGAACAGGAAGTGGGGTTCGATTTGTCTCCGCAGGGCGTTGAGCTGTGCCATCGAGAGCTGCTCGTTGAGGCGCGCGGTTTCGGTTTGTTCATTGGCTAACCGCTCTCGCGAATCCAGCATGGAACCGGCCAGGAGAATCGCGCCGTAAACCACCGAGTATGAGAGAAAGCGGTTATAGAACGTATCTAACCAGAGATACGCGAAGAGCTCCGGACCGGGATACTTGGCCCATGGGTTTAGCAACTCTTCGAGAGACGCGGACCATGCAGCACAGGCGAGCCCGATGGCGGCGCAGGCGGCAAGGTGCACAAACCACGGGAAGAAGCGTCTCCATTGCATCGGAGGATACTTGCGACACAGGCGCATCACCAGCGGCGTCGCCAATGCCCACGGTAGCCATAAAAGCAGCAGGGTCACAAACAGGTAGGCCCAGGCGTGCTGCATGCCTTCTGTCCGCATCACGACGACGGTCTGGGTCGCGTCGAAGAGTCCTACACTGAACCAAATCGCTGCTATCCAGAACCATGGTGGTGACGCGGAGTCTGTAGCAGTCGCGCTCATGAGGAGAATCCTAGTCTAGGACGCAGCCGATAGGCCAATAATGCAGTGAATCGCCGGCTCCATGCAGTGGATGGTCTTGGCCCAACCAAAAATGTGGCGTCATACTGGCCGCATGATCAGCAAAGCTAAAACCATACTGCTCAGTGTGATGGTTCTATTGTCCTCGGCCGCATTCCCTGGGAACACGACGCTGCCCGGTAACGGCCCAAAATATACCAGCGATGGCCAACTGAAAGTACCCGAGGACTATCGGGACTGGACATACCTCACAACCGGGTTTGATATGAGTTATAACCCCGCGATGCAAGCGCGGGACCACCACATGTTCGACAACGTCTTTGTGAATCCTGAAGCATACAAGGTATTCGTAGAGACCGGTACCTGGCCCGACAAAACGGTCCTTGCACTTGAAGTTCGCGGCGCCGAAGGGAAAGGCTCGATTAACCAGAAAGGCAATTATCAGGGCGTGGGCGTCATGGCGCTTGAGGTGCATGTGAAGGACGAATCACGTTTTCCGGGAAAGTGGGCGTTTTTTGGCTTTGACGGGAGCAAAACCGCGAAAATGATTCCCACATCCGCCGATTGTTATAGTTGCCATGCCGAACATGCGGCTGTGGACACCACGTTTGTCCAGTTCTATCCAACCCTCCTGCCGATCGCTAAAGGCAAAGGCACGCTTTCTGCCGCATACCAGAAGGAGGTTGGCGCGCCCGCACAGAAGTAGCCGCTTGGCTAGGAAATCTGCTTTGATCAGGTCTAACTTGCCGTTGCGTCGATAACTCAATCAGTTCGCCGTAACTTGCCTCCCCGCCCCGGCCCTGCATATACTTTAAACCGTTTGCCCGCCCACTCCGGGGAAGTCGCCCGGCGCCGGCCAGCATCTTACCGTCTGACCGACCAATCGGAGACCGCCATGGCTATGAAGACCATTTCCCTCGAACAGGAAATCAACCCCTGGGAGGCGCAAGCCGCCCGTTTCGACTTTGCATCCCAGAAGTTGAACTTGGATGAGGGTTTAATGAAGGTCCTGCGGTATCCCACACGGGAAATCATCTTGCACATTCCGGTGATGATGGACAACGGCCATCTGGAGGTCTTTACCGGCTTCCGGGTGCAGCACTCCATCGCCCGGGGCCCTGCCAAGGGTGGCCTCCGCTACTCTCCCGATGTCACCCTGGACGAAGTTCGCGCCCTGGCCAGCTGGATGACCTGGAAGTGCGCTGTGGTCAACATTCCCTTCGGCGGTGCGAAAGGCGGCGTGATCTGCGATCCCCACAAGATGTCCCAGGGCGAACTGGAGCGCATGACCCGTCGCTATACCGCGGAGCTGGTCGAGTTCATCGGTCCGGAAAAAGATGTTCCCGCACCTGATATGAACACCAACGAGCAGACCATGGCATGGATGATGGACACCTACTCCATGCACATGCGTCAGACCGTGACCGCCGTGGTCACCGGCAAGCCAATCAACATCGGCGGCTCCCGTGGACGGCGCGAAGCCACCGGCCGGGGCATCATGATCGTGTGCGACGAGGCGGTTAAGAAGCTCGGCCTCAGTCCAGAATCCACTCGAGTGATCGTGCAGGGCTTTGGCAACGTTGGCTCCAATGCCGCGCGACTGATGGCGGAAGCTGGCTACAAGGTGATTGGAATTGTAGAGGTGGATGGCGGTCTGGTGAACAAGAACGGAATCGACGTCGATGCGCTTTGGGAGTATCGCCAGCGCAATGGCAGCATCCATGGTTTCAAGGGCGCCGAGGCCGAAGATCCCGCCGAATTGCTGGTTAGCGACTGCGAAATCCTTATTCCCGCAGCCACCGAGAACCAGATCACCAGCCGCAACGCCGACCGGGTGAAGTGCAAGATTCTCGCCGAAGGCGCCAATGGTCCCACCACGGCCACGGCCGACGACATTCTGGCCGACAAGCACGTATTCGTCATCCCCGATATTCTCTGCAACGCCGGGGGTGTTACCACTTCTTACTTTGAATGGGTGCAAGACCGCCAAGGATATTTCTGGAAAGAATCCGTAGTCAACGAGCAGCTCGAGCACATCATGAAGACCGCGTTCGAGGATGTGGTGCGGTTCTCCGAGACCCATGGAGTCAACAATCGGATCGCCGCTTATATGCTGGCCATCGATCGCGTAGCCTACACCGTCCGCCAACGTGGGATTTACGCCTGATCGCTAGCCCTCCCGCTCGATCTGGACTATTTTTCCAAGGTTGACCCCTAACGGTCGAAATGTCATCATGGTCGCCCCGCAGACGGGCCAGGAAGTGCCCCCAACGCCCAGAGGAGCGCTTCTACAGTTGTCCAAGGCCAGTCCGGAACGAGAAGAGGAAATCATGACCAGACTGCAAACCAGGCTAAGCACCTGGATGATGGTGCTCTGCGTGTTGTTCGTCATGTCCGGGATCAGCGCCCTGGCCAAGCCCCAGGCCGCAGGTTCCACGGACGACCAAACCTCCACTACAACCAGCAAGAAGAAAAAGAAAAAGGCAAAGACAAAAACGGATACGAGCGCGTCCGCCGATCAGGCCGCCGCCACTGATACTTCGGCCACCGTGGCCAAGAAAACGAAAAAGAGCAAGAAGGCGGCTTCCACCGATGCCGCATCTGCCAGCTCAGATAGTTCGGCAGCAGCCAGTGACACCGGATCCAAAAAGTCTAGCAAGAAAAGCAAGAAATCGGCAGCCGCAGAGCCAGCCAGTACGGCGTCCGCTGACATGAGTGCGACTCCGACCAAGAAAACTCGCAAGAGCAAAAAGACCGCAGCAGACTCCAGCGCGGCGCCAGCTGCTGCGGCGGCCAGTACTGACGCTAGCGCAGCCCCCGCCAAAAGCACTCGCAAGAGCAAGAAGTCGGCCATGGATTCCGGCGCTCCGGCCACAGAACCCGCTCCTGCCACTCACGCTGCAACCGCAAACTCAACGGCTCCCGCGAACTCGATGGCTGCCCCTTCGAATTCAATGGCTCCGGCAAAGACGGCACCGACAAAAGCCAGCAGCAAGGCAGCAGCCTCTGCGGCTATTTCCGATCCGCAAATCGCGTCAGCCAAGTCGAACGGAATGGTCTGGGTCAACACCGATAGCGGCGTCTACCACAAAGGTGGCCGGTGGTACGGCAAAACCAAGGCCGGGAAATTCATGAGCGAAGCCGACGCCAAAGCCGCCGGCTACAAAGCTTCGGAGAAGGATTAAGGAGACTCCATGAAACGGAAGAACATCATCGCCAGGATTCTGTTCTCACTTTTCGCCCTGACGTTGCTCACCGGCATGGCTGCGGCGCAGGCTACCACCACCAAACCCGCCAAGAGTTCCAAAACAGCCAAGGCGGACTCCGCCATGGCCGCCCCCGCAGCAGCCGATCTCCTCGACATCAATTCGGCGACCAAGGAGCAACTGGATGCTCTTCCCGGCATAGGGGAAAAGTATTCGCAAAAGATCATTGACGGCCGTCCCTACGCGAAGAAGACCGACTTGACCCGGAAGAAGATTATTCCCGCGGCCACCTACGCCAAGATCAAGGACAAAATCATCGCCAAGCAAAATTAGTTCAGGCCGAACGTCTAACGCCGGGAGCTCCGGCTCCTGGCGCACTCTTTAAGCGTTTTGCTCCGCAAATTCTAGGAGGCATCATGAGTTTTCTGGAAGATATGGCTGGCAAGGAACTGGGCAGCACGCTGTCGGGCAGTTCCAATCCCCTCCTGTCCACAATTATGCAGATGATCAACAACCAGCCCGGCGGGCTCTCCGGGTTGGTGCAGCAGTTTCACGACAAGGGTCTGGGCAGCCTAGTTAGTTCGTGGGTGGGTACGGGACAAAACCTCCCCATTTCGGCGGATCAGGTTCAGCACGTTCTGGGAAGCGAACAGGTAAAGCAACTCGCCGCCCAGGCGGGAATCTCGCCGGAGACAGCCAGTTCTCATCTGACCCAGTTGCTGCCCATGCTGATCGATAAACTCACACCCAACGGACAGGTTCCAGAGCCTTCGTCTTCCACTTCATCCATGCTCGAAGCTGGACTGGACATGCTAAAGGGTTTGGGCAAGACCGGCACCAACGGCTGACTCGTCGACGGCTGGATTGCTGGTAGTTCACGGGCTACCCTGTTCCTCTGGGGCGGGGCGCAAGCTTGTGTATTCCTTAGAAGGAGTTAGTTTCGTTGCTTCCACCGCCGTGGTGGGGGATAATTACCTGCTGCCAGTTCCCCTTCTTGCTGGCTGGCGGCCCGTGCCCGCGGTGAACCTGCCCAACTCCATCACGCTGACCCGCATCTTCAGCATTCCACTGCTGATCTGGCTTCTGTCCACGAATCGTTTTCGTGCCTTTGACGGCGAACAGGAATTGCTGGCCTCGGCGCTGTTCATCGCTGCCTCGATCACCGATGGAATCGACGGATATTTGGCCCGCCGACGCGGCCAGATCACGACCATGGGGATGCTGCTCGATCCTCTGGCCGACAAGCTTCTCATTGCCGCCGCTTTTATCGCGCTGGTGCAATTCAATCCTGGGCTGGTTCCGGCCTGGGTGGCGGTGGTGATCATTGCCCGTGAATTTCTAGTGAGCGGATTGCGTTCGATCGCGGCCTCTGAGGGTTTTACCATCGAGGCCAGCGAGCTGGGCAAATTCAAAATGCTGGTGCAAATCGTTTCCGTGGTCGCCGTCATCCTTGACCACCGCTGGAAAGTTTGGCCGGTCGGGCCTTACATTTTCCCCGTCCACTGGATTGCTTTTGTTTCGATTTGGTTCATGGTTTTTCTGTCGCTGGTGTCGGCGATAGATTACTTTGCCGCGTTCTGGTCAAAGATCGACCGGCATGTGGTCAAGCGCCGCCGCCGCGCCTTCGTTCTCAGCCGGCGGAGGAAACGCGATGTGCCCGCCACTTGAAGATTCGCCTTCCCGCCTGACGCACCCGGCCGCGCCGAACGAGTTTTCTCCGCAAGAACGCACCCTGCTACTGCAACTGGCTCATCAATCCATCGCGCTGGCCCTGGAGCGGCGCGAAATATCCCTTACCGCTCCTAGCGCGCATCTGGCTGAACCTCGGGGCGCCTTTACCACTTTGTATTACCGTGGCGATCTGCGGGGCTGTGTCGGTTATGTGTTTCCGGTGGCGTCGCTCTATCGCACGGTGGCAGAAAGCGCACGGGGAGCGGCGTTTGACGACTCGCGCTTCGCGCCCGTAACTCGTGACCAGGCCCAAGAGCTGGAAGTCTCCCTCAGCATCCTCTCCCCGCCGGAGCCGATCCAACCGGAAGCTGTCGAAATTGGCCGTCACGGCTTGCTAGTCAGGCTTGGCGCCTATCGAGGCCTATTGCTGCCGCAAGTGCCGGTCGAGCACGGATGGGATCGCATCACCTTCCTGGAGCAGGCCTGCCAGAAAGCTGGTCTACCCTTCAACGCATGGCAAACCGGCGCCCAACTAGAGGCCTTCACGGCAGAAGTGTTCGGCGACCGCCGCATGGAGTAGCGGTAAGTGGGCCAAAAAAATCCGGAAGGCCGAAGGCCTTCCGGAAACAGTCTTTGGTGCTCCGCGAAGTTACTGCTGGTCGAGTTCCACTTGGTCGCCCACGTGGACATCCTCCAGCGCAAACACCAGCATGCCGGTGGCAGTCGTCGGAGTAACATTGATCACCACGATTTCTCCCATCGCTCGCCGTGGCATGTCAGCTACGTGGATCGAGGGCCCCTTGGTCTTGGTGAACATGTGTCCCTCGATCGATGGAGGAATGTTCTGCGTGTCTTCGGTCGTGGACGCCTTGAAGGAAAGCGAATCAACCGGGTCGCGCAGGTCAGCCTCGTAGGTGCGTACGGCCCGCAAGTAGTCGCCTACCTTAACTCCCTGGTTGGCGCCTACGTTCATGTAGATTTTCGCGCCCGTCCCCAACAGGAGGTCGAAGTCCTTGGCCAACACGATGCGTCCGCTGGCCTTGCCATTGCTTGGCATGAAGCGGTCGAAGTGTTGGGGCGCATGAAACGCAACCGCGGGCTTTTCCGCAAAAGGTATCGCGAAATCCCCAGGAACCATAGGTTCGCAGCTGAACTCAACGTGCCCCACCGCCATCTTGCCGCGGATGTCTACGATCCGTACCCGCCCTAGTTCGGAATACGGCTGGCCCATCGCCCTCAGCATGGAATGCTGGCCGGCGAACAGTTCGTACCGGTTGGGATCCTTTAACTCCCGCACGATCTCATACTGCTGCCCTGTCTGGTAACCCGAGCCCGCCAGGAACACAAGGTCATTACGAGCGAACTTGGTCGTATTGGGGCTTTCCAACCCGCCCGCCAGGAAATTGGCGTTAGGCACGAGGTCTTTGCTGACGAAACCGCCACAGTAAAGATCCGCCGCCGTCGGGGTCTGAACCCGCTCCACCGGAAAGCTCCCCGTCGTAATCAGCGTGCCTTGAGGGGCGGCCTCAGCCGCGGTGGAATCGGCCTGCTGCCCAGTTGCCACCACCGTCATCGCCAGGCACAGTAACAGCAACAGTCCTGTTTTCTTCATGTTACCTCCGAAATCGAGGCCGGGCCCCGGGACCGGCTTTCTATCGCTAACTGCATCAAATACAAGGGCTTTCAAGCCGGACAGTAACAAGCGGGGCCGCGCCGGTCAAGGTTACGCTGGTGTTATCGTGGGTACGTTAAATAGTTTGGTGGCGCGAGATTCGATAATCCGTTGTTGCATCTGCAATTAGGCGCCTGTAATATCCCGACTCGTTCCCCCATGACGACCGCTGCCGCTACCAACTACATCAGCAGGCTCCGACCCTTGAGGCTCCCTCGGGTCTGCGTGGCCATCACCGACTCCGATGCCACCGCGCTGGTGGACAAGGCAGAGGCGGTGATTCGAGATAACACCTTTCTGGAGTTCAGGTTAGACTACCTGCCCCGCCCCGCGCTGGCACTTCCGAAGATCAAGCGCCTCATGGAATTCAACCCCCACGTGGTCGCCATCGCTACTTGCCGTCGCGCGGCCAGTGGAGGCAAGTTTCAGGGCTCTCTGGCCTCTCAGTTGGACATCCTGGGGAAAGCGGGCGCAGCCGGATGCCAGTTGCTCGATATCGAGCTGCAGAGCGCCTCCAAATGCAAACCGGAGCAGGTGCAGCGCCTGCGGAGCCGGTCGGCCTTGATTCTCTCCTATCACGATTTCCGGGCCACCAAAAATCTGGAGCCAACACTCGAAAAAATGGCGGCCATTCCCGCCGATTTTTACAAAATCGTCAGTACGGCCACGACTCTTTATGACAACGTGACCATGATGAAATTTCTGGAGAAAAATGGCGACCGCCATTCTCTGGTGGGCTTGTGCATGGGCGAGCAAGGTATCATCAGTCGTCTGCTCGGAGTGCGAGCCGGCAGCGTGTTCACCTTCGCGTCGATCAGCCCCGACGAGAAGACTGCGCCCGGGCAGATCACAGCCCAGGAATTACGCAATACCTACCGCATTGAACAGGTAGATGTGGCTACCCGGGTGTATGGCGTGGCTGGGGATCCGGTCGCGCATTCACTCTCGCCCGCCATCATGAACGCGGCGCTACGCCGTGAAAATGTGAATGGGGTCTATCTCGCCCTCCACGCCAAGACGCTGAAAGATCTGCTGAGCTGCGTGCGCGATATACCTATCCACGGCCTGTCTATCACCATGCCGTATAAGGAATCCGTCCTCAGACACCTCGACAACACCGATTCGCACACCACAAAGATCGGCGCGTGCAACACGGTGGTGAGGGCGCAGGACGGAAAACTGTATGGATTCAACACCGACGCCGCCGGTGTGGTGCGCCCTCTGGAACAGCGGATCACGCTGGAGAAGGCGAAGATTCTGGTCTTGGGTGCGGGCGGCGCGGCCCGCGCCGCAGTGTTCGGACTCAAGGAGCGCGGCGCCGAGGTTTACATCTTGAATCGCACCGCCCGCCCGGCGCAAAAGCTGGCCCACCAGGCCAGAGCACGGATCGCCAAGCGCGCGGACTTGAAAAAGCTTACTTTCGACGTAATCATCAATGCCACTCCCGTGGGCATGGGGAACACGCGCGAGTCTCCACTGAACGAAAACGAGATCAACACGCGCTACCTCTTCGACATGATTTACGATCCGGCGGAAACGCTGCTCATGAAGCTGGCCACAGAGCGCGGCGCGGAACTAATTCCGGGAATCGAGATGTTCGTTCACCAGGCGGCGCGCCAGTTCGAGATCTGGACCGGCAAGCCCGCGCCCTGGGACGACATGATGCGCGTGGTCACGCTGGCCTTGCACGAGCGCACGCTGGCGCGCCAAGCCGCCAAAGAACTGAAGAAATAGCTCGCGGGCGTCGGACCTCCGATCTTAGACCTCAGAGGTTAGGCCGGTTGGTCCGAGGTCCGAAGCGCGCTCTTACTTGGCATAGTGCAACAGCGAGAACACGTCGTAGCCCTTCAAACGGTCCCGCCCGTTGAGAAAATCCAGTTCGACCACGAACCCGAGCCCGGCGATTTCCGCGCCCAGGGAACTGGCAAGCTTGGCGGTGGCGCTGGCGGTGCCGCCGGTGGCGAGTAGATCGTCCACAATCAGCACGCGCTGACCGTTCTGGATGGCGTCCTTGTGAATTTCCAGCGTGTTGGTGCCGTATTCCAACGCGTAATCAAACTTGGCGGTGGCCGCCGGCAGCTTGCCCGGTTTGCGCAGCGGAACGAAGCCTGCATTCAAACGATACGCAAGTGCCGGCGCGAAGATGAAACCGCGCGCTTCCATGCCCAGCACCAGGTCGAGGTCTTGTTTGAGATAGTGTTCAGCCAACGCATCGATCACGGTGGCCAGCCCCACTTTATCTTTGAGCAGCGTGGTGATGTCGTAAAAGAGGATGCCCTGCTTGGGGAAATCCGGAACTTCCCGAATCAGTTTCTTCAGCGGTTCGCAGTTGGGACTCGACCGCTGCGGCGCAGAGTTCGACATTTACCAGGCTCCTTCGATGCGAAAATTGTTGAGGCCCGCGACTGGCTTGGCTTCGGCTTCCTCGACATCATCCACGCGGGCGGCACGCGGGCCTTCGCGCAGACGCGACCTCAGGCCGAGCAGCTGATCGTGCGAGCCTATGGCCAAAACTTCAACGCTTCCATCGGCATTGTTACGCACCCAGCCGGCGATGCCGAGAATATGCGCCTCGCGTTCCACGAACCAGCGAAAGCCCACACCCTGTACCCGTCCGCGAACGAGGAAACGGCGGGCTTGCGCGGTCTTTTCAGCGGATGTCATTTTGTGCCACTCGCCACCTGTCATCCTCGCGAAGTAGCTGCTTCGCTGCGAACAGCCATGGAGGCGAAGAGCCTGCCCCGGCGAAGTCGAGCAGTCCCCCTATAAGCCAAATCGGCAGCTGGCAGCTTCAGGTGTTGTTCCGAAAGGCCCGAAAAAAACAGATCATCCAGTTACGCTCGCGCACCTACGCGCGTGACAAATACGCGCCTTCCGCCGTATCTACGCGGATCTTCTCACCTTCATTAATGAACGGTGGGACCTGTACCACTAGTCCAGTCTCGGTCTTCGCCGGCTTGGTCACGCTGGAAGCGGTCGCGCTCTTCAGTCCCGGCTCGGTCTCGACCACCGTCAACTCCACGGTTTGCGGCAACTCAATGCCAACCGCTTTACCATCGAAGAATTCCACTTTGATCTGCAGATTGGAAATGAGGTAGTCCACGGCGTCGCCCAGAATCTCCCGCGTCAGATGGGTTTGCTCGAAGTTGGTCGTGTCCATGAAGTAATAGCTGTCTCCATCGGCGTAGAGAAACTCCATCTCGACTTCATCGACATTAATTTTCTCGATGGGGTCGGGCGACCGGAAACGGTGTTCGAACATCGCGCCCGTGCGCAGGTTGCGCAGTTTGGCCTGGATGAAAGCGCGCAGGTTACCCGGAGTGCGGTGCTCGACGCTAAAAACCGAATGCAGGTCATTGTTGTGCTTGATGATCATGCCAGGGCGAAGCTGTGTGGCGGGGATAGCCATTGCTGGGTAAGTCTCCTTAAAAATTATTGCGCGATTGCGATAAACGTCGTTCGGTTCACTTCATCCGATTAACGTTGGCGGAAGGCGGGCAGGCCACATTTTCCGCCGGATACGAGGATCCAACTCTTTATTTTACACGGGCTTGAGCTGATTTGGGAACAGAACCCCTCGATTAGACAGAAAATAAGGACAGAAAGAAAGCCACGAACCGGGGAGAGGCGTCTAAAATCAGAGCACGGAAAGTTCAAGCCTAAACAGAAATTGAAAGGGTACTGATATGCGCATTGGAAAATACGAACCTTCTGATGGCGGCAACTCCGCCGGCACCGCCGTCACGTTCCTGCTGATCGGGTTGGGCGCCGGGGCGCTAATCGGCCTGTTGCTCGCCCCCAAAGCGGGCAAGCAACTTAGAAAAGACCTTCGCAAAAAATACGATTCTGCCAGGGAAACGGTCGAAGACTGGACCGACGACGCCAAAGATTTTGCCGAAGAAGCCATGGAACGCGGCGCCGAAATCGCCGATGAGGTTAGGGAAAGAGTGTCTCCCCTGACCAAGGCCATGCGTCGCTGAGCTCCTAGTACAATCGAAAGCGCACTTCCACGTTGACTTCAACGGCGACCGGCTGGCCGTTGAGTGTAGCTGGCTGAAAGCGCCACGTGTTTACGGCTGCGACCGCTTTCTCATCCAGGCCCATGCCCAGCGAGCGTTGTACGCGGATGTTGTGCGGCCGGCCCTCCGGACCCACCACCAGCCACAGTAGGATCGAGCCCTGATAGTTGGCTTTGCGAGCGGCGTCGGAGTAGTCGGGATCGGGATCATAGATCGGACGCGGCTGAGTCACGCCGCCTCGGCCCGGACGAAAAACCTTGCCGTCGTCGAAAGGTCCAAAGCCTGGCCCAGTTTTTGGCCCAACGCCGCCGCAGCAGCCACTTCCAATCCCACCGCCACCGCCCGGACCATTCGAGGGCGGTCCCTGAACCGCCGAGAGCGGGTCGCCGAGTTGCGCGAGTTGGGGCATTTTGACGTCCGATAAAGCCATCACGCTCGGTAGCTCGGGCAGCTTCGGATCGCGGTTCAAAGGCACCGCTTCCGGCGGAGTGAGTGGGTCCTCTAGAGTCAACTTGGGCATGGCCCCTCTGACGGCCGCCATCTTGTCATGAGTGCCGCCTCCGCCGTGCCCGCCAGGATCGTCCGGCAAAAATGAAATCGGCCCGATGTTAATGGCGTGGCTGACTTCAGGGTCCGCGTTTGACGGGCGATCCGTCACCCAGGTGGCCACCCAC
>Ga0070697_100000966_pt1 | contig 21700 bp, 15 predicted proteins | sample KBSK1501metaG_FD_65475 | JGI IMG/M metagenome (GOLD analysis project Ga0070697, IMG submission 65475) | Corn, switchgrass and miscanthus rhizosphere microbial communities from Kellogg Biological Station, Michigan, USA - KBS K1-50-1 metaG | ecosystem: Host-associated > Plants > Roots >... | reverse complement strand
AACGCCGACCTGGCGGCTGGATACGGGCGGGTGCTGGTGCTGTCACCGTTCGGCGGCAGGTCGCGGATGCCGCTGGAGTGGGGCATGGATCTCGCAACCCAAGTCGACGAACTGCGCGCAGGGGGCAGCAGGGTCGAGACCGTCTTTCCGGATGGCGGCGCGGGTGACGTGTTCGACGCCAATGCGTCGGATCCGTCAACGCGTCTGCAGGCCGCGCGAGGAGGCTACGACCAAGGCCGAGCCCTCGCGGAGCTACTCACCGAAATCTGGCGGTGACGCCCGAAACCAGTCGGCTCGGTAAGCAATGACGGCACCTGCTCATGCCTCGGATGGCCGATGGGCGCGACATGCCTCACGCTACCTTCGTGCGCCCTGACCCGGGCTCGTTCTGCCGGCCTGGCGAACTTGGCCTGCAGGTCGTGGGACAACGGCTCGAGCCCGGCCGTGCGGTGCTGGCCTGCCGGATCGTCGAGACCGACAAGTTCGCCCGGTGGTGTCGCCGCTGCGGAGGCGAGGCTGCGCCGCGCGACAGCGTGACCCAGCGGCTGGCGCACGAGCCGCTGGGGTGGCGCCCGACGACGTTGCTGATCACGATCCGCCGCTATCGCTGCACCGGCTGCGGGCATGTGTGGCGCCAGGACACCAGCCGGGCCGCCGAGCCGCGCGCGAAGCTGCCGCGTCACGCGCTGCGATGGGCGCTGGAAGGCATCGTGTGTCAGCACTTGACCGTCGCTCGGGTCTCCGAGGGCCTCGGCGTGTCGTGGAACACCGCGAACGACGCTGTGCTGGCCGAGGGCAGGCGTGTGCTGATCAAGGACCCACACCGGTTCGACGGCGTGCGCGTGATCGGCGTCGACGAGCACTGCTGGCGCCACACACGCCGCGGCGATAAGTACGTCACCGTGATCATCGACCTGACGCCGATCCGGGACGGCACCGGTCCGGCGCGGCTGCTGGATATGGTCGAGGGCCGATCGAAGCAGGTGTTCAAGACCTGGCCCGGCGAGCGAGACACGTCCTGGCGCGACGGCGTCGAGGTGGTTGCGAAGGACGGGTTCACCGGTTTCAAGACCGCCACCAGCGAGGAACTGCCCGACGCGGTCGCGGTGATGGACCCGTTCCACGTCGTGCGCCTGGCCGGCGATGCTCTGGACCAGTGCCGCCGCCGCGTCCAGCAGGCCACCTGCGGGCACCGCGGCCGCAAGGGCGACCCGCTCTATGCCGCGCGGCGCACCCTGCACACCGGATCAAACCTGCTCACCGACAAGTAACGTCAACGGCTGACCGCGCTGTTCGCCGACGAGGAGCATGCCGGGGTCGAAGCGACCTGGGGCATCTACCAGCACATGATCGCCGCCTACCGCGAACCTGACCGGAAACGAGGCCGCGAACTGATGCAGCAGCTCATCGGCTCGGTCGGCCACAGCGTGCCCGCCGCCCTACGCGAGGTGGTCACCCTCGGCCGGACCCTCAAACGGCGAGCCGTGGACGTGCTGGCCTACTTCGACCGGCCCGGCACATCCAACGGGCCGACCGAGGCGATTAACGGCCGCCTCGAACATCTCCGCGGCTCAGCCCTCGGCTTCCGCAACCTCACCAACTACATCGCCAGATCGCTTCCGGAGACCGGCGGGTTCAGGCCCCAACTACACCCTCGATCATGAAGAGCCGCGTTACCTATCAACCTGACCTGTGGGCTTCTGCTGCCGAATAAGAGCAGCCGTGAGGCGCGCGGAACGGCAATGCGCGCGGGACTGCCCGGAAAACTGTGACGCTTTGGGATCGTCGCCGGTTAGCTACGCGTGCGTGCTTCCAAGGCGTCCAGGTCCCGCTCGGCGTACAGCCGGTGCTCCCACTCCTCGTTGAGGATGCACAGTAGGCATTCCCGCATCGGGTAGCTGCGGGACTCAGGCCACCCGGGTCCCTCAACCGGTTCGGTGTGGCCGTCCAGCGACTCGTCGGTCAAGCCGTCCAGGACCTGACGCACCGCGGACATCCGGTTGCAGCGCAGTTCGAGCATCGCGTCGAGAGGCGGTCGCGCCTCGCGGTCTCGGGGCACCCCCGGCGTGTCAGGCATCTCGTCCCACGGCAGGTCGAGGGGATCCCACGGCGACGGATCGCCGAGGATTGCGCGCCTGATCCAGGAATCGGTGGCGAACACAAGGTGCCGCAGCGTCTCGGTGAACGACCACTCGCCGTCGACCGACTCGTGCAGAAGCTGTGGGTCTAGCCGGCGGGCTCGTCCGATGGTCCCGCCCCAGAGCCGCTCGACCACATCCCATGCCTCGCGGAAGTCAGCCGGGTCTGTCGGGCGCATCTTGGCCCGGTCGGGATACCGCCTGTCGAGCTCGGCGTTTATCAACGGCCCGATGTCGACGCCGTTGATCGTCACGTTCACGATCTCGTCATGGATGTCGGCGTCGGGCAACCAGACGCCGCGCATTATGACGCGGCTCATTTCGACGCCGCGGAACCGGGTCTCAGTCAAGTCGACGGCGCGGAACTCCGAGCCGCCAAGGTCGACGCGCTCGAACCGGAGCCCCGAAGATCCTCGCGTATGAAGTCAGCCACGCTTCGACCACAACGTTACTTGCGCGAGGTCCGCCATTACGTGTTCTTGACCGTGCCGATCACCCGGATCTGCGCGCCTCACGGCTGCTGCCGTCACGCTCCGGTCGCCGCGCAGATCGGCGGCTCAGGCGCGCTGGAGCAGCGGGGACCTTGACCGTTCGTGGCTGCGCCCATCGGCCAGCGTTCAGGAATCTCGCCGTTCAAGCTCTCGCAGGGCGGCGCTGAGGGCTTCGTCTACTTCCCCAGGAGCGTAACCGCGCACGCTGAGATTCAGCCGCACCGCGCGGAGCTCGGCGGCGGTCACAGGATCGCCCGTCACCGGGCCGCTGCCCAAGGTGCCGTCAATCCGCGCGAAGAGGTGATCGACCTGCCGGCATGCGTAGCCGCGCATCACGACCGAGAAAGAACCCATGGTCGGCTCCTACCCGAAGCTCCGCGCGCGTGGCGCCGACTGCACTCAGCTTGCCGCTGCGACGGTGCGGCAGGCATAACGACCTCTCGGTGTGTCTCCGGCGGCCATACCCGCCAGCCGGACCGACGTACCGAACGGCGGATCGGGGATCGTTGTTGCCGAGGCGGCTCCAGCCACGAGGCGTGACATGGGAGGGCCGGTAATTCCTGGCCGGTGTTCCCGGAGGTGGTGGGACAGGTTGTTGCCGTCACGGCCTTGATGATGAGTGCGTACAGGTCATGCCAGGCCAGGCCCTGGAACCCGGCAGCGCTGAGCAGTTGGCTGGCTCGCCGCCGGGTCCGCGCCTTTTCGCGGCGGCCGGCCAGCAACGTGGGCAGGAGCAGGGGTGAGAACAGGTCGGCGAGCACGAGAGCCGGGTGCCAGTACCCGGGCGCACTCGCCCAGACCCGCCCGCTGGTCGGCCCAGTGGTCGAACGAGGTCGTGCTGACGACCAGGTCGAAGGCATCGTCTGGGTAGGGCAGCCGTTCGGCGGCACCAACCGTAAACCGCAGGCGCCGGTGATCGGCCGCCTGTTCGGCAGTCTCGATCATCGATGGCGCGGAATCGATGCCCGCCAGCTCGGTTGCCTGCGGGCACCGCCCGGCCAGCAGTAGGTACCCGGTGCCGCAGCCGACGTCGAGCACGCGCCGGGGCGCGGCATGCACCGACACGGCGAGTTCCGCCGCCCGGCCGGCGATGTCGTGGTGCAGGCGGCCGCGCCAGCCCTGCTCGTAAACGGGGGCTCGTTCGTCGAAGGCAGCGACGTCGCGGTGCGGTGGCACACCGGCAGTCTGGCAGACGACCCAGCCACCGAGGATGTGACTTGGCAGGCCGGCACCGCTGCCCAAAGTCTTCGACTGCCGAGCCGTTGTTTCCCCACGGTCCTCAGTCAGCCCGTAATCATCCGTCCAGGCTCAGCCGGAACCGCACCGTGCGTCCCCGGGGTGCCAACTGGCGGGACCGGCTGGAGCGAGCCGGCGGGCGGGCATGGTTGTTACAGTCATCGTGCATGCGGAAAACAGCCCCTTTCGACGGTGCTGCCGCCGCCATCCCGCCGCGTTTTACCGCGGCGGACCCGGGCCAATTACACCCGGCCGCCCGGACTCAGTATGCCTCATGGACCGCGCCCGGTCCAAACGTAAATGGTCCGTTACGGATAACTCGCTGCGTGGCCTTTCGGCCCTCCTCCCCCGCGCACCTGGAATAGCACGGGCGGGTGCCGCGAGGCGCGCGGGAAATCCAAGCATCCCGCTGCCGGGTCCGCCGGGCCATCCCGGGGGCTTCGGCCGGCCCACCTTGCCGCGACCGGGCCGCGCAGCGAGGCGGAAACACCGGATGCGCTGGGCAGGGCGGCGACCATGTCCCCTCCACCGGCGTGGCAGCGAGGTCACTATCCGCCCCCCGCAGGCCCGGACGTATCGGTGTTCAAGGGAGCACTCTGACACGCGGATATCGCTTAACGGGCCCTTTAGCGTGGATAAAGGGACCGTTATCAATACGCTCCGGTGCGGTCCAATGATAATGAGTGATGCCGGGTGCGGTTCAGTGCCGTCCGATGATGCCTGGTTTTGATTTCATTACGGACAGGAATTCGCGGGTAATCGGTGAACCAGCCGTATGGCACTCCGCGTTTAATCAGGCATCCAGCCGATAAGTGAAACGGGGACCGTCATGACCCAGCCGCCGGGAGGGGACCGCCACCAGGCCCGGCCCCTGCGCTGTACCCAGCCTCAGCCAGCTGCCCGCCGTCGGGCGCGCAAGCGTGACGCTCCCGGCGCCCCGGGTGATCAGGAGAGCTACGAGCTGACCGAGGAGGACCGCGAGTGGGCCAGGCGCACCGTGGCCAGTTTGCCCCCGCTGACGGACCGGCAGCGCGACATCCTCGCCCTGCTGCTGCGCAACCGCCGCTGACCGCCGGCCCGCCGGAACCGGGCGCGGCAGCGACTGCTCCCAGGCCGGGGAGACGCTGCCCGGCACCGAGCTCGAACAGGGACTGCGGGGGGTGACCCGGGCCGCAGGTCGGCCGGGCCGGGAACGCGGCCTGGGCCGGGTCCGGGGACATCTTCGAGCACGCCTGCCGCAGTGCCGGCCGGGCCGAGGACAGCGTCCGGGTGCCGGGCTCCGGTGCCGGGCCGCCGGCGATCAGGGCATGACCGGGAGCAGGGCAGCGGTCATGGCGATCGGCGTCTCAGCCTCGGCCCGCGTGTATGCGTGGTCCCTGGTGCCCGGGTCCACGTGCATGGCCCCGCTGGCCTGGTCCTCCACCGCTGCCCGGATCAGGGCCCACCGCTCGTCCACGGTGCGGTCGCCTTTGTCTTTCCTGCCCGGCCAGGCCCAGCCGCTGGTGTTCTTGATGGTTTCCAGCGCTTTGCGCACCTGGAGCATCGCGGCGTCGATCTCGCTGCCGCCGAGCAGGCGCTGGGCCTCGCGCAGGAAGTCCGCGACGGCCCGGCGCGGCTCGTCATCATCGGGGAAGGGGATCAGCATCTCCGCGCCGAGCGTGCGGCCGAGCCCGGCGAGCTGCTGCCGCCACCTGCTCTCGGCGATGGTGATGTGCTCGGTGACCTCAGATCCGCCCGGGAAGCCGGAAGCGGCCTGCGGCAGGACACCCCGCACCTGCAGTTCCAGGCGCAGGTCCCCCGTGCGCCGCTGCTCTAGGGCCAGCAGCTGGGCGCTGGAGATGAGGAAAATCAGGACCGGCCGCCGGACCTCGCCGGCCGGGTCGAACGGGACGGACACGTTCGCCGAGGCGAGCGGGGCCCGCGCGCCGCTGGCCTGCGGGGCGTACAGCGTGGTCTCCAGGCACAGCAGCCGCCAGGCCGCCGGCCCGGTCGGCGGGATGCCGACCTGCAGGTGGACCTGGTAGTAGTGGGTGCCCATCCCCTTACAGATCTGCACGCTGTCCGGGGCCGCGCTCACGCTGTAGTACCCGAGTCCCTCCCCGAACCTGAGCTGATCCACGATCGCGCCCTTCCTCTCGCAGGCCGCAGGATGGCAGCGGCCGACCTGGCCGGGCCGGGCCGCATCTGTCCGGCTAGCCCCGGGGCATGCCGGATGACCCCGGCCTGACCCGGTCACCGACCGTACCGGCCCCGCGGCGCCAGGGCCACCAGCATCGCCGGCAGCCGACCTCAGTCCTAGCGGCACAGGTGAAAGCCCGCGTTCCCGCAGCCTGGCAGGGGTGATCGTGCAATCTCGGGCCGCTGCGGCCGGCTGGTACAGGGAGCAGAGCAGGCCGCCGGCTGGGATGCCGGGCAAAATGTCAGCAGGACCCCCACTATGGAAGACACCGGGGCGCGCGGCACGGGCCGGGCGCCGACCGGAGAACCGTCGGCTGGCCCGGCACGGAACCGTGGCGTGCTCCGTGCGCTGCGAGGCGGCGGGCCAAAGCCGCCCGGGCTGGCCTGACCGCCGCCCCGGCGGACGTGAAGGCGCCTTACCGTCGGCCGTGACGAGCAACAGGGAGGACCTGGACATGACGCTTTTCAGCACACAGTCGCTGGCCTGGCTGGGCGTGGTGGCCGCTGTGCTCATCGTGCTCGCGGCCCCGGTGCTCATCGCCGCCATCCGCGGCGCCGAGCCGATCAGCTTGGTGATCCTGCTGACCGCGCTCGCGCTGGGCACCGGCCCGGTCACCTGGATACCAGCGCTGATCGCGGCGTTCGCGCTGCCCCGCTCCCGTCCCCCGGTCGGCTTGAGCCGCCTCGCGGTACCCCCGCCCGGCCCCCCACCGACCAGCGCGCCATGGCGGCAGCCGGCCGCGCCCAGGGCCGGGCAGGTCCGTCCGCATCGATGAGGACGGCCTCACTGACCTGCTACCCGGCGTGCCCGCCCCGCCAGTCAGGCAGCTGGAGCAGGCAGGGCCGACCAGGCATGGCATGCCGAGCTGCACGCGCTGTTCGCCCGGGGCGTGCCCATGAAGAGACCTGCGCCGCCAGGCCGCTACGGCCGGACACCGTGACGGAACAGGGCGCATCCGGTGCCCGGGGAGCGCCGAGCAAGACCGAGCCGGAGACGGGCCGCATGTGGCGGCCTGCGGGCAGCTAGATCGACACCCCGCGGGCCGGCTTAGGCCGGACCTGCAAGGTGGCCCGGGCCGGCTCGGGCCGCCGATGCCGAGCGGCCCGGCCCTGGCCGCCCGGATTGGAAACGCGGCCGTAGTCATTACGGCGAGGAAGAGGGAACGCCGGACACGGCCAGTTGCCCCTCGTATGGGCTGGCGGATTCCTCCGGGGCTTGGGCCAGGCCCGGTGCGTCGGGAAGTTCGGAGTCGAGATCAGCTTCGTCCTCGGTGGTGGTCTCGGCGACGATGCCGAGTGCTGAGGCCAGGTTCGTGTCGGTTGTGCCGCTGGTGGCCGTTCCCGCCGTGTCGGTGCCAGGTTCTTCGGCTTCCTCGGCCTCCTCGTCTTCTTCGGCCCGGGTGGGGAGTACGTAGGCCTGGGCCAGGCTCGCGAGGTGTATGGGCAGCGGCGTCGACAAGGCGTCCAGATAGTCGGGTGCCTGCCGCAACTGGTGCACAACCAGAGCGAGGGCCTCAGGCTCGTCGCCGGATTCGGGGTGGCAGCCTAGGACGGCGATCTCAACCAGGCCGGGGTTCCACGCGGGGATGTGGGAGTCGATGGTCGGCTCACCCTTGTTAGGGCCTTGGCGGAGTGGGCGGGGCGCGAGCTTGTCGGCCTCGACTGCGGAATCGCGGAAGGTGCCGGCTTTGGCGGTGGTGCTGTAGAAGATCCGTCCGGACGTGAATTCGGCGTCTTCGGTCTCGGTCCACATCCCGGGCGGCAGGCCGTTTACCCCGCCAGGAGCCGCGTTGCCCCACCATTGCGGCGTTTCGCGTCCGGTCGTGCTGCGTACCCGGATCAAGCGCAGGTCGGGATCGAGATGCGATGGCGGTGCGTGCCCTGTCTTGATCAGGTCCTGTTCGGTCCGGCCGTCCTGGAGCCAGGGCCAGTGCATCCGACTGTTCTGGGAGTGGGTCAGGAGTGCCGTCGGGTGGCCGCGCAGCGAGCGGAGCATCTTCTGCAGGTAGCGCTCGGTATCCCTGCGCTGCTCGTCCATGTTCTGCTTCCAGACACGGTAGGTGACTGGGCGGCGCGATCCTGCAGCTGCGCCGCCGTTCTGGCCGCCCTGCGGGGAAGTCAGCACGGCCTCGTTGCCGGTGATCTGGGTTTCCAGGTCGTCGTCGATGTCGGGGATCTCCGCGATCTTGACCAGCTTCAGCAGAAACCGCGGGTACGGAATCCACTGCGCTGTCTGCGGATCCCAGCCGGTGACTGCCGCGATGCCGGTTCCGCGCGCCAGCGGGGTGACCATGACGGCGACCGGGGTATGCCGTGGCAGCCGGGTAGGACCGTCCTTGCGGCGCTTGACCATCCACAGGGCGGCATAGCGGAGTCCTTCCGGGATACCGGTGGCGAGGGTGTGCTCGGGCAGGACTCGTACGCCAAGCTGGCGCAGCCCGTCCTGCCAGCCGGAGCGGACCCGGTGGTCGAGGTTCTTCTCAGAGTTATAACGTTTGGCCTTCTTGGGGACTAGGACGAACTGGGTGAGGATCCCGGCGTCTGCGCAGCCCAGCCGAACCGCGAACTTGGGGTCGTCGAGAGGGTGTCCGAAGTCCCGGCGGCGGTCAATCTCGATCAGGGCCAGTTCGGGCCGTTCCGGGTCAGTGCCGTCAGCCGTCAGGAATTGCGCTGTGGCGGATCGGCGGGTTCTGATCGCCGCTTCGAGAGCGTTGCCCTTGGGCCGGGCTTTGGGGTTGACGCCGAGGGTATCGGCAAGGCCGCCCGTCGCACGCATGCAACGCAACTGGATGCTGAGCTCAGGAGTCGCCCATTGCAGGATCACCGGGTTGCCCGGCCGCGCGGAATCGTGGACCTCATCAGCGAGGGCTCGGGCAGGGGCGCCGCCGTCGCCTTGCAGGCCCAGAGTCTCGGTGAGGGCGCTGATCGCGGCGTCCCGTAGGGAGGGGGTCTGCCATAGCAGCCGGGCGGTGACCATCGGCGGGGATGGCTGGGTGTCTGCTCCGTTCAAGGTTGCGGCGATGGCGGCTGGCTGTTCTCCGGCGTTGAAGCGAACGGCAACGGCCAGGGCGATCCGGCGGTCGCGGGCGGCCCGGATATTCTCGGCGTCTTTAGCGGCTTTCCCCAGTGGTGCTGGCCGGGGGTTGGCGGGCGCGCTGGACCCGGCCTTGGTACGGGCCAGGGAGGGTACCCGGCGCATCCCTGCTGGTAGTGCCTGTTCGGCCCACGCGGTGATTTGCGAGCGCTGGTGGGACATGAGCCCGGGGCCGATACCGTGCGAGCCGAGGTGGGTGCTGTAGACCACTGCGGCGCGGACGCCCGGCCCGGGCCTGATCCAGTCTTGAGGGGTAGTCAGCAGTTCCCCGGGATGCGGGAATCGCTGGCTGAGAGCCAGGTTGCTGAGAATCTGCGCAGGGCCGTTGTACTTCCAGCCGTAGCTTTGGGTGCACCGGTCGCGGGTGAGCCGTGCGACGGCGTAGCGGTCGCTGGTTGGGGCCCCGGGAAGCCAGGGAACGGTGGGGCTGAGGTAGACGGAGGTATCCCGCGTATATGGCAGGCGCAGCTGGCCGGTTCTGGGATCGACCCGGGTGGCCCAGCGACGTACGCCGGTATGCAGGTGGAGACGGGGCCGGGGGTCGAAAGGCACGGTGTGCAGGGAGATGTTTATCAGGATGGAAAACCACCAGGCCTGCCCCTTGATGACTTCTTGCAGTGGCTGCGAGATGAGCTCTGCGCCCTGCTGGCGGGGTCCGCGGGGCGATGCGCGGAAGTGCAGAGCGCCCGCACCGGTGTCGTAGGGGCCGAGGGTGAGGATCTGGCGGGCTGTGGCGTCGGACGCCAGCTGGTACTGGTAGCCGAGCGGGGCGGCTGTGCCGCCGTCAGTGGTCGGGCAGCCGAGCAGGTCGAGAGTAATGTCCTCCCAGCGTGGAGGCGCGGTGCGCAGTTCGCTGAGCGTGGAGAGGATGTCCTGGTAGTCATCCGGGTCCGGGCGAAGGTCACGAAGCCAGGCGCCCACGAGCCGGTCGAAGGTGTCGCCTGGGAGCGGGCTAGGTGCTGATGCCGGGACATACAGCCAGAAGTCGCCGTCCTGCTGCTGTGCCTCGCGGGGGCGCCCGCGGACGATGAGGTCAGGGGCGAGGCATTGCAGTACTCCGTCCATCCGGTAGGTGGGTACGGTGCGGTAGGGCTCGGCCTCGGGGGGGCGGCCGCGGTTGCACAGGGCAAGGACGCTGTGGTGCCAGCGTTCAGGAAAGGCGAGCGCACGGTAGTCAGCGGTCAGCGGGGCGGCGTCTGCGGCCATGACGTAGGCGGCCCGGCTGATGTCGTGGTAGGGAGCCATGGGGGCCTTCTTTCAGTCGCTGATGGCTGGATCGTCGACGGTGGCGCCGGGAGTCATGTTGCGCACCCGGCACAGCGCCTGGAACAGGGGGTGGTAGAGGGTGCGGACCAGGGCCGGGTCCGCAGGGTTCGCGAACGCCTGCGGGTCGGCCGGGCCGGCGGGAGCCTCGAAGTAGGGCGCAAGCACGGAGCGCAGCTTGATCAGCAGGCCGTCGTCGGTACGGCGACGCTGGTTACGGCGGGGCTTAGCGACCGATGAGGTCGAGGCGGCCGGCGGTGCCGTAGACTCGGCGAGCGCAGGAGCGAACGCCGCGTCCATGAAGACCACCCGGGCGGGCACCCCGCCGCGTACGAGGCGTCCGATGACCTGCCAGATGGTGACCATCTGGTCCCATGCGAAGGATTCCTTCTCGGTGTCGCTGAGCCAGGAGTAGATGTAGGGCCGCCAAAGCAGACGTCGCCATTCTTTACGGGCTTCACGCCGGAAGGCCCGGGCCGCGGCATCCAGGTCTCCAGCGCCGGAGACCATCTTGCTGAAGGTGCCTGCTTCCAGCCCGGGCAGGTCCCGGACGAGCCGCGTTACCCAGTCGTTGATTGCGAAAATAGCCAGGGAAAGGTCGTCGGGGCGGGGGTGCGGGCGGGCGAGGAAGATCACGGTCCCGAAGGCGGCCCTCCGCTGCTTATTGAGAATATTGTGGCCTCGCTCGACTGCCAGGAGCGGGGCGACGAGCAGCTCCGCGTCGGGGTCCTCGGCAAAGGAGGCAAGGTCGCCCCGGCGCAGGGCAGCCGCCTGGCTGATCGTTTCGTTGCTGCTCGCATCACCTGGGGCGGCGTGGTCCAGGTCGGCGTCGTCCGCGGCGAGCACCTTAACCCGGCCTCGCCAGCGGGGCATCGCCTCCAGGATATCGGCCGCCGCGGTGGCTTCGCGGTAGCTGCCCACCAGAAGCAGTGCCCTGCGCCGGGTCTCGTCGGCGATCTGGCGAAGTTCCTGGTCCAGGATGCTCGGCTGCCCGGGGCCGGATCTGCCTAGCTGGGTGACCATCTGCCGGAGTATGGCGGGGCGGGTCTCCACCTTGCTCCCAGACAGGGTGAGGGGGTTGCCGTCACTGTCGTACAGGAACCAGGTATGGAAGCGGGTCTTGCCGATAGCCTTCAGCGCTTCTTCTTGCGGCTTGAGGACGGCTCCCACGGGGGCTAGGACGTGGGCGCGGGTGGAGGTGCCGGCCCAGCTGGTACCGGACATCAGCAGGACGTGCGGCCCGGCTCGGCCGGTGGCAGAATCAGCTCCCAGGCCCGGCAGGTTCAGGAGCAGTTCCCTCCCTACGCCGGCGCACCGGAAGAACCGCAGTGTGCCGCTGCGCGGGTCATCGGCCGCTGCGCCCGGCTCGGGGTCGTCGGCGAGGTACTGGAAGCCGAGCACGTTGCCCATGGGGGCCTCGGGCACGAGCGGTGCGTAGTCCAGCGGCGGGCGGCGGGAAAGTTCGTTGTCGCTCGTGTCCAGGTGGAGCGCGGCCTCAACCTGGGGCCACAGGAAGGTGATCCGGTCCAGCCGCTGATGAAGGACCGCCAGGAGCAGGCTGAACTCCAGCCGAGTGGCAGTGCGCTCGTACCATTCCTCAGTTCCCCAGGTATCGGCATTGTCCCGGTCACCTTCTCTGTCTTCGGGCTCGGGCTGGGTGAGCGAGCCATCCAGGATCGGCGCGTGCCGCAGCAGGAGGTCCAGGACTGCGCGGACGCGGCCTCGGGTCCCTTTCTCGTTGAGGGTGTGGAGCAGGTCGTTAGCAGCGCGGATCAGGTCGTCAGTGTCGGTGTGGTAGGGGCCGTGGTCGCCGAGCGGGTCGTCACGGAATTTATCCAGGGCTTTCGTGACCGCCTGGCGGTGTTCTGCCCAGGGCTGCGTGGCGGCTGCGCCCGGTTCGGGTTCGCCGGGCTGGGCTTCTTCCCCGGGGTCATAGACATCGGAATCCGCGCGGATGCCGTCTGGCGGCGTCGCATCGAGCTCAGACAGCGGGTACCACTCGGCGAGGAGTTTCTCCTGGAGCGTCCAAGCGCTGAAGTACTCGATATCGGCCCACATGCGCAGGTCGTCGTTGTCGATGAGCATGCCGTAGAGGCGGTTGGTCGCAGTGGTCACCACCTCCAGGGCCGCCGCCCACCGCTGTACATCGCGTTCCGACAGCTGCAGGCGTCCCTGGCGCGCCAGCTCGTCGATCTTGTGGGTGTGCAGCCGGTCCAGCCAGGATTCGGGGCCGCGGACGACCAGGGTCGCTGACGGGGCGAACGCGGTGTCAAGCTGCATCTGGACCCGGTCGACCTCGTCCACGATGATGATGTCGCTGCGCAGGCACGCGAGTTCCAGGTGGCGCAGCCGCTCCTGGTTGAGGTGCTGGGGCACGGCGCTTTGCAGCAGGCTCGCCGGGTTGGCTACCCAGATCAGTGCCTCGACGAGCTCGCGGTCGACGGCGTGCCGGGGGCAGGAGCTCCAGATGGGGCAGCCGTGAGCGGGCGTCTGGGGGTCCTCGGCGGCGGCTGGCCGTTGCGGGCCGCTCTGGCCTCGACCGGCCGGGTAGCGCTCCGGCAGGACAATGCCGCCGGACGACGTCGGCTCGCTCCCGGCGGGGTGCAGACTGGTGCATGGCGCATCGGCGTAGCGGAGGGGCTCGGTGGCCTCCAGCCCGCGCAGGGCATCGACCACGCAGACGGTACTGAGGAAATCAAATCCGGGGTCGTCGTGGGTGAGCAGGGAGCCTTGCCCGCGGGCGGCGAGGCGGCGGTGCAGGCGCCCGGCGTGCTGCTCCCGGGTGGTAGCGCCGAGCACTGGCGCTGCCGGCAGGTCAAGGTCGCGGAACAGGGCTGAGAGGGTGAGCTGCTCGGCGACGTCCCCGACGACCAGGGTGGTCCGCAGGCCCTTGCGGGCTCCCCATACGGCGATCAGTGTCATCAGCGTGCTCTTGCCCGACCCCACCATGCCGACGAGGTGGAGCAGCCGACTAAGTGTCAGGACCGGGGAGGGCAGGAAGGCAAGGCCGTCGGGCGACACTGTGTCCAGGCGCATATCCTGCAGCCGCTGGGACCAGGAGCCGGGCTTGAGACCCTCCCTTTCCTCGGTTTCGTCCATCCAGCGGGCCGTCGTAGCCAGTTCGGCCAGCGGCACCTCCAGCGGTCGGCTCGTTGCACCAGGGATGTCATCGAGGTCATGTCCGGACGCCTGACCGAGGCATAGTTCCTCCGGGATGGTCACCGCAGCGAGTCGGCGGCGGTCGGTGAACCGGCTCGGCCCCGGCCCTGCCAGGGGCAGGGCACGGCGATCGAAGTCTGGAAGCTGGGACAGCGTCAGGTCGTAGAGCGCGTACCGGTCTCCAGCGACCGTGGGCTCGACCCGGCGTGAGGGGCCGCCTCCGGCGGGGATGCGGTAGCCGCGCAGACGTTCGGGTAGCTCCTGGTAGGTGTCCAGGGCCTGTGCCCACTGTCTGCCGCGTCGGAGCCTCCATAGCAAATGGCGGCCGACGGCCAGCATGGCCTGCTGTTCTGGGGTCGCCGCGATGCCCATCGCCGTCGCGAACGGGTAGCCACTGAGAAGGGCGTAGACGCCAGCGGCGCCGTGGTCGGGATCGAGCCGTTCCAGCAGCCGCAGGCCCAGCTCGACCTGGCACAGCAGCGACGGCTTGACAGCTGCGTGCTCGGCGGGCCAGACCCGGCTAAGGTCCCTGGCGAGGGGTTGGTACCAGCTGCTGCTGTCACGCATGTGCTGCTCCGTTTCCGGATCGAGCTGTCGCGAGGCGCACCGAGGTGTCACCGCGCAGCCTGTCCTTTGCCAGGGCTATGAGCTGGCGGTCGGTGAGCAGAGGCAGGTCCGCGGCCTGGGGAGTACGGTTCCGGTAATAGGTGCCGAGGTAATCGCGGTGTGCATCCGCTCGTTCCTGCGGGACGGCCCAGCATGCCTCGTCGTATGGCGGCTCGTCAGGGACGGCCTTGGCGGCGCGGCCGAGCAGGCCGGGGTGCTTCCAGTCCTTGACGTCGACCGCCCAGGTGTACCCGTCGGGGAATGTCACCCGAAGGTCGTACGCGTCGAACCCGGGCCACATCTCAACGTCCAGCCCGAGCTTGCGGAGCCGGGCTTCCAAGTCGATCTCGGCCCGGCCGGGGCCGGTGACGAACTGGCGCAGGGGCCTGGCTAGGTGGTGGACTTCCCCGGCCTCCGCATTGGTCAGCTTACGGCCCTGTGGTGGGACGCCTCGTCCGCGGCAGAGGTCTCGTTCACACCACCACCCTCCTTCGGGCAGCGGCGTGAGGAGGGTCAGGCAGCGACCGCACGTGATGTAGGCGCCGTCCCGCCGGTAGCTGACAGGAGCGGGGAGGTAGCAGCGGTCGAGGAGATCGCGGACGGGATCGAGGTACAGATCGGTGGCAATTTCAAACCGCTCGGCGGCTGTCAGGACCGGCCGGTTGACAAGCAGCCCGCGAAAAGCGCGGTAAGACTCATGCGAGGATGCCTGGCGGCACAGGCGGAACGCCGCGTCCAGTACGGCACGGTCGAACTGGGCTGCGGCAGTATCCCTGGCCTGGATCCACCACTCGTGGCAGAGCTGAGTCGGCACCGCGGCGTCCGGGTCGATGAGGAAGTCGTCCGGCCCGAATGCGTCCGGGGGGAGTTCCAGGGGCCAGTCCTCCAGCGGCCGGGTACGGCACCAGGTGAGCATGTCCGGCACCCCGGCGGGTACCTGCTCGACTCCGCGTAGCAGGCAGGCGAGGACCAGGCGGTCCAGAGCGCGCTGCGCCTCAGCCGGATAGGGGAGGTGGAAAGAGGCCAGGCCCTCAACATCGGCGAGACCGATGACCGCGCTGGCGATGGTGTGCAGCAGCGGCACGTCCGCATAGGCAGACCAGTCGGCGGGCTGGGAAACGGGAGCGGGCATCAGCGTTCCTCGGTGGGCATGGTGCTGGCGGTCAGGTGGTCGCGGCCCTGCTGGCACCATGCCAGGGCTTCGCAGCCATGGCAGTGGCGGCCGGGGACCGCCTGGTAGAGGGAATCCTCGGCCCAGGGTCTGGCAAGGCTCGCCAGCACCTCCCGGGCGTCGGAGACGACCTGCGGGCGGGAAGGATCCAGGTCCTCGAAGGACAGGTCATCGGCGTGCAGCAGCTCGAATTCGACACGGGACCGTGACAGGTCCCCTCCCAGTGCCCCGGCGGCGATCATTACCACGGCGAGGGCGAGCTGCGGATAGCTCCGTAGCAGCGGTTCCCTCTCGTACAGGGCACTGGACGAGGTTTTGGTCTCCCGCCAGACCCAGCCGCCATCGCGGGTGTACAGCAGGTCGGGCACGGCGATGATCACGACATCAAATTTGGGGTCATAGCAGGTGACCTGGTGCTGGACAAGCACGCGCTCGCCAGCGTCGAGACCCTCCAGCGGGCATACGGTGGCGTGCTGGGCGAGCATCCCGGCTCCGTCCTCGGCTTCCTGGCCCGAGACGGACCACTTGCCCGCTGACCACGCGGAGGGATCTTCCGGAAGGGGCAGCGTCCGGCAGCCGCCCGCACGGCGCGCGAGGTGACGTTCGTTCAGCCAGGCATCCACGGCCCGCCCGCGCCGGATCTCCGCACGCTCCGGGTCCGCAGACGTCAGGTGGAGCTGGCGGGTGAGGTGGAACTTCGCTGGGCACTCATTATGGGTGCGCAGGTCAGCTGCCGAGATACTGCGCCGGGCTGCCGGGCGGGCAGGAGGGCTGAGCGGCAGCAGGTCTTCGGTCCGGATCAGGGCCCCGCAGCCCGTCAGCGCCTTGCAGTCCACGCAGCTGGAGCCGGGCACTGCGCGCGTGCCGTCAACCACCTCCGCTAGCACCGGGCGGGCGTCATCGGCGAAATGACGTGCGGTCTCTTCCTGATTCCAGTTCAGCAGGAGCGTGAAGCGGCCGTCGCCGCAGCCGAACTCAACGACGCGCACCCGCTCCGGGCGGGCCATCCGGCCGGGAGGGAGATCGCCGTCCTTCACGCGCATATGCGGGGCGTCCCACCCGCCAGCGGAGGGCGCGCCGCAGGCGGCGGTGTAGGCCGCGGCCCCCTTTTCCGCTGCCGGCCGGTCATCCTTAGCACTGCCGAACGACAGCAGCCACAGGTCGCGCATCGAGCCGTCAAGCGCGACGTAGCGGCGTCCCCAAGCGGTCTGCTCGTAGATCACGGCACCACGGGAATCGGGCTGGCCCAGCCGGTGCTGGGCAACCCACTTGTCCCGCACCGGGTAGGTAGGAGGGAGCCCCGCCAGCCGCAGCGACTGCTGGTCGGCTTCCCGGGCCGCCAGGTAACGCGGGATCACCCCCGCCGTCCACTCCACGAGGCCAGGGTGCGCAGGACGGCGCCGCCAGAGCCCGAACGTGCCCTCAGTGCGCCACAGCTGCTCCATCACCCCCGGCACCGGGCGGCGGTCACACTCGATCAGGTCAAGGGCATCCATGAGGACCTTTAGGGTGAAATCCTGAAGCGGTTCCTCCGTCTCCGGAGAGCTGGGATCAGGACGGAGCAGCGGCCGGGCCTCGCTGGCCCGCGCAAGCGGGCAGTCGCGCGGATCGACCCGCGCCGCAGGAAGGTTCGTGCGGATCAGCCTGATATCACCAGCGGTACCTTCAGGCGTCGCCCAGTGGGCCATTCCTGCTCCTCTGACGTGGCGGCTGGGTCCCGGCCGGGTCCCAGCGACTCAAGCATGCCATAGCTTATCTGTAAACTGAGTCCACAGACAAAGCTTCTCGGCTTGCTTTCACGCTAGGGTTGTCTCACTCTCCGAGCCGGCGGCGAGCCAGGCGCGACCGCGCAGAGATCCTCAGGGAGGGTGGCATGAAGCCAGGTGATGTCCTGGAGGACCGGTACGAGCTGACCAAGCTCATCGGCAAAGGCGGGATGGCCGAGGTATGGGAAGCACGTGACCTGCAGGTGCAGCGCAGTGTGGCCGTGAAGTTCCTGCGTCCTGATCAGGATCCCGGCGGGATTGAGGATGAGGACGCGTGGTTCGAGAACCTCGCAGCGCTTCGCGGCCGGTTCCGGCGCGAAGGCGAGCTCCTGGGACGCCTCCGGCACCCGGGCATCCCCGAGTTCTACAGCCAGGGCTCCCGTGGAGGTGACCCCTACATCGTCATGAGGCTGGTCGACGGCATCTCTCTGCATCGCTTCCTGGAGCGGCATAACTCCACTGTCGCGGTAGCGGTTTCGGTCGCAGCCCAGGCCGCCGACGCTCTCATTCACGTGCATTCCCTTCCGGTGGTTCACCGCGACATTAAGCCCTACAACCTCCTTATCGCACAGAATGGCACCGTCGGCCTCATCGACTTCGGAATCGCCAAGCCGGTCAGCAGGCACGCCACTCCCTACACACGGCATGGGTCTACGGTAGGCAGCCGCGGGTATCAGGCTCCGGAGCAGATCCTCGAGCGCCAGGTCACCCCCCAGACCGACCTCTACGCCCTGGGCTGTGTCATGTACGAGCTGCTAGCCGGGCGCCCGCCATTCACCGGGGACAGGCTCGCGGACCAGCATCTTCACGAAATCCCCTTGCCTTTGCTGGTTCATGCCCCTCATGTCCCGGCTGAGCTAGCAGAGATCACCCTCCAGCTCCTGGAAAAGGATCCGCACCGGCGGCCGGCAAATGCCGCGATCGTGCGTGACGTGCTGCGCGGATATCTCCCGCAGCCTGGCGACCCGGTGTCTTCCCCGCGATTCGATCCCGACCCGACCCGGCCTTTCCGAGAACAGGCGGAGCGCTGGCCCCCTGCGCAGCCGCTCTCTCCAGCCCCTGCTCCTGGCACCGCCCGGGGCAGGAGAGGAGCCTCCTGGCTCAGCCGACGCCAGGTCGAGGCAGCCCTCCGGGCAGCTGAGGATGAACTCATATCAGGAAATCCTGGCGCAGGGGCCGCCCGGATTGCCGATCTGGTCCCTGCGGCGCAGCGTCAGTGGGGGCGCTCAGACCCGCTTGCCCGCGCGGTCCGCAAGAAAGCCGCCGACTGTCTGCGAGTGGCCGGCGACTGTGGTCGGGCGGGGATCCTTTACCAGGAACTCGCTGACAACATTGACCGGGGCAGCGATGATCCGGCTGATCAGGCCGACCTAGCGGAAGGACTGCTGGGAGCGGCGGAGTGCCGGATCCCTTTCGGGGACCTCACGACAGCTACCGGCGCAATCGCCCTCGCTTTGCGCGTCATCCCCGAACTGCCGCTGGAGGCTGCCCGCCATTTGGCGGGGCGATGCAGGGATGTCGGTCTCGAACTTGTCGAACTCGGACATGGCCAATCCGTTGAGGGGTTTTTGGGGCAGCTGGACGGCTGGGAACACCGAAACAGGTGAAGTGCGGGCTATCCAATTCAGCATGATGCGGTCAGCCATGCCGGGCTTCTCATAGCCAGCTCATTTTGCCGGGCTCATTGCCTCCCGCCCCAGCTGGCCCGCGGCAAGTCCGTTGCTCAGATTGCGCAGCAGGCCCGCGCCCACGACCTGAGCGTCGCTCAGGGCCTCGTCCATCGCCGCCAGCTGCTGGAAAGCCCGTGCATATCGATGCTGCTCCGTCAGCAGCAGATGCAGGACCTGGAGCTTGCGCACATCAATCCTGGACGAGCTTGAGGTATGGGTGCTGGCCTGGCGTGCATTGGCCGGGGCGCGGAGGCAGCCGGCTATGAACCACGGGTCCAGCAGCGCGAGGTCGATGCGCAGCCGGTAAAGCTGAGGCCCGAGCACTACAGGGCCATCCGTCTGTACCCAGGCCCGGTAAGCGCGCTCTACGCCGGCAACGACGACATCGTTCGCTTCTGCAATGGTCAGCGCGTCTCCCGCGCGAGAAACCTGCTCAGCGGGCAGCCAGCTGCGCGGTTTGCCGCCGGTCAGCAGATCGGGGACGGTCAGCATGGGCACTACTTCGTCAGACGGGATTTCCAGCCGGATCAGCTCCGCAGGCGCTTCCCTGCCGACGTGAACCGTCAGTGCCTGGGCTCGATCGAGATCGCCCACCGTCGTCGTCACCACCGTGCCGCCGTCTCCAGCCAGATCAAATCGAGATAGCAGCTCGGCCAGTTCACCCAGGGTCTTCAGAAGATCTTCGAAATGCAGCCAGGAGTCACGTAGCTGAAGTCCGTCCGGCACCCCCGCATCTGGCACATATCGGGCCGGCGTCAAGTCGACCTGCTCATCCAGCAGGTTCATGACCGGCACAGCAACGCACCCTGCCGGCAGCGCGACAGCTCCTTTCCTGCGCCCGTTCGCCCTGCCTTCACTGCGCGCGACGTAAGACCGGACGCCAGTGACCACATGCTCGTGTAGCTCCGGCCAGTCAATGCCGGACGCCCGCGTGCCACGGTGCGCACCCAGCGAGGTGGCATCAACCATGAGCACTTCCCGGTGAACCGCGCCAGCAGTCGGGGCCGGGGCCTGGAGCACCCAAAGATGCAGCGAGACGCTGAATGGCGCAGCGCTGCCAGCCGGCAGGGCAATCACGCCCCGGATCGCGCCTGCGCGAAGGAGCGCCCCCCGGATCCGGCGTCCCGCCCGCCGCGAAGCGACTGCGGGCGGCAACAGGAGCACGGCCACGCCGCCGGGCTTCAGCCGCGCAAGGGCATGCTCAACCCACGCGAGCTCAGGCTCTGTCCGTGGCGGCAGACCGTAGGTCCACCGGGGATCAGTCGCCAGTTCCTCGTGCCCCCAGTCCCGCTCGCTGAAAGGCGGATTGCACAGAACCACGTCGGCGCGAAACTCGCCGTGCGGATCAGCGCGCAGTGAGTCGCCAACGCGTACGTCGATCCCTGCGATGTGCGCTTCAGGCGCCGCCGTCCCGCGCCCGCCTCCGGCAGTCCCGCCATGTTCGGCACTTGCGAAGCCAAGACGCGCTGCGGCCAGGGATGCAAGGGCCAGATCCCGCTCAGTGCCCGCAAGGACGAGGCCCGGCGTCCGCTCCGCAGTAGGCCACTGCCGGGCGGCGGCGAGCAGCAGCCCGCCGGAGCCGCACGCGGGATCCAGGACAGCCTGCGGCATCCGTGACGTGTGAGAGAACATATTCGCGATAACGGTCATCAGCTCCGCCAGAGGCCCCGGAGTGACGCTGATCTGGCGGACATGCGTGTCAAGCCATCGAGCGAGCAGGAACTCGAAGATCTCCTGACCGCCCGCTCGCCCGGCACTCTCCATGGCCCGGTCGGCGAGCCGCCGTGCGTCTTCTGGGAGGTTGCCCCGCGCTGGCATGGGCGTGACTTCATGCCCGGGCAGCACGCGCCTGGCCATCTCCGCGATGGCCAGGCCCGCCAGCGTGCGGTCACCGAGTGTCTCGAACTGAGGCCATAGACGTTCGCGGGCCCCTACCGCCTCACCCTTCCCGTGGTGCCGCAGCCACTGCTCCACCTCGGCCAGCGAGAACTGTGGGCTTGTATCGGATCCGCCAACCGGTGCCGGAAAGGTGTCATGCCGCCGTCTCCAGTTGCTCACCGCAGCACGCCCGACGCCCGCAATCCTCGCGATCTCCGCAAGGGTGACGTGTACATCGGTAGGGTCAGGCATTGGGCTCCCTGGAGGCTTGGTGCTAGCGTGCATCACCGCTACCTGTGAATTATAGATCATCAATCACTATTGACTGAGTTCACAGACATGCACTGTGCCGTAGCCGACACACTATCCGGGCTGCGGCAGCCCAGCGGCGCGGCGCTTGCCGCATCGCTGTTGCTTGTCACGGCTGAGCCGCTTGCGTGCGTACGGCACGCCGACTGGTCTTGACGGCATCAGAGGTGCCGGGGCTGGTGATACCCCGGAGCCGGTCGAGTTCGTCGCGGTAGGCATCGGCCTGCCGTTCGGCGCGCTCGGCGCGGGCACGCAGATCGGCGCGCAGTTCGTCGCGCTCGCGGCCGGCGTCGGTACGGACCTGCTCCAGCGTCCGGTCGGCGTCGGCGCGGACCCGTCCTGTCTCGGCACGGGCAGCGTGCTCGCCAGCCTGGGCGCGGGCGGCGTCCTGCCGGGCCTGCCCGGCGGCGGCCTCGGCGTCAGCTGCGGCCTGGCGGGCCTGGTCGCGGTCAGTCTCGGCAGCGAAGATGCGGGCCTCGGCGTCGGCGCGGGCCTGGGCGATCGCGGCATCCCGCCTGGCCTCGGCGGCGGCGACCCGCTCGGCGGCGTCCGCCTGAGCCTGGGCCACGGCGGTGTCGCGGTCGGCCTCCGCGGCGTCGGCGCGTTCCCCGGCGCGCTCGGCGCGGGCCTGGGCGGCGGTCAGGTGTTAGACGGCGGCCCAGATTCATATGAAGGGGGCGGGGTAGCGGCATCGGGGATGCCGATGCGGATGTTGCGGGCGGACGGCGGGCGGGTTTTTCG
>Ga0070697_100000963_pt1 | contig 21731 bp, 18 predicted proteins | sample KBSK1501metaG_FD_65475 | JGI IMG/M metagenome (GOLD analysis project Ga0070697, IMG submission 65475) | Corn, switchgrass and miscanthus rhizosphere microbial communities from Kellogg Biological Station, Michigan, USA - KBS K1-50-1 metaG | ecosystem: Host-associated > Plants > Roots >... | reverse complement strand
CGGAAAAGCCGTGGGTCGCCTGCTGCTGTCGCAGGCTGCCGCTTTCGGCGCAGATCTCCTGGTGATGGGCGCTTATGGCCACACCCAACTAAGAGAGTGGATGTTCGGTGGCGTCACGCGGACGGTCCTGTACGAAGCGGACCTCCCGGTCCTGATGTCCCGATGAAAAGCAGATTTCGGACGCACTTGTAACACGAAGCTTGTTGGCATGAGAGACCGTTCGGTCTCATCTGATGCCTGGAATCGCGGGAGACCAGTTCGCGATTGGGTTGTAAGGAGTTTTACTTATGTGGATTGTTCGTGTCGCTCTGGACCGGCCGTATACCTTCATTGTTCTGGCTGTGCTCATCCTGGTGCTGAGCTCGGTCATGATCCTGCGCACGCCCACCGATATTTTTCCGAACATCAATATCCCGGTGATCGCGGTTGCATGGCAGTTCACGGGCATGAATCCCGAGGAATTAGAAGGCCGGCTGACAAGCACGTATGAACGAATATTGACCACTACTGTCGACAACATCGAACACATCGAATCCACAACGGTAAACGGTCAAGCCATCGTCAGGATTTTCCTGCAACCCGGCGCTAGTTTGGACACTGCCAATGCCCAGGTGACGGCAATATCCCAAACCGTCCTTCGCCAATTGCCGCCGGGGACTTTACCTCCCATCATCATCAACTACAGCGCTTCGAGCGTCCCCATTCTGCAGCTGGGTCTTTCCGGAAGCGGACTCTCGGAACAGCAGTTGAACGACCTGGGGCAGAATTTCCTGAGGCCGCAACTGGTGACGGTGCCCGGAGCCGTCATTCCTTACCTGTACGGCGGCAAACAGCGCCAAATCATGGTCGATTTAAATCAAGGGTTGATGCAATCGAAAGGCCTGGCACCACAAGACGTTCTTACCGCCGTGCAACTTCAAAACCTCATTGTGCCTTCCGGAACTGCAAAGATGGGTCAATTCGAGTACGACATTCGGCTGAACGCCAGTCCGAAGACGGTGGCTGAGTTGAGTGACCTCCCCGTCAAGGTGGTCGGGAATTCCACGATCTATCTTCGCGATGTGGCAAACGTGCGCGACGGATTTGCGCCGCAGACCAACATCGTGCGCCAGGATGGTCGTCGCGGCGCTCTCGTGTCAGTGCTCAAGGCCGGTAATGCTTCCACACTCGACGTCGTAAAGGGCATCCGGGGCCTGCTTCCGCGTGTGGAGCAGACGCTGCCCCCGGAACTGAAGATTCTGCCTCTGGCCGATCAGTCCATCTTCGTTCGCGGCTCCGTGAACGGCGTTGTCCGCGAGGCCGTTATCGCTGCGTGTCTCACGGGATTGATGATCTTGCTGTTCCTGGGAAGCTGGCGCAGCACGCTGATCATCGCCATCTCCATTCCGCTGTCCATCTTGACTTCCGTCATGACCCTCAGCTTTCTGGGTGAAACCATCAACATCATGACCCTCGGAGGATTGGCACTCGCGGTCGGAATTCTTGTGGACGACGCCACGGTTACGATCGAAAACATTGAGCGATATTTCGAGGCGGGGCATGCCCAGCGCGACGCCATCCTGGATGGCGCGGCGCAAATCGCGGTTCCCGCTCTGGTGTCCACGCTCTGTATCTGCATCGTGTTCTTGCCGATGTTTCTGCTGAGCGGTGTGGCCCGCTTCCTTTTTGTTCCTCTTGCCGAGGCCGTAGTGTTCGCCATGCTCGCGTCTTACATCCTTTCCCGCACCCTGGTGCCTACGCTGGCGATGTATTTGTTGAAAGCAAAACAGCACGACCGCGCCGGCTCGCGAAATCCTCTGGTGCGCTTTCAGCGAACGTTCGAGCGGGGATTCGAACGCCTACGGAATGCCTACCACGGCCTGCTGATAACACTCGTCGACCGGCGGGTCATTTTTGTCCCCGTCTTTCTTCTGACCTGCGTTGCGGCGTTTCTCCTTGTGCCGTGGCTCGGTCAGGACTTCTTTCCGAACACGGATAGCGGTCAATTCATCCTCCATCTTCGCGCCAAGAGCGGCACCCGAATCGAAGAGACCGCGAAGCTCTGTGATCTCGTTGAGGGCACAATCCGCCGCGAGATCCCCGAGCGCGAGGTGGACAACATCCTGGACAATATCGGACTGCCTTACAGCACCATCAATTTCATACATAGCACTTCCGGCCTCATCGGAGCGGGCGACGCCGATATTCTGGTGTCTCTCAAAGAAGATCACCACGCCACAGCGGACTATGTTCAGCGCCTGCGAGAGACGCTGCCCAAGGAATACCCCGGCACCACCTTTTACTTCCTGCCGTCGGACATCGTCACTCAGGTTTTGAACTTTGGGTTGCCGGCGCCCATCGATATCCAAATCGAGGGCGCCGATATCGACGGAAATCGCAAAGTTGCCGCACGGATGCTACAGGAAATTGAGCGCGTGCCGGGTGTCGCCGATGCGCGCATACAGCAAGCCTTTGATTACCCGGAATTCGATGTAGCCGTTGATCGTACCAAGGCGGCCGAGGGTGGCTACACCCAGCGTGATGTAGCCAATAGCTTGCTGAACTCACTCAGCGGCAGTTTCCAGATCACGCCAATGTTCTTTCTGAATTGGAAGAACGGTGTGAGCTACAACCTGGTGACTCAGACCCCGCAATATTCGATTCAATCCCTGCAAGATCTCCAGAACACTCCGCTCAATGCTTCGAGCGCTGCTCGCCCCGAAATTCTCGCCGATGTCGCCTCCATCAACCGTTCAAACGAGATGGAAGTGATCAACCACTATAACATCCGTCGCGTGGTGGATATTTACGCCGCCATTCAGGGCCGCGATTTGGGAGCGGTGGGCCGCGAGGTCACGCGCATTGTGGATGCCAACCGAAAGTCCTTGCCGCGCGGAAGCTTCGTCACGGTTCGGGGCCAGCTGCAAACCATGCGCAGTTCTTATCTCGGGTTGCTCGGAGGACTCATCTTTTCCATCGTTCTCGTCTATCTCCTGATTGTGGTGAACTTTCAGTCCTGGCTCGATCCCTTCATCATTATTACCGCGCTTCCTGCCGCACTTGCCGGCATCGTCGGTTTCTTGTTCCTCACGCATACAACACTCAGCGTTCCCGCCTTGATGGGAGCCATCATGTGTATGGGCGTGGGAACGGCGAACAGTATTCTCGTGGTTTCCTTTGCCAAAGAACTACTGCTGCATCACGGAGATCCGGTTAGAGCGGCCATCGAAGCCGGCTTCACCCGGTTTCGTCCCGTGCTCATGACCGCTCTGGCCATGATCATCGGCATGATTCCCATGGCGCTCGGCCTCGGCGAGGGCGGCGAGCAGAATGCGCCGCTCGGGCGCGCCGTCATTGGCGGCCTGCTGTGCGCCACCGTTGCCACCCTGATTTTCGTCCCTGCCGTCTTCAGTTTGCTTCACCGACGGCGCGAACCCTCAGCTGTCCAACAACAGTCCGCGGGCGAGTCCGGACCAATTCAAGCTTGAGTTAAAGGAAAACGAATGTTATCGAGCGAGGAAAATGTGACGACCAGCCCCGAGACTGAAACGACCGAAGTGCAGACCATGCAGCCGAGTCCGGACGGATTTCACCCTCGCCCAGAAGCTCGGCGCCAGACCGCAATCCTTGTTGCGGCAGCCGCGCTCGCGGTTCTCGCGCTCCTGATTTATTCCGGTATTCATTCGCGCGCGGTGGCCGAATCGCGCCTGATGCAACGGACCGAAGAAGCCGCCATTCCCACCGTCGGCGTGGTCTTTCCGCGTGAGGGCGCTCCCACACAGGAAATTATTCTGCCCGGCAACACCCAGGCGTTCAGCGATGCACCGATCTATGCGCGAACCAATGGCTATCTCAAGCATTGGTATTTCGACATTGGTGCACACGTGCAGAAAGGCCAGTTGCTTGCCGAGATCGAGACCCCGGAAGTCGACCAGCAACTGCTACAGGCTCGAGCTGACCTGGAGACTGCGCAAGCCAACCTGAACATTGCCAAGATCACCGCGACTCGTTGGCAGGACCTGGTAAGCAACGGCTCCGTGTCGCAGCAGGAGACCGACCAGGCGGTAAGCAATCTCAGCGCGGTGAAAGCCGCGGCGGAATCCAGTGCCGCCAACGTGCGGCGCCTTGAGCAGCTGCAATCGTTCGAAAAGATCTATGCACCCTTCGACGGAATTATCACCGCACGCAATACGGACATCGGAGCACTGATCGATGCCGGGGCCAGCACGCAACCGAAAGAACTCTTTCACATGGCCGCGATCCGAACGCTCCGCCTATACGTTTCGGTTCCCGAGGTGTACTCCCGTGCCGCACGACCCGGTGCACCAGCCACTTTGACCCTCGATGAATTCCCGGGCCAAATCTTCCGTGGCACTCTCGTTCGAAACGCCAACTCCATCGACATCGCTTCGCGCACATTGCTCGTTGAAGTCGATGTGGACAATCCTACCGGCCAACTCCTACCAGGCGCTTACGTCTTTGTGCACCTCAAGCTGCCCGACCAAACTCGCTCAGTAACCGTTCCATCGAATGCGTTGATCTTCCGCAAAGAGGGCTTGCAGGTCGGACTTGTTCGCAATGGCAAAGTCGAGTTGGTCCCGGTCAAGATCAGTCGCGATTACGGCAATAGCGTAGAAATCGTTTCAGGCTTGCATCCAACGGACGCAGTCATTGTCGATCCATCGGACTCTCTGGTTGCCGGCATGCCCGTTCGCCTAAGCAGGAAACCAACAGGCGGGTCTAAACAATGAAGTACGTAATCGGTGTGGTCCGTCTTATCCTCACCGGAATCGCCGCGCTTCTTCTAGTGCTGCTGATTGTGGCACTCGAGGGTTGCACCGTCGGCCCCAAATACATCAAGCCATCCGTGCCTACCACTGCGACCTTCAAGGAAGAAGCGCCTGCTTCATTCAAAGAGTCAGACCAATGGCAGCCCGCCCATCCTGCGGATCAAACGAGCCACGGAAAATGGTGGGAGATTTTCGGCGATCCGGAACTCAACGAGATGGAAGAGCAGATCGCCGGTTCCAACCAGAACCTGAGGGTAGCGGAAGCGCGCTTTCGCGAAGCTCGTGCAGCGATTCGCTTCAATCGGGCTTCGCAGTTTCCAACCATCTCCACTGCGCCGAACGCCAGCTACGTCAAGAACTCGGATTATTCATCGAACTTTTCGTCGAAGATCCAACAATCCAGCAAGGGCGATTTCGTCCTGCCCTTCGATCTTTCCTATGAGCTGGATCTCTGGGGCCGCGTGCGGCGCAGCGTCGCCGCCGCGCGGGAAGAAGCGCAGGCGACGGCCGCCGACTACGAGACCGCCAAGCTCAGCCTCGAGGCGGAACTTGCCCTGGACTATTTCGAATTGCGCAGCGCCGACGCTCAGAAACAACTTCTCGACGACACGGTCAAAGCCTACACCGATAACCTGCAGCTCACGGTAAATCGCTTCAAAGGAGGCGTGGCCCCGAAGGCCGACGTTGCGCAAGCGCAAACCCAGTTGGATACGACCCGCGTGCAAGACACCGACGTCACTGTGCAACGAGCGCAATTTGAGCATGCTATTGCGACCCTAATCGGAAAGCCTCCTGCGGAATTCAGCCTTCCCACAGCCCCACTTAACTATCAACCTCCAAACACTCCGACCGGCCTCCCTTCTCAACTATTGCAGCGACGCCCGGACATAGCCGCTGCAGAGCGCAGAGTGGCCGAAGCGAACCAGCAGATCGGCATCGCCCGCGCGGCGTACTTTCCGACCGTAACCCTCGGCGGAACCGCGGGATTCGCCGGCTCGCAGGGTTCCAACTGGTTCGGTTGGCCGAGCGGCTTTTGGGCCGTCGGTCCGGCCCTCGCCGAGACCCTGTTCGACGGCGGGCGCCGTCGCGCCACCTCCGAATCGGCCCGCGCGAACTACGATGCCGCAGTCGCAACCTATCGTCAGACCTCACTGACGGCGTTCCAGGAAGTCGAAGACAACTTGGCCGCCTTGCGCATTCTCGAGAACGAAGCGCAACAGCAAGAGCAGGCTGTTGCGTCATCCAAGGACTCGCTGCAACTTTTTACGAACCGTTACAAGGGCGGGGTCGACACCTACCTTCAGGTCATCACTGCACAGACGATCGAGCTCGCCAACGAGCGAAACGCCATCGATATCCAACGGCGCCGGTTGGACGCGAGTGTGCTCCTCATCAAAGCGCTGGGAGGAGGCTGGAACGTGAACAATCTTCCCACGTTCGGTGCGTCTGCCGTTCGGGACTATTGAAGATCCACTTTCGCTGGGGTCCATAGGATACAAATCCAGTGTGAACAGAGCCGATGACGACGATCCAAAACATTCTATTCCCTGTGGACTTCTCGAGGTCCTGCGTTTCCATGGCGGCCTACGTGAAGAGAGCGGCAGCGCTGTTCAGCGCCAAAGTGTCACTGGTTCACGTCTTCGACCTTTACAGTCACGACGCATTCCAACTCTATGTAAGGCCACTTTCCGAGGTTGCTGAAGAACAGAAGAACCTCGCTCGGGACAAACTCGGTTCGTTCCTCAAGTCTGAGTTTCCGCTCACTGAGTGCCCGAGAATTTTGTCCTCGGGCGATGCGGCGAAGCAGATCGTTCGGCTCGCCAAAAAAGGCGGATTCGATCTCATCATCATGCCGACGCACGCAGGCCTCTTTCGCCGGACGCTGCTTGGCTCCACGACAGCGAAGGTGTTGAACGATGCTGATTGTCCAGTATTGACAACGCAGCACGCGGAAACTATTTCACCAAGACAGCTCGAACATCGGGAATGGGCCTGCGCCATTGGCTTGGACTCAGATTCGCAAAGAGTTCTTCGGTTGCCAGCCAGGCTGCGGAGTCCGTCCGTGCGAATCTCACGCTCGTTCATGTAATTCCCGCGACCGGGTCGGACCTACCAGTGGAATTGGATTTGGAGGAGCGCCTGCAGTTGGCGAAAAGAGAAGCAGCTAGGCGTCGCATCGAAGCGTTGCAAAGCGCCGCTGGTTCGCACGCTGTGGTCAGCATGGCCATCGGTCCGATTCGAGACATGTTGACCGATGCGGCGCGCAGATTGCGGGCGGATGTGCTAGTGATTGGCAGAAGTCCGGCATCCGGCGTCCTGGGCCGCCTGCGGGATCTCAGCTACGCGATAGCCCGTGACGCTCCTTGTCCTGTGTTGAGTGTCTGATAGGACGAGCGCCAGCTGACTAAACGACTTGCGACATAAGACACCGGAGAGGTGCCGAGATGGTTGTAAAGCCATTTCTGGAGCAGTTCTACGCCTCAACGGTCTTGGCGATCTGCGGCTCTTCTCGCGCTTGCTTTGCCAGACTGGCGAGGAGTTCATAGGAGCGGAGCCGGTCCTCGAACTCGTAGCTGTTCGTCACCACGATCAGCTCATCTGCTTGGGTCTCTTGCAGAAAATTATTCAGGCGTGCGGCGACGCGTTCGGGTCCGCCGAAAATCGCCGCTCCAAATTTTGCGGCCACCATTTCACGTTCTTCCGCAGTCCATGCGACGCTCTTCGTCGGAGGCGGCAGAGGCCCGGGAACGCCGCGGATCAAGTTCAGAAACATTTGTATTGGCGTCGTGGCGAGAAATTGTGCCTGCTCGTCGGAGTCGGCAACGAGGATCGGGACGCCAACCATGGCGTATGGCCGGTCAAGGACTTGCGAGGGGCGAAACGATGAACGATAGATCTGCAGGGCCGGCAGCAGCGGTCCCGGCTGAAAATGGGCTGCGAACGCAAACGGCAGACCGAGTTCTCCCGCTAGACGGGCGCTAAAGTCACTCGACCCCAGAAGCCATATCGGAACGTTCGTGCCTTCGCCAGGATACGCATGCACGCGCTGCGAAGGTTTTGGTTTGCCAAGATACTGGCGTAGCTCGTCCACAAGCTCGGGGAAATCGTCGCCCGTAATATGAAGAGAACGGCGGAGCGCCCGAGCGGCTGCGGAATCTCCGCCGGGGGCGCGGCCGAGACCCAAGTCAATGCGTCCCGGGAAGAGTGATTCGAGAGTGCCGAATTGTTCAGCAATGACCAGCGGCGCGTGATTCGGCAGCATGATGCCGCCTGAGCCCACGCGGATTTTTGAAGTTGCGTTGGCGATGTAACCAATCAACACCGAAGTCGCCGAGCATGCGACGCCCTGAATATTATGGTGTTCAGCCAGCCAAAATCGCTTGTAGCCCAGGGATTCCGCCTGCTGTGCCAGCGCACGCGAGTTGCGGAAAGCTTCCTCAACCGTTCCACCTTGCCGTAGATGCGCAAGGTCCAGAATAGAAAGCGGCGTAGTGGCGAGACGCGGACGATCCGGCATGAATGCCTCAATTCCGCCGCTTGGAAATCAACCCGTCCGGAAGCGGCTACAGTCATTTGATGCTTTACGGCTCGGAGCGGTACTGCGAGTTATTCCAATCGGACGACGGCCCAATGGGCAAGAATGTGGTTATCTCTTTTGCCGCCTTACTGTCGGCTGCGTGCATCTAACCGTTGCCTTAGGCTTTGCGAGGAGCTGCGAGCCTGATCTTTTGCGCTTGGGTAACGCAAGTGGTCATCAGGAAAGGAACTTCCATGGCAATCGAGAAAAAAGATCAATCCGTACTCAATCACATTGATAGCTTGGTGAAGGAGGAAGAACGCTTGTATGGGCGGAGCGAATTGACAGACGATGACCGGAGGCGGTTGGCTGACTTGAAGATTGAGCTTGACCAATACTGGGATCTGTTGCGACAGCGCCGGGCGCTTCGAGAATTTGGGGATGACCCTGACAAGGCGAAAGTCCGTGCTGCCAAGATAGTTGAGAACTACGAGCAGTAGATCTGCGATTAACGTTCGGTGCTGGTCCAGTTGTGGTGCCTGGATACTTCACAGAGACTTATTCTGCCCGGCGCACAACCAAAAGAGTCAAATCGTCCGTTTGCTTCAACCCGTCGCCAAAGCTCATCAGATCCTGCAGACACTCGGAGATCAGCCCGTCAGGCGTTTTTCCTATGTGCTGCGATGCCAACCCGCGAATTCGGCGGAGGCCATACTCCTGGCCCGCGCGATTCCGTGCCTCCGTCAATCCATCGGTATACAAAAAAACGCTGTCACCGTGAGCCAAAGTTAGGCGATGGACAGGAAAACGCGCGTTACAGAACATTCCCAGAGGCACACCCGTGGAATCCTTCGGTTCTACTCCGTCGCCGTGGATGTGGAGAAGAGGAAGATGACCCGCGCTGACAAACTCCACTGAACCATCGTGTGCGGCTCGTCCTACGACGAGAGTCGCGAATTGGCCAGCCAGAGTGCTCTCGCAGAAAATGCGGTTGGCGTCTTCCACCATCCGATCGAGTGGATGACCGGCTTCGGCGAGACTGCGAAACGTCGCGTGGAGGTGGCTCATGAGCATTGACGCAGCCACACCCTTGCCAGAGACGTCCCCCAGCATGAAGAGCAGTCCGCCTTCCGTCTCCACAAGGTCGCAGTAATCGCCGCTCACCATGCCGGCCGGTTGATAGTGGAATCGCACGTCCCACCCTTTTGGCGACAGACCAGCATTTGGCAGGAGAGCGCGCTGGATGCTTGCGGCGAGTGATAGATCACTTTCGAGAGCGCGCTGTTCAGCACTCGTAAGATGGTCGAGACAGAATCGCACCAATGGATCGGCCAGCAGCCTTTCCGGTTCGACGGAGTCATGGCATGTCTCGCAAAGTCCGAATGTTCCTTGATCGATACGGCGCAGGGCCTCATCCACAGCCGTCAGCAGTTGCGAAAGAGAAGCATCAGCAGCGGGGGAATGCAAAGCCGCATGAAGGCGCTGGCGGCGTTGTTCCAATTCAGTACGCAGGTATGTTTGCTCGGCAGTGATCATACGATCTCCTGCCTTAGGTTGCTGTTTTGCGGCTGAACTTTCCATCCGATTTCCTCCTTCGAATTGAGGATCACGGGAAGAAGCTTAATCGAGACAATACCAGCTCTCCGCTTCCATTTCACTGCCGGGGCGTGAAAACAGCGAGCGGTCTTGCCAAGCTGTCGGTGGCTGTGTTGGATGCCAAAAACGTGCGGTACGTTACAGGAAAAAAGTTGGTCCACGTGACATAGCCAGTGGCAAGTCTATGGCGAATTTACGGAGCAACGACGGTTCGCGCAGCACCGAACCACAAATTAAGGAATGCGTCTTCTTTCATTTCGCCTTCGCAATTGCAACGACCCTAGCTTTGACGGCGCGGATGTAGTCTCCGGGAGCCAGCAAGATTTGCAGTCCCCTCATGCCTGCAGATACTGAGATAACATCGCAGATTTCCGCAAGCTCGTCGATGTACACCGGATAATCTTTCTTGCACGCCAAAGCAGTAACTCCACCGCGAATATAACCAGTCGCCGCTTGCACTTCCTTCAAAGGCACCATGTCAACCTTTCGATCCCCTGTGTAGCGTGCGAGCGCCTTGAAGTCCAGCTCTTCGCTCGCGGGGATCACCGCTAAATACAATCCGTTCCGGTCACCCTCTACGGCAAGGGTCTTGAAGAGTTGCTCTGGTGGCAAGCCGACCTTTGCCGCTACCGTTTCCGCCGACAAATCGTCAGGATCTACTTCGTACGCGCGCAACTCGTACTTGATCCCAAGTCTATCGAGAACTCGCGCTGCGTTCGTCCTGATCACCCAATGGGCCCTCATCTTACCTTCAGTTAGTTCAATCCATTTAGATGCATGTCTTATCCCGAAGAATTCAGAAGGATTCGGCCCAGAGGCACACCCGCAGAGACAACTCAATCTCTGTGAACCCTCCAGCAGCTCCCGCCGATGTAGCGCTGGTGTACAGCGTCTCCCCGGATGATGCGTGGCGGCTCATGCTCAAGAATGCGTTACTCTGTAGTGAAGCAGCCAGCGCACTTGTTTACTCCAGCCGGGGGGCAAGTCATGAGAGTGATTGCAAAGTCCTTCAAAATTCTTGCACCGGGAAACTCATTGCAGCGGAGAACCGCCTACAGTCTCGCGCTAGTCAGGCTGATCCTCGCGCCGGTCATTTTTCTGGCGATTTATTACCTTTTCCGTATGGGATGGATCGTAGACCGCATCGTGAATGTGGACGCTCCCGCGTCCGCTCTTGCGCAACAAGCGTCCATCGAAATGCTGGAAGCACGTCGCGCCGAACGGAATTTTCTGTTGCTCCATGACGCCATCGACCTGGCGACAAATCACGATGCCGTTGCCAAAACCGAGCAAACCCTGCAGTACATTCAGAACCTGGAAACCAACGACATCGAGACGGTGCAAAAAGCTTCTCAATCCCTGGCACTTTACCGCCAGCAATTTGCGGAAGCGGTCGTGGCGCTGGACCAGCCCGGACAATCCTCAACCGATCGCGTCCAGAACGTGGTCCGCGATTATGAACGCGATCTGAATGACCTCTTGAAGCGGTCAAGACGCGTCAGCCGGGAACACCTGATGGAGGAACTTCGCGAGCGCGTCAATTCATTTGAAAATCAGATCTCCAAAACGATCGAAGAAACAAATCCCGATTTGCAACGCCTCACGCAGGATTTGCAAAATTCCAGCGATCAAGTTCTCCACATGGCTTCCCAATTGGAAGCCGTGAACTGGACGCGCGTCAAAAACGACCACGCACATGTACGAAAGTTGCTGCGCGAGGCGGAATGGTCCCTCTCCGTTGTGTCCGTGCTGACACTGCTCATCAGCATTTGGGTCAGTTACGTTCTGCCGCGTCAAGTGGTCAAGCCCCTGTTGAGCCTGAAGGAAGCGATCGATCACGCTGCGGCTGGAGACAATGAAATTGAATTTGACGTGCAGGGGAAAGGCGAAATTGTCGATTTAGTGGAAAGTTTACGGCGAATGCTTGACTCGCTGCGACCGAAAACCCGGTCGGAAAGGATTTCCTGACCTTCGTAGTCTATTGTGGCGGCGGCTGTGCGGAAGCCACGCCAATATATTTATCGGCTCCGCCGTAATAGAACAGCCATTCGTTTCCCCTCTTGGCCATGCCCTCGACGAAAACAACGTTTGGCACTTGCCCGTTTTTCTCCCATTCTCGTTCTGGCTCGAACACTGACTGGTCGCTCCGGTACAACACCTTGCGAGGATCGTGGCGGTCGAATATCGCAATGCCCGTGCGGTAAACCAGATGGTCATCCGCACCGTTGTAAATCAAAACAATACCGTCGCGGGTGACAATTGGCGGCGGCCCGGGTTCCACAACCCGCGAATCAAATTTCCCCGGGCGTGGCGGCAGTATCGGCGCATCCGTCTCTTCGGTCCAATGCAGCAAGTCCGCTGAACTCGACAGTCCCATCTGGTCAGTCTTGTCCTCGGCGGTTCCCAGCCAGTACATCCAGTATTTTCCGGCAATTTTTTCCGGCACGATGGCGCCGGACTTCGTCCAGCCGCGATTCCATTTTCCTTTGTACGCCGGAAGGATCACCCCGAGCCGCTTCCAATGGATCACATCCATCGATTCCGCGAGGCAGAGTTGCGCATCTTTTTTGTTATATGCGGTGTAGGTCAGATAGTAGCGATCGCGTAGTTGTAGTAGTCGCGGATCTTCCACGCCTCCGCCTTTTTCGTAGTCCGATTCCGGGCTGAGCACAGCGCCGTATTTTCGTGTGAAGTGAACTCCGTCGGTGCTTTCCGCGTATCCCAGGCGCGAAGTTCCCGCAGCGTCCTGTGCGCGAAAGAGCATCACAAATTTATTGTCGCGCGCGAGAACTGCCGGATTAAACGTACCTGCGCTTTCCCAATCGGCTCCGGTCGGCGACACGATTGGCGTTTCGCTGACACGTTTCCAATGGCTGAAGACAGTCTCTATTTGCGGTTGAACCGCGATGCCAGGAAAAAGGCAGCAAGCTGCCAGGGCAAAGACGCAGAATCTGACCGAAAAGCAAAACATCGCATTCTCCGAGGGACTTTCGTTAACTGCGATTGATTGTAATTGGAAAAGAGAGTTGCGGCGACTAACCGAGGGCGCCCTGCAGCACTTCACGGAGCACTTCTTGCTTTTGCGGTTCTAGTTTTTTTCCGCGTGAAGTTAAATAAAAAACGTCGATCGCTTTCTGGCCTTCCGTATCGATCAGCGCTACCTCAATGTTGCAGTCGAGCCGCGCCAGCGCCGATCCCATGTCGTACAGCAATCCCGCGCGATCTTGAGTCACAACTTCCAGCAGCGTGCTGTGCGCGGACGCCGCATCATCGAAGCTGACTCCGGTAGTTACGGCAACCTTCGGCGGGCGAGCCCGGCTGGCCGATTCGCGGCTTTGCAGCAATGGCTCCAGCGCCGCTCTTCCGCCGAGTACATCGCTTAGGCTCGCCTGGAAGCGCTCGACTTCGCTCGGATTTAATTCCAGCGTGCGATGCAGATCGGTAAAGTGAAATGTATCCAGCACCACGCCTGCGGCGTTCGCAAAAGCGTCCGCCTTGATGATGTTCATCCCCCAGGCCGCAAGTACGCCTGCAATGGTGGAAAAAAGTCGCGGACGGTCCGCGGTTAGCAGCGTCAGGGAGAATCCGTGGCGCTCCGCTTTCAATTCCGTCTGCAGCGGCGCGCTGGCAAGCTTCCGGTACAGCAAGAAATGCCCCGCAATCTCTGCCGCCGAATGCACCGCCAGATAGCGCCGCGGGAAACCGTCGAGGAAGCGTTCGATTTCCGTTTTTGGCGCGCCGCCTGCCGCGGACTGAATCTGCTCCAGCAGCGAACTTTCGTCCGACGCATGCAACCGGTCGCGGTCCAGGCTGCGGCTCAGATGATTTGCTGTTGCCACAAAAAGTTGCCACAACATTTCCGCTTTCCACGGCGTCAACGCTTCCGGATTTACGGCATGAATATCCGCGTAGGTCAGCAGGCACAGCCGTTGCAATCGCTCCAGTGTGCCCACTGTCGCCGCGAATGCCGAGACTGTCGCCGGATCAAAAATATCGCGCCGTTGCACGGTCGCGGACATATCGAGGTGGTGTTCGATCAAAAATCGTACTTCGGCTTCTTCTTCCGGCGATAGTTCCAGCCTGGAGGCGGCGCTCGCCAGTGCCGTCAAACTCCCTTGCACATGATTTTCCACCGGCATTCCTTTGCCCGTGTCGTGCAGCAGCAACGCAAAAACCAGCAAGTCGCGGCGCTCCTGCATTTTCCAGATGGGTGCGAACGAGGTTCCTCTCGCGTCGGGCGGCTCCGCCAGTGCCTGCAAGTGTTCAATAGTACGCAGCGAATGTTCGTCCACCGTATAGCGATGATAAAAATCGCGTACCACCAGAGAATCGATCGCGCGCATCTCCGGTAATATCTCCATTAAAATTCCCAACCGGTGCATCGGTCGCAACGCCATGCCCGGGTAATCCGCCGCAAGAATCTCTTTCAGCGTGTCCCAACTCATAGTCTGATTTCGCGCGGCAAGCTCCGAATGCGACACCACGTAGTTGATGATGCGCTCGGCGTCGCGGCTCAGCACAATGCCCGAGCGCGCTGACTCAGTGAAAAGGGAATAGACGATTGAGCGGTCTGCCAGGGCCGGCTGGTCCAGAATTTCAAATTGTCCGCTGCGAATCGCAAAATGCGCGCCGCTGGGTGGTTGTTCCGGCCGCGTTACGCTCCTAGCCGCGCTGAACAAACGTTCCCGAAGCGAAACCGGCTGCGCCATCCTCTGATCCAGATATCGCAGCAACTGGCGATTCAGTGTGCGCGCGTGCCGAAAATACAATCGCATCCACTCCGCGGCATTCCGTTCGATTCCATCGCGCACGGAAAGCGATCGCTTCGCCGCTTCTTCCTGCATCTCGTAAGTCAGCGTGTTGTCGTTGCGCGCGTTGCTGTAGTGCAGCAAGCAGCGAATCGAGCTCTGAAATTCAACCGCATCCCTCGCCGACTCTTCATCCGCGGCCGTGGATCCCCGCAAATCCGGCCGGTCTCCCAAGATCTGCCGCAACCAGAATGCCGCCTGATAATCTCGCAGGCCTCCCGGCGCTTCCTTTACGTTCGGCTCCAGATGAAAAATGGTATTTCCGTAACGCGCCAGCCGTTCTTTCGTCAGGCGATGCAGCTGAAAAAAAAGAAACGAGCGCGATTGCTTTTCGCTGGGTGGCAGGACCCGCTTGTCCAGCTTGTCGAAGAGTTCCTGATCTCCGGAAAGGAATCTGCGATCCAGCAGCGCCAGATGGAACTCCGCGTTGTCTTCTTCAATGCGTTTACATTCGTCGATCGTCCGCCCCGCGCTGCTCACGCGGAATCCCAGGTCCCACATAGTGCGCGAAAATTCGGAAATGAACGGGCGGAACTCCGCTTCGGTTTTTTCGCTCTCGAACAGGAACAGGATGTCCAGATCGGAGAAAGGGAACAGCATCTTGCGGCCGTAGCCGCCCAGCGCCAGCAGCGCCAGTCCTTCGTTGGGCGTATCGTGCACTTTCATTACGTCGCCGAAAATCTGCCGGATGACCTGGTCCGCCAGCTCACACAAAGCGTGTAGCGTCTCTTTGGCGCTCGCTCCCGCATCGAACTTCGCGCGAATCCGCTGCCGTTCCGCTTCAACTTGCGGTGCGACGATATTCAGTGGTTTTGCAGAGCCTGGCATTTTCCTTGCTTGAGGCGGTTCCGGCGGGAAGCCGGGTCGGGTGGCGGTAGACACGAACTCAGAGCGCGCTTTCGCCGCGCTCTTCATTGCGGATGCGGATCGCCTCTTCCACCCGCGATATAAATATTTTACCGTCGCCAATCTTTCCTGTCTTTGCGGTCTTCAGGATTGTGTCCACCACGGTATTCACCAGTTTGTCGGGCAACACCATTTCCAGCTTGATCTTCGGCAGCAGGTCTACCGTGTATTCGCGACCGCGGTACACTTCGGTGTGCCCCTTCTGCCGCCCGTGCCCGCGCACTTCCGTGACCGTCATTCCTTCAATGCCCACTTCGTGCAGCGCGTCCTTCACCGACTCGAACCGTGATGGCTGAATGATGGCTTCCAGTTTCATCATGGATTTTCTGTCTCGCCCTCCGCTGCGTTCCTGCTATTCCGTTCTTTAGGACTCCAAATAGTAGGCTTCTTCGCCGTGCTGCGATATGTCCAGACCTTCCATTTCCTGCTCTTCGTTAGCCCGGAAGCCCGTAACCAGATCCGTGATTTTCAGAATTACGATGGTGCCGACCAGCGCAAAGCCCCAGGCCACCAGCACGCCTACGAGTTGGTTTCCTACCTGCGCCCAGTGGCCGTCCCGCCCGCCCACTGGATTGTTCGGGCCAAAAATCGGATTAACGATTTGCTGAGCAAAAACGCCCGTAAGCAGCGCGCCAATCGTTCCGCCCGCGCCGTGTACCCCGAAAGCATCTAGTGCGTCATCATACCCGAAGAGCGCCTTCACCCGCGTAACCATAAAGTAGCAAAGCACTCCGGCCGCCAACCCGATCACCATCGCCGGCATCGGCCGCACAAATCCCGCCGCAGGTGTTATCGCAACCAATCCGGCTACTGCTCCAGAAATCGCACCTAACGCGCTGGCCTTTCCGTTCTTGAACCACTCCGCCACGCTCCAGCCGATCGCCGCAGCCGCTGCGCCTAGGTGCGTCGCCACAAACGCGCTCGCCGCCAGTCCGTTGGCGGCCAGCGCGCTGCCAGCGTTAAATCCAAACCATCCTACCCATAACAAACACGCGCCAATAAAACTCAACACCAGGCTGTGCGGCGGCATCGGCTGCTTGGGAAAACCGATTCGTTTCCCCATGTACAGTGCGCACACCAAGGCAGAAACGCCGGAAGAAATGTGGACGACGGTTCCACCCGCAAAATCCAGACACGGGAATCTTCCGCCTGCCGCATTCAGGAAGCCGCCTTTGCCCCACACCATATGCGCCAGCGGCGCGTATACGACAAAAAACCACAGCGTCATGAACAGCACGGTTCCACTGAACTTCATCCGTTCCGCGCTTGCGCCAGTGATCAGCGCCGGAGTAATCACGGCGAACATCATCTGGTAGATCATGAATGTCAGGTGCGGAATCGTTCCCGCATAGTCCAGGTTCGGTTCCATGCCCACGCCGCGCAGGAACGCGTGCGAAAAATTGCCGATGATTGGCCCATCGCCGCCGAAAGCCAGGCTGTATCCCACTAGCGCCCACAGCACGCTGATCAGCCCCATCATCGCGAAGCTCTGCATCATGATGGCCAGCGTGTTCTTGCGCCGCACCAGCCCACCGTAGAAAAGTGCTAGTCCGGGTCCGGTCATCATCAACACTAGCGCCGCGCTGGTCAGCATCCACGCGTTGTCGCCGGCGGCCTGCGCTGCAGTAACGCGCTGGTCCAGCTGAGCCAGTCTGTCGCTCACTTCCTTCGAAGTCTGTGGTGATGCTGCACTTGCGGAGGCGGGAGAACTCGTGGCGGGAGCCTGTTGCGCAGGAAGGGGAAGCGCCAGTAGGAAAAGACCGATCGCAAACCAACTACACAACACTGCACGTTTCATCACTCGTTGCACTCCGCTGCATTGGAATTGCACTACCGGGGACCGCCCATCTGGCATGCGGCATTATACGCACCCACCGCTATCCCCTGACTCCGAAATTTTGATTACACCTATCCATTTTTCCGATTGAGCAGATCCCATTCGCCTTCTCTGCGTCTCCTCTTCTCACTCTGCGATAATCGTTTTCTGTCTTTCCTTCCTTCTATCCGTGCTTCGCTCGGTTATTTCTCGCTCCTCCACCCTGCCTTCAACTCGCTCACATAACGATCCGCATCCCGCGTCGGCCGTGGAATTCGCGGCCCGTTACAAACCGAAAGCGTCAACCGCAACGCCGTCTCCAGCGAAATCCGGTGCCCCTGCGAAATGTACATTGGTTTCACTCCTGTGCGTGTCCGCAAGGCGGCGCCAATTCTCTCTTCGCCATCGAGCATCGGCGTCCATTCGCCTTTTTCATTTCCGAGCGGCTCAGGTTTGCCGATCAAAATGCTCTTTGCGCACCCGATCGTTGGTCGGTCCAGCACGATCCCAAGATGCGTAGCCAGCCCCATCCGCCGCGGATGCGCATATCCTTGCCCATCGCAAAACATCAAATCCGGCATCTGGCGCAGTTTGCCAAGCGCGGCCAGCAGTGCCGGAATCTCGCGAAAACTCAAAAATCCCGGAACATAGGGAAATTGCAAGCGTACTTCCGCGTGCGCCCGCTGCAATTCCTGCATTTCTGGATATTTGTAAAGCACCACTGCCGCAATCGCGCGATTTGCCTCTCTCAGCGCCGTCCATCTGTTCCGGCTGGCCTCAAACCCCTGCGAGCCCGTCAGCACATATGCGGCATCCAATCCCGCCACCGTCCGAATCCCTTCGAACCGGTCCCCGCCTACCCACTTTTCCCGCAATTTCTCCTGAATCTTCCGAGCCTCCGCGATACCGATGTCCCATTTGTGCGTCATTCCCAATCTCATTGCCAGTACTGCCTCGCCTCGTCGTATAATGCCGTCTTGCATCGTCCGGGTTTTCAGGGTTTGTTTTGTAAACCCTGACATAACTAGAGTTTCATGGGTTGTTCTTACAAGCCCTGAAATATGGAAGTTGTTCTTACAAGCCTGACATAAAAAGGGTTTCATGGCTTGTACTTGCAAGCCCCAGATATACAGCTTGTTTTACAGACCCTGAGATAAAAATGACCCAACACGCTCCCATTGAAATTAACGTCCGCAAACAAGACGGCGTACACATTTTTGACGTTCACGGCCGCCTCACCATCGGCGATTCCAGTGACCAGCTCACCACTGCGCTGACCACTGTTCTCCAGGACGGAGCGCGCAAGGTCATTATCGATCTCAACGGGGTACCGCAAATCGATAGCTCCGGCATCTCTACACTCGTCCGCATGTCTGTCTCCCTCGGCCGCGAAGGTGGCATGCTTCATCTCATCTGTAAACCCGGCCGCGTCCTCGACGCCCTCACCGTCACCCGCCTGGTCGAAGCCATCCCCACCTTCGACTCCCTAGCCAAAGCCTCCAAGTTCAGCTAGTGGCGCGCTGAGTCCATTCGCACACGAACCGCGAAGTCATCTCGTTCGCAGCATCGTTCTTTCATGCTATCTTTTCGCAATGCTCTACCCGCGGTTAGAACTCTTTCGAGGTTTCCTTCTCATTTCGGGTTGTTTGCTCTGCGCAGAGACCGCCTCCGCACAATTAGACAAGCTTGACAACCTCGCGTCCGGAATCAGCAAAGAACTGAAGCCTTTAAAACCCCACCTTGTCGCGGTCGTCGACTTCCGGCCTCCCTACGGCAGCACCATGCCGCAAGCCCACTACTTTGCGGCGATCCTTTCCAGCTGCCTGGAAGATCGTGCGAAGAATAATTTGCCGTGGCGAATCACGCCGCCTTTGACAAAGACTTGGAGAAATTGCAGGTCACAGTGCAGTCACTGGCGCCGGGCACCGAAAATTTCCGGTCCGCTGCTTGCCATATCGGAGCGGACATCCTGCTCACTGGAACCATCGAAAAGCGGAACGATTCGTATGTTCTTCAAATAACCCCGGTTCGTGTGCCTGATGGCATAGTCCTCGCCACTCACAGTCAAACCATTGTGGCCAGCGACTTCCTCGACGGCTTCGTCACACCATTCCCGGCGGATGTTGCCCACGCGGACAACAAACACAAAGCCGACATGGAACGCATCACCATGCCCAGCTGCGTCCACTGCCCGGATCCTTCCTACAACGACCTCGCTCGACGGAACAAGATTAACGGTGTATCGGTGCTTGAAGTCTTGATTTCGCCTGCTGAAGTAGCCCAGAAAATTCGCCCGGTTCGATTGCTTGGCTACGGATTGGACGAACAAGCTTACGATGTAATTAAAACATGGAGATTCAAAGCAGCCACATTAAAAGCAGACGGCACGCCCGTGCCCGCAATCGCTGGCCTGACAACAGAAGCAATCGCGGCCGTGCAGAGTTGGAAATTTAGGCCGGCGCAGAAAGACGGCATGCCGGTTCCCGTTCGCGTTCCTGTCGAACTTACCTTCCGTCTCTTTTTGGGAGATCACTGGGGATAAATTTGACCGAGGGTTTCCAGGACAACGCCTTACTTAAAAACTTACAACTTATTACTGACTACCGGTTCTACCCGCTCTTCTTCAACTCAGCCAACACCAATTTCGCCACTTCCTTCAACGTCTCAAACACTCCGGCTCCGGTAATCGCCACACCTTCCAGCACCGGCTCGCCCTTTTTCTGCAAATGTTTCGTCAACACATCCACCGGCAGCGCATTTGGCAAATCGCGTTTGTTCAATTGCAGGACGTACGGAATCGTGTCGAACTTCAGATTGTGCTCTTTCAAATGTTCGTGCAGGTTTTCCTGAGTTTCGAAATTCGCGTCCAGCCGCTCTTCCTGGGAATCCGCCACGAATACCACGCCGTCCGCGCCTTTCAAAATTAATTTGCGGCTGGCCTCATAGAACACCTGCCCAGGCACGGTATATAAATGAAAACGCGTCTTGAACCCACGCACTGTCCCCAGATCCAACGGCAAGAAATCGAAAAACAGCGTACGGTCGGTTTCCGTAGCCAGTGAAACCATTTTTCCTTTTTGATTTTGCCCCGTGTGGTCGTAGATCCACTGCAGGTTGGCGGTCTTTCCGCCTAGACCCGGACCGTAGTACACCAGCTTGCAGTTAATTTCGCGCGCAGGAAAATTGATGAAAGGCACTTGTCTTAACCCGTTTTAGTTCCAAGACTTATAGCACACGCCTCACGCTCGCACCAACTTCGAGCCAATGGTCGTACTAACAAATGGTCGTACCAAACCATCATCCCCGGGGCTCCGCGCCCGAGGAATCCCTCTTTGATTGTAGAATCATCGTGTTAAGCTTCTCCCGCAGTCCGCAGTACTCTAGTAGTCTCCGTGACAAAGCCCGGCCCAGCACAGCCTATTTTTCGCTCCTGCTTCCGTCTGGTAACGCCATTCCCGGTTCAGTTCGCTCAATAGACGTGAATTTCGGATCCAGCTCTTCGGACCCGCCAAACCGTTCCGAACTCAGTCACAACGATGGTTGAATGATTCTTCTGGATGCTCTTAACTCCGAACACTAGAGAACAGGGTGCAAGAACTCCACCTCGCACTCGCGCGAATAGGCGGACATGGCGGGTCCTCCAAGCGCAATTTTGTCGACTGAAAAACCTTGCACTGGTTGGACTCCAAAAACCGCCGCGAACTGCACTAAATCACTGGGAAGAAAATTGCCCATGGACGGCGCGGCGAGAACGGAGGGGAGAACCCGGAATAAGTCCGCTCGTCCTGTCCCGTTATCTACACTCATCGTAACTTCATTGAACCTGTATAGCAGCCCGCGCAGCTTACCTGTGTTCGTTAAGGAGCATTGCATCGTCCAGAAGACCGGCTGAGATGACGAGGGTATGCGTAGTTCCTCGCCGAACCGCAATCGTTCATGCGCTAAGGTTTCGAATCGCGTAAAACGCGGAACTGCGCGCCTTTCCAGAAGCAGATTGTACTTTCCCAGCATTCGGGTGTCGTACCAGCGGTACACCTCAATCCACATAGCCGGTGTTTCCGTCCATGGGTGACGACCATCGATGGCGAAACCGTCAAAAACTAGAAACCGTGGACCCTTGTCTCGGATCCATTCTGCATTCAAGCTGTCTAAATATGGTGTGTATGCGGAGTATCGTTGCAACACCGGGTACAGCACTAAGTTAAGGTCGTCCACCACAGCATTACTGTATCCGACCGAAAGTGACGCGACCGGCTCGTGCTGCACAATCGCCTTGATCTCGGGCTCCAGTCTGTTCTCGGCTGAATAGGTTTGTTGCG
>Ga0070697_100000962_pt1 | contig 21753 bp, 10 predicted proteins | sample KBSK1501metaG_FD_65475 | JGI IMG/M metagenome (GOLD analysis project Ga0070697, IMG submission 65475) | Corn, switchgrass and miscanthus rhizosphere microbial communities from Kellogg Biological Station, Michigan, USA - KBS K1-50-1 metaG | ecosystem: Host-associated > Plants > Roots >... | reverse complement strand
ATCGTTGACATGCCGGAAAGCAAGCCACAATCAGAGGTCAGAGACCAGAAGCCAGAGGTCATTCAAGATCAACCGCATAGTGCCGAGGTCACAGCCTGAGTTCTTAGGTTCTCAACCGCAGGTCAACTACGCGCCCGTCAGTAGAGATCCGTCGTCAGAAAGTAAGAAACCGATCCACTAAATCACACGAACCGAAACTAAACGTTTTTAGTGGAATTTCGCGTAATTTCGTGGATCGTTTTTGCTGATCGCTAACCGCAATCTGTGGCGCAGAGGTTTTGAAGACACACCTCCTCGTGGCAAGCTGCGCAATGGTGTGTTATCTTTTTTGGCCCCGGAACTGATGAGCGACGAACGTTAGTTTGTCGACAGTTTGCCCGCGTAGCTCAGTGGATTAGAGCGTTCGCCTCCGGAGCGAAAGGTCGCAGGTTCGACCCCTGCCGCGGGTACCAGTCTTTCAACTACCTTGACTCGGCTAACTTCCTCAAAGTACTGCTATAGAGCTATCAGGCCTAGCTTGATCGCATAGTGAACGAGCTCCGCTGTAGTCTCCAGTCCCAACTCCGACATCATTTCATACTTATGAGACTCAGCGGTCCGGTTAGAGATCCCCAACCGACTTGCGACCTCCTTCATCGTCTTACCTTCAGCAATCAACTTGAGGACCTCGATCTGCCGTGGCGTCAATTTCATTCTGTGTCCCGATCGTTTGCCGGATGACCATGGCTCTTGGGAAATGAGCGATGTTATGTAGGTCTTTCCAACGGACACATCTGTAATAGCCGTTATCAATTCCTCGCCGGCGGATTGTTTCAGCACGTACCCGGAAGCCCCACAACTAAAAGCCTCAGCGATCAGACTCTTGTCGCCATGCATGGTCAAAAAGATGATCTTGGCTTTGCTGCCGCTCTCTTTTATCTCTCGAACCGCATCGAACCCGTTTAGCACCGGCATGGAAATGTCGACGAGTATGACGTCAGGATTCAGGCGCAGAGCCGCCTCAACCAGAGCCCGGCCATCTTCAACCCGATCGACACAGTCAAATTCGTCACGCAGCAGGCTTTCAAGCCCCTCCGCGAACATCTTATGATCGTCAGCCAGAAGAATTCTTAGACGACTCATCGGCTACCTCAACGGGACTTCTACAATCAGCTTAGTTCCTTGGTTAACCTTAGACTTGATTTCGAACTTGCCATCCAGCAGGCGAACTCGCTCCTCAGCGCTGATTAAACCAATTCCGTCACCCGTTCTCGCTGCGTCAATATCAAAACCTCGTCCGGAATCAGCGACCGTAAGGACCAGGAGGTTTTCATTTTCTGCCAGCAGGATCGACGCCGATTTGGCCCGGGAATGCTTTGCGATATTTCGAAGACCTTCCACCGCGATGCGATAAAGACATACGGAAGTTTCAAACGGAATTGCGGCGCCGCTGAGGCTTGCCCCGAAGGTAGTTTCGATCTCTTCCTGACGCTGGAACTCGGCAATGTAGGCAGCCAGGGCTTTTTCCAGGCCGAGATGCTCGAGCGCGGCAGGGTGGAGTTCGTGCGACAACTGCCGGATGTGACTGTTAAGCTCATTTGTGTCGCGATAAATTTCGTCCAGCTCAGCTATCAACTGATTTTCCGTGGCGGGAAGTCCGCGCTTGAGGCGGCTAATTGTTATTGACAGGGCCGCCACCCTTTGACTCAGCTCGTCGTGTAGTTCCCGGGAGATGCGCCGGCGCTCAGATTCCTGAGCGCTGATCAAACGACCAGCCAGCATGCGAATCTGACTGTTGCGCTCGCTCAGTTCCTCCTCAGCGTCCTTTCGCGCAGTAATGTCTACATTCACCCCGACCATGCGAACTGGCTTTCCGGCCTCGTCGAACAGCACCTTACCTTGACCGCGGACCCAGCGTACAGTTCCGTTAGGCTGTGGCATTCGAAATTCAGCTGCGTAAGGGCCGCTCTCACGAATCGCCTGTTCTATTGCTTCCCTGACAACTTGCCGATCATCCTCGTGCAACATTCCGTAGAAGACCTCGGGGGGCACTTCTGGATCCGTGGGTTGAAAACCAAAGATGCGTTTAGTGTGGACGGACCACCTGGTTTCATTGTCCTGAATGTGCCAATCCCATGTACCCATTTGGGCGGCATCCAGAGCTACCTCCAACTGTTCTTCATTCTTGGCAGAAACCCCTCTCAGATGACTCTGTTCCTGAATAACCGCGGCCAGGATAATGAGCGGAACAGAGACCACTATTAGAAACAGCTGCACTGAAAGAGCGTTTGCTTCAGGCGAATTACCGACAAATGGTCCCAGTCCGTTAATCGCGCCCCAGATCGCAAGGAAGGTCACGGCGACCAGCGCTGTGCTTATTCCTTTAGGACCGAAACGAACCGCCGCCCACAATAAGAATGGTAGCGGCGCATACAGCAGCACCGGCGTGGGACTTTCACCCACATGTCCGCCCAAAACGATCACACCCACCATCGAAAGGGCTAACAACATCACCGCCAATTCAATATGGCGATATGGCGATACCAATCGGAAAGAGGGAATACCTTCGGACACCCACATGACGATAAAAGGTACGAGCGTCAACTCAGCCAGGACGTTTGAGAAAAACCGCATTCGAAAGATTTGCCAGTAGCTGCCGGCTCCCCACCCATTAAGAACGACAAAGCCGGCATCCATGAACGATGATAGAAACGGAGCCAGAACAGCGGCGACGATGAACACCCCAACATGGCGGGCAGTGTCAAAACGTACCGCACCGTCTGTAAAACGTCTTATCAACAGCGCGCCGATCAGTGCCTCGCAACAGTTGCTGATAAACCAGCACGCGACCATCGATACCGGGACGCCGGCTTGAAGTTCGACTCCAAAATGGACCGGAAGCGCTGCCAGAAGCAAAAACCACCACCACCTCTTTGGGGCAAGAAGCAAGGCAGCAAGCAAGATTGAATTTGGCGGCCAGAGGGTTGAAACGGGATGAGGCTGGAACGTGAGGCCGAAACCAATTTTGACTCCGAGGTAGTAGCCGAGAGCGACCAGAAGTGCGGCGCCGGCAGGTCGGCTAATAGAAGCGCGTGTGATCCTCGTCGGTCCCGTCAGACTTTCTCGATCCACGACGAGCTCACTCATCCCCGTCACTCCTTAATAATTCGCGGGCGTGTGCATCGCAAACTCAGTGTGAGAAACCATTTATCAGGATACAGCACGATCAGTTATTTCTAATCCCTTGTCGATGATCGCAAACGCCTCACTCAGCTCAGCTTCGGTTATGCACAGCGGAGGGTTAGTGAAGAAAGTGTTCCACCGCACCAACGTGTACAGCCCTTCCGCGCGGAAGAATTTGCCGAGCGCCTGCATCTCGGGAGACGTGCCGTTAAAGGGAGCCATTGGCTCAAGCGTTTCAGGATTTCGCACCAGCTCCACGATACCGAAGAGTCCGATGTTGCGCGTCGCACCCACCGAAGGGTGACGACGTTTCAAATCTTCAAGCATCCCGCGCATAACTGTGCCCATTCGTCGCGCGTTCTCAATCAGCTGATCTTCTTCGTAGACGGCGATGGTTGCCAGCGCCGCGGCACAGGCAAGCGGATGGCTGTTGTAAGTGAGGCCACCCCAGAAAACGTTCTTCTCGAAGTGATCGGCGATTTGCCGTCGCATGCCCACCGCTCCCAGCTGTACGTATGCGCTCGTCAGGCCCTTGGCCATCGAAATCAGATCGGGAACGACCTTCCAATGATCGACCGAGAACCATTCGCCGGTGCGTCCGAATCCGGCCATTACCTCATCGGCAATTAGGAGGATGCCGTGCTTATCACACAACTTCCGCAGACCCTGCATGTACCCATCAGGTGGAATGAGAATTCCGTTGGTACCGACGACGGGCTCAACGATGATCGCCGCGATCGTTTTCGCACCCTCGAGTTCCAGTACCTCCTCAGTCCGGGCCAGCACATCCTCAGTCTTCTCCGAGCCCTTCTGAACACCATGATAGAAATCAGGAACGCGAAAAACTCCCGGTATGCCCGGCTCTGCCGCCCAGCGGCGCGGATCGCCAGTCAGCGTGAGGGCGCCGGCAGTTCCACCGTGATACGACCGGTACCGGGCGCCTATCTTGTGACGTCCGGTGAACATCCGCGCGATGCGAATCGCATTCTCGTTGGCCTCAGCGCCACCGTTGGTAAAGAAGAAAGCGTCGATATCTCCCGGTGTGATCTCCGCGAGCTTGGCGCTCAGACGCGCGCGCACCTCGGTCGCCATGAATGGGTTAGCGTAGGGCAGCGTCGAGGCCTGCTCCTGGATTGCGCGAACTACGCGCTCGTCGCCGTGGCCAATGTTCACGCACATCAACTGGCTATTGAAGTCGATGAAACGCTTTCCTTCCGGCGTCCAGAAGTAGATTCCTTTGGCCCGCGCGACCGGAATCGGATCCACGGCAGATTGCGCGGACCACTCGAAGAGCGTGTGACGGCGGCAGAGATCGACTATCTCGTCACCCGACATAGTTTGTTTAGTAGCAGTCATAGGATCGCGATGCTACCCAAATCCTGACCGTTTGACAATCAGAAGTCAAAGGTCAGAAACTTCGCCTTTGCCTTTTTGTTTCGTGTTCGTTCGTGTGAGTTCGTGGATCGTCTCTGTGGTTGCATAAGAAAGCGATCCACGAAATCACACGAACAAACACGAACCGGATCTGACCTTTAACTTCTGAGCTCTGACCTCTGACTTCTGGCCTCCGGCTTCTGACTCTGAAGCCGCACCATTGACTCCGAATTGCTCTCTTCTATAAGCTACGTGCCACCAAGAGCTGACTCCGCCCAGAATCCACGTCAACTCAGATAGCGCGAAGCTGAAATAGCGACCCGAGCATGTTCATCGCGGACTTCAAAGCCGGCGCGGAACTGTATCCGGATCGATGCCTTCGGGCTCAACCTAATTGATCCTTCAGCCCGGTCAACCGGCCCTGCCGATGAGCCAGGCGAAGGCTATTCGAAGCCGGCCTGATCCTTCGGGAAACGCCCGCGCCAAGTCATATGGTGCCAACCGTTCTTGGGACAGCAATGGTGAAGCGAAGCTGCCAGTGGGGATAAGAGCGATCACAAACCCAATACAACAGGTTAACAGGAAAGGCAAAGTCGCACGGTTGACCTGTTTCTTCCTGGTGGTTTCCTTTTTCGCAGCCTTCATAATCAGTGAGCGGGCCGGCGCCCTGTCTCCCGATAATCCGCAGAAGGCAAAGAAGGTATCCTCAGATCTGCATGACCAGGCCGCTGGACCAAACAGCCAAGCTACCCTCCGGGTAATTCTCCAGCTCAAAGCTCCAATGAGTGGTCAATTGAAAGCCCTGCTTAATATGAACGGCGTGCACGTTAAGGCCAACTTCAAGAATCTGAATGCACAAACCCTTGAAATACCGCCGAGGATTTTGGATGCCGTCGCTGCCTTTGATGAAGTTTTCTTCATATCTCCCGACCGGCAAACCGCTTCGCTCGGTCACCTTTCAGCGACGACCGGGGCCGACGCGGTACGCACAACTAACGGAATTACGGTCGGCGGGTTGGATGGCAATGGCATAGGCATCGCCTTTCTCGATTCGGGCGTTGATAACACGCACACAAACTTTCTGGATGGGAGTGATAAGACGCGCGTTGTCCTCAGTCAGGACTTTACCGGCGAGAACCGCACGGATGATCCGTACGGGCACGGCACACATGTGGCTTCAACTGCGGCGGGCAATGGCCGAGTTTCAAAAGCTGCCTATCTCGGTATCGCGCCCAATGCGAACATCATCAACCTGCGAGTGCTGAATTCCAGGGGCACAGGTACCGTTTCAGCAGTCCTGAGCGCACTTGAATGGGTCCTGGTTAATAGCGCGGCTCATAACATTCGGGTTGTGAATATGAGTCTGGGCACACCTGCAATTGATTCCTATAAGAGTGATCCGATCTGCCGCGCGGTTAGACGTCTGGTTAACGCTGGGATTGTCGTGGTTGGTGCCGCGGGAAACAGTGGCAAGGACAGCGCGGGCCGGAAAGTTTATGGACAGATTCATTGCCCCGGAAACGAGCCATCAATAATCACGGTCGGCGCCTCGAATACTTTCGGCACTGAGGTCCGAAATGATGATGGGGTTACCACCTACAGCTCGCGCGGCCCAACACGCAGTTCGTGGACAGACAGCCTGGGCGCTAAACATTTCGACAATTTAATCAAGCCTGACATTCTGGCGCCCGGCAACAAGATTATCGAAGCTGAGTCGGCAAATAATCTCTTGATTGCCCAAAATCCTCAGTTGGAAGCAGGCGTCAGTCCCGCAGTAGCGCGCAAGCAGATGTTCCTCAGCGGTAGCTCAATGTCTTCGTCGGTTGTGAGCGGCGCGGCGGTGCTATTGCTTCAGGCCAATCCGACTCTGACGCCGAACATGGTGAAGGCTATCCTCATGTACAGCGCCCAACCGTTGAAGGGCTTTAATATGCTCGAGCAGGGCGCAGGTGAGCTTAACATCGAGGGCGCCGTGCGCCTCGCTCGAGCGATTCGTACAGATTTTGGCACAAGCAAACCTGTGGGAGCGCCTTTGTTGAGGACCACGGCCCCGGAACCCCAGACAACCATTGCGGGATCCACGTTTACCTGGTCGCAGGGCATAATCATGGGCCAACATTTCGCTACCGGCATACCCCTTATTCTGTCGTACCAACCTTTCTATCCCCAGGGCGTCATCGTTAGCGAGGGCGTGATCGTTAGCGAGGGCGTCATTGTCAGCGAGGGTGTAATTGTCAGTGAGGGTGTCATCGTTAGCGAGGGCGTCATTGTCAGCGAAGGTGTCATTGTCAGCGAAGGTGTCATCGTCAGCGAGGGCATCCCTGTCAGCGACGGGACTGTAATGGGTAGTGGCACTCTCTTTCTATCCATGGGCGTGATTGTCAGCGACGGGTTTATCGTCGGTGATGGTCGCAACTTCGGCGACGGTACCATCGTTAGCGACCTGGCCATCGTTACCGATTTGGTTATCGCCAACGAAGCGATGCTAAGGGCGCAATCTGCAGAGGTTAATGGTGACCCCACCGCCTTTTGTGGACCTATCGCAGATGACGGAGTTGAGTAGCTTGAGCAAACAATACCTATTTAAAGGGTATGCTTACGCAACAATTGCTGCTGGGCTAGCCGTTGTTCTCTTCTCTATCCAACGGTTGCCACTTGGTCAACTCGATTGGCGCTTTCTGGTGTTGGCGATCATTACGATTGGGATCGGTTCGCTCCTGAGCGTCAAGATTCCTCAGGTCAGGGCGGAAGTTACTGTTGCCGATACTTTGATCTTTTTCGCAATGTTGCTCTACGGTGGTGAAGCCGCTGTTCTGCTCGCGGCAGCTCACGGCCTGGTCTCATCGTTGTATGTTAGCAGGAGTTCCCGGGCACTCCTGTTCAACTCCGCCCAGATGGCCTGTGCAACTTTTCTTACCGCATCCGTACTACACTTCTTTTTTGGTCCAATTGAAGCTCTACATCGCGGTGATCAGTCCGCCAGATACCTGGCTGCAACCTGCATCATGGCGTCCGTCCAGTACATCGCTAACTCTGGCCTGGTCGCCTTGTACACGTCCCTCAAGCACGATCTGCCCGTGTGGAATACGTGGCGCAAGTATTATCTCTGGACATCAATTACTTATTTCGCAGGCGCTTCTGTCGCTAGTATCACCGCTGATGTCATTGGCAGCATCAGTGTCTACGCTGCGATTATCATAAGCCCGATCGTTGCCATTATTTATTTCAGCTACCGGACATACCTAAAAAATGTCGAGGCGTCGGCAGAGCTGCGGAAGAGCGAAGAGCGCTATCGCGATCTGTTTGAAAATGCCAAGGATGCAACCTACGTCCACGATCTCAGTGGCAGGTATACGTCCGTGAATCGGGCCGCTGAGAAATTGACTGGCTATACCAGGGCCGAGATTCTGGGGAAAAAGTTTGTCGAGTTTGTTGCTCCGGATCAGATGGAGATCGTTAGCAAGCACTTATCACAAAAACTGGTTGACCACGGAGAAACTGCCTATGAATGTGAAGTGGTCACGAAGGATGGGCGGCGCGTGGTGGTCGAGGTTGAAAGCCACTTGATCTTTAAAGACGGTGCGGCAGTGGCCGTGCAGGGCACGGCTCGGGACATTACCGAGCGCAGGGCCGCCGAAGAGAAGGTCAAGGCGACTAGCGAGCAGTTGCGTGCTCTCTCCGCTCGCCTGCAGTCGGCTAGAGAAGAGGAAAGGTCCAGCATCGCACGTGAGATCCACGACGAGCTCGGCTCTGCGCTGACCAGCTTGAGGTGGGATTTGGAAACGATCGAAAGAGATTTTTCCGAATTCGGAAAACAGTCGCAAGTCCCGGTACTGAGAAAGAAGATAACCGCAATGTTGGAAGTAACCGACACCACTCTCAATATTGTCAGACGAGTCGCGTCCGAGTTGCGGCCCAGCGTCCTCGACGATTTCGGCTTGGTAGTGGCAATTAGATGGCAAGCGCGGAAGTTCGGGGATCGGACCGGCATAGTCGTGCGTTGCGATTGCCCTGCGGACAACGTTGATTTGAATCAAGAGCAATCAACGGCAGTGTTCCGAATTTTTCAGGAAGCCTTGACGAATATTCTTCGTCATGCGAATGCCACGAGAGTTGACGTGACGATGGTCGAGGAGGCCGGCGCTTTCGTTTTAACCATCAGAGACAACGGAAGAGGAATCGCGGATGACGAGAAATCCGGTCAGCGGTCAATTGGCATTCTGGGGATGCGAGAACGTGCTCACCTGGTTGGAGGCGAGATGGACATTTCCGGAGTTGCAGGAGAGGGGACGGCGATTACTGTTCGACTTCCCAGTCAGAAGTCAGAGATCAGAGGTCAGAAATCAGAGGCCAGAAGTCAGAAGTCAGGAGCCAGGGGTTAGAGATCGGAGATCGGAGATCGGAGATCGGAGACCAGAGATCAGAGATTCGGAGATCGGAGATCGGAGATCAGAGATCGGAGATCAGACATCGGAGATCAGAGATCAGAAATCACGAGTCAGAGATTAGAAGCGGTCGGTTTCTAATCTCTGACTTCTGGACTCTGACCTCTGATCTCTGATCTCTGACTTCTGACCTCTGACCTCTGACCTCTGACCTCTGATCTCTGACCTCCGACCTCTGACCTCTGACTTCTGACTTCTGACTTCTGACTTCTGACCCCTGTCTTTGCGATTTCGACTGCGAAAACGTGAGTCGGTCCAAGCATGTTTGAGCGGAAAACGATCCATTTCATGTCGGGCGTGAAGCTCACATTGGGCTCGAGGCCATAGTCGTGCCTGGACAGGTTGACCAGCTTCTCCGCTTTGAAGAAACCCGGCTGAATCAACTCTTTAGCATTAGACAGAGTTCCCGCCGTGCGGTCCGCCACCATCTCAGGACGGAATAAATAGATCCACTGGCCGTTTCCGGGCGCCGCCACGCTATTGGGACCTCCGCCATCACCGGCAAACAACCTGCCATCGGGCGAGACGTTGTAATGCACCGACCACTCGCTTCTTTCAAGGTGATACCAGGTTCTTTCGCCAGTGGAGACGTTGTAGCCTGCCAGCCAGAACACCTGACTTCTGGGAGTTTGCAAGTCGTACCAGATCATCTTGCCATCGCCGCTGAAGAATTCGTGACCTTCGATCTCCATGTTAATGGTGCGACGATGAATCTGCGTCAACGCCGTGCCGTCGGTGCGAATTGTCCACGTGCGATCCACCTTGTGCCATGGTCCTTCATGACAGAACATCAGCAATGTGGGATCGGTTGGCGAAAACTGAATGTGATTGAGCCAGTCGGTGCTCTTCAACAAGGTTTTCACTTCGCCTGTTTTCACGTTCAAGGTAAACAGCTGCATCGGCGTGCGTGAAGCCAGCCGCCTTTCCATCATCTCGCCTTTACCAGGGTAAGCGTCGCGGCCTTCTGCTCCCGGCGGCCGGTCACTGGAAGTGGGTGTATTTGCCCGAGCTCCCGGAGCGCGTGTCGGGACACACGGCTGGGCAGTTTCGGTAATCGCCCCGCCGAGCAGAGTCTCGTCTGCGTTTACAGTTGCTACTGATCCACGCTCGGGGAGTTTGGCGACTTCCCGGGTGGCTTTAGTATTCAGGTCGGTCGCATACACGACACAGTTTTTGGTGTAGTAAACGTTGCCGGTTTTTCGCCCGGTAATGATCACGTTCACTCTTCCTTCGACAACCTTCTCAATGGCTCGCGTTTTAAGGTTGATCGTCGACAGCCCCGTGGGAGTCGTAATGATTAACTTCTCGCCATCCGGCGTGTAGGCATTCTGATGGAAATAGAGACTCTGGCTGCCGTTCTCGTCGGACAGGCGTACGACGCGGTGGCCCGTGGCTGGATCGATCCACTCGCGCGGAAGGTCTTTTGCGCCCTGGGCCTGAGTTAGTTTCGCGACAGCGAGAACCGACAAAGTAATCAGAATTGGCGAAAGTAACTTGCGAGTCACCATTAGAAGAAGATCCTGATACCGAATTGAACGTACCGCGGCGACGTCTCCGGCCTGCCGCCGGTCAGCGTTCCGAAGCTCGTTTCGTAAGACTGGCGGATTCGGTAGAGCTTGTACTGGTCCAACTTGGTAATGTCGAATGATAGTGCGTTTTGGGAAGCGAACCCCTGCGGCAACGGCACGTGGTAGAAGTCCGGCGGGAGACCGCCTGTACTCAGGCGATTGGCATTCACAGTTGCTCTTATCGCTGCCAGCTGCGCGGCGCCTGCGGGGGTGGTAGATAACGGTTGGTTGTTGAATGTCGCCCAGGTGTTATAGTCCGCCGCCGTGATTGGGGCCAGTTGGAGCGTAGGGCAGGTCTGGCCGGTCGGCACTGTCACCTGACACTCGCCCGTAATTTCGGTGGGGAAGGTGCCCAGGCCGAAAGGCGTGTTGCCCGTGTTGTTAAAGCGGAAATTAGGATGATTGAACGCATTTATCAGGTCAACCCTGAAGTTGATCCGCCGCCTCCCATCCTTATCGCCCAGGAACGGCCAGCCGAAATCTTTGGACAGCGAAAAGTCAAAATACTCCTGTCTGGGCGGACGGATATCGAGTGAGCGAGGAGCATTACCCAATCGTCCCTTAACCGGTCGCATAAAAGCCGCCGGATTGACGAAAGGTTCACATCCATTGCCGGTGGGGCAATCGCGCTTCCAAAGAGGGTTCTTTAAAGGCACGCCTGGGACGATGTCTGGCCTCACGACCCGATTGAAAAGTACCCCGCCCAGTTTGTTGGCATCAGTAATGAACGGTAAGAACGGAGTGCCACCTGGCATACGAAACACTCCGGATACCACCCATCTGCCGATTATCGCGTCAACCACCTTGGGCGCGTTACTCAAATAGTCGCGTTTGCGGCCAAGCGGCAGATCCCAGATGAAGGTTGAGCTGAAATTGTTCTTGATGTCGTAAGTTGAGATGGAGCGGTCTGAGTCAATCGGCGCGCCCAGGGATACTTGACCACGGGCCTGACCTGTGGAGAGCACTCTCGTATCCGGACTGGCGTCCGAGGCGGTGTCAATGCCTTTGCCATACGTGTAGTTCGCGGTGAAAGTAAATCCGCGACCGACACGGCGGCGCACATCTATGTAACCAGCATGTCGAATACTGGTGGCCGAAGGGTCGAAGTATCTATTCAGCGGATCGAAGCCAAGAAACGTGGTCAACACGCTGGCGCGGCTGATCGAAATCACGGTACCCTGCAAGTTCCTGCGTTGCAGAGGGTCTGTAACGGTGGCTGAGGTCGCGTCAAGACCCTGCGCCTCCAACGTATCAATTAGGCTGACGTTGCGCGGATTGATATTCACCAGCGGCAGAAACAGGTGTGTACCCCGGTTGCCTACGTAAGCAACTTCGACGACGGTCTTTGCGAACGGTTCAAATTGTATTGCCAGGTTCCAGTTGGTTGAGTAAGGGACTTTACCGGAAGCGTTCGATCCGTCTTCCGCGAACGCAGTGATACCGAGACTGTTAAGATAGACCAACCCGTTCGCGTCGGTACCGAGAGTCTGGTCGAGCGTTCCTGCCGAGCCCTGCAGTGGGGCATTACCTGATAAACGAATTGGCTGAGCCGGATCGGCCGTTCCCGTAGAGCTTGTGGCGAGCGTACTCACGAATACAAAGCCACCAAAGTCGGGATTGGGAGAGCGGTTGTTGCCAGTGAGCGGAGCGTGCGAAATCCCGTAGCCGCCGCGGACAACAAGCGATCTTTTCTCGAGATCCAAACCAAAGATTTTCATCTTCGGACTCCAGGCAAAGCCAAAACGCGGCTCAAATCCCAAATAATCAACCGGCGTGATATACCTCGAGCGCCCTCCGCGCCCTGAGAAAGCAAACGGTGGCACAAGCACTGAACGCGGCACATAATCCGGTATCGGAGCTCCTGCGGGCAGCCCGAGGCTGTTGTTGCCGGTAGCCAGGGCGAGGCGTTGCGCGTCCGTCAGCGGGAAGGTCTGCGCCAGATCAGGACGGAACACGCCCTGTTGATTGTGCTTCTCGACGCGCGGGTATTGGAGCGAGTAACGGAAACCAATGTTGAGCGTAAGGTTTGGACGCACCTTCCAGTCGTTCTGTACGAATGCGGCTCCACTTCTCCAGCGATAATCGTAATCCAGGATCAGCGGTCTCAGATCCACCTGGTTTGGCACGCCCATCAGCAGACTGGCGATTGGGTTCCCGCCATTGTTAATATTTGTCGAGCGATTGCTGCTGGTATTAAGCACCCGGAAACTCCATCTACCTCCGGAAGCCGCGAAGAATGGCGTGGCGGTCAGCCGGGCGTCGTTTAAATCAACACCAAACTTCCAGGTCATATCCCCGCGGTTAAAGTAAACGATGTCGCTAATGTTGTATCGCTGCTCGACGTTGAAGTTGTTAGTGGAAGCCGACGATCCGATGTCGGCAGTGCTGTATGTGCTGCCATCCTGAGTTAGCAGAAACAATGGGATGCCGCCCGGTGTCAGGTGCGGTAACCCTAGCTCACCCGCCGCGCTGCGCCCACCCTTAATTGAGAACTCGGGTGAAAAATCTTCGCTGAAGTTTCCCCGGGTATAGTTCAGGCGCAGATCGTTGACCAGGCTCGGCGAAAAAATACTGTTAAAGGCCAACAACATCTGACGGGCGTTGCTATACACGCCGGTGTTTCCATTGATGTCGTTGCCGGCGCTCCGAATGCCGACGGCCGGCGTCACGGTATAGCGGAAGTTAGCCTTTTGGTTGTTGGTAATATTGTGATCCAGTCGCAGAGTGTAGCGTGTCTCGTTCTGATTAACCGACCGCTGCTGGAAATAATTCCTGACGTTACTTCCATCGAGGAAATAGCCTTCAACGGGAGGCATGAACCCCAGTATTTTTTGACCGATCGGGTCCAGGAATTCCGGCGGAATAATGTTCAAGGCCGGATTGGCATTAGCGTTGATCGTGGAATTACATTGCGGCGTCTGAATTGTGACACCATTCACGACCTGATTAACCAGAATTCTCCTTGAGTCATTAAACTGGCAATACTGATTACCCGTTGCCAGCGCAATCGGTACTAACCGGCCACCAACCAGCACGAACTGTTGATAGATGTTGGCGTTCCCATTGGACTGCAAACCGAACTGTGTGGCGACACTCTGAGGCAAAATACCGCTGGCAGTCCTCACGAGATTCCGAAAATCGCCGGTCCGCTCAGCGTTGCTTGGTACCAGCCCCGACGACGTTACGAAATCTGTCCGCCAACGCGGCTCGTAGGCGAAAAAGAAGAACGAACGATCCTTCCCGTTGTAAATAGACTCACCGCCCTCGCCGAACTTCGGCAGAAAGATAGGACCGCCGACCGTTACTGACACCTGATTTGAGCGCAGGTTGTTAAGCGGGCGAGGGGCATTGCTAATGGTGAATGGCCTGGCGTTGAATTTTGGATTGCGCGTGTACCAGAGAGCGACGCCGTTGAACCTATTGGTCCCGGACTTGGTCGTAGCATTGATCGTACCACCTCCGGTGTTCCCAAATTCCGCCGAGTAAGCCGACGTTTGAACAGTGAACTCCTGAACCGTCTCGGGAGTGAAGCTGACCACGGCGCGAGCAATGCCAACCCCGGTGTTGTTGACGCCGTCTGCCAGGATAGCTGTACTGCCGGAACGGCCACCATTCAGATTCAAGTTAAAACCGGGAACGGGCTGGTCGCCGCTCACACTTGCATCTTCACTGCCGGCGTCGCCGCTAACGTTCGGCGCCGTCAAAGCCAGGTCGAGTACGCTGCGATTGTTAAGGGGGATGTCCTGGATTTGGCGCTCGGAGATGGTCTGGCTTGTCGCTCCGGACTCTGTGTTAAGCAGAGGAGCGTCGGACGTTATCGTGACCGACTCCTCAACCTTACCCGCTTCGAGTACGACATTGGCGCTAGCGGTCGTGGCGGTCTCTACTTTCACAGTTTCCAGGATGGCTTTCTTAAAGCCCGCTACCTCGACGAGGACCCTATAAGTCACCGGGTCTAACGAGCTGACCTGAAAGGAGCCGGTGTCCGAAGTTGTTACCGTCTGCGATTGGTTAGTGCCAATATTCGTGATGGTAACGTTGGCCCCGGGTACGGCCGCGCCGTTCGCATCCATTACGGTGCCGCTGATGCCGCCTTTGTTTGTTTGAGCACTAGCCATCACAACGCAAAGCAGGAAGAGCGCAAGAATTTGCATCGCTCGCATGATTTGTCTCCTTTGCTATCGAAACATCGAGAGGGGCGTTGATTCAGATCGGGGGAAACGCGACTAACAAACTGGATTCATATCAGGGCGTTAAATAGCTGCCTTTAATCAGCACTGATGCCTGGTAATAGATGACTACATTTCGTGCGACCGACGTGGTCGTCTGACCTCCAGCGAACAAGAATGCCTTCGCTGTCACGTAACGGCTTGAGGCCGGGACATATTCGTTTGTGGCTAGAAGTCCAAGCTTGGGGGGTTGGTACTAGCCCTGGCCTGAAAGAAGTGTTCTGGCTCGCACGACGGCAAGTGCAAAACGGTTGGTACCGTTAGAGGGTTAGCTGGCCCCCCGAACATTCCCTCAATAGCGAGGTCTCTTCTATTCAATTCCCTGGAAGGCCCAATATATACCCCTTTCTCAGGAATGAAAAGATCATAAGAGAATAATTTGACCGGAAAATTCAGGGTACAGGAAACTGAGGGGGATCTTCTGTTATGTGAATCTCTACAGGAATTCGGCCAATTCGCCAGATGGGAGTGCCCTAATTTGAAGGATTTCTTTGCGCGTCTTTGCGGATCTTTGCGTACTTTGCGGTAAAAACCCTTTAAGACAATTAACCGCAAAGAGCGCCAAGAACGCAAAGATCGCGCAAAGAGTTGAGCGCTACCATCAAAATGCGGCTATTTGTTTTCCAACGCAATTAAGCGAATTGGTCCTAATAGTCCGGAAGGCATAGGCTTAACTTTGTCCATGTCCTGGGCCTGAAAGCGCTCACCATAACGCAAGTTCAGCAAACGGTAGTCAGGTAATCGATGTCCGGCCATGTAGTTGAGCGCCAGATTTCCCACCAGTATGCGCAGGTTGTTTTCTCCGGGCTCGAGGAGGCCTGTCAAATCAAGCTTGTATGGGGGGCACCAAACAGAACCGACTCGCTTATCGTTCAGATAAACCACGGCCGCTTCTCGCACGGGCGGATCTAACCAGACCTGCATGCCCGACCTGAGTGGCTGCTCCGGAAGCGCAACTCCTTCACCAAAATTGAGTTCCACTCCAAGTCCTTTACGGAGCAGGCCAGGCGTCACTTCGAACTTCTTCTCGTAAGTAGCGGTTCCGGAGAAATATCGGGTGACCTCGTTATCTGTCCACGATCGTAAGTGGTCCATGACTAGAGGACTCCCGCCTTCAAATGTGACTCGCCAATCCGTACTCAGATCTATCGAGCTGCCCTTTTCGTTCACAGCGCTTGCATTGCCACGTTGAGGAACCGCCAACCTACGTTTAGCAAAAATCAATATCCGTGAAGCATAGGGCTCAAGATCGAGCCGGATAGTGAGACCCTTTTGACGTTGGGCGATCACCTCTGCAGCGGAGACTTGACCAGTCATCGGATCCCACCACTCAGGCAAGACATTCTGCTGCCGAAAGGTGCCATTAAGATCGTGACGTTTATTCGATGTGTTGGCCACGTAATAGATTTCGGCGTCGGGAGTTTGGCGATGGACAAAACCGATCTCCGGAACTGCGGGCGTCAGCTGAAGATCAGGCTGAAGCAAACGAGCCAGGGTCTGGCCTAACTCCGACTTCTCTTCTTTTACGAGATGAGCCAAAGGTGTGGGCCCTTCAAACAAGCGGCTGACGATCTCACGCACCTGAATCTGTTCCGCCTCAGTGGCTTGCAGACCTGGCGCGATTCCCGGAAGGCGACGAGTCGCGATCAGAATTCCACCGCCGCGAACAAATTCCTCCAATTTGCGCAGCGTCTCGAGTGGGATGTGCTCGACGCCGGGTAGAACCACGACCCGGTACTTATTCCCTCCCAGGACGAGGCCGTTTTGCTCGACCCGACCGACTGTCTCCAACGCGCCGTCATCGAAGAAATCAAATCCGTAACCCGATTCCAGAATCCCCGGTATTACGTCTGAACCAACCCGCTCGCGAAGGGTGTCGATCATGTGAACATGACCGGCTGAGAAACTGGCCCACGCGTCACTGTTCGGCAGATACAGCGCAACGTCGTTTGCCGGTCGGCCCTGGCGAAGCAAATAGCTGACCCGCTGCAGATACTTCGCCAGGTCCGGCATCACAATCCACCACGGATTTTTTTCGTTGAAGACGCCCGCGGCATAAAACCTCCAACCCGGATATTCAACCCCGGGAGGCGTGTAAGGAAAACCATGTCCTATCAGTTGATTGATGCCCTCCAGGAAGTGCAGATCCGCTTCAGCTTTTATATCGAGCGGCGTAGCTCGGAAGACGGGAGAATGCAGCCAGGTCCAGGTTTCCGAAGACGTCACTGGACGTCCGTACAAGTGACTGGCGGAAGACGCCCAACGCGACGCGCGCACGATTTTCCACTGCGAGCCTTCACCTTCCGGCAAATCCACGTAGGCGTTGCTCGACAGCGCCGCGGCCGGGATGCCGTAATTCTGCATCCGTAGAAGTGTGTGGTTTCGTTGTGACCACTCGTGCAGCGGGTGGAGAAAACGTTCATTGAGCAACTCAGTTATCGTCCTTCCCCAGTCGTAACGAATGGCTCTGGTCTTAGGCCCGATGTCCGCAATCAAGGCCGGCAAGTAAGGCTTGAGATCGTATCCCCGTCGTTTCTGGAACTCTTCGAGAAAGTCACTGGTCCAATCCTGGTTGTAGACTTCCAGGCTGTCGCAGAAGATTGCGTAAGGCCGAGCCGAACCGAACGCCTGCATCAACCGGTCGCCCACCTTGTTCAGGTAAGTGTCAATTGCCGGCCGGCTGAGATGATCAAGCACGAATCCTTCTGCTCCGATCGCCGGCCTTTTCACCTGCATACCGGTGCGGCTGGAAATGAAGAAGATTATTTCCTGCGCTCCGTCAAGGTTCGCCGGCAGTTGCAGAATGCCGTCGTGGATCTCCTGCACTTCTCGGATGCTATCCGGGTCGATTCCCTGACCCTGAGGACTCACCAGGAATGCAGCAAGTAACTTTTCACCCGCGGAGATGTTGGGTACCGGAACACGGCGCGAATTTGCTTCGACTTTTAATCGCTCGCTACGCAACATTCCCGACGCATGATCGACTGAGACCTGCGGACCGCCATAAGGCCAGCCACTACCGATTGTAAGGTCCATACGCAGACCCAGCTCACGGGCCTTGGCGGAGACAAATCGTAGTGCATCGATGTGCTCATCGGAAAGAAACGGAAAGTTCCTGATCCCCTTCTGCGAGTCGTCGAGCGTGAGCGGATAAACAGGCTGTACTTCAAAGCCGCCGATGCCCCCGTCTTTCATGATTCGCATCTCGCGTTCAAGTTCCGGTTTTGTAACTGCTGGGCCAAACCACCACCAGCGCATCATGATCCTGGCGTCATCCGGCGGCCGCTCAAATGAACGTTGCAGCTCATTGATATTTTGGGCCTGGGCCCGCAGCAGCGGTGCAAAACCAGTTGCGACCAGGATAAGCAGGGCCAAAGATCGCGCTAGTAGATTCATAAACCGAGTTCTTACTTTATTCATGAGTTAATCATTGACCAGATCATTCCAAGTGAAATACTTCATCGAGCACCACGGTGACGGGACTATCGTCAGCGTTGGTGAACATCAAGTCCTTCATCTGCGCCCACCAGCGCCGGCACGTTTCCGTTTCCGCGATCCGTTGCCACAATCCCTCTGTTTCGATCTCTGCATAGGCGAATAGCTGGTCCGTATTCTTGTTGAGGAATATCGAATAGTTGTGCACGCCGTGCTTTCTCAGAGTCTCTTGCAGCTCAGGCCAGATTGGATTGTGGCGCCGTTCGTACTCGTCCTGTTGTCCCGGCTTGAGCGCCATCATGAATGCTTTGCGAATCATTTCGTTTGCCCTTCGGCGAATTTCCTACCGTCAGGGGACTATCCGCAGATTACGCAGATTAATTGAACCCCGATCCACGAAATCACACGAACGAACACGAAAATTTCTTGTTAGTGTTATTTCGTGTATTTTCGTGGATCGTTCTCTTCGTTTGCTGCTGAAAGCCCGCGCCTGTGTATTCTGCGTAATCTGCGTAATCTGCGGATAGTTCCCTGGTGCCGAAACAAAAACTCTATGTAAGCGTCAACTGCAATCTCGTCACCGAAGCAGGCGCGAATCGATAAACTAACCCGCCACCTGGACCAACAGTAACCGGCGCATCCTTCGGTTCCAACGCATTCGGGCTCGCGAAGCTGTTGTGCGCGTGAATATCGCTGGACGTCAATACGCGAGCCTGTCCAGAGGCAACACGTGCGCCGGCGATATATATCTCAGTGTCCCTCGCATTCTTCGCGTCGGGATTGACAGCGGTCAGGGTCAGCTGTTTGCCGTTGAGCGAAGCCGAACCGGACAGTCCCCAAAACTGTTGCTGCTCGCGAACGTTGTTTGCAGTGCGCGTATATGAAACACGCGGTGCGATAAACTCCGTTCTTACCGCCTGGTTGCCCTGGTGCGCGGCATACATCTCAAAGACGTGGAAATTGGGAGTGGCCACGAACTTGTCTTCGTAGGCAATGAAGAGCGAGTGAATCGTATTGATTAGTTGCGCGGGATTTGCCATCGCCACTTTATCGGCGTGGCGTTGAAAGGTGTCCAGATTCACCGCCGAGATCAGCGCATCTCGCAGCGTGCCGGGATAGCCATACAGATATCCGGCCGGCAGACTTGGATCCTGCAAATGCCAGGCGCCCCACTCATCGACTGCCAGCTTGACCTTGTGTTGCGGATCGCTCTCGCCCATGACAGTCCAGTGTTGGGTAACCAATGATTCAATGCGATCGGAACGATGGATCAACTCGTACCATTCGTCTTCCGTGTATTCGAGGGCGTTGCCCTTGCCCGTGGTACCGCAGTAATAATGCAACCCCAGCGTGTGGACCTTGTTGAGTTGTCCGGAACCCTTTTCCACCAGCTTGGAAAGAAACCTTCTGGTCCAACCGACGTCGGCGCCGTTTGGGCCGGTCGCGATGAAATTGAGTTTGGTTCCATAGGTCGGCGCCCAGGCGGTGAAGCGACGAAACTCCTCCGCATACTCTTCCGGCAACATGTCTCCACCGCAACCCCACGATTCGTTACCTATGCCCCAATAACTCACGTTGAACGGCTCGCGCTCGCCTGAGGCTGCGCGCATGTCGGAAAGCGTCGTCAGCCCCGCCGGCGCATTACAGTACTCGAGCCATTCGAGGTAGGCGCGCACGTTGAGGCTGCGCACGTTGGCCGCAAAGTATGGTTGTGCGTTGGTGAGACGGCATAACTGCATGAACTCATTGGTGCCGAACCAGTTTGGTTCATACTTCTGTGGTCCATCCTTTAACTGTTTGTAGGCCTCGGTCACTTTGTAGTTGGTGTCGGCCCAGAAATTCACGCGGCGCGGGCGTTTATCGCGTGGCCCAACGCCATCGCGCCAGTCATACTGATCGGCGAAGCAGCCTCCCGGCCAGCGAATCACTCCCGGCTTGATTCTCTTCACGTGCTCCACCAGCGCGCGGCGGATGCCGCCGATGTTCGGCACTTTCGAGTTTTCACCAACCCAGATGCCGTCGTAGACCACACCTCCGAGGTGCTCGACAAAGTGACTGTAGATGTTCGGAGAAATCGTGCCGATGGGTTCATTGACCAGCACCTCAATCCGCGCCTCAGCGCCCTGGGCTCCGCGCGGTGCGAGCATAGTCACGGCGCCGGCGGCCAATGCACTGGCTAAGAACTCTCGTCTACCGGGTAACATCTTTTAGCTCCTTCCAACCATTCGACCCGTCTCTGCACAGAGGCTTGAACTTATTCCGGCTCCGGCGAAAAGTAAGTCTTGCGCCCCCATACGACGTATTCGGGATGTCCAACGACCTCCAGACTTACCTTTCTTCGCTTGCCGTCGTGTGTGCGATTGGTCGGGTAGTACCCAATGATGTATCGCATGTTGATGTCATTCAAGATACGCGTATAGACCTCATTGGCCTGCTCTGGTTGCTCCAAAAAATCCGTCCATCCGCCTGTGTATTTGGCAACGCCTACCAGAGCCAACTGCAGTCGAGACCACATCGCAGCGTGTGTCCTCAGGTATGTATCTGAGGGTGGCTTTACGTTTGAAGCCGGCAGGTTCTTCAGTCGGCGCAATTCGGCGCCGGATTCCGTCCGGTTTTGCTGGTCTGTACGCGCTCTTTTCAACTGCTCGTCTTCTGAAAGTCCCGCGAACCGGATCCCGGGAATGATTGTGTAAACCGTAGCGCGCGCTTTTTCCGCTGCGGTCATAACGTCCTGAAGAGTAAAGTGTTTTTGCAATATGTAGGGGTTGGAAGGACTGTTTCCCGTGAGCTGATCAAGCTGATCTCCGTCGGTTTGAAAAATAATTATGGGGCGATGGTCTTCCGCATCAAACAATTCCTTCAACGTCGCCATCAGGGAGTCGTACTGCCGGCTACGCCCCACCTTTCCCGACAGCGCGCTTGTTTTCAAAGACTCCAATCTGGCTTTAAGTAATTCTTTGTCGCTCGTGAAATCCACCAGCAGATCCACGTCATCAGTGACTACCGCCATTCTGTCCAGCGGGTTCAGTTTATCGACGAGCGTTTTAGCAGCTTCGATGCTGGTCTTGATGTAGGGTAACTGGCTGAAGCTATAGTCAATGATCAGGACAATTGAGCGCCGGATCGTTTTGGCATCGCCTAGTGAAAAGCTTCCAATCTCCTGCGGTGTGTCATCTTCCTTGATCGTAAAATCATCCCTGGTGAGCCCGGCGATCCACTTCCCCTGTTTATCGAAGACCAGGACGTCACAAACCACGAGATCAGTGTCGACGCGAATTATGTCGTCTTCATCGGCACTGAAGCGTTTCTCTTTTCGATCGGCTTTAGGCTTCCGCGTGAGGCTTGAACCAAAGTCTCTCAGTCTTGGTGCTCTTTCGAAGGCGGGCCGCGCTGACGTCGAGGAGATCAGGGAAAGAGAGCTGGATGGCCCGGAGTTCGGGGCCGGCACGTGAGCTGATCGACTGTTAGACGGCGGATTGAAAGCAAGCTGGTCCCGAGAAATATCCGCATTCACTTGCGGCTTGTACTTCGTTATGGTTT
>Ga0070697_100000959_pt1 | contig 21775 bp, 17 predicted proteins | sample KBSK1501metaG_FD_65475 | JGI IMG/M metagenome (GOLD analysis project Ga0070697, IMG submission 65475) | Corn, switchgrass and miscanthus rhizosphere microbial communities from Kellogg Biological Station, Michigan, USA - KBS K1-50-1 metaG | ecosystem: Host-associated > Plants > Roots >... | reverse complement strand
TGCGCCCTTTTCCCACCGTAGGGGAATAGGGGTCAAGCCAGCACCAGGAGAGGTGGCCGCGACGGTTCCCCGGTGTAGGTATCCTTGATACGAATTCTTGATACGAATTCTTGATACGAATTCTTGGTACGAATTCTTGGTACGAATTCTTTATTTATTATATTCATTGAGTAACGAATTCTGTATTGGGTCTCGTGGCGGATCTACAGCCTCGCATCATATGGCACATGTACGAACCCACGGCTGACCCTGCCACTATGGCAGCGTACCTGGTGTGCCGCGAGGCGTTGCAAGCAGGCGACGGTCATGCTCTCGGGGGCAACGCGGCGCCTGATCGCGGGAGGTCTAGTCGGTCTTCCCAGCCTTCCGGGGCACGCCGGTGTAGGGAAGTGTGCGAATGTTGAAAAGATGGCTCCGGCGCTTCGCTCTCCTCAAGCGAGCGTTTTCATGATGAACTGTACGTATCTGGATGCGAAGCAGAAATTTGCCCTCTATGCTCCCGCTTTTTCGGGGAGATCTCGACTGGGGCCGACTCTTCTGATCGCGCCGGCTTTGCGAACGTCGAGGGCTCGGATCTCCTGAACCAGATGCTTTATCTTGATACCAAAATTTTCATGGCCAGTCTCAATCGCACTTATAACGACATGCTGGGCATGGCGTCTTCCGTGGAGGTTCGGGTGCCGTTCCTGGATCGTGAATTGGCCGAGTTCGTGGCCTGAAAGGTGCCGCCGAAGTTGAAGCGCAAAGGCTTTTCCGCTCCACTACCGAGTACATATTGGGCAAGGCGATGAAAGACACTTTGCCGCGCGAAGGGTTGAGCCAACCGAAAGCCGGTTTCGCGGCGCCGATCGACTACTGGCTGGCGCATGATCTCAATGAAATGACCGACGACCTGCTTTCCGAGTCTCGTATTCGCGAACGAGGCCTGCTCCGCCCCGAGGCCGTCCGGGCATTCGTCGAGGGGCATCGCAGCGGCACCAGGATTGGTCAATGCAGATTTGGCAATTCCTCACTCTGGAGCTCTGGATGCAGAATTTTCTCGAGGGCGGCTCGAAGCAGACCGCCGCGGACTTAGCCGGGCGGGCCACAGCATGACATTTTCAGAATCTGGATCATCATGCTGATCCTCGGCCTCAACATGTTTCACGCTGATGCCTCCGCTGCCCTCGTGCAGGATGGAGAAGTTGTCTTTGCCATTGCGGAAGAGCGCCTGAACCGGGTGAAGCATTACGCTGGCTTCCCTGCACTGGCGGTTAAGGCGTGCCTGGATGCGGTCGGCGCGAAAATTTGGGATGTGGACCAGGTTGCGGTGGGTCAGGACAGCGACGCCAACCTGGCAAAAAAAGTCCAGTACGCGCTGGCGAATCCCGCCAAAATTCTGAACTTCATCCGCCTCCGCCAACGTAAGGAAGCCCTGCGTGACCTGCGCTCGTTACTGACTAAGGCGCTGGAGGTTGATCCGAAGAAGCTCAGTTTTCAGGAGCATCATCTCGAGCACCACATCGCTCACATCGCGAGCGCTTACTACTGTTCGCCATGGGAAAAGGCGGCAGGCTTCAGCTACGACGGTTCCGGCGACTTCGTTTCCACCATGATGGCGCGGTGCGAAGGCAATGAGATTGAAGTGCTCGAGCGAGTTTTCCTGCCCCACTCACTGGGCAGTTTCTACACCATGATCTGTGAGTTTATCGGCTACAAGAAATACGGTGATGAAGGCAAGGTTATGGGCCTCGCGCCCTATGGGAAGGAGACTTACTGCGAGCGGATCCGTGAAGCCGTCAATCTCTGTGACGGAGGATTTCAGCTTGACCTGAGTTACTTTATGCCGCTGGGCAGCAACCAGGGTATGCAAATTCAACCCGACGGCACGGTGCGCATGGCGCGCCATTTTTCTGACTTCATGGTGAAGCTTTTTGGTCGGCCGCGCGAGCCACACGCCGAGATTACGCAGCGCGACATGGATCTCTCCTATGCCATGCAGCGTCGTTTTGAGGAAGTCTTCTTTCACCTGCTCAAGGAATTGCACCAGCGCGTGCCTCTGTCAGATCTGGCCATGGCCGGAGGCTGCGCGCTAAACAGCGTTGCCAACGGAAAGCTCTTTGAGCAAACTCCTTTTCGACGGACCTGGATCCAGCCCGCAGCCGGTGATGAAGGACTGGCGATCGGCGCGGCTTTGCACACTTATCATTCCACTCTGCGCCAGCCTCGCCGCTACGAGATGAAGAATTCGTACCTAGGACCGGAGTTTTCCGAATCGCGGATCGAATCGGACCTCAAGAAAGCGAACCTGAGCTATCGTAAGCTGGAGCGAGAGCCCCTACTCGAGGCGGTAGCGGAACAGGTCGCCGCGGGCAATGTTGTGGGCTGGTTTCAGGGGAGGATGGAGTGGGGCCCGCGGGCGCTGGGCAATCGTTCAATCGTCGCCCATCCCGGTCTGCCAGACATGAAAGATGTGCTCAATGCCCGCATCAAGCATCGCGAGTGGTTCCGTCCCTTCGCGCCTTCGATTCTGGTGGAGCGCCAAAACGAATACTTCGAGTATGACCATCCGTCCCCGTTCATGCTTCACGTTTACAAGATTCGTCCAGAAAAGCGCGCTCAGCTTTGCGCCGTCAACCATATAGACGACACCGGACGGCTTCAAACCGTGAGCCGGGAGGAGAATCCTCTTTATTACGACTTGATCCGGGCTTGTGAGCGCAGGACGGGGATTCCCGTGATTCTAAATACCAGCTTCAATGAAAACGAACCCATCGTTTGTACTCCGGAAGAGGCGATCGACTGCTTCAAACGCACCCGCATAGACGTGCTGGCAATCGGCCCGTACCTGGTCCTCAAAACTGAGAACTGAAAACTTGTAACTGACGGCTGAGATTTGAAAAGCCTTAGAGCCTTGACTTCTGAAGGCTGAACTGCGAGCAGAGGAATGGCATTCATTCAAGCATCCACGATGCCGACGCCCGAACCGAATGTTTTTGCGCTGGCCCGCATCGCCACATTTCCTCGCCCTGCGAGGGCTAGCTTGGCGAGATGATGTGCTGTACGCGTCGCACGGCTACTCCCTGCTTCGGGCCCGAGTGAATCCGAAGCCGAATCCGAACCTGGCTGGCATCGAGTGGCAGCGCGTGGCTCGGTATTCCCTAGCCTTGGTGGTGAAATTTGAGTGCGACCTCGCGGCTTACTTTCCGCCTCTGCCGCGACGGCTTTCATGCTTTAGCGGGAGGCACTTATCCACAGGGTGAACCAGCTGCGTCACTGTTTGTGCGCTACCGCACCGTTTATTTTCTTATCTCGCTCAATACTTGGAGAATTTCAGAAATATGGATTGGATCAAGGCGCGCGACGCTCACTTTGTTGGTCTGCAAACCGCAGTCTTTTGCGTGGCGTGCGAATTAATCAGCGAAAACAATACCCCATACTGTCTGGCGTGCGGGAGTGGATCCCTGATCGGTATGTCGCGATTGTTGGGCGGATCGTTGCGCGGCCAGCAGACCGCGTATCTGATCGCCGACGCGGAGCTCGACCGATTGGTGCGTGAACTGCTTCGCACTGTACCTGTGTCTCCCGCGGCGGACTTGGAGAATCATTTGCCGGTGTCGTTCGCCTCACTTGCTCCCGGACGAAGCCATGTCCGGTGCGCGTCGCCGTCTTCAACCGAAGGCGCGCCCGCAGGTTACGGAGTGCCGGCCCTGGGGGCGGAAATTGATTTGGAGCCGGCCATCAGCGTGATTGCCGAACGTGCGCAAACTTTGACCGGCGCCAGTGGCGCGGCGATCGCCCTGCGCAAAGGTGATGAGATGGTCTGCCGCGCGCGCTCCGGCCGCACCGCTCCCGACCTCGGAGTTCGTCTCCAATCCGATTCTGGTATTTCGGCCGATTGTGTTCGCACGGGCGAGGTTGTGCTTTGCCACGACGCGGAAAAGAATCCTCAGGTGGATCTGGCTGCCTGTCAGCGGCTGGGAGTGCGATCCATTCTGGCGGCTCCGCTGCGCCATTTTCGCCGCACCCTCGGCGTGTTTGAAGTCTTCTCGGCCGCTCCTTACGCCTTTGCTGCCCGCGACGTCGCCACTATGCAACTTCTTTCCAGCGTGATGGTGGCCGCCATGTCCCGCCTCTCGAGGCCCCAGCCACAGCTCCGCCAGACTGCTTAAGCCACAATGAACCAAGGGTTTAGCGTGCCAGGTGCACGCGGGTAAAGGGCTGTCGTGTGGCGTACTTGTCTGGGTTAATATGTTAATAGATTTGTATGGAATTCACCGGGCCCAAGCCGACCGGCACTTCCCGGCAATCCAAACCTGTAACCGAGCGCCGTCACAGTGCGCGGCTCATGGTGCACAGTCCTGCCTACACCAGTTTGGACGGATCTCCCCCGGAGAAGTCGCGTGACCTCAGCGAAATTTTGGACATCAGTGAAGATGGTGTGTCTATCCAGACAGCATCGCCGCTGGAGGTCGATCACAATCTGAACTTGTGTCTGGACCTTTCAGAGACCAAGACGCGCATCAGGACCACCGGGCGGGTGGTCTGGTCCAATAATTCGGGACGGGCCGGAATCCGTTTTCCGAAACTGACCGGTCAATCTCTGCGCCAGCTCAGAGAATGGCTGTTTGTCAATGTCCTCACCGCCTTCGATCATGCTCGTGGATGGACGGCCCCAGCGGATGCTGATGCGTCGGCTGGTGCTTCCGGCGGCCCGCTTCGATTGCACGGTGTAGCGCAGGGCGTAGCGAACGACGTGCCGCGGCACGAGGCATTCCGCGCTGCCGAGCCTGCCCGCGATCGACTGGCCGAGATGAATGCAGTCCAGAGAGAGGTGGAGGCGGGCGGGTACGATCGTGAGGCCGCTCTTCAATTGATGGCGGAGCAAGCGCTGGTGTTGACTCGCGCTACTGGAGCTGCGATCGCACTATCCGTGGGCGATGAAATGATTTGCCAGGCTAGCGCCGGTTCCGATGCGCCACCGCTTGGCATGCGGCTGCAGGCGAGTTCAGGATTCTCCGGGGAATGTGTCCGCACCGGCCGGTGTTTGCGCTGCGATGATTCTGAAACGGACGACCGTGTGGATCGTGAGAGCTGCCGCGCTCTGGGGGTTCGCTCGATCGTAGCGGTGCCGATCCGGCCGGCGAGCCGGGTGGCCGGGCTGTTGGAAGTATTTTCATCCCAGTCGTATGCGTTCAGTCCCCAAGACATCAGCCAGCTGCAGCAGTTGACCGGAACCATTGTGTCCGCCATGGGTAGCGGCGCGGAGGTTCCGGCTGCGTCGCCTGACCTACCGAAAGCGCCTTCGACGGGAATGCAGCCGCGACCGATCGAGCCGACTCGTAACCACGAGCGGCACCCTTCCGAAGTGATGACCGGAACCGTGGCTGCAGTGGAGTTTTCGCCTCGTCCGCGCTTGCAAAAAATACTGCTGGCGGCCGCTGCCATGACTTTCCTCTTCGCCTTGTTATGGTTGATTGCGCCTTGGATCTCAAGCCGGGTTAGCCTGGCTCGAACCGGCGCTCAGGTCCAGGAGCCACAAACCGCCAGTTCCAGGCCGCTCAGTCTGCCTGCCGAAGTCAACGACTTGGCTGGCCTCCGCAAGTTAGCCGAGCAGGGCGATCCCGCGGCACAGTTCGCTTTGGGGGCGCGCTACGCGACAGGCGAAGAGGTCAAGCAGGATTACACCGAGGCGGTGCGCTGGTTCGCTCTGGCTGCGGACCGGGGACACATCCTGGCCCAGGCCACGTTAGGCGCCTACTACTGGGCCGGCAGGGGGGTGTCGCCGGACATGACCAAGGCCTACTTCTGGTCTGCCCTGGCCCAAGCGGGCGGAGACCAAGCCAGCAAATATCGGGTTGCGGTTCTCACCTCCCGCATGAGCCGGAGCGAGATTCTAGCCGCACAGCAGCAAGCCAACGACTGGCTTCATAACCACCAAATGGCCGGCAACGTTCCTTCTTCGCAGTAGGTTTTCCCGCGCCTGCCCACGCCGCCCTAGGCGTTTCGAAGCGGGTTTAGAATGTTGGCAGAGGTTTTCCGTGTCCACTCTTCGCGACATTATTTACCGGAACGTTCGTGAGGGTGATCTGTACGAGAAACTCGAGCACAATCGGGTTCGCTGTTATGCCTGCGGACATTGTTGCCCCATTCCGGAAGGCCAGCCCGGAGTATGCAAGGTCCGCTACAACCAGGGCGGCACTTTGTATGTTCCCTGGGGCTACGTGGGCGGAGTGCAGTGTGATCCGATCGAGAAAAAACCATTTTTTCATGCCTACCCAGGCGTGCTGGCCTACAGCTTTGGAATGCTCGGCTGCGATCTCCATTGTGGTTATTGCCAAAACTGGGTCACGTCGCAAGCCCTGCGCGACCCCGAGGCTGTGTCCCCACCGCTGCAGGCTTCGCCGGAAGCCCTGGTGCAGGACGCCTTGCACCAAGGGGCAAAGGTTCTGGTCAGCACTTACAACGAGCCGCTCATCACCAGCGAATGGGCGGTGGCGGTGTTCAAGGAGGCACGGGCTGCCGGCCTCATCACGGGTTTTGTTTCAAACGGCAACGGTACGCCACAAGTGCTGGAATATATTCGGCCGTGGGTTGATCTCTACAAGGTCGACCTCAAGAGCTTCGATGATCGCCACTATCACCAGCTTGGCGGGAGAATCGGGCCGATTCTCGAAACCATTCGGAGCTTGCACCAAATGGGGCTTTGGCTGGAAATCGTGACCTTGCTCATTCCCGGGTTTAACGACTCGGAAGGCGAACTGAAAGGCCTGACTGATTTTCTGGTCAGCGTCTCTCCATTCATTCCATGGCATGTGACCGCATTTCACAAAGACTACAAAATGGACGATCCCGAAAACACGCGTCCTCGGGATCTGCTGAGGGCGGCGGAGATCGGCAAGAAGGCGGGTTTACGATACGTGTATGCCGGAAATTTGCCGGGGAATGTGGACGGCCTCGAAGACACCCGCTGTCACCAGTGTGACGACACGCTGATTAGGCGGCACGGTTATTTTGTTCAGGAGTACCGCGTGACGCCAGAGGGGCGGTGCCCATCCTGCAACACGGCTATTCCGGGCCGGTGGGCTGCCAGATTCGAGCCTCAGATCACCGATCATCCTTTCTTGCCGCGTCGAAGCCCACGTTTGGTTACAATCCCCAGCTAGCATGCTACGACCGCAAGTTGCCATCATCTTCGCGCTGCTGTGGCTTACGGTTGCTTGCTCGCCTCGCGACTTTCTCACCCGGCGGCTGGCGACGGACCTCATTGCCGGCTCCGACAGCTTCAAGATGACCCAGCAATTCTGGTTGCGAACCGGCGTGATCTCCAATAAAGACTACACCTCGCCTGAATATGTGACGCTACGGCGGCGCGGCTGGATTACGGGCAGCGGCGTTTCCTGTCCGCCTGAAATTACTTCCCCGCCTTGCTGGGATATGGTGATCACTCCACTGGGCGTCGATGCCCTGCGCGACTGGGTTTCCGCGACAGCCGCCAGTTCTCAGTACATCAGCGTGCCGGTGGCGCAGAGGGAACTGCTGACGGTGACCGGAATCCACAAAAATGGGAGCTGGGCGGATGTTGATTTTCAGTGGCGATGGGCTGCGGTGAATGAAGTAGGAGCGGCCCTCTACGCAAAAAGCACCGAGTACACCTCCACCGTGGGATTCATCCACTATGACGATGGCTGGCGCGTGATCGAAGGCGGCAGCGCTGCCAAGAGCAATCAGGGACTGGGTGACGCCTTGAAGAACGCTGCGCCGGCACAATAAGCTCGCGTGATTGGCCGGGTCGGAGCTGGCATCCGACTGCTGCTGCCGTGTAGTATCGATCTCTTGTCGTGACCCATTGCTCCTATGACGATCCGAAAGCCGGTCTTCTTCCCCCTGTTTGTGGTGTTTGTGGTTTTGATCTTTGCTTCTGCCCAAGCTGCCGATAAACCCAGACTTACCCTCGACGAGTTTTTTAACTACGTGGCATTCACCGACGTGAAGCTCTCTCCGGACGGTGAATCGGTTGTGATCGTGACCGACCGCGCGGATTGGGACCAGAACATCTTCCGCGAAGATCTCTGGCTATACCGTGATGGCGGCCGCGGTGCGGACAACCTGACCCAGTTCACCCATTCCGGCCACGACAGCAAGCCGCAGTGGTCTCCCGATGGCCGTTGGATCGCCTTTCTCTCCAAGCGGCCGGCCATGGCCAGTGACGCCAGCCTGGACAAAGATAAAGGTAAAGAAAATGACAAGGATCGAGATAAAGATAAAGATAAAGACAAGGACAGCCGCATCGCGCAGCTCTTTTTGATCTCGGCCGCCGGCGGCGAGTCCTTTCCCGTGACCCAGGGTGACGAAAAGGTTCACGCCTTTGCCTGGTCAGCCGACTCCAGCACGCTCTATTTTGCCACCCGGACTCCCTGGACCAAACAGCAGAAGGAAGCCTATGAGAAAGACTGGAAGGACGTGGTCGAGTACCGTGCCGCGGAACGGGGCGACCAAGTCTTTAGCGTGAGCCTCGCGGATGCGATTGCGCGCCGGACCACAGCCGGCAGCGCGCCGGCAGATAATTCCGGCAAGGCTTCCGACGCCACTCCCTGGGCGCGGGCTCTGGCCAGCACGCCCTGGCGAATTCAGCAGATGGCAGTTGCTCCCGATGGACGCCAGGTTGCGTTTGTGACTGAGTCGGTTTCTCAGCGATCTGAGAAAGTGGAAGAATCAGAGATCTATTCTCTCGATCTCGGCGTCGCTTCGTCGGATCAGTCGCCCCGCCAGCTCACCCACAATGAAGCCATCGAACAGGACATCCACTGGAGTAATGACAGCCGCCATGTTTTTTTCCAGGTGGACTCCGGTTCCGTGGAAGGAAAATATCGGGACACGCAAACGCGCCTCTACTGGGTGGATGCTGACAGGGGCGAGGTTCAGCGATGGGCCGCCGATTTCGCGGGTCAAGTGGCTCACTACTCTGTTGCGTCTGATGGCAGCGTGCTGGCCACAGCCCGGCTGGGGACCGAAGTCCAGTTATATTCCCAGCTCAGGCCTGCGGAGACCTTTTCCGAGCAGCCTGGGTTACCCGGTACCTACGAATTAGTTGATGCCGCCGCCAACTCTAGGCGGGTTGCGTTCGTGCACTCATCGCTGGGAAATCCCGCCGAGGTGTATTTGGCTGACAGCGCCGCCAAACTGCAGGACGCGCGACCTCTCACGGAGTTCAACAAGCTGTTCACCGAGCGTGATTTGCCCCAGGGCAAACCCTATCGCTGGAAGGCGGAGGACGGCGCCACCATCGAGGGGATGCTGATCTATCCGCCCGGAAAGTTCGAAGCAAAAAACCTGCCCACGTTCGTGTTGATTCACGGCGGACCCGCCGACGCCGACGGCAACCGCTTTGCAGCGGATTGGTATGTCTGGGACAGTTTGGCGGCGACCCAGGGATGGCTGGTCTTTGAACCCAATTACCGCGGTTCAACCGGCTACGGCGACAAGTTTCTGATGAGGATGGTCCCGGAAATCGTCTCGCGTCCGGGCAAGGATATTCTGCAAGGCATGGATGCATTGGTGAAAGATGGCATCGCCGATCCCGCTCATCTTGCGGTTGGTGGGTACAGCTACGGCGGATACATGACCAACTGGTTGATTACGCAGACCACGCGCTTCAAAGCTGCCGTTACCGGTGCGGGCGCGGTGGAACATATCGCCAATTGGGGGAATGACGATTTGACTTTGGACGACGGCAACGATCTTGGTGGACGGCCCTGGGAGGTTCCTCAGCGCTACAACAGTGAAGCGGCAATCTTTCAGATGGATAAGGTAAAAACGCCGACCCACATGGTGGCTGGCGCGGACGATATTCGAGTGGCTGTGCTGGAGAACTATTTGCTGGATCATGCCCTGCATTCTTTGAACATTCCCAGCACCCTGCTTATTTTTCCCGGCGAAGGACACTCACTGGATCAGAATCCGTGGCACGGCAAGATTAAAGTACGCGAAGAATTGAAGTGGCTACGGAAATACGGCGGAATTTCAGGAACGACGCCGGTTCGGTAGCGCCCATTCCGGTTCCCGTCACAAACCCTTAGGTTTGCTCGAAGCGCTGGCAAGATTTACATGATGGGTCGTGGCGGCGTATTGCGCAATGCCTTTAAACAGAGCTTCCGCAATGTTCTGGCGATAGTTTGAGCTCTGCAGTTTGTCTTCGTCCGCGGGGCTGCTGACGAAGGAGACCTCGGCGAGAATTGCGGGCATGGACGTTCCCGTGAGCACCACGTATGAAGCTTTTTTCACCCCGCGGTTGCGCATGCCGGGGATCTGCGCCGCCAGAGCTCGATGCATCGCCTGCTGGACCGAGACGGCAAAGCGGCGCGACTGCTGCACTTTTTCACGAATGTCGACATTATTCCAATTGATGCTCTCGGGCACATTGGCATCGGAATCGGCTTCGGCAGTTCGCGCTCTCACCGATGAATAAGTGTTGGTGTAATAGGTTTCCGCACCCCGCGCCGAGGAATCCTCGCTGTAGTTCGCATGAACCGAGACGAACATATCCGCCTGCGCCAGGTTGGCAATCTCGGTCCGCTTTTCCAGGGGCAGGTAAGTATCATCCTGGCGGGTGTAAACGACTTCCGCGCCTAGACGGCCTTGGACCAGTTTCCCTAACCGTCCCACAATGTCCAGCACCAGATCTTTTTCCATCAAACCTTTACGTCCTACCGTACCCAAGTCCCAGCCTCCGTGTCCGGCGTCGAGAACCAGGCGAAACTTAGCCACGTGGGGCTGTAACGATCCTTCGGATTTGCTTCCGTCTGGACCGGGAGCGGCGGGCAGCGACGCGGGCCCAGGCGTAATCGCGGCGGTGAGGCTCCGGCTCCGCAGATCTTCTTTGTGCAAATCAGGCTTCTGCAAATCCCTGCTCTGTAGCTCAGCCTTCTGCAGATCAGTGTTCGCCAGATTGGAATACCCATGATCGCTGTCCAGCACAGCAGCGGTGGCACGGTTCTTTGCGATGGCCGCCTTGCGGATCTCCACCACCAGCCGGTAAGGATTCGACTGCAAGCTGACCGAGAAATCGGAAGCTCCGTTGGTTTCAAGCACGACCCGGCTTAGGCCTTTCCGGGGTTGTGCAATCCGAACCCGGGCCAGCACTGAGTCTCCGACCTCGATGGTTTTGCCGAATAAACCGTGCGCCAGCGCCGTGCTGTGCAGATCAAAATAGATCCGCTCAGGGTCGCTAAGGCGGTGAGCCTCATATTGAACTTCGCCCTGCAGATCAATCACGACGGTACTGGAGTTCGCCGAGGAGACATGCCAAATGCCAGTCACCAACTGCTGCAAAGGGGGCGTCGGGTCCGGACTCGAGGACGAATTCGCTTCAGTATTGGCGGCTGATGATGCCGCCTCGGGCTGCTCTTGCCCCGGCGTAGAAACGGGCGCGGACCCGAGCGAGCTCCTAGCGGCCTGACCATGGCTCTTCCACCACATTCCCGCTGCCAACGCTGCCGCGAAAGCCAGCAGTAGGAGGAAAATCACGAGGCCAAACCGCGATCTGGATGTCCGGGTCTTTTCGTGTTCCTGGAAAATCGGGGGAGCAATTTCCGCGGCTTGAGGTGCAGCGACCGGGAACAGGTCAATTGCAGCCTCATCAATTTCGGATCCATCAAGCGCAGATTCATGACCCCCAGGGGGATCGTCTTCGCCGGATGCATTCGCCGTGCCGCTTGCTGGATCCGCAAGCGCCGGAGACGCAGCTCCGCCTGCATCTCCCGCAACCAGCCTCTGCGAAATTTCGGCCAGACGGTCTTCTTCTTCTGGCTTCATCGCGGCCAGAATCAGTTCGGCCAGAAGGTTCAAGCTACGAACATCGCTGTCGTTGAAGCCGTAAGCTTCGGCCGAGAAGGCTTCCAGCAAGCCAATTATGCCCCGCGACGATGCGATAGGCACGGCAACGATCGAACGTGTTCCTAGGCGGCGGCAGACCTGCACATTCACGCGTGGATCGTTCTCGGAATCATCACATCGCACAATTCCGCGCGTGCGCAAGCAGGCCCCGGAGAATCCCGAATTCGGGTCCAGCCGCGCTCCGGTCTCGGGTGCGATGGCTCCGGCGGAGGCGCGGCAGACAATTGCATTCCCCTCGGCCAGTGCGATGGCGACGCCGTCCGCGCCGGTGAGGGTCAGGGCTCGCTCCGATACAAGCTGCAGCACTTCATCCAGAACAAATTGCTCCAGTTCCCCAACGTCGGCGGTGCGCGATTGTGTGCCGCGCCGCTCCCGTATCTGCTCATGCAGACTGGAGAACGCGAGAAGAGCTTGCAGCGCCTCGTAGCCGGGGGCACGAGTTTGAGTTAAGGATGATGAAGAAGCGGATTGGGAAACGGAAGACGAGGATGAGCCGGTGGTCGGCTCGTTGCTGGTTCTCCCCAACTCAGTTAACTCCAACTCAGTTTGCCCCAGGTCAGTTGATCCTAAGTTAGTTAACTTCAGTCGCGAGTTGTGCGGATTGGCACTCATCTTCGCAGTGGAAATCCCTGTGGATTACTTTCCTCCGTGCTAGTAATGCATTACGAGGGAAACGTTTCTCCAATCAAGACTTACACAGCCGCAAATCCAGTACGCCCATTGGGGAATCGCCGAACTGGCAGCCTTTAAGTTACAGTGGAATTGTCGCGATCGCAATATTGACCGCGCACGAAGGTGGGGCCAGCGTTGCTGCTCTCCGGGCACGCCGCGTCGGGCTCTCGGTCTGCACTTTAGGCCGGGCCATTGCGCTCCCCGCAAGTTGAGCGTATCCTTCTGATATAGAGGAGTTTACAGGCTGTGGCAGATGAATCGAAGAAGAAGAAATCGCGTTGGTTTTGGCCCCTGGGAGTAACCGCGACGGGTCTGACCGGCGCTGCGGTTGTGCTCCTACGCGGTTGTTGGCACAACAAAATGAGCTGGCCCGTCCGTGCGGACGGGTATGCTTACCAAGTTTGCACGGGATGTGGGATCAAGCGCCTGTTCGATGAAAAGGCCTTCCGCGCCTACGGGCCTTACCGGTACGACATCAACGGTTTAATCGCCTGGGACCGCGCTCACCAGCACGAGGTTTATCCACAGGAACAGCGTCCCGCGTCTTAGAAAAATTTGATCCGGGCGGTTGCACCGGGTGACGGAACCAGCGTCGGTACTGAGACGCTTCCGCGCTCTTGGCTAAGATTTGGCCATGGATTTATGGCATCCGGCCCCGGCTTCGCGTGCGGCCACAATGGGTCCCGCTCCGCGCCGGCGACGGCGTCACTACCGCCATCAGATTCGGTGTCTGGCATACCTCAATCTGGATCAATCGAACGGCGGCATCATCCGCAATCTGGGCGAAGCGGGCATTACGGTTCAGGCGGTGGCGCCCTTGAGCGCTGACCAGCAGGTTTTCCTGCGCTTCGATCTGGCCAACCCGCGGGTACGGGTCGAAGGAACGGGTCGCGTAGCCTGGGCTGACCCGGTGGGGCAGGCAGGCATAGAGTTTCTAGCCCTTTCCCAGCGTTCCCGACGCGGGTTGAAAGAATGGATCTTCATTCAGCTCTTGACCACTGCCCAAACGACTGCAGATTCGAACTTCGTTTACAGCGGGGAGGCGGCTGAACTGCTATTTTCCTCAACTTCGCGCCCGGCGATCCGCCTCGCAACCGAAGTGGCGAGTGTTTCGCTGGCGGGAGACAAAGGCCGGCCCTCGCGCTGTCTGCAGCTGCCCTGGTTTCCATTTGCCGTTTCAGCCCAGGCTCTTTCGCGCCTCGTGGACGGCTTGATCTTGCTATCGGCTGTGCTGCTTTTTGCAGTGATCTGCATGGCGATAATCGGAGCCGTTCCGGCATGGCCGATCACGCTGATCCTGGGATTCGGAGTGAGCGGGGTCTTCGCCATACTCTACCGGTTTCTGTTTTTGTTCTGGATCGGCGGAACACCGGGTACTTACCTGGCGCGGCTCACGAGCAACGCGCTGAGCGGAATTAATCTGGAGGCAGACGAGAGGCCAAGATTTCGTTAGGCAGTCGTCAGTGCAGTCGTCGGTCCTCTAGTCTTCCGGGTTTCAGCTCCGGCCGGCGACGTCCGACATCTGATGCTTGACGACCGACGACCGCTAGTGGGTGAAGTATTGGCGTTCAAGCCAGAGACGCAGTTCGCGCTTTGTGCGTGGTGTGGCCTCGAGGAACCGGATGCCTGCATTGCCCCACTTGTCCTTCCACGCCACTTCGGCAAGAAATTTCATGGAGAGCTTGGTGCCTGGGAAAACAAAGTTCACTTTCACCGGACCAAGCGTGTCATGGGGACGCTGCAAGCGAACGCCGATGCCGCCCTGACTGAGATTCATGAGATGGGCCCGCTGCCGATTTTTACTCCCATAGGTAAGCGATACGGGCACATCCAAAGTCTCGCGATGGTAGCGGAGTCGCTCATCCAGAATCAGGTTTCGCGCCGCCGATAAAGTATGGACCGCCTGTTCGACCGAGATTGGTTTTTCAAAGACGAACGAGGCGCCCTTGGACTCAAGGCTCTTGCGACCACTGGAGCCACTGACAATGATGAGCGGCACCGCGTTCCGGATGGTACCGTCTTGCAACCCGCTCAGGAAACCAGCCGCTCCTGCCAGGTCAAAATCGATGATGAGAGCGTCAATTTTCGACTTGGCCAGCTTGACTCGGGCACGTTCCGGTTCCGACTCCACATCTACCCCGATGTGCAGACCGCCGAGAATGCATTCGAGCACGCTGACTTCCTGCAAGTCCCGCGATACCACCATGGATGAGAGTGTCATGACGCAACTGTAGCCGGATGCATAATCGGGCCCTAGATAACCAAGGTAATGGAATGGACGTCGGGCATCGGACTGCGGACCCCGCCGGTTCAGAATCAAGAGCGAATCTGTGTTGGGGTGCTTGAGGGCTAAGGTCTGGGGTCCGTTTTAGACAATCACGACCGACACGATGCTGGCGCAGGTTTGACCCGGATTGAATTCGGCGCGGACGGTCTGCTGCATCGGAAATTGGCTGCGCCGATCGCCACAAAACCCCATCGTGGACGAGGTCCCGACTTGCAGAAACGTGACCAGAGTGATCTGCACCGTCGTCCCATTTTCACCAATGACCGCACTGAGTTGCACAACGCTGACGGCACCGCTAACGCTGGAGGATACGCCCGGCAGAGCGCCACGGAAGAAGATGTTTCCGCATCCGGTGAGGGTTGTGACCAGGCAGGCCACTAGGGAGATGCAGAGGAGGCGCTTCACGGATCACCTCGACACGAACCTTAGCAAAAGTCTACCACCTCGGGAGGAGCGCCTGCCATTCCGTCTAGGAAAAAGCTCAGTTCCCACGCGCGAGGAGGCGTGCGTTGTTATGATTTTCCACCGCCTGGCGGATTTCCTGCCACAGCTCAGGGCGTCCACTCCCGGTTTTTGCCGAAAAAGGTAGGATGTGAGCCTCTGGGTGGTCCTGCGCCAGGATCTGAAGAGAATTTCGCAACTGGTTCGCGGAAAGCCGGTCACTTTTGGTGGCGACGATCAGGGTCGGGCGTCCGATTCCGGCTAGAAAACTTAACAACTCCCTGTCCCCGGGTTGGGGCGGAACGTTTACGTCGACCAGAGCTACACACAGCGCCAGGCAAGGACGTTCTTTCAAGTACGGATCGATGAAGCCCGGCCATTGTTGGGAGACTTCGCGCGAGATTTTGGCGTAGCCGTATCCCGGCAAGTCGGTGAAGACCAGCTCCGGCTGCGGTTTTCCCGGCCAACGGACCTCGAAAAAATTAATGGACCGGGTGCGGCCTGGAGTAGAGCTCGTCTTGGCTATCTTGGCACCAAGAAGTGAGTTGATGACGCTCGACTTGCCCACGTTCGACCGCCCCAGGAAAGCGACTTCCGGCAGTGCGGGAGCGGGGAAGCGGCCGGCATCGCTGGCCGACATCATGAAGCGGGCTAAAACACGCATAAATCAGTTTGCCGTTTCACGTTGGAACTTGCAAGCAGATCAGCCACAAAACAGGAGCGAGGAGGGAGGGGTTTTTGGGGGCCGCTGAAATGCCTGCGGTTGAACCCGGAAAGTTATTTGCTCGGCGCCACAGGTTTTCCTTCTTCGACAGTTACGATTTGGTCCACTGCCGGCATGGCGATCTGTTGTTTCAATCCGCTGGGCCAGTAGATTTCGATTTTGTCTACTCGGCTCGCAGGGCCCAAGCCAAAGTGGACCCGTTGGTCAGAACTCGAGCTATAGCTTCCGCCGCTGCATACATCTGCACGCTGACGAACGCCGCTTGCAGTGAGAAAGACTTTCGCTCCAACCGCATCTCGCGGGCTCTTGGGCCCCCCCACCAGTTTCAGGGTTAACCAGTGATTGCTATTGTTGACCACGTTGCGAAGCAGGGAAGGTGTGGAATCGATGTTGTTGATGACCACATCGGTGTGGCCATCATTGAACAGGTCGCCGAAGGCTGCGCCGCGGGCAGTAATTACCTCCGCCAGGCCGCTTCCGGTTGCGGGTGGGACTTCCCGAAATCTGGCACCGTCGAGATTGTGAAACAGTTGTGGACGCTCTGCCCATGTAGTGCCCCAATCCTGCCGGTCTACTTCCGGGTAGACATGACCGTTGGCGATAAAAATGTCGAGCAACCCATCGTTGTCGAAATCGAGGAAACCCGCTCCCCACCCCAGAAAAGGGACGGTCGGGTCGCCCAGCCCAGCCCGATAGGTGACATCGGAAAAGTTGCCTCCGCCGTCATTTCGATAGAGGGTCTTGTAGTCATCCGAAAAAGTTGTGGTGAACAGATCGACTTTGCCGTCGCGGTTGTAGTCGCCCACCGCGATTGCCATGGATGCCTGCTCGCGCCCGTCCTCGCTCAGCGCGAATCCCGATCCGTAACCTACATCTTCAAAGGTGCCGTTGTGCCGGTTGCGATAGAGATAATTCGGCGTGGAATCATTGGCCACGGCTAAGTCCACCCAGCCGTCATCATCTACGTCCACGAACACGGCAGCCAACCCGTAATAGCGGCTGGGATCAGAGACGCCGGCTTTGACGCTGACGTCGGTAAAAGTACCGTCGCCGTTGTTGTGGAACAGATGGTCGCGCTCGCCCGGCAGGCCGCGTGGCCCGCACATCACGGCGATTCCACGAAATTGACAGAAGTTCGGTGGAATCTTGCCTTGTCCCGCGATGGGTGGACGGTCGGCATCAAACCTTACATAACCGGCAACGAACAAGTCGAGCGAGCCGTCGTGGTCATAATCGCCCCAGGTCGGTCCGGTTGACCAACCGCCGAGAGTCACGCCGGCCTTCTCGGCGACGTCGGTAAAGGTGCCGTCGTGATTGTTGTGGTATAGCCGGTTCTTGCCGTAATTGGCGACGTAGATGTCCGGCCAGCCGTCGTTGTCGTAATCGCCGACGGCCACGCCAAATCCCCAGCGTTCGTTGGCAACACCCGCCTTGTCGGTGACGTCGGTAAAGGTGCCATCGTGATTGTTGTGGAATAGCATGGCTCGAGGCGGAGACTCGTTCCCTCTAAACGCCGCGATGGTGGAGCCGTTCAGAAGATAGATGTCGAGCCAGCCGTCGTTGTCGTAGTCGAGCAAGGCCACGCCGGAGCCTGGAGTCTCAATGATGGATTCTTTTTTGGCAGTTCCGGAACGATGGTGAAATTTGTCGAGGCCAGCTTGCTTCGTAATGTCGGTGAACACGATAGGAGCATTGTCCACGAAGCCGCCCGCCGTGATCGGGCGAGACTGGGAATCTTTAACCGCGGCATGCCCAGCACCGGTGGAGACGCCCCCGCCCGCGGACGGCGTTTCCTTCGGCTTGGGTTCCTGACCGTGGCCGGCAATGGCGGCAAACAGAATCGAAAGCAGGGCCAAATTTCGCAGGACCAGGAGGTGACGGGCCGCAGTTGGCATGACTCTATTGTCAGCTACTCGGGCAGTCTTTGTTCGCCGCTGATGGCAAACTCCGCCTCGGCCTGGGGAGCCCCGGTTCCCGGTTGTCCCCCTCCTACGCTGATGCGGTAAGATCCCGCAGCGACGACTCGATCGCCGTTGCCGTTGACTCCGCTCAAGTCCCGTGCATCCAGCGTGAAGTGGACATGTTGCGTTTCGCCACCGGCCAAGTGGATGCGGGCGGCTCCACGAAGAGCATGGATCGGGGCACTCGGAATTTTTGGGAAACTCAAATATAACTCCACCACCTCGTCACCGTCGCGTTCGCTTGCATTCTTTACATCTGCTTCTACGCTGAGGGGATCACCGGCGCGCAGTGCCGCGGCGGACAGCTTCAGATTGCTGTACTCGAACTTCGAATAGCTCAGCCCATAGCCAAAGGGATAGAGGGGCCGGCCTTCAAAGTAACGGTAAGTCCGGTTCTTCATGGAATAGTCTGCAAACGGCGGCAACTGTTCGACTCCCGTATAGAAGGTCACCGGTAACCGGCCGGCCGGGTTATTCACTCCTGCCAGGGTTTGCGCAATCGCGGTTCCGCCTTCTTCACCTGAGTACCAGGCATCGAGGATTGCGTTGGCGTTCTCATTCGCCCAATTCACCGAAAGCGCGCTGCCGTTCATGAGGACAACGACCAGCGGCTTGCCCGCGTCCTTCAGCGCTTCCAGAAGATCCTCCTCCGCTTTGGGCAAATCGAGACTGGTGCGGTCACCACCCTCGAAACCGGGCAGGTTCACTTTCATCTCCTCGCCTTCAAGTTGAGAGGTGATGCCCACGACCGCGACCACCGCATCGGCTTGCTTAGCCGCAGCCACAGCCTCGGCAATCGGATCCGCGATGACATTCAGCCACACCAACTTTGTACCAAAACCTCCGCGTCTGTACTCGATTTTCAAGGCGTACCGGTGCCCTTTCTCGAGTTGGAGAGTCGTGGTCGTGGAGGTGGAATCGTGCAGCGACAAGTCATCCACAATGAGCTTGCCATCGAGCCAAAGCCGGTTCATTGAACCTGCCAGACCTATCTCGTAAGTGCCCGACTCGGCAGGTGTCAGAGAGCCCGTCCATCGCACCGAGAAGTCCTTCATTCCGGAAGGTGGTGGAAGAGCAGACGAGTCTGGATGGAAAAGTTGTAGATCTACCAACTTGTCCACGCGAATCACCGTTGGCGTCCCTGCGAGTTCCTCGCTGGAGAAGTATTCCGCCTTTAGACCAGGCTGTCCGTCGTCGGTCGAGAGTAGCGCAGTGGGGATCACGGTTTGCTGCCGCAAAAAGTTCATTCCCGGCAAGAAGGTCACCTGGCTAGCGGCAAACTGTTTGCGGATGCCTTCCAGGGCCGTGATCGCCCGTGAAGCCGTACCGCTGTAATTACCATGCAGCACCCGAACAGATTCGGCCAGCGGTCCGACGACCGCAATCTTCTTGATCTCCGCTGGGAAGGGCAGCACGCCGTCGTTTTTCAACAACACAATGGACTCTCGCGCTGCCTGTAGTGCGAGTTCCCGGTGCGCCTCGCTGTCGATCTCGGACTCCGGTGTTTTTGCATACGGAACCATCGGGGGAGGATCGAACAATCCCAGCCGCATGCGTGCTGTGAACAAACGTTTGAGTGCAACATCGAGATCTTTTTCAGTCAACCAGCCCTGCTTCACGGCGTCGAGGTACTTTACGTAGTCGGAGTTGTTGGTCGCCTTGGTGAAGAAGTCCGCGCACTCATTGTCCATCCCCGTCTTCATCGAAACGGCGGCGGCTTCGGCCAGACTCTTCGCGAAGTGATGACCGTTAAAGACGTCGACCACAGCATCGCAATCGGATACCACATATCCGTTGAATTTCCACGCCCCCCGCAACTGATCTTTGAGCAGAAAGGTGTTGGCGCAGGCCGGTTCGCCGTTGACCCGGTTGTAAGCACACATCACCGAGCCCGCTTTCCCCTCAGTAACGGTGGCGCGGAAGGCGGGTAAATAAGTGTCTTCCATGTCATGCTTTGACACCTGCACGTCAATGCTGTGCCGGGACGGCTCAGGCCCACTATGCACCGCAAAATGTTTCGGCGTGGAAATGACTCGAAAGTATTTCGGATCATCGCCCTGCAGTCCGGTCACAAAGGCCACCCCCATTCGCCCGGTGAGAAACGGGTCCTCGCCGTAGGTTTCCTGCCCGCGTCCCCAGCGCGGATCGCGGAAGATGTTGATATTCGGCGACCAGAAGTCCAGCCCTTCCATGATGTCTCGTCGGCCTGCGCGTACCGCCTGGTTGTGCTTTGCTCTGGCTTCGGTGCCGATCACCACTGCCATGCCATGGATCAGAGGAACATCAAAAGTTGCGGCGAGTCCGATCGGTTCCGGAAACACGGTGGCGGTTCCGGCGTTGGCGACTCCGTGCAAGGCTTCGCTCCACCAGTCGTAGGCAGGAACCTGCAGCCTGGGAATCGCTCGCGCCTGGTTTACCAGTTGCGACGCCTTCTCCTCAAGCGTCATTCGGGAAACCAGATCGTCGACGCGGATATTGATTGGCTGCGAGGGATCCATGTAGGGCGGAGCCCCGGAAGGCTTCGCGGTCTGTGCCGCCGAGCTTTGTGCCGCCGGACCAAGCAGCGTTAAACACAGAATGGCGATAATTCGGATCCCTGCGATCTGATTAGCGTGATCACGCATCGGACAAGCACTCCTTTGGCTATGGCAAAACTCCCAGTCGACACAAAATCGCGTTGGAGTATAGCATCGTGAACGTACACGCATGGGATAAATTTGCTTTTACACGGGTGGTTCGCGACTGAAGTAAGATGAGGGCGACGAAGAGGGTGAACCAAGTCGACCCCCCAAAGGGGTCGACTGCACGCGACCTGCTGTGAGGACCTACGAATGAAGAAGGAAAGACGCGGTATCCACTTGATCGCGGAACTAGCCAACGTTTCGATCGGAACGGTGGATCGTGCCCTGCATGGACGCGGAGGAATTAAGGAGGCCACCCGGCATCGGATCTTGCAGGTTGCGCAGCAGATCGGTTATACGCCTAACCTGGCAGCACGGGCTTTATCGGTAGCGCGGGCCAGCGCATCGATCGGAGTCTGCATGCCCCGGGAGATCCACTTCTTTTACGACCAACTGTGGAGCGGAGTCCTGGATGAAGGTCGACGTGTTGCCCAACTTGGAATCAACTTTGTCAACCGCCCGGTTCAGATACTGGGAGAGCACGATACCGAAGCGTTTCGAGAACTCTTAGCGAGCGGGGTCAACGGAATCGTTCTGACCGCCGGAAATCCCAAGGGGCTTAAGCCTCTGATCGACGAGGCAGAGGAAAGAGGTATCCGGGTTGTCTGTGTGTCCACCGACGCTCCCGAAAGCCGGCGCTCCTGCATCGTGTGCGTAGAGCCGAGGCTGAATGGCTGCCTGGCTGGAGAGTTGATGGGTAAGTTTGTTCCGCCTGGTTCGCAGGTAGCGGTCGTGGCGGGCATGCTGGACACTGAAGATCATCGCAAGAAAACCGACGGTTTTGCAGAAGCCTTTCCCCAACACTGCGCTGGAGGCAGCATATTCACGGTTATCGAAGGACACGAAGACGAGGACGAAAGTTTTCAAAAGACATTTGATCTGCTGCGCCGTGCGCCAACCCTTGCCGGACTCTATGTGAATACGGTGAACTGTCTCCCCGTGTGCCGGGCGTTGGGAGCGCACGGCCTGGCTGGAAAAGTGAAATTGATCACCACGGACCTGTTCGCGGAAATGGCGCCGTATTTTCAGAAGGGCATCATCACAGCCTCGATCTACCAGCAACCCCACCGCCAAGGCCAGATGGCAGTGCGACTCATGGCAGATCACCTCACCAACCGGGTTCCTTTCCCTCCGA
>Ga0070697_100000957_pt1 | contig 21781 bp, 18 predicted proteins | sample KBSK1501metaG_FD_65475 | JGI IMG/M metagenome (GOLD analysis project Ga0070697, IMG submission 65475) | Corn, switchgrass and miscanthus rhizosphere microbial communities from Kellogg Biological Station, Michigan, USA - KBS K1-50-1 metaG | ecosystem: Host-associated > Plants > Roots >... | reverse complement strand
GCAAGTGCAACAGAATTTCCGTTGACGGATATGATCGGCCATTCTGCTCTTAGAAGAAGCGCTGATGCGGCCATAGTTGCAACCGAGGCCGCTGGTATCGTTCTCTCACCTATGATATAGTCGAAGGCTTCCCCTCTACCATGGGCGATTAGTCCCTGGGGAACTACCAAGCCGCTAGCTTCCGCCTTGACAAGGGCGTCACGTATCTTGAGAGACAGAAAACGAGGATGCGTAGTGTCAAAGCTCAGATCAGATGCGCTCCAGACCGCGCTACTAACGATGTCGTAGGGGTTAATTCATGGCTACGGAAAATTTCCTGGACGCGCCCTACGTCTTCGCCGAAGAGGAGGCAGAATAACGACTCGCCCAGCATCATCATACTACAACTAAAACCCGAGGAATCCAGAGCATTCATGACTCGCCTTGATCGAGACGATAATAGTTCCAGACAATCGGAGAATTTTCGAGACATAGTCATGAAATTGGAATATGAAAGATCCTGAAGGAATCTCTCAATGAGGGTTCGTCCACAAGAGTTGATCTTCCTTTTGAGATAATGGTCTGCCAACACTCGTCGGGTAGAAATCGGTCCGAAGCTGCCTGACACTATCCTCAAAGACGAGGGAAGAGTTAGCTTTCTGACTTGTCCGATTCCTGGAGCTCCCGGCACGGTTCTAACCGTGAGCCCTCCCGAGAAGACTGAAGCGACCGTCCCCAAGCCCGTCTTGCACTGTATTTCGGAGAGGTGAGCTATCTGCGCAGCCTCGGGCATCGAGAATGACAGTCCCATAGCATCGTTCAATGCGAGAGACAGACCTAGAGCGCCGGCCCCACTCGTACCGTAGCCTCGCGCTGGAGGGAACCTACACTCATGGGAGACCTCAACATGCCACGACCTCTCATCAAGCTTGGAATAGATTCTAGCAACCTCATTCGACACCGTCCTGCCAACTAGCCTTTGGCCATTGAATTTAGTAACTATGCTAGGATGCTGCGTCCTGCGCAGGCTCACTCTGGTGGTGACCCCAGTATCAAGAGCGACACCAGCTCCAGTTGAGCCTACTCTGAGCGGGTCCTGGAAAGAGTCCTGAATGCTGAAGAAGCCGGTAATATTGCATGGTGAGAATGCTGAAGCTTGGCTTGTCGTTGTTGCAAACCATACTCGGATAGGATCAGGCGGGAATTGCACTATTCCAAACTATTCTCTGTGCACCTTCTGAGAATGAGGAGAGTGCCCTATACGGTTTTGCGTAAATAAAGTAGGATTGCTCATTAACGCGTACCTTGAACCTACGGAACCGTCTTAGTGTAGATCTTGACTAGAAGACATCAATCTTTTGATACATAGAAGAGGAGTCGATCCCATTTCCTTCTCTGACACGGGAACCTATAGTTCCCAGAGGATGCGAAGATATTAACTGAGAAGAGTGAGTTACGTACAATCCGAAAATCGCTTCCCGTCCGGATTTGGGGTGAAAAGCATGTTTGAGGAGGAGTCGAAAGCACGATGCCCAGAGTGTAATCAGTCATTGACGTTTGTCCGAACAAAGTCTCATGAGAAGAGATGGTACTGTTACGGTTGCGAGAAATACGTCGACCATATCCCGCAGACGTCATCGATAAAGGATTCTCACGCGCGACTGGAGACTCTGAGCGGCCTTCAAGTCGTTGATTCACACGGGATCCTCGTAGGGAGAGTACGAAAAGCTATCCCAACTGACTCTGGCGACATCAAATCTCTACTGCTTTCAGTGGACAAAGAGCAATTCAAAACGTTGCTCGACGACAGAGACCTATCGAGAGAGTTCGAGGTCTCGCATGACAAGATCGCGACCGTTGGAGACGTAGTGATTCTTGCCGACGTGTTCTCTCCCAGCGCTCTCGCCCCGGCGCAGCCGAACGATACAATACAAGCGGCCCGCTGGTGCGGAAAGTGCGGCGCTCAGCTCCTCCAAGGTGCAAAGCACTGCATCAAATGCGGTTCTCTATTAGACTCGACCGGCTGTCCTACATGTCGAACGATGAACCCTATCGAAGCAAAGTTCTGTAAGAACTGTGGTAACAAGATATCATAGGTTATTCACGCGATATCTACTCTGATAGAAACCGTCCAGGTAGAAACTGTAGCAGCAAGAGACCGAGAGAGGCGGATAGAATCAAGACGCCCTCCCAGTTCAGAACTGACTGTCCAACGGGCAAATTCGAACGAACCCAAATTTGGAGAGTCAAGTTAGATTCGTACTCCTGTACAAAACCAGCGTAGAGGGAGTCTATCACGAGGCCCTCGATGAACGCCACACTACCCAGCTTGGAACCCGGACCAAACATCTTTCGTCGCGTTCTGAGACCCTCAGCTCCTTGTGGAGAGTCAACTTCAGAACGTTCATCGGTCGACGATGCCCTTGAGTTCTCTAGTTTCGTTTCGCGACTCGCAAGGGCGAACATGACGGTCCCGGCTCCGCATACCAGTAGTAACAATCCAATTGATCCGAACGCTAGCGGAGAGTAGATCGCTTGTCCCCGCGCTCCAAGAGCCTGATGAACCTCTGTTTGAAAGACTGCAAAGGCGGAAAGAAACAGCCCGGCCGCGACCCCTGCAGCGCCAATGAGAACCTCGCTATTTCGCACATGACCTTCGGAGGTGAAAAATGCTTCTAGACCCTTCCGTTCGTGCTTCGCTCGACGAGCGCGGATCAATGAAGCATCCACTCGAGCGTGCGTGAATATCTCATAGGGTCCGTCGCGCTCAACCGCCAATAAAGGCTATAACACTAATTTCGACTGCGAGCTCTCTGCTGAGCGTCGGAGGCAGAATATTGAAGGGGCTGATTCTTGCTGGTGGATTCGCGACAAGGCTCCGACCCCTTAGCTGTTCAAAGCCTAAGCTCCTCTTTCCTCTAGTCGGCGTGCCTCTGATAGATCGCATGGTCGAATGGTTTGCTAGGGGAGGCACTACTGAAGTGATACTTGCCGTCAACCATCTCTCAGACAAGCTAAGGATAGAGGTCGCAAGGAAAGAACTCGCGGCAAGGACTCTGCTGTCAGTGGAAGAGACTCCCCTTGGAACAGGGGGGCCGATAAGCCTTGCAAGAGCGGTTATGAGTAATGACGAACCTTTGATCGTTGCAAATGGCGACGTAATCAGCGACATTGACCTTCGAGGATTAATAGCAGAGCATACTAGGTCTGGAGCAGAGGCAACGGTCGCACTCGTATCTGTTACAGATCCTCGGCCTTTCGGGCTAGCCACTCTCGATTCAGATAATCGCATCATTAGATTTGTGGAGAAATCCGGGAGCGTGCAGGGGCGCGGGTGGATCAATGCGGGAGTCTACGTGTTAAACCCTGGAGTTGTTGCAATGATCCCAAGTGGGCGCCCGGTAAGTCTAGAGCGAGAAATTTTTCCAATTCTCGCAGGTCAGGGAAAAATGAGTGGCTGGAAACATGAGGGATTCTGGTACGATATCGGAAAGATTCCCGATTATGTGACAGCCAATAGAGAACTGCTTAGACGGGCCGAATACCGGAAGCCAGAGGACTCTGACTGGAATAGGCGGAGTGTCGAAGTGACCCAACCATCTTTTGTCGGCAAGGACTGTGTTCTCGGAGGCGGCGCGAGGATCGGACCAAACGCGATCTTATCCGAGAGAGTGAACGTGGGAAGAGGCGCAACTGTCCGACAGACGATCGTGTTTGAGCAGACAACCCTGAGCGAGAATTGTATTATCGAAGACGCGATTGTCGGTGAAGGAGTTACTGTCGGTAGAGATGCGAAGATAGAGAGAGGATCAATCATTGCCGGCCAAGTATTCATTCCAGATGGAGCAGTCATCAGACCAGGTTCTATCGTCCTGAACTAGCCAAGGGAGTGTCAAGAAACGAGTGAAAAGTTGAGAGCGCCCCGGCTCTTCGGAACCAACGGAATACGGGGGGTTGTTGGCGAGACCATCACCTCTGAATTCGCCTTCAGAATCGGCTCCAGCGTCGCTTCACTCTATAAGAACAAGAGAATACTCCTCGGCCGAGACGGACGAACCTCTAGCCAGATGCTAGCTGAGGGCGCAGTCGCCGGAATTCTCGCACAAGGAAGCAGCGTGGAAGACTGCGGACAAATCACCACCCCCGGACTGCAATTCCTGGCAAAAACTACCATGAACCCAGGGCTCGTCATCACGGCAAGCCACAATCCGCCCGAATACAACGGCTTCAAGATTGTAGATTCTGACGGGATCGAGATCCCACGCGAGAGAGAAGAGAAGATCGAACGGCTAGCCGTCAAAGACTCCTGGAAGGTGAACAAGACTGCGGGACATCTGGAGCAGCGGACTCTGCCCCTCGGACCATACCTCACAAGTCTCAGAACACACGTGAGGAAAGAGAAACGTGGCAACCCACTCAAGATTGTGGTCGACACGGGCAACGGAGTATCATCCTTGACTACTCCTGTATTGCTCCGAAGCCTCGGCTGTCGAGTGTTCACGATTAACGATAACATCGACGGGAGATTCCCAGGTCGCACTTCTGAACCTAGGCTAGAAAATCTAGGTCCCCTCTCAGAGCTCGTCCGATTCGAGAAAGCAGCTTTCGGGGTTGCTCACGACGGCGATGGCGATAGGGCCGTGTTCGTCGACGATACCGGAGTCGTACATTCTGGAGATAATAGTCTGACATTGATTGCTGACGAGGTACTCAAGAAAAATCCGAGAGGCAAGGTGGTAACTCCTGTCAATTCCTCGATGTCCGTGACAGAAGTTGCTCGGAGGAGGAAGGGGAGGGTGATTCTAACCAAGGTGGGAAGTATTCATGTGGCAAGGACGATGGTTCATGAAAATGCGATTCTTGGCGGCGAGGAGAACGGTGGGATATTCTATTCTCCGCACCAGCCTGTAAGAGACGGGACAATGGCTACAGTGTTGATCCTCAATTCCATTCTAGAGAACCGGATGCCCCTCTCCAAACTGATGGCTCAGCTACCGAGATTCTTCATGGCCAAAGAGAAGCGCAAGTGTCCGGACGACAAGAAGAACGATGCGATGAAAGAGATTCGTCAGCGGCTCGGTGAACGAGTGACGAGCACGATAGACGGGGTCCGCGTCGACATCAAAGGCCGAGGCTGGCTCCTAGTCAGACCCAGCGGAACAGAGCCACTAATACGGATCTATTTCGAAGGTAAGACCGAAATGGATCTGAAACGGCTACTCGACGAGTTCCACCCGCTCTTCGACGAAACGATCGGAACCTAAATCAGAAAAATCAATTTTCGCGGCGAAAGGACGCCGCAATCTCTCCTCGTAACTCTAGAAGAGTAGCATTGTGTCGCGAGGATCAAGTACTTTTGGGCATTTCTGGGTTGGTAACGGGTTTGATAGCCGTGAATGGTAGCAGATGAGTCGGCAGAAGAATGGTGCTTGTTGCGCGTGAGAAGAGAAACGCAGATTTCTCTACGACGAATCGCTAGTTCTCGGTCTTTTTCCAAGTCCTCCTAACGACTCCAGAGATGACATTCACCGGGTCTTCCATCTGACGGAGCAGTTTCACGCCCCGCTTCTCTTGCTCCTCTCTCTCCTCTTCTGAGGCTAGGGTACTAGCGACCCTCAAGGCGATCTCTCTTGGAGATCGAATCGTCTTGACCAAGCCCTTACTCTCTAGGTACTGGATGTAGAGCGGTTTCTCTCCGGGGAAATTCGAGATGGCTGGGCGGCCCAACAGAGCTGCCTCGACGGTCATGGTGCCTCCAGATCCGATAAAAATGGTCGAGTAGTGCAGGAGACTTGTCGCGTCGATGATATGATCGACAACGCGTACTCTATCCCCAAACATCCGCCTAAGAACTGGTGCTTGTCGTCCATATCTCGTCGAAATGACGATCTGTGCGTCCAATTTCCGTCTCAAGATTTCTTCAGTGACCGGTCCGACCACTGGCGAACTGTCACTCGCCTTTCCCTCCAAGTAGGAGGCGAACGACTCTTCGGTTCGCAGCAGGATAATCGGTTTGTCCCTTTTCAGCGACAGCTGCCTCAGCACTGCCGGATTCGGCTTGTATCGTTTCAACCAAGCAGCAGCATCCAACGCCCTATAGGTCACAATACCATCAGGCCACGCGCCGAAAGACAACCAGACCTTTCTGCGAAATATCCAAGGCGAACATACGAATCGTGAGAGAGGAATACTGAGACGCGCGACTAGCCAAGAATGGGGCGAGTCGTTCACCGCAATATGCGGAACTCCGAGGCCAAACGCCACTCTTGCCGCCTCGGGAGACGAGAATGAGACTGCTGTGTCTGGCTTCCAAGTCTCAATCAGCTGGGCTAGCTTCACCACTCTACGTCCGCTCGCCAATAGTTTTCCGTAGCGGGATGCGCCTCCGTGCTCTCCAACAACATGGAATCGTAACCGTCTCAGTTCTAGTGCTTCTTGGGCCTCGCGATAGGTCCGAGTGGTCAGTATCAGTTCGTGTCCGTCTCGTGCGAGATCCCGATAGAGTGGCTCGAAGAAGAGAGCATGCTTCGGCGTCAGAATGTCGATCCAGACTCTCATCGCCAGCCGATCCCAGATCGAATTCTGTAAGACAGTTCTGGGTAGATAAGAGATAGAATGAACTCACAGATCAGAAAGAATCATCCCGACCTAGATGCGGACATTCTTGGTTAGCACTGACGGATCTTGCGTCTAACGCAGGCAGATTTGTTTATCACTGAATGAAAATCTGTCAGCAGAGTAGATACAATCGGTTAAGCGGAACACGAACGGCCCCGAGGTTCCCCGCAAGGATTGATGAACCAGCTGATGGGTCTATGGAAGAAAATCATTCCGTTGCGATAGTTGGCGATAATCCGGAGGCACTTCTTCTCTCTGTTCTCTATGCTGAGGCTGGCATTCCCAACTATCTTGTCGGACCCTTCGGAGAGGACGGCAGAACACATGCCAACAGACCAGGCTTAGACGAGGCTCTCTGGCTGCTTGGGATCTTCAAGAACTCCGGGAAAGTTACGATAGCTCCAGACTATCATCGATTACCCTTATCCCAAGTTAGGACATTAATCCTGTCCACTCACGCCTCCAGCCCCGATCAAACCAATGCGCTCGAGATGACAGTTCGGAACATAGCCTCCGGACTTGCAACCGGAACCACCATTGCCTTTGCGGGTCTCTGCAAACCCCGCTACACCGCATCGGTGGTGAAGTCAACGATAGAAAAACACGGCGGACTAAAGATCGGAGCCGACATTGATCTCTACTACGTCCCGTTATTCTGGGCGGGTGAGACGATCCGAGAGTTCAAGGAAAAACGAAAAATCCTGGCAGGGTTCGATGGAACTCTCCCAAGCTCTTTTCAAGAGGAATTCCTTCGAGTCTTTCCAACGCTAAGCCTCACTTCGACAGTGGAAGTCGCAGAGGCATCAGGACTATACTCTGCGGTCAGTCGAGAAGTGGCGAGAGCACTTGAACTGGAGCTCGCGAAAATGTCAGAAGCACACGGAATCAATTATGATGAAGTCGCAGAGCTCTACAGAGAGACCCGGGTTCCCTTCACAGAACGAACGAACCCAATTCCAGAGAGAGAGTCAATCGGAACAAGCATAGCCCTGTCTAGTTCGCAACGAAGGCAAGGGCCGAGACTAGTGCAAGCAGCTCACTCCATAAACGAGGAGTACCAATCTCAGATAGTAGACATGATAAGAAGAGCACTAGGCCACTGCGGATACGCTTTCCGAAGATCGAGAGTGGCAATCCTTGGAACAGACGGGTTGCTCAGGAATCCCTGGTCTAAGCCTGAGTCGCCACCAATAATCGAATCACTTAGGAGGAGAGGTGCTCGCATATCACTCTATACCGGCGAAACTGGATCCCAGCCCTGGGCACACATGGTTGGGGACCAAGCTCGGGTCGAGAGTAGCCTCATGAAGGCTGTCGCGAAGGCTAACTGCACAGTTGTTGCGCTTACGAAATCGTACGCATCGGAACTCGATCCAGATCAACTTGCAACCCAAATGAATCGACCGGGGGCGGTATGCGATCTGACCAGAGTTCTGGAAGCTTCAAATGTTGAGAGGGCCGGCCTCTTCTATACTACAATAGGAAGAGGCACTCTCGACGGATGAAACGCATCGGCGTAGGGGTCATTGGCACAGGTTTCTGGGGCGAAAACCAGGTCCGGGTCCTACGCCAGAGCCGAATAGCCGATCTAGTCGCGGTCTGCGAGAAGGACGAGAGGCGGGCGAAGGAGATCGGCGACAAATACGGTGTCGCATGGTTCACTGACCTGAGCAAGTTTCTCCGAGTCCCCACACTCGACGCAGTTACCGTCTGCACGCCGACGAAGTCTCACCTGAAGATTGGATCAATGGCAATTGAGGCCGGCAAGAATCTTCTGGTCGAGAAACCGATGACGGGAGAAGAGCGCTCAGCGGAGAAGCTTGTCAAATCGGCGAGGAAGGCGGGTGTGAAGTTGCTGGTTGGGTTCATCGAGCGATTCAATCCTGGAGTGCGAGCCGTGAAGAAAATGTTGAGCCAGCAAGCAGTCGGAGACGTGATCATAGCGACTGGCCGTCGAGTCGCCAGATGGCCTATACGGATAGGAGATGTTGGCGTTGTCAAGGACACGGCGATTCACGATATTGACGCAATGCGATATCTGCTGGAGGAGGAGGTTTCCGCGATCTTTGCCCAGACAGGTTCCTTGAGGACTCGTGCTCACGAGGACTATGCAGAGATGATGCTGCGTTTCAATGGTGGTACAACTGGCTTCATTGATGCTAACTGGCTTACGCCCCGCAAGGTCCGAACCCTGATCATCACTGGCAGTGATGCAACGATAAACCTGGACTATATCACGCAAGAGATTACGGTCGAAAATTCCGAACGAATGCTCAAGCCCTATACTCCCTGGGCTGAACCACTCAAAGTCGAACTTGAAAATTTCATGACAACAATTCTTCGAGACGCCAAAGAAGCCCCCTCAGGTGAGGACGCACTCAAGGCAATTCGGGTATGCGACGCCGCATTGAAATCGGGAAGAACCAAGACCCTCGTCACGCTGAACGCGAACTAGACACGGTCAAACCTTATCTTACAATCCGATGGACCTCAATCCTAGACAACGATTGAAGAGACGCCTTCTGGACATCCTTGCCTGTCCAATAGACAAGCACTATCCACTCGAACTACACGTGTTCGAGGAGAAAGAGGAAATCACTGAAGGCTTACTGGTTTGCACAGAGTGTAATCGCTGGTATCCTATCTCGGACGAGATTCCTCAAATGCTACCAGACGATCTTAGAGAAGCCAAAGAGGATCTTGAATGGCTAAGCAAATGGAAAAGCCAGGTGCCAGAGAAAGTCCTTACTCAGGGACAGCCCTTCAAACTCAACTCCTGACACACGCCGCCCAGCTAGCACTATAGAGTCGAATCAAGAGCTCCGCTATCCTAGAATAGCTTATCCAGGCCTGTCTGTTCCTTCGATCTTATCCTGTTCCGCAATACCGCTAGGCTTGAAAGATACCTCAATACTCTTTGACTCTGACTGCACGATTTGTGCAATAGTTCTCCAAGGCAACGTCGCTGAAGATTTCTCTGGGAGAATTCCTCCCGGCCTAAAAGCCAGGATTATGATAAGCAATGAAGCGAACATCAAATATTCGAGCCAGTTAACGTCGAACGGAATGTACCCCTGGAAGTAGAACTTCACCTGGTTAACAACCTTGAACAGGAAAGTGAATGAGAATGCTCCAAGGGCTACGCCAGCGTTGTTTGCAGCTCCTCCTATGATAACCATCACCCATATCCAGAAGGTCCAAGTTATTCGAGTCCACGTTTCCGCGTTCACTGCGCCGACGTAGAAGGTGAGAAGGGCGCCTGCAGCGGCACTGATAGCAGACGCTACTATTATCACGTTACGTCTAACTGCAGCATCGTCCTTTCCAAGTGCTCTCGCGGCTACCTCGTTGTCTCGGACTGCCCTAAGAGTCCGTCCCAGGGGAGACCGAGCCACCCTCTCAACATAAAGATAGACTAGAATTGCAAACGCACCGACTAGGACCAGTACAACAACATCTCTGACCCCGATACCTGTTTCGGCCCACGCAAAAACATCTGGTACTTCGATACCCTGACTGGCTCCGATAAGGGGCTGGTAGCCTCCGAGGAAGATCTGGAACAGTTGAGCAGATGCCAACAGAAGCATGCCAAGATAGTCTTCCCGCAGTCTGATTGCTGGGAAGGAGGCGACGAAACCAAGCACCGCACCCACGACTGCAGCGAGCAGGACCCCCAGGAGAAGAAGCTCAGCGGAGAGAACGATGTTTTGCGTAAGTGCAGTGTTTATGCTTGGGATGATTGTCGCGATGAAGCCGTTGTAGTCGCCGTGAGTATTAATGCCGAGAACTATCGCAGCTACTCGGCCAGAAACGGACCCGGCGGCAGCCGCTCCAGCTGCGACGAACATAACTTTACCGAAGTTCGGAACTCCCGAGAATCCGGCCTCAAGATTGAGCGTGAGCGAAACTGCAAGGTAGAGCGCGTAAGCAGTCCCGAGATCAACTAGAAAACGGATAATGTCTATGCCGAACAAAACGAACATGGGAACGTCCATCTATTTCCCTCCGGTGCTACGAAACATGCGGCCGAGCAGGATCTTGGTGCGTCGAAACGTTGGGGCCGCTGAGACTAGAATCCTTCTCCATCCCACCGAGACAAGACCTTGAGGAAACAGGAGCAAGGTTATGACCATGAGTACGAGTGGAACTCCCTTTTGGTATATCTGAACCCATGATCCGAACAGTTGAGCACCTTCTTGAGTGAGGAGTATTTCGCTAGCTCCAACAATCAGCCCTCCAAGGGCCGCGCCGTATATGCTTGCTAAACCTCCAAGCACACTAGCCGCAAAGATCTCCACGATCAGATTGGAACCCGCAGACGTTCCTCCGGGGAGCCACAGGGCATAGTATGAACCTGACAGCGCAGCGAATCCGCCTGCTAACCACCATGCGAAAACATACGTTCGTTCAACATCGATGCCAAGAATACGAGCTAGGCTTGGATTCTCGACCGACGCTCTCATCGCTATTCCAAATCGTGTCTTCGTTAGAAGCAAGTATAATCCCGCTGTTATCGCCGCGAGAGAGATGGGAGCGACGTAAAGCAGACCAGGCAAGCCCAGGAGAGTGAAGTCGGTTCCAGGAGTCGCGCTGAGCGCAACGAAATACTTGGTGTCGATGATCTTGTAGAGGGAAGATAGGTAGTCCGAGTAGATCCCGAATATTCCTATGAAGGCAATGTCTACCGCAAGAGTAGAAATCATCAGTGCAACCAGCGATGAGCCCCTCCTCGCTAACACTCGAAGAACCCCGAGATACATAGCGACTGAACCGACCCCTCCGAGCACGAAAGAAAGGGGAGCAGAAAGGTAGGGACTGATGTGATTGACCCGAAGGAGTGAGAAAGATGTGTAGATTCCGATTGTCACGAAGGAGCCATAGGCGAAATTCGGCACTTTTGTTGTCAGATAGGTAAGAGTGAGCCCCATAGCCATCAGCCCGAAGAGCGAAGCATAGACAACTGTGTCCAAAAGGTACGGAGGGATGATCGGTCTTACGACGTAGACAACGATCACTCCCAAGCTGACGATAACTGCGATAGCGAGTAGCACAAAAGCGAGGATTAGTTTCCTATTCCAGCGCGGTGAGGTGCTTGGAGAAGAGAGCATTGACCTTGGAATTCTCCAACATGTCTCAAACTCTAATATGGCTTATATCGGCAATTGCGACCGCGACCCTTCTGAAACAAAATGCAATCTCAACCACAATCTCAACCCATGTCACCCCCCGCCAGGAAGATGGTCTCAAGGGCCATAGCTCTGATTCTACTCATTGTTGGAATTGGAGTCGGCGCAGGTATCACCTACGCTTCACTACTAGCCGGAGGAGAGTTCAACAACGGACTCTGCTCTTCAGGTCGCACATTGACAATCGGCCTACTGACCGACAAGACCGATGGTCTATCATCCCAAGGAGTAAGAGCAGGCTACGCGGCTCAACAGGCAATCACCGACATCAACACGTATCTGTCGGCCGCAGGATGCAATCTGAAATTTGCAGTATCTATAAGCGACTACCAGCTTGACGCGTCAATCGCACTCACCGATCTTCAGAACTTCGCAGCCTCGGGCGTCCAAGTTGTAGTCGGGCCATTGAACAGTGGAGCCCTCCAGAACCTGATAACTTACGCAAATTCGAACCACATCGTAGTGATCAGTCCCTCTTCGACCTCCGCGGCACTGGCAATTCCTGAGTCCTCGACAAAATACTACTTCCGAACAGCACCTGACGACAGATGGCAAGGAATGGCAGACGCAAGAATGATCCAAGCAGAAGGAGCCTCGAAGCTGATCGTTGTACAGAGACACGACACGTACGGAGACGCACTTGCAAACGCGACGGCCTCCAACTTCAACTATCTACTGACGAACAAGGCCGGCACAGTCGATTCGAACGGCTGCATAGCTACAGACACAGTCTGCATAATCCAGTACCCGCCAGCGACCACCGATTTCACAACGACCGTCACTGCATTGTTTAACGGCTTCAACGCACTTAACGCCACTACTTACATCAACAAAGTAGCGATTAGTTCAGTTGCCTTCGAAGAATTCACGCAGATGATCTACCAGATCAACGCGCAACACCCGAATCTGCTCAAAGGGACCATACCAGGGTGCAACTTCGGCCTAAATCCGGTCCCAGGGTGCACCGATAAAGATGGCAACCCATTGAGCGGTCCCGTGTCTGTATGGACAGGCACTGACGGCCAATCCCAGGACACCGTAATATCAAACAACAGCACCTCCAGCGGATACTTCGCCAATAACCGGCTCCCCTCAACAATCTACGGCTTCCTCAACAACACCAAATCGTTTGCACTCGACAACATATTCCCCAGCATATCAAACGGTAACGTCTGCGACAACTACTGCCGAGGCACATACGACGACATGTGGCTCGGAGCCCTGGGCACACTCAGCGCGGGAGCATACAGCGGAACAAAAATCCAGGCGATCATGCCGACCGTCGCCGCGAACTACTTCGGCGTTACAGGCTGGAACGGTCTCGACTCAAACGGAGACAGAGTAGCCAACATATACCAAGTCTGGAAGGTCGTCGCAAGCGGCAGCGCCTACACATGGGGCTATGCGGGCGAATGGACAGCGGACTCAACCCCCAACACACCGGGCACACTCGACCACTTCAACCCCTATTAGGCGGAAAGCTAATCCGCCTATCCCCCTTTTCTTTCTAGTCAGTTCCCGATGGGAGAGAACATCCTATCCGTAGTGGCGGTACGAAAATCATTCGGCAACTTGCACGCCCTCGATGGGGTCACGCTGGGTGTTGAACAAGGAAAAATAAGCATTCTAATTGGTCCAAACGGCTCGGGAAAGACCACTCTCATTAACGTGGTAAGCGGGCTGTACAAACCGGACTCGGGAAGGACCTTCTTCAAAGGAGAAGACACCACTGGTTTCCCGCCATACCAACTCTACAGCAAGGGATTGGCGAGGACGTTTCAGATTCCAGCGCTGTTTTGGAAACTTACGGTGCTGGAGAATCTCTTGGTGGCCCAAAAGAATAATCCGGGGGAGAGGTTCCTAAAGTCGGTTCTTCCAGCAGGCTTCAGATCATGGCGCGACTTGTTCACCCCGATGTGGGAGGAAAAGGAGAAACGAGCCGTTGAGAAAGCGTCAAGGATCCTATCCCTCCTTGGTTTGTCTAGAATCTGGGATCAACCATCATACCTTTTGAGCGGCGGCCAAATGAAGCTCGTAGAAATTGGAAGGGCCTTAATGTCAGATGCGACGCTCTTGCTCTTAGATGAGCCCGTCTCCGGCGTAAATCCAACGCTCGCCCATGAAATATTCACTCGAATACTGAAACTAAGAGATGAACTCGGCATTACCTTCTTCATCGTAGAACACAGACTCGACATCGCCCTCAAGTATGTCGACCAAATGTTCGCAATGGCATTAGGACACGTCATCACGTCGGGAGGTCCTAAGGAGGTGATGAACGACAAGAGAGTGATTGAAGCGTATCTTGGTGGTTAGCTTCCTAACAGTCGAAGACGTGTCAGCAGGTTACGGGAAACTCCAGATACTCGGCGGAGTCTCGCTGAAAGCTCAACCGAACCAAATAACAGTCATAGTAGGCCCAAACGGGTCGGGAAAAAGCACACTTCTCAAAACAATCGCTGGACTAACGAACATCTACAAAGGCCAAGTCACTCTTGATGGAAAGATAATCTCGAACCTTGCACCACACGAAATAGCCCGTCTAGGAATCGCTTATCTCCCGCAGACTGAGAGCACGTTCACACAACTGACTGTCACAGAGAATTTCAAAATGGCCGGATACACAGTGGGGACTAAAGACTTAGAAGAAAGAAAAAAAAGAGCACTAGAAATCTTTCCAAGGATTTCTCTATACTTGAACACGAAAGTGTCCCATCTGAGCGGGGGGGAACGGCAGATGGTGGCGATGAGCATGGCATTGTTGCGAAAGCCCAATACGATCATGTTCGACGAACCAACGGCAAATCTCTCGCCGATCCTAGCTACAGAAGTACTGAATACGATAAAATACCTTGCCCAAGATTCTGGCATCACCATATTACTTGTTGAACAAAACGCGACGAGAGCTCTCCAAATTGGGCACTACGCATATTTGCTGGTTAATGGTTCGACCATTTTCGAGGGTCCGGCCAAAGCGTTGCTCGAACATCCTGAACTTGGCAAACTCTACTTGGGTCTCATCGTACCTCAGCCTAGCTCATAGAAATCGGAGACGATAATCAGTAGCGTGACGGTGCTGTCTGACAAGATCGACGAGAGGCTTAAGAAGCGTGAGGAAAGATACGACCGGGAACGACGCGTCAGAATAAAGTCAAGCGAAGATCTGGAGACTCTCGAAGAAGTCTTTGACAAACGGACACTCCTGACAATCCTGAAAATTCTCAACATCGGAAAACTGAAAGAAATAACAGGGGTCCTCAAAGCAGGCAAGGAGAGCCGCGTCTATCACGGACTCGACCCGCAAGGCAAGGAGGTGGCAGTCAAAATCTTCCTTACATCCTCGAACATTTTCAGACAGGGCAGACTAAAATATATTCAGGGAGATCCAAGGTTCAAAGACATCCCCCATGACACGAGATCTCTTGTGGACATGTGGGCTCTGAAAGAGTACAAGAACCTGGATCTAGCTGGTCAAGCCATAGCGGTGCCCGCACCGATATACGTAGAGAAAAACGTCATCCTCCTGCAATTCATCGGAAAAGACGGAAAATCCGCCCCCCATCTCCGCGAGGTACCCCTTGAAGCGCCGGCTGGCTGGTACAAGAAGACCCTGGAAATGCTGAAGGACCTCCACGATAAAGTGAAGCTGGTTCACGGAGACCTAAGCGAGTACAATATCCTCGTTCCAGACGGATATCCAGTCTTCATAGATTTCGCCCAAGCAGTAACAATGGAGCACCCCGAAGCGAAGCTGTTCTTGAAGAGAGACATAGAAAACTTGAACCACTACTTTGCGGGACTAGGCGTCAAGACCCGTCCGTTCGAAAAGGTGTTTCCGGAGATAGAATGATGACAGAAACAAGAATGAACGCAATGATCCCGAAAGAGAGGATAGGTGTACTTGTGGGGCCAAAAGGATCAGTAAAGTCAACGATCGAGCAGAAGCTGTTTGTTGATCTGAAGATTGACAGCGAATCAGGGTCCGTCGATATTGGAGTAAAGCCCGATTCTCCCGATCCATCTTATGCACTGAGAGCAAAGGACATGGTTCTAGCGATAGGAAGAGGATTCTCCCCGCCCAGGGCGTTTTCGCTGTTCAACGAGGACTACACTTTCGAAATCGTTGACCTACATGATTACTTCGGAAAGAACGAGTCTGAGATCCGACGAGTCGACGGCCGAATCATAGGTAAGGAGGGAAGGGCCCGACGGAATATCGAGGAATTGACCGGGACCCTAATCTCGGTCAGCGGGCACACGATCTCGATAATCGGGACCTTCGAAGCTGTCTCGATGGCTAAGGACGCGTTGGAGAAATTGATTGAGGGCCGACAACACGGGACCGTGTATAAGATTCTTAAGAAGAGAAGAAAGAAAGTCAAGAAGGAGAAAGCTCTAGGACTGTGGGAAGGGTCAGAGCCAGCCAAGAAAAAGGCGTAATGGCCACAGCATGACAGTCGCGGAAGTCTTCCAGGAAATAAGTGCGGCCGACTTCTTCTACAGAAACCGAGACATCGCAGGCTTCACCAGTCCATCAAGATCCATCTACTCCACGATCAGGGAACTTGTCGAGAATTCGCTTGACGCCTGCGAGACCGGAGGCATTCCTCCAGACATCTATGTTAGACTCTCTCATGAATCTGGACCACTAGATGGTCCCGGAGTCTATGATCTAAGAATCGAGGACAACGGCATAGGCGTTCCCGGGGACATCATCCCATCAGCGTTTGGCCAGGTTCTCTACGGCTCGAAGTACAAGCTTCGGCAGACCCGCGGCACCTTCGGACTCGGTGGGAAAATGGCGCTGTTGTACGGACAGATAACGACCCATGGCGAGGCCCAGATCAGCTCTAGCACGAATCCTAAGCAGAAAATTACCGAGATTGGCCTGCGGACTGACATCCAGCACAACAAGCCGATTGTGCTCAAGAAGAAAACTCGGCCGAACGGTTCTCACTGGAAAGGGACCATTATCGAGTTCAAGACTGAGGCGGACTATTCAAGAGCGATGCCGAGGATTCTTGAATACTTCAAGCAGACCGCCATCATTGTCCCCTACGCTAACCTCACGTTTGTCGATCCTCGCGGACGACTATATCACTTCACAAGAGGGACCAACGTGGTGCCCCCGGCACCCACGGAAACGCTGCCGCATCCTTACGGAGTTGACGTCGAGACGGTCCAGCGGATGCTGAAGCTGACGAATGCGAAGACTCTGCAGGAGTTCTTGCGGAAGTCTTTCCAGAGAATCGGCGACACAACGGCTAGGAACTTTCTGAAGTATGCCGGCTTCCAGATAGAAGATGGACCAAGCAAACGGAAACGCAAATTGAGCAAGAAAGAGGCTGAGAGGAGAGACCCGAAGAACCTGCCTGCTGAAGACATCGTAAGACTAGTCAACGCGATGAAAAGCTATGAGGACTTTGTCTCTCCGGATCCAACTAGCCTCTCTCCCCTCGGCGCGGACCTCCTGGCCACAGGGATCAAGAAGGAATTGGGAATAAGTGATGAGGACGTCCAGAATGGTTCTGCGTACGTTGCAACTCTTCAGCGAAAGCCCGCTACATACTCTGGCTTCCCTTTCATCATCGAGGTCGGGATAGCTAGTGGGAAGCAGATTGAGACGCAGGGAAAGATACTGCTCTTCCGGTTTGCGAACAAGATTCCTCTACTATTCGACGAAGCTAGCGATGTTTCATGGAAGGTGGTTGACCAGATAGACTGGCGGGGCTACAAAGTCATCCCCGGTGAGACCCCTCTAGCGATATTCGTCCATGTGTGCAGTACAAAGATTCCTTACAAGACTGTAGGAAAGGAGTTTATCGCCGATCGTCCCGAAGTGGAGCATGAGATTCTCAACGCTATCAGAGAGGCGTCGAGGAACCTTCGGATCTATCTGTCGCGGAGGGAGCACCTTGCTCAGGAGAAGAAGCGTGTCGATGTCTTCGAGAAGTATCTACCGAAAGTGGCGCAGTTCTCCACAAAGTTGTCCCGGGCTAAGAAGGAGCCGGATATCCAGCCGCTGCTCAGGGGTCTGATAAAATATGGTGTCGAAGAAGCAGAGGAAAAGCAAGAGTAGAGGGGTCATCAAGGAGAGGAAGGAGCACGTCCTCTCCTCCCTAGAACAGCTCGGAGGCCAGGTGTATGATCAGCTGGCGAAGAAGGAGTTTCCGACTGTCAAGATGCCGAGCAGGTCCATTGCGAACATAATCTACGACGACAAGACCCGGCAGTACATTCTTGGAAAGAGAAATGTGAAGAGGAGCGCGCGGAATGTCGGGCAAATTCGACCGTTTACGCAGCTTCTCTGGACCGCCATGTTCACGGATGAGCTGACTGGCCAGAACAAGACCAGCACTCTGCGGGACGTGTTCTACTCTGCTCAGGCGTACGAGATGGATTTTCAAGATCAGCAGGAGAGTGACAGTCTCATCACTGATCTCGAGACTGTGACTGGCTTCTCCAGAGAGGATTTCAATGTCTTTCCTGAAGAGAGGAGTGCTATCTTCGGAGATTTGACGGTCGAGTATACCGTGCCGGGATATGAAGGCCGGACACTCAATCTAGCATCACACCCGGACGGAGTGATGATCGGCCCCGCCCTCACAACCTCAGAGTTTGTTCGGCCTGACAAGAAGAAAGTGAACAAGGTGATTGCGATTGAGAAGGGCGGACTGTTTACGCGGTTTATTGAGGAGCGGGTCCATCAAAGGTTCAACGCCGTGCTGATTCACACTGCCGGCCAGGCACCCCGGGCGACACGATTTCTACTCAGACGACTGAACCAAGAGCTGGATCTCCCAGTCTACATCTTCACTGACGGGGACCCATGGGGAATGCATATCGCCATGGTCATTATCTCCGGGTCTGCGAACGCGGCGCATCTGAGAGAATTGAATACTCCAGATGCGATCTGGGGCGGAGTCTGGGCCACGGATATTGTGGACTATAAGTTGCCGAGCGACCCGCTGACAGATCTGGATCTCAAGCGATTGAACGAGCTTGAGAAGGACCCACGGTATGCTGGAGGACTCTGGCAGAGAGAAATCGACACGTTCAGAAAAGTCCGGAAAAAGTCAGAACAAGAAGCATTCAGCAGATACGGGCTGACCTACATTGTGGACGAATATCTGCCAAAGAAACTCAAGCTCAAATCAAACGAGTCCTAAGCTCACAAGTTCAACGGCGTATGCCATCAGGAAAGAATTCTCGACGAATAGTCAGCCACGAACCATAGGCTTCCCCCGGAGAGGGATCGCTTATGGAATTTCTCGAATTCTCCATTATTTCCCCGACCTAGGGCTGTTTTGAACCTGGAAACAAATCGACCGTTGTCATCTTAAAAGCACAATTCTTGATCATCAACAGGCCGTTTCAAGGTTACGAACGATGGCTAAGGAGGTCCGGGTCTTTCTGAACCTGTTCGTCGAATCCAAGGAACTCGAAAACGTAACCCAGAGCCTCGTCAAGCTTCCCGAGGTGACTGACGTGTACGAGGTGACAGGCGAATACGACATTGTCTGCATGCTAAGGGTGGAAAACATCCTCGCCTTCCGCAACGTCCTCAAAGACAAAGTTCTCAAGATCAACGGAGTCAGAAGCACAGTCTCATCAGTAGTCCTCTACGAACACAAACGAGAAGGAAAACCGGTCTCAGAGTGATCAATCTCAGTCCAAGAACTGCGTGATTTTTCAGGAAAAGAAAAGCTAAATATCGTATCTAGCACGATGTCGCCCTAAGGACGGATCAAATTGGGTGAACTTCTTCCAGATTCACCTCTACCGCTCTAGACCTTCTCCCCACCAACAAGCCGGACGCATATTCCAATGAGCACCAAAGACCTCGGTATCACTGTAAAGAAGGCCGCTGACCTCTCGGAATGGTATACTCAAGTCGTTACCAAGGCTCAGCTTGCTGATTATTCGAGTGCTAAAGGATTCATGGTCCTGATGCCGCATGGGTTTTCCATATGGGAAAGCATCAAAGAACACTTCGACAAGAGGATCAAGGAGATCGGGCATCGGAACGCCTACTTCCCCCTGCTCATACCCGAACGGTTACTGAAGAGAGAGGCGGAGCATTTCGAGGGCTTTACACCGGAAGTATTCTGGGTCACACATTCCGGAAGTAACGAACTTGGCGAACGTCTTGCCATTAGGCCCACTTCCGAGACGATAATCAACGAGGCCTACAGCAGATGGGTGAAGAGCTGGCGGGACCTCCCAGTTCTCATCAATGTCTGGAATAGCGTCTTGCGCGCTGAGATAACTTCGACTAAGCCCTTCATCCGCACTAGCGAGTTTCTCTGGCAGGAGGGACACACCGTGCATGAGACCGAGGAAGCGGCGGAGAAGGAGGTCATGACCATTCTGGAGATTTACAGACGACTCGTCGAAGACCAACTAGCCATACCGGTCTTGGTTGGGAAGAAGACTGAGCGGGAGAAGTTCAAGGGTGCAGTCTACACCACAACTCTCGAGGCCATGATGCCCGACGGAAAGGCCATCCAGATGGGGACCAGCCACCACCTGGGACAGAATTTCTCCAAGCCCTTCGAGATCAAATACCTCGGCAGGGATGAGAAGGAACACTTCGCCTGGACCACCTCATGGGGAATCAGCTGGAGACTCATCGGAGCAATGATCATGGCCCACGGAGACGACAAGGGACTAGTCCTACCGCCTCGGCTAGCGCCTACCCAGGTAGTGTTCGTTCCGATACATTACAAGGAATCCGACAAGACAATCATCCTAGAAGCTGCCCATCACATCGCCGATGATCTTGGCAAGCATTCCATCCGGACCTACGTTGACGATCGTGAACAGTATACTCCCGGCTGGAAATATCATGAGTGGGAGATGAAAGGAGTACCCCTCAGGGTCGAGATAGGACCCCGAGACATGGAATCGAAACAGATCACACTCGTAAGACGCGACACTGGAAAGAAGACAGCGGTGTCTCAAGCGGACTCAGTCGCTCAGATCGTCAACATACTGGACGAGATTCAACAATCCCTACTCCATAGGGCCAGGGAAACTCAGACGAAGCTCACGACCACTGCGACGTACATGAAAGAGTTCGCGCATATCATAGAAACTTCCGGGGGGTTCGTCAAAGCCTTCCTTTCCGAAGATAATGACTGTGAAGAAAGGATCAAGCTGGAGACGGGAGCAACCGTCCGAATCGTCCCCCTCACAGAATCCGCGAGAGGCCAGTGCGTGTATTGTGGCGCTGAGAATTGCAGACAAGTAGTCTTCGCACGATCCTACTGAGCTCACAGCGGGCTTATGTGATTGTAGACCCAGCTAGTGCGGCGGAATAATTCTCTTCTAGAGATTCCGAACTTCGATAGTCCAGTTCTTTGTAATGCGAGGGAACCGAAGGCTGAACCGACCGAGGCTGCCCATGCCGGGTCCTTGGTCCAAAGAAAGGAAGTCAACCACGCGCCCGCGTACACGTCTCCCGCACCAGTCGGGTCCTTGATGCCTTTGTCAGGAAATGCCGGAATGAGGAATGTCTTGTAATTTCGTATGCCCAGTAATGATCCCTTTACCCCCAACGTTAGGATTGCGTATTTTGGGCCCTTTGCAAGAATTGCATCGAGGATAACTCGGTGATCCCGTGAAGAGGTTTGAAACTTGGCCTCGTCGATTGACGCTTTCACCATGTCACACAATTTCAACCACGAATCGAGATTGCGTCGCAAGACTTGTACCTCTCCTGATCGATTGACTTTGCGCACGAGTCCCTGAATGTCCAACGACATGAAGCCACATTTCTTTCGTAATGAACTGACTAGAGATTCGGAGATTTCATTGAACACCGGTCCCAGATGCAACCCTTCAACCCGGTCCCCTTTCCAGGTCGACTCCACAGAACGCCCTGCATGAAGTAGCCACAGTCTTCGCGAGCCGTGATGGTAGCCGATCCGGAATCTAGTCGACGGACCCCTGGTCTTCCTCAACAGGGTCAAGTTCACACCATGATTCTTGAGCCA